>OHHV01000030.1_pt1 | contig 95974 bp, 137 predicted proteins | sample 1568141 | NCBI WGS metagenome assembly OHHV01 (sample SAMEA3879589, study PRJEB24766) | human gut metagenome | biome: human-associated habitat; feature: feces | place: USA | collected 1985/1987
GGTAAAATCAAAATAACTCATTGTGGCAACCGTCTTGGGTTTCCACATTTTTATTATATTGCAATCATGTATCTTTGTCAAGAATTGCTATATGCATTCCATCACCGCTTGCATTGCGGCAAAACATTATGTATACAGGAGATGGATTCCTGTCGATGATTATCGGCTACATATGCCTATCGTTAGAGCACACCTTAATGATTTTTCAACCATCTATTGTCACTGCTCGTTGAGCCTTGTTCTCGTAAGAACAATCGGCTGCGGATTGTACATCCAATATCATTGTTACCATACCTCATGCTTTCACATTCGCCCCCTTAACGTCACCGCTAAAGATTGGTAGATATTTTCATCTGTAGTTCCCCGTACCTCAATCATCAAGAGGTAGCCTTACGCATTACCGCAAGACCATTTTCCAATATTTAACTATAGGAGTCCTTTCTTACAATAGTAAGATCGTACACGTCACCGCTAAACTCCTCAGTGGCTTAGGTCGTAGTCGCTTAAAGATTTTTAAGTAGTCTAACCACTGCTTTTTGCTCCCTGGAACATACTGAATCCTAGAACGAGAGTATTCAGACTTCCAACAGAGTCTATGATTTGATTTATGATATTTAAAACCTGTGATCCACTATCAATAATTCCTGTCATAAAGTCGGAGCTAATAATAGTAGAAGATAACTGCTGATAACTATTCTTGAAATTTTCTAAGCTTCCAGCTACAGATTCTTGATAGGCTTGAAATTTTTCCATGCCACTTCCTGAAGATTCAGCAGCAGCATCAGCATATTCCATAGCTTTGTCGTAATTCTCCATCAAAGTGATAAAAGAGTTACGTTGATGTGTACCCGCAAAAGCCTGCGCAATAGCGCTCTGAGATACTTTACTGAAACTCTGCCAACGAGCGGCGGTTTCATCTAATACATCTCCAAAATCACGGAACTGTCCAGCTTCATCACGAAGATTAATTCCTTCGCCTTTTAATACTGTTTCTACATTACTTCATTCTGTTACTTTTGCTCCTGTAGGCGAGCATTATGACCACTTAACAATTAGTGGCGGTTTAAGTTCTTCCGGAAGTGTCTTTACACTTGACTTAAACTCTACCCCTTATAAAAGTGAGAATATAGGATAGATCAGACTGTCGCATAACCATCGAAATGGCTTTCTTTCATTCAGTCGTTCAACGCGAATATTTTCATATTCTTCGTCCTTGTTGTCTGTCTCACCAGAGTTCCAAGCATATATTTTTTTCAAATATAATCATTAGAAAGAATTGTCATAACGGATTATGTATTATGCCGTTATGCCCCAAAAGTTTAGGTCTTCTCCCGTTTCGGCTTTATAATCATCGAGCCGTCCCAGTTTGATATTACCCATACGGGCAAGAATTGTATTAAATGCAGTACCTACACTGGACATATCCTGTTGTGTTACTTCACCGATAGCCGCTAAATAGCCAAGCAAGGTGTCCATTTCCAGACCAGCAAGGTTAGCGGAACCTGCCACTTTGGACATACCTTCTGCCAGACCACCAACGTCAGTAGCGGACATCAAGTCGACAGTGGAGATTTTATCCACTACATCCATAGCTTCGGTGGCTTCCATCTTGTAGCCCTTAAGAGCAGCGGTAAGATATTTTGTAGAATCCTCAGCAGAAAGATCTCCGATCTTAGATAACACGATAGAATCTTGCGCCAATTTATTGGCAGATTCGATACTTTCGCCTTGTTTCATAAACTCTGTTGAAGCAGTCGCAACGTCTGTACCTAATGTTTTCAGCTCAGTACCCATTTCTGAATAGGTATCCATTAGATCAGCAGCATCGCTCTTTGTAACACCAGTAGCCATCCGCAGATTTGTCATTGCGTCATCAACAACTTTGACATTCTGCACCATTTCTCTAGCGGCTTCTTCAACATCATTTACTACAGAATAAGATCCAAATATTTCTGTGATATGACCGAAAGTTTTCTTAATGGAAGACAGCCAAGAACGACCAAGTAATCCTTTATTGGTAGCTTCAGAAACGATTCCGTTAAATTTGCCCTGGATTTGTTCGTAAGGCTTCTGTGTCCGGACATTGTTCATCTGGTCGGCTAAATCTTTAATCTGATCCCCATATTCCTTTGTGGCACGATCATTATTTTCCAACCATTTCAACATTCTATTGGATGCAGAGAGAGCTTTAGAAGCAGAGATAACTCCACCAAACTCCTTCTGTAGTCCAGTCATACGGTTAGAAACCTTTTTAATTCCCTGGTCTAATCGTTCGAATTCGTCAAGAATCTGTGAAGTGTCGAACTCTGGCATATCGCCTTGTTTGCCGCCAGCATCCCATTTTTGAAGTTCTTTCTTATATTCTTTATAGGCGTTGAGATATTTTTCCAGATCTTCATAAGATGTTTTAATTGGCTCTATATTAAAAGATCGCCCAGTAGATTCCCATGCAGATACATCGGATTCCATAGCTTTCAAGCGCTTATGAAGCATATTATTCTCAAATTGCTGATTAATCTTTTCGACTTCATTCATCTGCCGCTGAATATTTTTCTGACTTTCTTCCTCTTGCTTACGGCGAGATCGTTCCTGTAAAACTTCTTGTTTGATTTTCTGAATATCTTCATCGGAAGCTTTGTTAGGAGCTGCCGCTTTCGCTTGCTTGAGGAGATTTTCCTGAGTCTGCTTCTTAGATACAAGAGCAATGTTCTGTTGTTCCAGAATATGCAATTCCTGAGTACGAGCGGCAAGAGTTGCTTTTACCTGAGATACAACTTCTGATTCATCGGTTAAACCTTTAATATTGAGCTTTTCGACTTGTCCACCTAAGTAAAGATATTCTTCTAAATACTGAAGTCCATGTTGATATTTGGTTTTATCTTCTTTCCTGCTAAGATCTTCACCGAAATGATTACTGGTAAATCTCATAGCAGACTTCATATATGAGCCTTTTTCATTTGCGGCTTTTTCCATATCTTCGGCTATTTTGTAAATTTGCTCACGATCACCGAAAGCTTCACGGATTTTCTGGTTTTCTTGCTCGATACGAGCGGAGACATCTTCAATTTGAGAAGTGGTTTGACGGATTTGCTCCTCATAGATACCAGGAGATTGGATAGTAGATGAACTGATACTGGAAAGGACTTTGTTCATCTCTTTAGCGGTAGCAACCAATTCTGTCATAGATGCCACCAGAGAATCAATTTGAGCCTTTATATCAGCATCGAGTTTTAGATTTCCTAAAGACTGTAGAGTTGATTTAATATTTTCGGCAGATGATTCTACTTGTTCAAGTGGCTGTAAGTTCTGTCCTTTTTTCATCAGATTCCATGATTTTTCAAAATCTTTTACAGATTTGCCACTATCATCTGCAATATTGGCTAAATACTTTAAGTTATCCTTCCAAGAGGTCAGTTCCTCTATATTAGATACTGCATCTAATCCTTTATCGGAAGGATCAAAAAGCTTTCCGTACTTGCTCTGTAATACCTTTAAAGACTTCCGCATAGAGGATACATAATCATCAACCGATAAGGACGCTTTCTTAGTACCTTTCTGTAATTCCTGCGCCAAATTCTTTCCTAAGCCACTAAAATCTATGTTATTAATGGCAGATTGAATTTTTCGTATATCGCCCTGAATATCTTTAAATAATGATTGGCTGTCCGCATCAAATTTAATGGTGAGAACTTTATCTTCTAATTCATTGATGGCTTTTACAACCGCCGACATATCTGCCTGACCTGTAATAAGCACCTTCTCTTCATATGCCATAGTTATTCACCTACCTTATTATGTTTTTTCAAAATGACTATTTAAGTAATTATCTATAATCTCACGAGGAGATTGAGTTACGATATCTGCCGAACCATGGTGTCCTAGCATAAATACATAATTAAACAATTCTTCTTCGCCTCCAGGATATTCATGACCATCTACTGCATCTGCACGAATTGTCAAAACATACGCATGGTCGGATTTTTTAGATAATGAAAGAGTAGGAGAGGTATGAAAAGCGTATGTACGTTTATAATACTTGGGAGTATAATCGGAATAGAATTGCTCTATAGCACTATGGACGACAGTGCTACATTCATTGAAAATTTTATGTGCATGTTTGCCTAATCTGCTAGATAAAATATCTTTACCAATTTGTTCAATAGACATAACATCATCTCAATGATTTAATCAGTGATTTCAGATCATCCGTATTAATTTCTTTCAAAGCTTCATTCAATACTTTCAACTGCTCGTTACAATAGCTGGCAATTTTCTGTACCTGTTTCTGAATGAATCCGCGCGGACTCAAATGATTATCACGAAAATCGCTACTTACCATCTCATATACCACTTTATATTCTTTATAATCTGGATGATAATTCTGTAATTCTTCCACGATGCTATTTATCAGTCCACCGTTTGCTTGTAACTCATTATAAGTAGTCAGCGGTTTTGTAGGATCGACTTCCAATGTGGTATACATTTCCAACAGAGACATAACAAAAGTAAGATAATTTAAGGGGGTATTCATACTAATCATCTGTTTATCCGTCAGATTGTTTCTGATACATTTATTGGCAAAAGCTACCTTAGTTTCAAAAGGGATATAATCCGTCCGGATAATAGAGGCGATTTCTGGTTTCGTTTCAATAAATTCTGTAATTGTCATTTCTTTTTCTCCTTCTTTTTTTCACGGCGTAATTTTTCTAACTCATCATATTCCATCCAGCCTGTAGCTTTGGTGTGACTCACCCATATAAAAGATAATTCCGGATGGACATAATGCATCATTTTCTTCTTGATCTTGGCATCTGCGGTAGGGCGACCTTTTACATCAACCACTAATACAGATCCATTAGTATATACCAGTGTAAAATCACTGATATATTCAATAGCTCGAATAGTTTTCCCATTATACTTAAATGACGGCTGTAACGTATATCTTTTCTGACGATATGCTGTCTGTATGGTTCCATCTTTTAAGCCAGGAATAACTACCTCTTCATAATATTTTTTCTCTAATTTAGAATCAAAGCAGATAAGTTTGCCTGTAATATAATCAGTGCAGCTTCTTTCGGCTTTGCCCTTTTCTGTCATACTGACACCAAATTTACTTCTTGTTCTCATCGGCTTTTCTACTGTTCCTTTTTGCATTCCAGATATCGAAAATAACTTTCATCTTAGGTGTCTTAGGATATACAAAACACAATCTATTGCATTGGATTTTGCTGTTATCATACAGGATATCTAAAAGTTCATCCTGTCCTATGCCCTGGCTAAAATAAAAAGCTACTTGCGTTACGTCTGTAATATACCAGACGTTGTCGGAATCATAGGTTTTACCTGTTACTTTACTTTTTACGATCAATTCCTTGTCCTCCTCAAATATAAAAAATAAGGACTGCACCAATAGTAAATGCAATCCTTAGTCGCTTTCTTGCTTCTTATTCACTATTGGTTTTTTATTAAGTTTTACTTGTGTGGCTAATATAGCCTGTATCTGTTGTTTTAGTTTAGGGTCAAAAGTATCAATTTGCGAAAGGTCGCATTCTTTTAACTTGTTAGCGGCTATACGGTCGCTATATTCTTTTAAATAATGCCACTGCAAAATATTAAATATCGTTTTGCAGTTTTCATCATGAAACATTGCCATCCAGTAAGGTTTATCTTCACACAAAGGGCAATACTCATAAGATGTCCGGCATACGTTACATATTCTCTTTGGCATCGAATCCCTCCTTCAATATAAGTAAAGGCTATGCACCATGACAGCACATAGCCTTATTAAATTATTCCTCATCCGGAACGATGATAGAGAACAGTTTCTTTTCACGGTCGCAGTATGCTTGCTGTGCTTTGATGGTGAAATTATGTGTACCTTCAGTTGTAAAGGTCAAATCCACGTCACCAGACAGTTTTGCATTTGGGAAGATAATATATGCGTGAATCAGTTTTTCACGATCACATACATCTGCTCCTAACACTTCCAGGTAGAATTTACCTGCCTTAGGGAAATTAACGGCAGTGTTATGTACTGCAACAGCAGATTCAGACTCGTATTCATACTGAATGAAAATAACCTGACCTTTTGCTAATCCTGTAGGCAGAGTAATAGTATTTGTAGAATCTGCATGTACAAAATCTGTTTCGGTTGCAGAACCACCATTTTTAAATTTCTTGTCTACAGTACCATCACCTTTTAATAGATAAATGAATGGAATCTGTCCCTTCGGTTTATGTTTAAGGGTAATGTTTTCAGTTGCTGCAAGTTCGATTTCCTCAAAACAAGGTACCATTAATTTTGAACTACTGTCAGCAACCAATTTTTCTGTACCTGCCTGAGCTGCTGCCAGGTTCAGGTCGAAAATAGAGTTTTCTGCTGTGAATTCAGCAGTCTTACTTCTGTCGAATGTTATGATAGGAGTATTCAATGCATCTACCGCATCCGCAGACTCAGTAGTTACATTCAGGCTTGGATTCGTAACCTGATTGATTGACCATAAGATAGAATCATCAGAATTAGAAATCATCATACCACGGATTACTCTATCAATAACAAAATTAGAAAGATCAAAATTTGCCATGATTTTACCTCCTGTGTAATAAAAAAGCTCGTGACAAACACGAGGCATTATTTTTTAATTTCTCTCATAAAATTGAGTTCATTTTTATTTATTTTTTTCATATCAATCATGCCGCTATAACATCCCTGTAATAGAGCAGTAGTCGTACGGATGATCTGTATCCGTGAAATACTATCCATAAAAGCATAGATAGGCATTTGCCTTATTTCATTTAAGCCATATTTAAAGTCAGAACAATTCACCAAAGAAGAGATGAGAGGCAGGAGAGAAGAGTTATGTTCAGTACTTCGCTGCGCTTGTTCTCTCTGGACTTTCTTTCTATCTTCATCTATCAAAATTTTCTGTACGATTTTACTGCCAGCTCGCTCCACTTTCTTTGATAAACCATGCATAGTTCTGAGCATCGTTGAGATTTTCTCGTATGCGTAGCTGTCAAACACGATTGTCTGATCATTGACTTTCTGCACCAGACAAGGCTCTTCTGTATTTTGATTGAACGCCATATGAAATTTGGTAAAATCCAGATTGTCAAATAGGAGAGTGCTTTGCTCAGTAGTTATCTGAGGATAAAGTAAAAGCAGAAAGCATTCATAATCACTCAGGTCTTCCCAGATGATTTGAAAATTATCGTAAAGAAAAGATTTGATGTCGGAAGGAATAGTGGTAAATAAGTGAATTGTAGAAAAGTAGTAATCTTCACCGACACGAATAATATCATCGAGCTTGAGGTTTTTGAGGACAATGTACTCATTGACTCTATAATCGTCACCAAAATATAAGGCTAATTCATTCATCAAAATAACTCATATTTATTGGTTTTAGTGGCTCGATTTAATTCGTTCGTAGTGACTACTTTAAAGATTAAAGATCTGCTGGCATAATACGCATCCATTATTCCAGGAGTATCAGATTCAAGACAAAGCTGATTACCCATAAAATTAGAATAATTAAACACATCTCTGACTAAATAGCCTAAAAGGTCATGCCGTTCAATCCCGTAAGGAGTCTTCAGTAAATCTTGATGCGAATATACATTGAAGATATAATGAAGTTCAGACATATGCTCATTAAATCTGGAAGATTCTTTTCTTTTAATATCAAAACAGATATAATTCTGCTTTGCTGGTAAAGTACCTGGCAACATAATGTGAGGGAAAATATTAATGCCTACATATGAATCAGGCTCATCAGGATTTAAGTCAGGATTATCCAGAACTTCGATGATGTCAGGATCGCTATAGAGCTTGGTTTTTATCAGACGCTTAGCAGTGACGATATAATCATCAACCTTTTGAATATCTCTAATCATAAACTCACCACCCCTATCTGGAGAGAGGTCAATACTTTTTCTTGCCTACATACAGACAGTGTGAGAGTAGAACCTATCAATTCATAGTCTTTGATAACCTGAATTTTGATTATATTTCCGTCTTCCTGAATATTGAGCTTATCTTCCGGAAGTCCTTCTACTTTCCAGAACATTTCATCTGTAAAATCATCCTGATAAGTAAATGTTTTATAGCCACCGCCGACTTTTAATTCAGCTTGTCCACTATAAGAAATATCCGTAACAGATTCTTCTGTAGGTGGGACAGGTTTAGAATAATAATCAGCAATCATCAGATCTTTGTTATCTGTATTGGGATTAAATAAATCTTGCTTTAATGTGATAAAAGTAACACCGTCAGGAAATGTATCTTCAACTTTTGATACTTCCCAAGCGATTGGATTGATATGATTGTTGCTTATTAGAAAGCGCATATTATAATAAATAGTTTGTGTATTGGGATTTGTCGGAACGATAAATTGTGTCTGGTTTTCTGGAGTTGTGGTTAAATAATCTGACCATACTTTAAATATTCTCTTTTGAGTCGTTAATTCAAAAAAGTTAATTATCAATTACAGTATTCTAAATATCTTTGATATTTTCGTTCTAAGAATAATTCAGCATCCGCATATAAAAAATCTAAGAATTTTTTTATATTCGGAATAGATCCTATTGTGTATACTTTCGTAATGCCGTTATGATTAGAAGCATCAACGATAGTGCCTGTAATTCCTAATATTTCTTGCACAATATGTTGCAATTTTAAGCAAAAATTTTCCGTACTGGTAATAGTCACTAAGCGCGTTTTGTTCGGAATATTGTGTGTTACACATCCGTCTCCGTCAAAATATCCTCTAATAAAATGAGAATAGAAACTAGGATTAATATCTGGAAACTCTAATGTTAAGCTTTTATTTGGTACCATGCCAATATTGTTTAAAGATTGACATAGCTGTGTGCTAAACATTAGTAAGCGATATTGGTTTTTATAATTATAGCCACCATCGTGTTTGTTTGAATAATCAATAAATTCTAATGGACGTTCATTATGCATTTCTAATCTTATTTTTTCTAATATGTCTCTATCATCTTCTTGTAGAGACATTGTAACTGTATATTTACTCATACAGTTTGATCCATCGGCGAATAAAAACCCCAGTATGTATGCTTTATTAGGTGTATCAACATTGTCAAAATAATGTTGATCTATATTGTACTCTCTATAGTCGCTTCGTGATCTGATTGGGATATTATTTTTCATTAATAATCTTCTAATAGCATGGTGTGATATTACATATTCATTTCCTATAGTAGTTGTAGTCATTCCATTTTCGTACATATGTACAATACGGTTAGTCAACAGAGTAGAAAATTTTGTATATCGTCTACCAGGTATCTTTGCTTCTTTAATGGTATCGTATACATCGTCCCATTTTAAGTGTAACATATTTGCTATTTCAGATACTGATTGTTCTTGCTTAAATAAAGATATTATTTCTTGTTGTAATTTTTCCATGTATTTTCCTCCTATAAAATGCAATATAAAAAAGACGGTAAGCATTGTATTAGGAGCTACAATGCAACAGGAGCTACCCGCTGTTCCGTCTTAATTAACTATGTGTGATAATTATTTGCTTATATTTTCATATAAGAATTGACCATATCTTTGTCTTATTGTATCAATACAACTTAGACACTCCCTACTTCGGAGCACTGGCTCCTAATGCCATCTCTGGCAATGGTCGATGAGCTTTCTCCTATTCGGAGCTTAGTTGCTGATTACCCAATCCTTTTGTTTTTTAACTGTCGCACTTATGTATATTTCATCATTATGCTGTAGTAAAAAGGCTCTAAGGGCTTCCCAGCAGTTCAAGGAGTTTTACCTAATTACTTTCATAATTAGTGAGCTATTCTATTAACCCGCTGTTGTAATTATTTCTCATACGTAACACACCAAGTTGTTCGTGTATGACGCCATTCACAATCCATTTAAATGTCCAGTTACACTTAAGTGCATTATACTTAGGAAACTGGGGTTCATCACCTCTATTGATCAGGAGCCAGCGATGATATTCGCCGACATCATCAGGAATATCTATATAGGTCCCCAACGGATAATGCACACCAGGACGAAACTGTATATGATAATCTACAGCGTCCTTAGATATCGTATAGTAAGCGTGAACAATATATTTAGCATCTACAGGTTCGCCATCAATATAGCATTTTCTATATGCAATATCTCTGGTAAAGGTAGCATCCATGATAGCGTCCGACTGCTTTTTTAATGCTTCACCCATGTAAGATCCTGTAGAACCTACTCGTTTTTTATATAAGTCGTACATGTCATTCACCTAATTCCTGTTGGTATTGGGAAAGTGTTGAACATGCATCCAAAATCGTTTTTCTAAATAATGTAAAGTCTTCTTCTGATTTAACTGCCTGTAAGGTGCTTAATAACGTAACCCATATAGGATCATGAGGAAATAATTCACTCATACCTCTAATCCGCAATAGGAGAGTAGCGGCGTGTTTTTCCAATGAGGACTCATTATTTTGTCTCAATGGTAATAATTTGAAGGTTTGATTAATTAAATCGGAAAGATTATTTTTTACCGATACAGCATCAATTTCTCCATAGATAGAAGTCATTGCTCATTAGCCTCCCAAATTGTAGTTTGATATGCATAATCACGCATTAGCTTTTGTGCTTCTACATGATTGCTCTCTTTTAAACTCATAAGAGTATTTAGATGATTTTGCTGTGCGTAAAACTTTTCTTCTTTACCTCCATAAAATTGAGACACATATAATTCAGAATTAATCTGAGGTTCTAACCATTCATTCACCATAAGCAGAGCGAGAATTTCTTTTTCTATATCCAGTAAATCTGCTTTGAAAGCTAAAACATCATCATCTCTAAGAGACAAATCTGTTTTACATCTTCTGAATTTGGGAATAGCTGACATAAGCCAGTGATAAAGCATTTCCTGTATATCCTGATCAGATAATTCCAGGAGCTTATAAGAAGTGACTTTATTCAGAAAACGATCGTATATTTGTTGATAAGAGGTCATAGAATACCTCCTTCATTATTTGATAAGACATTTTAAATCTGATCCACAAACATCATCAAAGACTTTGATTTTATTCAAACTATCCAATGTGCCATTATCAATACGGTTTGCCGCTTCGATTAAAACAGCTTTAATAAAACCTTCTGACATTTGTGGCAGATTCTTCCGGAGCTGCTGCGGAGTCAGTTTAAAGACGGCATCAATATCTTCGGTAGTGAACATACTATCGTATAAAGCCTTGATGTCTTTCCATTGGGGCTGAGATAACAGTTCTTCATCCTCTATGATAAATCGTGGTTTTAACACAAAGCCTGATCTGCTGGCTTTAAGAGTGTATAGATCCTGATATTCCACTTCAGTAATATCTCCATACGCTGACCAGCGATAGAGAATACCACTCTTTTTACCAGACATTAACAGCTCTCCCTGTGTGATGGATCTTACAGGGATTAAATCACTCGCTTTATATTGGCGTATTTCTTTTTTTGTTTCTTCTACTACAGCAGTTTCTTCTGTAGTCTTAGGGGTAACTTTTTTTACAGTTGCCATTATAATCCTCCTTATCCAATAAGCCAGACCGTAGCAAAACGCTACGATCTAACCCATTATATGTATTAAATATTAACCTTCAATTGTCCAAACACCGAACAATTTACCAATAACAGTAGCAATACCCATTTTTCTCATGTATTCATATGATTTAGTCATATCCATATTGGTATCGCTACCAGAAATTTCGTCGATGTAAGCTTCTCCTTCATTAAACATTTTAATAAATCTGTTATCAGCCACCGGCATAATTAACAGTTTGGTGTTATCTACCAGTTTCTTAGAGGTATCGTTCGGAGCGAATGCCTGTGGGATCTCTACAAGTCTTGTGCCTTCCCAGATACCTACACGTCCAGTAGTATGTCTTTCTTCCTTCATAGAATTAGAAATCCAATCAACATCTGTGATTGCATTTAATTTGGATAAAGCACTCTTTGTACCCATGATAACTACTTCGTTACCAGTTGCAGCCTGTACATCTTCAATCAAGGTAATGAACTGATCCTTTGTATCATTAGAAATCTGACCTGTCTTTACAAACTGGCTCTGAGGAACAATTTTAGTGCCGGCAGCCATTACTGCTTCGTATACCATGTCATTGATTTTCTTATCAAATGCCTCATAGATTTTCTGCACAAATTTTGCCCAATCAACACGACCTGCCATAAACAGTTCATACTCTGTGTAAATTTTAACCCCATACCAGGAAGTCTTTACTCTAAAGGTTTCACCTTCAGTTAATCTCTGACGTAATAAATTATGGTGATTCCCGGATAATTCAGATACAGTTAGAATTACATCGTCTGTAACATAGAATTCATTTGTATCTCCATCAGCCATATTTTTGATTTCTACAAATTCATTAAAAAATGGATTAGTACCCCAACCAGAAACCAGAAGATTTTCTACAGTTTCTTCAATGACTTCAAATACATCTGTTTTATGTCTCCGGAAAGCTTTACGGATAGTTCGTGGATCAGATGTAGCATCAATGCCTAATACCTGGAACATAATCTCACGAATTTTATTATTCGCTTCAGCAGTTGTAACTTTTTCTTTTCCCATTCCTGTGTCAAACATAAGCTGGGAGAATTCCGCATAATCATTTGCTGCGAAAATGTTATTTACTTGTTTGTTTGAAAAATTCATTCTCATATTATTGTCTCTCCTTTCTTACGCTTCCACTTTTACCTGTTTATTTTCAACAGTCAGTTGTTTGCCTTTTTCTGGTGTACCGTTAAAACCTTCCGCAGACAATTCAAAAATGTCTCCTTTATACAGTTCGTAAGCACGTACAATATCACCAGATGCATTATAGAAATTAGATTCATGTTGCATACGTGTTGTGTACTCTTCATAAATCATCGGAACCTGCAACAGCAGAAGAGCGTCGCCAGGATCTGTAACTTCTACATACCAATTGCCATTAGCTGCTTTATCCAGAATCACGCCAGCGAATCCTGTAGAATCTTTTGCTTTGTAATATTCAGGTGCTACATAGTCACCTTTCGCAACAACGGAACCGTTGTCTAAATCTTGTTCAATTTTAATATTGTAAATATGACCTGCTGTCGTAGCTTTCAGCTTAGAGCTGCCCGCTACGGCGTGTCTTTGAAAATTCAAGAAATTTGTAGCCATTTTTTATCCTCCTTAATATTTTTGTGCAATAAAAAATCGCCCTTAACAGGCGATAACTTCTTAGTTAAATAGTGATCCATATGGTTTTGTTTCTTCATTATGGATTGCTGTCTTAATTATTCTTTGAGGCTGAGAAGAGAACATCTGCTTAGTTTTCACATATTGCAAAATCACAGCATCTAATTTTTGCGTCAGCTCTTCCACAGAATAATCTGCTTTCATCTCAATGACATCATTAAATTCTTTTGTATTTCTAATAGAATCATAGTCTCCACTTGCAATGATTTCAGATTTTTTGGTTGCATCAACCTGACTCTGTAATTCTTGATTTGACTGTTCTAATGCCTCATATTTACTTCTCATTTCATCCAAGGTAGTTTCTTCCTCATGTGTTAAATATCTAGGATATACCTCCACACGATCTCCACTTAATGAATAAGAGCCGTTTTTCTTCTTATAAGACTGTTTGTATGCTTTACCTGTCCAGTAATCAACCATTACAACATATTTTTCGTAAACTTTAACACCGTAATAAGCATTATCTGCTTCGCTATACGTATCATTGATGACTGTTTCCAAAGCATAGATTACCTCATCAAGAGATACTTCAAAATTATGTGTTTTGCCATTAATCTCAATGGCATACTTTTTAGAAGTATTGACTTCTGGTTCTGGATCGACTGTTTCAAATTTTTCTTTGAAAGCCACTTCAAGTTCTTCATCAGATAAATTTTCATATTCGAAATCCACATCTTCGGCTGTTACACCATATTGATTTAATAATTCTTCAAATTTAGTCATTTTAATATTGTCTCCCTCCTTTATATGTTCATTAAAAGCATGGGTTAATTGATCTATTTTTGTATTGAGATCACGGACAAGACTGTTGTGTTCATAACTAAAGTCTTTTATTGTCATTTTCGAACCCGCCATACCTTCCGCTATTTGTTTGCCATTTTTCTCACTTCCTAATGCTGTAATGCCATTAAATCTAAAATCATTAATTTCAAGATGCTTTTCTTCAGCATTAAAACTTAAATCATAAATAACTAGCTCCACACTCACTTTGTTAGATTCTTTGTTACGGATAATATCAGCAGCTTCGTTCCCATAATCTTCATAGATAATTCCATCCACTACCACATATGTTTTATCCATTTCGGCGTCATATTCTAAATGAGCATTTCCAGACTCAGGAATATGACCAATAGGCTTCTCTATGTAAGTAGTAGAGCCATCATCATTGATAACCATATCGTGTGAATGAAAATCATAGGAGCCATCATCTAACTGGATAATATTTCCCAGGATAGGGCGGTTATAAATAGTAGGAAGTGCTTTCTCCATAACTTCTTTAGAAATAAAGGATTTGTTTCTATTTAATTCCGTGTGACACGCCTTTAATGAAACGTGTAATTGTCCAGAATCAGAAGAAGAGACAGAGAACTGAGCAGGAGATTGAATAACAATAGGTTCTTGCTGGTTATTGAATTGCATAGACAGACCTTGCTGTACAAAAAAGTCATATAGGCTTTCCATAGTTAATAACTTTTTCATCGGAACCTCCCTTCTCAAATATATAATTTATTTGTATATGTGATTTTTTTTGAATCCACTTCTTCAAAATTTAATCGCTGACAATTAAGGAAGGTGCGAATGTTTCCCGTACTGGGAATTTCTTGAAATCCTAACTGAAGTAATTTCTCAGCGGTTTCATAATCCGTGGTTTGAATGAAATTTTGTTTCATCTATATCACTTCCTTGCTTTCGTAGTTTCATTTTTATTTTTATCGCGTGTTGCAACGCCTTCTTCTGTTAATTCATCATCGGGCTTTGTTGGAGCGCCAATATCTCCAGATTGTGTATAAGAAGTCTGCAACGGCTTCCATAATCCATCCTTGATGCCAAGAGCATTTTCCATAAAGGTCGAACACATTACTTCATACGGTGTGCTATCTAAAGCAGTAGCGTAATCTATTGCTTTAGGTATTCCTGTCGTGGCGGCATCCTTTAATTGTGAGACATACTCTTTTTGGCTAAAATAAGTGACTGGGTGGAATTTGAAAATAAAATCTTGTGAATAATTAAGTTTGATATAGCTGTTCATCCAGTTCTGTAATCGCTCCACATATTTAAGAGCGAACGCTTCATCATTTTGAATTGAATGAGCCAATCCTACAGAGTTAGAAGACTGACCGCCGGAGACAACTAATTCAGAAATGCCAAGATTTGAAAATAGATTACTCATAGATTGCGCCAATTTGTCAGTATCTTCAGCACTGTTTGCTTTATTAAAGGTCACAACATCCAGATCGCAAGGAGTGTATGCGGTCCCTACTAAGCTAGGTACTACTTCATTCAGAAGATTTTGAACAAACTGTACCAGTTCTAGAGATACGGCAAAATCATCTACTTCTTTCGTGCCATCCATTAAAGGTATTTTACTAACAAGAAGTACATAATTTTCCAATTCTGTCTTAGACATCAAAATCTGTTCAAGATCCAGTAAATCCAGTAGACTTACAAAAACTGGAAGGAAATAAGGTAGTGGCATATCTGCCTCTTCGTCTGCCAGAAGACATAATGTCTTTTCTTGTGGCAGATCAAACCATCTGTAATCTTGTCCTTGATTTTTATAGGTTTCATAACCTTCAATAAATACTTGATCCCATGTGCCTTCACCATCTTCATTGACACCGTACAGATACTCTTTATTATTTCCAGCATCAAAATAAGCGGCGTCAAATGCTATGATATATTCACCATTATTGGTAATGGCGCTTACCTTACAATATTTAGGATCTAGCCCATAAATAAAAAAACCATCGCCTTCGCCATCATAAACAAAGCCATAAAATGCTCCGTCACGCAAAGCAGTAGCAATAGCGGTAGAGAATTCCTTCTTCATATTGATTTGTTGAAGTTTGATGAGAACATCCTGATACGCTTTCATAAATTTAGTGTTATCTATACCTTTAGTAAAATCAGGTCGATAAATCACATTGTAGGAAAAGAGAGGCATCTGTGCAAAATAGGCGAGAATCTTCTTATAGATCATAGAGGTACGAGCTAAGAATGCTGATACATTTCGTATATTATCTATATTACTGTAAGGATTTTTCATATATTGCTTGATTAAATCCTTTGTGTACTGAGTAAAAGTTTTTGAACGTGCTTTGCTTACATTTTGCAGCAAAAGTTCCTGTATCTTAGCATAATCTATTTTGCGTGATTCTGTCTGTTTTTCTTTAGTGTTTTTCTCCATATTGACCTCCTCTCTTTACGGATAACGTGTATCCTATATTTCTATCATTGTTGATTTGTTTTTCCTCTGTGTTATCCAGTAGAAAATAGGGCATGACTTTTCTATTTCATAGGATTTTTGCCCCATTTTTGCAAAAAATTAACTTTTAGTAAGAAGTTACCTTTTTCCCTGGACGAACAGAGATGAAATTTTTCCAGTCCTGCTTTGGGGTTTTACGATTCACAATACGCTCTCGATTAAGCTGTGCTAATTTAAAACTAAGCAAGGCGGTCACATAGGCACGGTCATCATTGAGTTTATGCGCTTTCTCCGGCGCAAGATCAAATCTATCCTTACCATCTCTTTTAAAACGATAAATATTAACTAACTCATTTTTAGCGGCATCTATTTGTTTGAGAGCAGCTTCTTCTTCCAAACTTAACCAATAAGTTTCTGTTGTAATCGCAATTCCTTTTTTGCGAAGTGCCTTCTCCTCATCCTCAGTAGGATAAGTAAATCTTTGCTTGACACGCCCTTTTTTATCAACTTCATAGATAAGTTCGATAAAACCCTTCATCAAATATTCATTAGGAAACATGATGAAATTGGAATCCATCATTTTAATCATAGATTCAAATAGTTCACTCTTATATTTCTGCGGATTAAGAAGATGCAGTTTTCCTTTAACAGCGTTAGGAAATCTACGCTCGTCTCCTTCGTTATATTCAGGATCAATCAAACCTCTATGCATATCACCTTGATCATCAAGCCAATCTTCACATAAGAAGTCAGTGATTGGAACACCAGCACCACCAGTTCCGGCATCCACTAAGATGTCAGCAATTCCATCATAAATTGTGTCATTTTCAGGGATATAACTCAGAATTGTTTGTTTGAGAATTTTGATTTGATTTGGAGTGCTCATAGGTGTCTTATGTTTTTTCATAACGTCAGCCAGAGAAATGAAATTGACAATTTTCATCTTCCAATTATTATCTTCTTGGAAGTATTCAGCTACACCTATAACGGAGTTATCATGTAATCTGGCAGGGTCATATGCGATTCCATATAATTTGCCAGGCTCATGAGATTCCAATACAGGAAGATAAGAATAAGAATTTTTGATAATGTCTGCACGTCTGATGATCTGTCCATCGCCACCTTCGGTAGTGAAAATATTCCCATATTCACGTAATCCAGATTCTTTATCTTCACGCATACGAGCATCAATAGTTTCTTGTGTAAGCAACGCTTCACGCAGACCTATACCGTGATTTGTTGCTTTTAATACCATATCTGAATTGATATCTGCACAGAAATATTGTCGATCACCCGCATCCATATGTAATGATGCTTCACGATATTTCCGATAAAAATATTGGTCAGTCCTTCCGGCAGAAGAGGCATATATTAATTGGTTAGAAAAAGGACGTGGCTTCGCTGCAAGTTCATCTTGTGATACATTTTTTCCCATCTGAAAACCTGCATTTTGTGTTACAAATGGTTCTGAAGTGGTAAATAATTCATCGTTTCCGACAAACGCCGCTTCATCATAAAAATTTAGGTTGGATCGCTTAGACCTATTGTTCGAAAAATTACCGTTCAAAGTAAAGACTTCTGATCCGTTATATAAAGCAAAATGATATGATGCAGGATTATGTACAAATCCATTGGTGTTAGCGGCGGACTTTACAAGTTCACCTTGATAAATGTCAGTCAAACCTGCAAAAGAAGGAATTTGCCTTGTGACGAACTTTTCTATTTTGGTAAATAACTCCGTAGACTGTGAACCAACACCACATAAAATATAAGACTTGTGAAATGGAATTAATAAAGATTTGGTCATAATAAAAATGGAACCCAATATCGATTTTCCTGATCCACGAGAACAACACCAGACAACATATGGCGTATTCCAGGACATTTGAAAGATATATCGTTGATAGTCCATGAATTCGATTCCAAAGATATGTTCAGCGAACAATACGGGATTTTTTCTTCCCCATTGAATAAATTTACACCATTCTTCATATTGTTCTCGTTTTCGGTAGGACAGCCTATCTGACTCTGGATGGCTAAAGAATTGGTAATCTTCTGGTAAATATAGCCCCTGAGAATTCATTGTGTAATTCATCGGTAGATCACCCGCATATTCTCATCAATCAAATGCTTTTCCTGTAAGAATGCTTTGATTTTGTTGTTTTCATCTAAGAGCTTTCTCATACTTTCTAAAGCAGCATCTCTTTCTTTGGTCAGGGATTCTACCAGATCGACCTTTATATCTTTAATTTCCTGAGCAATATTATCATCATAACCAACTTGCTTATGCCTAGCTGTTTCACTCAATTCAGCTACTTGTAACATTCCTTTACAGGTTTCAACATCGAAGGTATTGATATCTGCCCCTTCAAAATTTTTTTCAGCCAGTTCTTTGATTTTTCCAGAGAGAGTATTAGCACCTTTTGATTTATTATTATTGAAATTGACAGAGATTCCGTTATCTTTGGCTAAATCATTCGCAGACTTAATCAATCCATTAATCGTAGACTGAGCTTTATTGATCTGCGGCAGATCGGAGAATATCGTGTCAGGACTCGCTATAAGAAGATTGATGGCATCATTCAGTCGCCGGATCTGATTATGAGCCTGTACGATCTGAATAACGGCTCTCATTTTCATACCATCATCTTTAGTGTCTTCATCAATCATAGAGATCAAGCTTGCATATAGATAAGGTTTGTCGTCTTCACGAGGGTAATTATCGAAAGGATCATATCCAACCATTTTGATAACATCACGGCGATTTTTGTCGTAATCATCGTGTTCTTCGTTTTCAATGGTTCTATTTACACCAGTAGAAGTAACAGAAGAAGTGTTTCGATTCTTTTTGAAATTGTCTCCATCTTTCCATCGCATAGAGACATAATTGGTCATAGAAACATCCTTTATATAGGCAGTCCATTGGTTTTTCTTTGTGGCATTTTCACCATGAGATTCAAAATAGCTGGCATCCCAGAGATTATCCAGGAACGGCTTATCAATATATTCCAATGCCTGCATAACTGATTCCTTTGTTGGCTCATGATAATTTCCATCAGCGTCTTTCCGCAAAGCGATATCTCTGGCACAATCTTTACATATAAAAGTCACGCCGGATTTAATCATTGGATCTGTACTGACATAGAAAGCATCTTTTGATTTATGCTTATCACACATCGGACAGTAGCATCCAGAAAGTAAAATTTCTATCTGTCGATCGAGCTTTTGGATTTCTTTTTTCATCTGTGTGGGAGTGAGGTTTTGTTTTTCGCCTGTTTGCCTGGCAATTTCCATAGTTATCACATCCTTTAGTTAAAAAATTAACAATTTAAAAAGTAATATCGTAGAGACATACGATCTTTTGTTTCTCAGACACAATAAAGACTGTCTGCTCCGGACGATTAATCAAACGTTTGCTGACGGCATAATTATCAGTTCCGCTTAAACATCCATTCTGTACAATTTTCGTGTCATTAATGGTTGTCAGAGCGTTGGTATGACGGTGAGCCGTTACAATAATATCAGGCGTGTATCCAGCCAACCTTTTCATATTATCAACAACAGTAGATGTGGAATCTTTGTCGCCGTGAACTCCCATGACATGATGTCCTCTAACGGTAAAAGAACATACTTCATCATCAATCGTATTTACATAAAAACGCACATTCGACTGATTCTGTAGCGCAGCCTTTAAATAATGCGGGATCAGCGTATCCAGTAAATCACCTTTTTGGTTTTCAGCTTTATTGGGAAATAGTCTGGAATGATTACCAGGTGTTTCAAAGACGTGTACTTTAAAGAATAACTGAGATAACTCATTTACGAAGCAGGAGAGTAATACACTGATTTCTTTGATCTGTGTGATCACATTTTCAATGTTCTCCATACGAATTTGAGAGTGGATAGCGCCGGAAATGAGATCCCCGCCAAGGACGAGATAGCAGTCCTGAGAATGATGCGTTGATTGAATTTGCTTAATTTCTGTCAAATATTGCTCCAGTCTTTCTTGAATAATCACCTTATCGCATTTATTGAAAGAAGAGTCAATACCAACTCCGTAATGAATATCCGATAACAAAACAACCATATCATTATCAGTGGTGCGCGGCATAATCTTGTTTGGCTGGAACATACAAGAAACATTAGAGGTGATGATTTCCTTAAACATATCCAACATTTTGCTGTTCCTACTAATTTCACGGTACTTCTTATTTAATTCATTGCGTTCATCACGCATTTGTATAGTTGCCTTTTTCAGCTCAATTAAGTCAGCATTGCCGCCTGTCTCCTGAAAATGTTTCATAACCGCATACCCACTATATGGGCTGCCGGTAACAGATTTTCTTAATGTATCTCTATGTATGTCCAAATGGAGCAAATCAACAATGTCTCCCCATTCAAGATCATCTGGACGTTCTTCTACTTTTATAGTGATCAGACGTAGTCCGTAATCATAATCATTTTCATTACTTTTTCGTTCATATTTTTTATTCATTCCATTTTCTCCTAATAAAATATACCTTTCCAGAACACTCCAGAAAGGTATAATAATTCACTATATTTTTTTGAGTAATCACTTTTATCGGATAATCTCTCCTAAAGCGGATGCCTATAACCGCTTTAATATTCAATTTTCCATAGTTAAAGCCTAGATATGTTTTAAAATTTATATTCTTATTCTATGCTGGAAGAGAGTGGTGGCGACCACGGACTAAAGGTGAAGAGATTAACTGCATTTTTCAAATACTCGCAGCGCAGTTGATTCATCAAAGTTAAAAATATATAGTATTCAACAGCATATTTTTGTAATTTTTGTTTGCCTCGAACTCTTAGTCTTCTACCTGGCTGGTGTTGCAGAACCGTTGACTCAGTACATTTCCCACCACATATCGAATAGCTTTCTATAACTACCGCCGTTCGGTATTTCACCTTTATACTGCCTGATAATCTTATTGGTCTGCTTCTTACAACACGAAGAGATTCTGCCTCTATGTCTTTTACGATAATACGGCTTCTTTATTGTTTTATAGTGGTAATTCTTGTCTATGCGCCATATATCTAAGCTATATGGGTACAATTTCTTTAATTTTCTCTTATATTTTCTATCACGGATTTTTTTGCCTGTAAACCACTCATAATAATCTCTCCACTAAAAAATTTAGGGGACCGTATCAACAGCCCCCTTATGTAATTATCAGTCTTCGATAGCGTCTTTCATTGCATCATCAAAATTGATACAGCTATCAATGGTGATATCTACGCCTAACTGTTTCTTGGCATCCGCATCGAATTTACAGAGGATGTCACGAATACGGCATACTTCGCTCTTAGAGCAAGAATTGCAAATATCGTTACTAATCATTAGGCATTTACCGCAGCTTTCAGAGCAGAACCAATTTTGGCTTTACATCTGTTTTTACCTTCAACAGTGATTGTCTCACCTGTCATAGGATTTCTTCCTTCGTGCGGCTCTACGTACTCAGCAATCAGAGACAGTCCAGGGAATACTTTTACCTCTACAGTTGTACCCTGGTTAGCCTGAGCCAGGTATGCTTTAGTGGTAGCTTCGATAGCATCCACGACTTCTCTAACTTTCTTCTGACTTAAATCTACACTCTTAGCTGCTTCTTTTACTAAATCTGTTACATTCATTGTAATTTTTTCCATAATCTTTAAATTCCTTTCATTCTTAACTGATTTGATCGAATGGATTGATTTCTCCATCCTTTGTTTCCTTTAAATATTGAAGTAATGCAATAACTTTTTTATCTGGGAGCAAGTTCTTTTCCTGATGTGCCTTCATAGATATGATTCGATTCTGTAGAAAAATATCCGTAGGATACCATGCATTGATAATCTCTAAAGCAGAATCTAAGCTATTTGCCGGAATTGATTTCAGACTTGCTACACGGAAATGATCCTTGACGGACTTATAAATCCCGCCGAAGAAATAACGTGACCACAAAACACGATATGTAGGATTTTCTGTCATACGAAGAACTTTTGCTTTAGTAGCACTCTGGAGCTTTTTTAACATCCATTCATTGTCTGCAAATCCTATAATATTGAGACGTTCTTTAATGGTGTCAATTTCCTTCTGCTGACTTTCTAACCGCTGAATAACTTCGCTGTGACCTTGTGCCAGTAAAGATATTTTTTCATCTGTAGTCTGCGGCATATGGTACATACCTGTTTTACGAATTTGCGGAAGCACTTCAGATGTAACCCAATGTTTAAATTTTTTGGCTGATGGCAGTTTGCTTCCAAAAATCAAAGCATACACACCAGATTCATTTATCCAGGTGGGATATTGTATTCTCCCCATGGAGTCTATAATCGATGGGGTAGTGTTTTGCGACCCCATAATTTTGTCGTCTTCGTCAACGTGTTTAGATAAAGCATCTTTGGTGTTTTTATATCCTAAAGTTCTCGCTACATCTTTGCCTATAAACCAAGGCTCTCCATTAATACTTGTGGTTCTAATTTCTCCGAATTCTTCATTATTAAAAACTATTACTTCATTATTCATCTTATTTTCCTCCTAATGCCTTTTTGATTTTCTTTGTAAGAGCTACTTGCCCTTTTGGTGTAACAACAGTGGTAGGGTATAAGACTCCGTTTTTCACACGTTCCTCTACCTCAAACCAGCCACAATTAATTTTGGATTGGTACGGGATGTTTGATTGCATTAGGATTTTATTTTTTCTTAACCAATGAAATAATTGGTTCCGTCCCAGATCAATACCTTCCTTATTGAGCATTTTGGAAAATGTGCCAACATCAACACAATCTGCTGAAGATGTGACAGCATCATGAAATTCTGCTTTTGGGCGCATTGCCTCATTTTCTGCTTTTAGTGGAGCTGTTTCCATTTCAACCAATGCTTTAGCAGCGGTAATAGCGGGAGTTCCACCATTATAAATGGTCAGTAAATAATCAGCTTTATTTTTAAGAACCTGCTCCATTTCGTTGAATCGCTTTACATACTTAGCGGTGAAAATAATACCCTTTTCTCCGGTGAATTTATGGGCTAAAAACTCACAGCCCATTTTTGTCACCAGATAACATTTATTTTCTTTTCCACTAGCATCTTTATAAGTGGATGGAAGGAAAAATTCACTCGGCACCATTTGGTGCTCAGTTAAAATTTCTACAACTCCTTTATGTGTTTTATCACCAGTAAGTTTTCTTAATAAAGTTTTATGCTCCATTTCCATCATTTCAGCGATTTCCAGTGTAGTAATTGTATTTGTTGTTACTAATGTGTTTGTCATATTATTTTTCTCCTTTTATTCTTTCGATTTATCGAGGTCTAACTTTCTGACCGTAGCGGTTACTGTCTCAAATAAGTAGCCGGAAAAATTAAAAGATATAAGGACTTATTGCTGTCTCACGACATGCGCCTGCACCCCTTTACAGGGTTATTTTTGTGCTTCTATTTACTGCGATTACTCGCGTTGATCTACAATTCTCAGCTATACGTTGCTCCAGTTCTTGCTTGAAAAGGAGCTTACTTTCCTGGTTAGAATGAACCAGGTAGATTTTTTCGGCGTTGATTCCGGCATAATATTTCAGAAGATCGTCGTGCTGCATATGAGAGGAAAATGAATGCAGATCCACAATATTTGCCTGATTCCGACAGACTTTTCCATTAACGGTAATCGTAGGATTTTCTTTACTATGCTTGATTCGATACGCCAGAGTAGCAGTAGCGGCGTAACCAATAAACAAAATACAGTTATTGTGTTGTGTGATAACAGATTGGGTCCATTTCACACTGCGTCCTGCTGTAAGCATTCCAGAAGATGCCAGTACCACTTTCGGTTTATGGTCAGCTATTGCCGCCATACTGTCTTCAGGAGTTTTAATAAATTTGAGCTTGTCCCATGATAATAGGGATTCGAACTGATCCTTCACATCTGCTGGAAGGATAGAGCGATATGCTTGTAAGAGACGTAATCCAAGAGGACTATCCACTATAATAGGAACATTCAGTTGGTCGTCCATAGAATATAAAAGCCATAACATATAAGGAAGTCTGTCTAGTGAAAAACAGGGGATGAGAACAATTCCTTTTTCATCCATGCAATATTGCTGGATTACTGTACGGATCTTATCCATATCCAGTAAAAAATCTTTTTTTGTTACAGGCTTTTGCTGAGAAGAGTATGTTGCTTCACCAATAACGATATTGGCAGAAGTAACAGGTTCAAAAGGCTCTACAAAGATTTTCGAGTCTTTAAGATTTAGATTGCCTAAATCCGAAGTGAAGAGGATTTTTTTGGTATGATTTTTCTGAGTGATGAACAACTCTGTCTGCGCCGATAACAGAATATGTCCGGCGTAAGAATACCGTAAAGAAACTTCTTCATCCAGTGGGACGATTTCATGAAAATCAATCTCCTGGACATGGCTGAGAGCAGTGTATACATCATCTTCCGTAAAGAGTGGGAGATAAGTATGTTCTCTCTGAACCGTTAAGATATCAACATCCCTACCATTAATATACGCAGAATCCAGCCACATTTCTTTCAATATAGCGGTGCTGCCTTTAGGAGCTATGATTGAAGCCTCACAATTCTTCTGATATAAAGCAGGAATCAATCCGATGTGATCACAATGACAATGTCCTATAATCACATAATCGATCCGTGATGATTTTACAGAAGAGAGAAGTTCCTTATTGAGCATATAGTTTTCGTATATGCTTTTACCTCGTTGAATCATACCAAACTCAAATAGCATTTGTCGTTTATTGAAAGTAATCAGAGAAGCACTTCCGGTGACGTTTTCAGCGTTACCACCAATTACTTCAATAAGGATCTTTTCTTTCTTATTTTTGGATGAAATACGATCAAGCTCCTTTCAATTTCCATCTCTGGAAGTCTTGATCGTCAGGGTTTTCGCCCAAAAGATCCCATGCTATAAAAGCTAGTTTGTCCTTCGCATAATAAGTTTTACCATTTCCTGATTTACCTTTAGAGGCAACGGCAATATCTTTCAGTAGAGCTTCCTGAACATATCCGTTATCAATCAGAACACGAAGGGCTTGTGAATTGATTTTTTTGATAATATTCACTTCTTTCTGTTAAATTTTCTGCTGTGGAGCAGAAGAGTCTCTCTGACTGGAATCGAACCAGCATATACACGATTAAAAGTCGTGTGCCATGCCATTAGGCGACAGAGAGGAAGACAGGGGTTGTAGGAATCGAACCCATCGGAACCGTTTGTTCTACCGTTAATACTAAACCCCTTTACATATCATTTTCTGAATATGTCTAAATTTTTTATGCTGTTGTTTCCGTTCAGAACGCCTTAGTCCTAAACGAGCGTGTTTGCAGTAATATTTTCTTCCAAAGTTATCCTGGAAGGTCATTCTTTTGTGTGTGCTTCTCATTTCTATCACCTCTATTTATAAAGGCATAACTTTTGTGCCGTAGCGACTACTTTCCAAAATAGTAGCCGGAATGAGGTACGCATCTGATACCCCATCATTATTTGTTTTTTTGTGGTTGCATAAGTATTTCACCGAGGTGGCAAAATTTGCCACTCCTAAAATCCATAAAAATAACAGTTATTTGCTGGTGTATTTTAACCACAAGTACTCGATGATTTCTCTTTATTCTTCACTCGACCAGTGAGATTCTGAGAATAAAGTAGCGGCGGTATATCAAACTGACGCACTTAAATATCTGTTTGGGGTTGCTTTCTTAGGTTTGAAATAATCAATATGATCCAAGACTTGCTGAGTAAGATAGATCTGACCTTTTCCTGTAATATACGGAGTAAACTGAATATTTCCTCGATATACACGTTCTTTATATAGCATATAACCTTTGTCAATCATTGTCTGCATTGGTTTATTCTTTGTGTATCCAGCGCTGCATAGAATTTTCTGCTTACGGAAGAACTCGAATAATTTGTTTCTTCCGATAGGTATATCCTCGCTGGATAGTACTCCGGCAAATGCTGTCATATCAATCATTTCACCAATATCTGCAACAGTATCATGGAATTCTACTTTATGCTGATCCTCCAAGACTTTCTGTTGAAGAAGCTGATTTTCCTGTGTGAGCTGCTGATTTTTCTTTTCTAATTCCTCTTTTTTACTATTGGCGAATAGTAGAGCTTTAGCAAGTAATTCCTCTCCATCCATTTCTTCCTGACCAGCTACATAACCGCCGTGTTTTCGAATAGATGGAAGCACCTCTGATGTTACCCAATGTTTAAATCTTTTTGCTGATTTTAATTTACTTCCCAAAATTAGAGAATAAAGTCCGGATTCATTAATTACTGTTAAATTCTGCATTCCACCAAGGGTGTCACATTTCGTTACCCCCTTATCTTCTTCATCCACATGATCAGAAAGTGCTTTTCTGGTATTACTGTAACCTAAAATTTCAGCTATATCTTTTCCAACGAAATACGGATCACCCTTAATCACCATTGTACGAATGTTGCCAAATTCCTGGTTGGTAAATAGTGTTATTGGTGGTGCTTCTACCTGAGCAACTGTAACAGACGGAAATAACCATTTCCTAATCATCTCAACGTCATTTCGTGGCGAGTGAGGAACCAACAATGCAAATCCGTCCTGTTTAATTACGGATGTACTTCGAATACATCCATTCGCATCAACATAATCAATATGTTTGCGGTAATTACTATTTAAAGTATTCATACAAACATTAAACCAGTCTGGGATTTGTAGAAGCTTTGCCACATCGCTTTCAGAATACCATTGTTTTCCATCAATAGTTGTCTCGTGAATAGTTCCTAAAGTTTCATGTTGTTTGTCTTTTAATATATACATCATCGGTATATACCTCCTTTATAAAAATTATCTTTTGTTAGTGGAGCCATCCTATGCAATCACATAGGACAGCCAGTAAAAGAAATTCCGTTCAAGGAGTAATCCGCATCATCACGGATAATAACGCTCCAGAGAAGATTCGAACTTCCGCGCCGCTATTAACGACCTACTTGTTTAGCAAACAAGCCCCTTCAGCCACTTGGGTACTGGAGCAGGATGGTAGATTCAAAGGCTCATTACTTCTCGCGAGTAAGAATACAACCTGAATAAAATCTGTTATTTGTACAAGTACATGTCACAGTAAAAATATATCTACCTATTTTTCTGGCATTTGATTTAATGTATTCGCCTAACATCTCCGGCAGGATTTGAACCTGTATATGTAGAATTAGAAGTTCTGCGCGTATCCATTACGCTACGGAGATTGATGTGTCTGAATTTACAATAGCCGACTGCCGGAGTCGAAGAATCAAGAATATTATGGCTCATTTTAACGAAGAAAGTACTTTAGAGGGCAATATAGACAGGGCAAAAGAGATTCTTAAATTCGCCACACGAGTGGCGAGTTGACCCACCCAAACCAATCGCAAAAAAGAATAACAATCAATTAATCTTTTGAGCATAAATTTTCCCATTAGAAAAAGAATTTATGTAATATAACAAGCTACATACACAGCAGTAGCCAATACAGAAATAAATTCAGACACATAAATGACTCCAGAGGGAATTGAACCCATCACTACTGCCTTGAAAGGGCAGTGTCTTAACCACTTGACCATGGAGTCTCAATTGTGACGGTTGGAATTGAACCAGCGACAATCTCCGTATCAGAGAGGTGCTCGACCAACTGAACTACGCCACAAGATAAATAGGCACACAAAAGAATTGAAAAGGAGATATGTTTATTTTTTAATATTGTTTTCTTAAAATATAATTGCTGTATGTGCCTAATTGCGGGGACGGGATTCGAACCCGTAATCTTTAGCTTATGAGGCTAACGAGCTACCGTTGCTCTACCCCGCAACAAGAAAATGTAGCAGCTATGCAGCCACCTGGATCACCTAAGAGTACATATACAAACCTCTATAACCCGTAAGGTGGATTTTGTCGATAAGTGTTATACGAAAATTCAAAACTGATAAAGAAGATACTTGATCATTCAGAAGTGAACACTAAACATTCAGCACTGAACATTTACCCCATCATACTTATGTTGGCGAAAATTCCATTTAGATGATTTTGATACCTAAATTCTATTTTCATATGCATTATTCTTATTTAACCCAAAAGAATGAAAAGGGTGTATATATGTAAGGTTTTCGCATAACCGCTACATTGTTATTTATTATTTAAAATTCAATCCAAGTAGTACAATTCGAAATCTGCAATACTGAATCTACTTCGGACTTAAAGCCTTCGATATAATTATCTAGCTCTTGAATCACTTTTTTGATATTTAAAGGATCTACTAATGAATACTCACCAGCAAAACGAATAGGTTTCACCAGTTCATCGTAATCGTCCTTCTTTGCTTTGGAATCTTTTCCGGAAATATTCTGAGAAACAAAATTATCAATCTTTGTTTCCAGCTCCATATTTTTCCGATTGACGGTAAATGTCGCTTCTGAATTTTGCTCTTTCAGTTCTTCCAGCAAGGACTCTTTATACGCAATAGAAGTTTTCAACTCGATGGCGGCGGCTACCGTCATAGTCTCACCGTTAATAGTCACTTCTGTAATTGCGTTAGAGGCAACAATAGCCTTTTTGATGAGGTCCCTCCGAGTAATCAGATCCATGATACTCTGGTAAGCTGCATGAGCTTCTTTGGTGAAATCCTCTTTTGTTTTATTGGGAGTTACTTTCTTCTCATTGGTTTTAGCGGGCGAAACGAAACATCCTGAGTCAATCGCTTTATGAATTCGCGCATCCAATAAAGATAATTCGTTCAATCCTTGTGTTACTAACATCTTTTCCATTTTCTAATTCTCCTTTTTTCCATATAAATCTTTTGCAATATCACAACCTCTATGAGTCAGTTGTGAGTAGGATGGAAGATACTTAAAAACCTCACCATCTCTATTTTTTACAGGAATACCTGTACAGGATTCGTTCGTACACACCATGATATTGGTGTCCTCAATCCATGTCTTTGGCTGTTTGCAGATTGGACAGATATAACGAGATGAGAATTTTTCTCGCTGTTTCTCTAGTTTTTCTGCATCTTTTTTAGCCAGTATCTTTTTTGATAAGGAGGCGAAAGCTGTTGGATAGGTACTCAGCTTTTCTCCTGTAAATCTGTTTGTAAAATTTTGTTTCATAGTTTTTCTCCTTTCAGGTGTTGGATTTTTTGTTATCCTATATTTCCATTGGAACGGTGGCTAAAAATTCTAATAAAAGGTTATTGTTTTTTTAACACCATTTTTTAATTTCATAGGATTTTTGGCACTTTTTTGTAAATTTTTGATGTTTGTCAGATAGAGGCGAACGGATTTACGGTTCCGTTGTTTGTCGCATTCATATATTGAAGCAATGCAATCACTTTCTTGTCCGGCAGAAGGTTCTTATCTTTCTTTGCCTGCATTTCAGCCAGGCGTTATTCCAGAAATACGTTAGTAGGAGTCCATTCCTTAATAATATGTAGCGCAGACTCATATTCATTTACAGGAATAGAAGAGAGCGAAGATACGCGAAATATTGATTTTAACATCTTATATATCCCGGCGAAAAAGTAGCGCGACCATAATACCTGATTTGTTGGATCGGCAGTAAGGCTCATCACTCTGGATGCAGTGGCAGATTTAATATTCTGAAGCATCCATTCATTATCATAAGCACCTACCACATTGAGACGTTCCTTAATAATATTGATATCTTGCTGCTGACTCTGGATGATCTGCTTTTGTGTCTCTAAGTCCTGCACTAATTCCATATGTCCTTGTGCCAGTAAAGCAATCTGCTGGTTGGTATTGCCCGGCATTGAGTAAGAACCTGTCTTTCTTAGTGAAGGAAGAACTTCTTCTGTTACCCAGTCTGTAAATTTCTCAGCCGAAGGTTTTCTGCTCTGGAAGATTGTCTTATATAAGTTGGATTCATTGACATACAAAAGATTTTGTGTTCCTCCTTTCGTAAGGGTGGGAATAGTATGCACACCCTTTTCATTAAGCCTTTCTCTGACTTTAGAAGGCTGCGATAGTGACAACGCCTTGCATATATCTGCCAGGCAAAGCCAAGGCTCATTACCAATAGTGACAGTTCTGATATTTCCAAATTCTTCGTTATTAAAAATTTTCATTTCATTGTTCATTATTTTTTTCTCCTTTACGTGTGAATTTTAAATCATACAGCTGATAGTCACCTTCAGGATCTTCCTGTAGATAAGCAACAGACTCCGTTGAATGTTTGATTAAGTTGTAAGCTGCTCTATTTTTCATATTAAATAGAAGAGTGAGAGCGTAGGATCGTATCCCTTGATATGTGGATTTATCCAGAGATTGTATCAATGCATATATGGTTCGTTCATTTAGTGTGAGCTGATTTACTTCATTTATCATTGTCTGCAAATAACTCATCTGAATTTCCATTCGATTGACTTCTGGATCAGGATCTTGTTTCCATAATTCAATAACCTGTTCTTTATATTCCCGAATTAATTTTAGGACACGTAACCGTTGCTCAAAATTAATAGTTCCTGGTGCATCTTCCCGTAATGTGAAAATGTCCAATAACGGAATATCCTCATCAAAAACCTGCGGGGCTTTATACTTATTCATCGTATGCATCAAATAATCCATCGTGGATTCATGGCGCATATAAGCCTTAGTATTTTCATTCAGATAACCTTTAACATTTGCCAAATGCTTAAAGAAATAAGGCTTAATAACCTTACCGGCATCCGTTTCTCGACGCCATTTCTTTTTTAATTTCATAAGCTCGGCTTTATTGGTTATCGCAAACTCTTTTTTTGCCATGTCAATTTCGCAGCCGCTCATCACATCCAATTGGCATATATCATAATAAAGCTCTCGAACCTTCTCAAAATCACCATGAGTATTATATTGATGCCACATCAATGTCTGTAATTCCTGAGATAAATTGATAATATCTCCAATAAGATTCACAGAAGTCTTGATATCCAGATCCGCTTGCTGTTCAGTGGTATATGTCCTAACAATCTTTGTTGACTCAACCAGATTGGTAGGAACCTTAAATTTCTCATAATTTCTTTCCGCAGCCTGTATAAGCATAGGATCATCTGTAAGTAGCATTGTATCTGAGTCAAACCTTAACACCCTCCGTTTCCGGATATTTTAAATCTTCTTATTATAAGAAGGGGAGTAGACTATTTCTTCTGACCTCGCTATAAAGCAGGGGTACTCGTTGGCACTTCCCCGTATGGAATTTCACCATACAGGTACGCCCGTAAGAGCTAGTCGTTACACCTTCCTTTATATCTCTATAAAGGCTTGGCACGAACATTGGCATATATAAAATCAAATAAATTCAAATTGTATGTTATAATAAGTTGTATTGTTTTTTATTGATGAAGAAATTCGATCACGAATACTGTTGACATTATTAGATTTTACGATATGATTAGTGATTAAATAAGATGCACAGTCACCCATATAATCAAAATCTTTAAACGATCCATCTGGAAATATTGCTCGTAGTGGTTTGGCACGCCCATTTTGTTTACCTGGTCGAGATAATAATCGCAATGCTTCCTGTGGATGTTCAGCATAAAATTTCTTCAAAGTTGTGTTTTGATAATTACCGTTATTTTTTCCAAAATGTCGATAATGTCCTTTAGATGAGCTATATTGAATATTATTAATATGTGTAACCCATTCTAAATTATTTGAGTAATTATTTTCACGATTACAATCTTTATGATTTACTTCTGGTAAATTTTGTGGATTTGGAATAAATGCTTGGGCAACTAATCTATGGATTCGTACAGTTACATTAGATCCGTTTTTACATAACTTGGCTTGAAGATACCCATCATGATTTTTGTATAATGTAATATATCGCCCTTTTATACGAGTAATAATTCCATCACTTCTTACAACAGTTCTATCTAAACTTCTTAATTTCCCTGTATTACTAATTTCATATAATGTTTCATAATTTTTAACTGGTTTCCATTTTTCGCACATATATCCTCTCTTTTTCTAATGAATATGAATTGATTTTATACTTAGCTTTTGCCGTTAGCCTCCAATTTTGGAGACACCCTACATTTGTAGGTTCACCAACTTGTTTTCTTTACTGTTTCCAGTAAAGGCAGACTTTTAAGGTCAATCTGCGCCGCTCAGACGTTGCAATATATTTTCTCCGATGCTATTAATACAGACAATTTCAGGAGTCAGATTAAAATATCGATCCAGGGTAGGGCTTTCCACATTATTGGTCAGCAGGATATTTCCTACAGCCACATGAGGAGATCTGGAACCCAGCAGTTTCTTCCCGTAAGCAAACCTGGTAGAATGAATGTTTCCGACACCCAGAAAGCTTTCTCCATTGAATTTACCTATACTATGTAACAACATTTCATAAGGATTACCCAGCAGAGTAGAGTAGTTCCCATTAACTAATACATGACCTTTTCGGATATTGTTTTTATAGGCTTTGATCATGTCCGTTACAAAATCTCTATACCACTTCGTATGAGAAAACTTTTCGTTTAATCCTAAGAGCTGAAATACGATATCGTTTTTGCTCTGGATATTCCGATCACTGTATTCGTGATTTTCTGGATAATGCAGGTGATATCTGACTACTGCCGGATCTGTTTTAAGAGCATCCATATAATCCAGAGAGGGTTTCAGGAACTGCTCCACTTCCTCTTGAGTCATTTGAAGAGTATTAAGAAGCTGATAATGTGTCTGGACTTTGCGCCCGCCGAAGAAATGAGTTTTTTTCTCGTGTTTTACCACACCGAATCTTCCATCAATATGAGTAAGCCATTGTTTCAAAGTTCCGAATTTGACATATTTGATACTACTTGGAGTAGTAATCATTTTAATATCCTCTATATTTTCTGCCAGTGTGAAACCATTAAGTTGATCTATAGAGGTAATACCCTGATCTTTAAAAAAATCCTGAATGTTTGTGTTGAAACAACATGATTTGAAAAAATTTGTTCTAAGAAGTACCATTCCGTACTGAGAATAGATTCCCATAGTTGAGGGATCTATAAGAGATAAACCATCCCATATTGAATTCTTAATTGTTACATTTTCTTCTGTGGTATGTAGCCATTTATCCTTTTCCCTAGTTGCCACCACCGTGTCATAAAATACACTTTCGTAATCATCAACCACTAAAATACTCTTTGGATCTATATTGATAATATCAATGATAGAAGAAAGTGTTAATGCTATGTACGCCTCTAAAGCAGCTAAGTCTACAGGATCACCTTCCTTTAATTTGATTCCTGTCATTTCCCATTTGTGCATCCTCGAATATAGGGCTTCATCAATGAAGAGACATTTTCCTACACGAGAGCTACCGGAAGATCTTTTATAACGGACATAATGAATACCGTCACAATCAAAGCCATTCTCATAAAGATCTTTTCGGATATCAGCCACACTTGCTACTGTAGTGTTTCTTTTTAATGCATATTTCCCATTCTTGTATTGGAAGATCCCCTCCAGCATTTCTTCTGAAACCACTTTATCTTCTGGGATTGCAACTCCTGTCTGAATAGCGATGAGAGTGCCGTCACGGATTAGTACCCCATCCTGTAAATCAGCATAATCCATGGAATATCCGTTGCGAACATAGATGGAAATATCTTTCTTGCTTTTGGCAGCCTTCAATTTTTCCTTTTTGCTTTTAGGCTTTTTCTTCCGTTTCTTTTTATCTTCTGGATCATCGATACGGACTGAGATTTTATTGAACGCCTTTACTGTATAAAGGAATGTGACATTGATTACTCTAACCGTATGTTCGTAATCCGTAGGAAACCAGGAAAATTTTTTATTCCTGTAAACCTTTAAATACACCTCTCGGAGTTTTTCTGAATCCAGGCTATAATCCAATGTGTTTTTGAATTTCGCCAGATTAATAGAGCCATCTTTCTTGTAAAGAGAGTAGCCGCCAGGTTTAAGTTCTATTGCATGATTGGCTAAATATAAATCTTTGCCGTCCAGTGACGGTATTTTTATTCCTGTACTTTTCACATTTTGCACCTCCTTCTTGCACTCACATACGACCTACCAATTCGGGTGTCAATGGGTGAATCTTACGTGGAATTTTCGCCAGTTCAACACAAGCTTTTGAGACGGATGCGTTTAATGTAGCGGTTTTATCGTATACTTTCCGATATACATCGCGCTCTTCGGCAGTCATACGGCTTACTGGAGCATGATTTAAAATCTGCTTGCCTTTTTGGAAAGCCGTCAACCCTTTTGAATATTGTTTCAACGATTCGTCTACGAAAGCACCTGGAGTGGCTACACGATATCCATCTCCAGAAATGCTTTCTAAAATAATGCCTTTTTCCAACAATACCTGCCTGGCTTTTTGAAGATTGTATGTATACTTCCCAGACGGGTATGCTTCATCAATCAGCGCAGCAATTTGCTGATGTGTGATAACATCCCCTGGATGTAACTGTACAATTCCTTCTACAAGAATTTCTGATTTTCTTTTGTTATTGATAATAGATTTCATATTTTTCTCTCCTTTTGAATATTTTTTTATAAGCAACTTAACTAAACTAGCCCCAGCTCGAATAAACACAAAATGCCTGACTTAGCATAACGTAACTTAGCATAACTTACCCCAACTCAACATAAAATGCCTGACCAACCTTAACAAAACCTAGCCTATCAGAACCTAACGTAACATGGCATAAAATGCTTAACCGATTAATCCAATTCTTCTACAATGACAGCGAATTTTCCGTATTTTGGTCGTGAATCACAGAGTCCCACATATTTGCCTGCATTTTCTAAAGCCTGTATAATCGTATCTAAATCAATTTTTTCTTCATCATACATAAGATTAAATTGGATTTTCCACTGATCAAAACGAGGTCTGGTTCTGACAACCTTACTGCGCTGCACCACCATAATTCTCGTATCACGATACTCATAATTATTAATAAGCTGCTCTTTGGTTAATTTTTCACCGTAATCCAATGGAATATACAGGTTTGTTACGCTAACAAAACGTTCTATATTTTTTCCCTGTTTGTTCAACTTCGCGCCATTTCGAATCGTGGCTTCTACGTTCTCTCCAGGAATATACAGCCCAATATCATCTTTCCAATAAGCTCCTGATTCCCATTCGAGATCTGAAATTTTTAACAAATCTTCCTCTGTCTTTGTTCTTTTACTGGTGTATTTTTTTAATTCCCTGGCAATGGGATGCAACGGATTAACACATTGGCAACTATGCATAATTAACGGTGACAAACCTTTCCAAGTAACTAATAAATTTTTCATTTTATTTCCTCCTTAAATAAAATTTTTCTCTTCTTCAATATCTGCGTCATTTAACAGCTCTGATTTAGTGGTTACAGATTTTTAATATACATAACATCCGATAATCTCTTCAAATGTTCTTGGCATATAACCCATCCATGGCATCATTGCTCCGACATTATACATCTTACAAGGACAGCCCATTTTTGCTTCTAAAAATTTCCTGCATTGATTTATAAGCACCGCCTCCTGACCATTATGTACATGTCCGTAAAAATGATAAGAACCATAATAATGCCTGTTAAAAGCCAAAATAGGATAGTGAGAGAGTATCAATCTCTTCTTTAGTGGTATTCTAAGTTCTGCATAGCTTTCAATAGATATCCACTGTTCTCTGAATTCATCTTTTTTTACAAGTTGATGATCATGATTTCCTATAATCAAATGTTTGTGTCCTGGGAGTTCACCATAATACTGAGCCGCCGCTGTTACATTACCAAAGTAAACATCACCTAAGACATAAATGTGATCTTCCTTTCCAACACAAGTCTTCCAATTGTCAGCTAAAACCTGGTCATGTGTCGCTATATCTGTAAATGGACGATTATCTAATGCTAAAGCATTTTGATGTCCTACATGCATATCTGCTATAAAAAATGTTTCACTCATAACTGTCTATATCCTCCCATTTAATTGTTAATCTACATTTTTCGTTTTGTAAGTATGTAACAGTAGTAGAAAATCCTTGCTTCAAATAATAATCAGAAAGGCGATCTACAACACCCATATACTCTGAGTCGAAAGCTCGTATTACACAGTTTTGACCTTTTTGAGCTGCTTCAATAATGCTATTATCGATTCCTGTAATTTGAGTTGCTACTTTTTATCGCACTTTATTTTTGTATATAGCCTGTACATCTAAATAAAAATTACTCTTTGTGATATCCAGTTCTGGCAATGCTTCTTTTTTATTCATCCACATCATCATCGTTTTTCCTCCAGTTAATTTTTACCTGATAGCATCCATATACATCCCAATCCAAAGAGGATCTAAACCCTTGTTGATTGTAATGCGCAACGAGTCCTTTTGCAACATCCTTAGCGTGATTGCCTGCATGGAATACTATTGCATCTTCAGCATTTTTAGCGGCTTCAATGATTTCCTGATCAATCATATCTATGTATTCCTTTACCTTTTGCTCTAACGCTTCACTGTATGAATCACTTACCTCTAAATAAAAATTACTCTTCTCCATTTAATCCTCCATCATGACGAAAATACAAGTATAGATAACTAGAGGAATCACTATATTACGTGATATAATCATAGCCGCTATACATACTAATCCTGTTGCTATGTATGCAGGTATTTTTCCATTTTTCATTTCTAACTCCTTTTCTTAAATTTACTTCTTCTTTTCTTTATAAGAGACGCATCAAAAAACACTAGCCTTTTATTGGTAAAATTTTTCGATTTAGGACTGAGTTAGTCCCAAACCAGTATTTCTCTAGCATTTTTTGATAGTGGTATTTCCCTCCGTATTATTCAGCCATTTTAGCAATAATCCGCGCATCCGGTCAGATTGTTACCAATTCAGCACAAATGTTTTATTTTATGACATCGGTGTTCATTTTTTGCACAAATGTTTTGTTTTAAAACACTTCTTTTAGTGGGGTCACATATCGGTAAAGATTGTCGGTATTTTTGCAGTGTGTTTTATTTTAAAACATAATTCCCGGAAAAGTGTTTTATTTTAAAACATATTGAATGTACAAATTCCATTAAGAAATAACTCGGAATTTTTGTGGTTTTAGAGCGTTGCAATTCTATATATCTTTACCTAACAAGTCTCCCCATCCGGAGTCTTCGTAAAATGACAGTACAGATTTATTGACATTGACTCTTCTAAAAAATATATGAGGATTTACAGTGTAAGTAGTCTTTACCGAATTATCCTTATTTGGCAAAATAGTCCCTGTTTCATGTTTTCCGATTTCCATTTTTAAGAATCCATAATGATTTACTGGTTCTGTTTTAATTTTTTGAGGTTGAGTCCCTCTTATTCTACATGCCTCGTCCGGCGTTTGACTTTCAGGTTATCCTGTATATAATCATAAAATGAGCTGATGCAAGAGGTTTTCCCATAAAAACTTCCAACAGTAGATAACCATAGATGTTCTTTAGCTCTGGTCATAGCGACATACAGCAGTCTTTTTTCATCATCAATATCGGTAGCTCTGCTATGAGGGAGCACACCATCATTAAATCCTATAATAAACACGGTGTTAAACTCTAACCCCTTCGATCTATGGATTGTCAGGAGATGAATATTGGAATCGTTGGTGCAAGCTGCGGTGATCTTGTCCATTTCCTGTAAAAGATCCTGTACTGTCGTATAATCTTTACACATTCTTTCAAAAGCGTTCATATTATCTATTCTTTCTGATTCTCCATCGTTATCATCTGCCTGACCTTTTGTCCAATAACGGTCTATTGACAATCGTTTTCTTAAATATTTAATCATATAGGAAACATTTTTAAATTCTTCATTCTGAAGATATTCCGTTACTTCTCGGATTTCTTTTGTTCCAAATCTAAACCGCCACTGGAATCTGCGGATTTCCTGCATCGCTTCATAAAGACTGCATCCATGTTCTTTAGAATATGTAGTAGTATCTTCAAAAAACTTTTTATCCAATCTTCTGAGAGGCTTATTGTATAACACAGAAAAAGCTTCATCATCGGATGTATCAATACTCAATTTCAGATAGGAGAGCAGCAATGCAATTTCAGGTTGTTCCGTAAATACAACACCATCCTGCACATTAAAACTCATATGTTGTTCTGCTAAAGCTTTTTGGCACACCTGTAACTGTGCATTGGTGCGCGCCAGTATTGCAACATTGTCTTCGGGATTCATTTCTGAAATGATTCGATCAGCCTCCTCTTTTTGATTTTTGCTTTTAAGAAGATATACTGGATTTTTCTTACCGATATGAGATTTTGGTTTGACATAATTATGATGCAGAGAGTCAGGGATGGCTTCAGCTAATTTATTGGAAATGTCCACAATTTCTTTACTGCAGCGATAATTAGTATTCAGGTTAATTACGGTTGCGTTTTGATATGTAGAATCAAAATCCATAATAAAACGACTACTTCCACCTCTAAAAGCATATATAGCTTGTAAAGGATCGCCTACAATCATTGTATTGGTTGTATTGATTTTTCGAAGCAGTAACTCCTGAGACTCGGAAATGTCCTGGTACTCATCGGCTAACACATATTGAATCCGTGAGCGATATTTTTGTAAAAATTCTGGATCTTCTTCCAGGCATTTATTCGCAACATTCATAAAATCATCAAACTCAAGAAGTTTATTCTCTTTTTGATACTGGATGTATTCTTTATACATCACCTGAAGTACGGTTCCATCCATCTCACCTGTAATACCTTCCACCTGAGCGTTGTCTGGAGAAATATTCCGAATTTTATGATAGCTTATGTAAGGAAACATCTGATAAAACGGTGGGTCAATAGTTGGCATACCGTATTTTTCCATTATTTCTTTAATGGCTTTTTCTTTTTCCCATCGAGCAGTCCAGACAGTAAAGTTATTTCCGTATTTTTCACGGATAATCTTCAGAGCGAAAGAGTGGAATGTTTCTACCTGGACACCGGAGATACCCAGGGCTTCTAATTTTTCCTGTATGGAATTGCGCGCCTTTACACTGAACGTCACAGCTAATATACTGTTAGGGATAATGCCGTTATGAATCAGGTTTTGGATTCTATGGGTTAGGACAGTAGTTTTTCCGGATCCAGCAGTGGCTATGACTGCCAAATTACCATTCATATGATTAATTACTTTTTGTTGATTTTTATTGAATTTCATTTTTGTCCTTTCATATCAAGAGCATACGGGAAAGAAGACCTATACTGGATACTGTCCCCTAAAAACTCTGTTTTGGGGTTAATCACAACATCGCATAAACTAGCAAAGTATTCACAATAGCTGGTATCATATTTGTCTGGAGTTTTTTTGTATCTTTTTTCCGAATTTTCCATAATATGTTTCGTAAAGTCTTCAATTAATTCCGTGTGAAGCTTTTCTTGTGTTTTTGGATCAAACTGCTCCAATAAATACTCACATCTGTCAAGATGAACATAATACGCTTTGTAAGCTTTATAAACCAGTTTGATTTTACGTTTATATAGCTCTTTTTTCAGAATACGATTCCATTCCTCAGACTTTTTGCTGTAGTATCTTTCAGAAATATTTTCTATATGGACTGCATTATCTGCAACTTCCATACAACGCACATAATATTCAACCTCTTCTTCTGATGCTAGTCTAGTTTCTAAACGAATATTAGGTGTTATATTCCCGTTCTCATCTATTGTGTTTGTATTATCTGTTATTTCCACTACAACATAATGAACTTGTAACCAATAAATACACAGTGCATTTTTTAAGAAGGTGAGAGCGTTGATAATGTAGTATTCCATAGCTGCATCAGCCTTGTTGTAAAAATCAAAAATTGTATCCAGATCCATATCCAACAATGTAGCTGCATCTTCTTTATTGGACTTAATCAGCGGATAATTGGGATTAATCATTTTAAGTTCGCGCGCCCATTTACCTATAGTAAGAGTGATGGCATTATTTTCATCATGTCCGTTAATCAGGTTATGAAGTAATAACGGAACTAAATCTTTGTATAGCGTTTTGTTCATCAGACTCCATTTTGATGGTAGTGGGTATTTGTAAATTTTTGAAATTGAATAATTTTTGTTTCCTAAATCTGTAATTTTACAATATCTACTCGCTTTTTCTAAAATAGAAGTTTTGCTCCTAGTTGCTAAACATCCATTTTGTGCATAGCTTTCTTGTTGCTTTGGTGTTCCGAACAATTCAACAATCTTTTTCTCTGAATACCTTGCAGGAGATAATTGTATAATTTTCTGTTTGTCCATTGTTTTACTCCTTTTTTGAACTACGATTTGCAATTTTAATAGTATTTTATTGATGTATATTGAGATTTTAATGTGCAGACCTTTCCTCTGATATATAGTATATATAGAAGAGAAAGATGCACATTAAAAATACTCAAATATGTAGTGTTTTTCTAATAGAATTTAATTTTGTAGTCTAAACTCCAGGCAACACCTACCTAAAACAGCTTTTCATTCTCCGGCAATTCCAATAAATTACAGATAAGTTCTTCTGTTACTGGCAACACCTTACCACACTCATCAGTAAGTCCGTAAGTTCAGTAATTTGAATACCGCTTCGCTGCTCATATTCTCATCTACCTGTAAAGCATGAGTAATTAACTCTTGCTTCTTTAATAAGTCTTCCTTTAAATATTTGCTTTTACCATTTACTTTCCGTTCCATTATCGCTGTATCTGGGCTACAGAAGTAGCCACTGGAGAACGGCAATGGCATAATCTGATCTGGATAATAGAGATCGTGTAATTCCTGTAATTTGTTCATATGCATTTGAGCTTCTTGCCAGTTATTATCTCCGGACTGAATAACATTAAGAATTTCACCTTGTTTTAAAGTGATATAATTATTTAATCTATTAAAAATGTCTTTTACAAATTCTTCTGATTTCATAGTTTTCTTCTCCTCCTGTTTACTTATACTTATACCTTTAATCTCATCTATTTTTATCTTCGTGAAGATGTCTGCATTATTTTCTTTTGACAAAGGTTTTATTTCTGAATCTTTCACCTGTATATATGTATAATCAATTTGTATTCTCCAATTCCCGTTTAAATAATGTCGTCTTATGAATCCATATTGTCCGTATAATGGATGATACGTATCAGTAATTTGAACATAATCTCCATACTTAAATCTTGCCTTTTCAACCAGCTCAACCCAAGTCTTATCATACGTTACAGAGCCATCGGGAAAATCTACCGTTATTGTTCTTTCGCCATTAAATATAATAATTCCTCGTTCCCCATAATGCCAGGACTGTTTGTTGATGATTCGGACTATATCACCTATATTAAATTGACTCATCGGTTATCACCTCTCTTATTTTTGAATTAATCCAGACAGATATTCATAAATCTGCATCTCTGGAAATGTAATACAACGGATAATCTCTGCTGCCTCATTCCATAGGAACGGAACAGCGAATATAATTCCTATACAGGCAAGTACACAAAAGAACAAATCTAAACCTTCCGATTCGTATGCTCCATTATATCGTGTCTTCAATATGTATGAATGCTCCAAATAATTCCAAATACGCATACCACTGCGATAGCAATAGAAGTGACTAATTCATAATTGATATATTTATCAGCCAATTCCTGTAAATATGGCATCACATTTTTATCTGTCCAGTCTATCGCTACACCGAACTTCGATCCTATATGATCTAAAATCTTAATAATTTCTTCGCTCATATCACAACTCCCTAAATGTAAATTTTGCTCCGTCTACATATTTAATAGTCCCTATTGTTCCTATAGAGGTAGGAATAAATTCGTATGTATAGCCGCCGCCTATTGCGCCACCGGCAGACTTATGATTTTTCATCCACTCTATAATCGCATCGTGTTCCGCTTCACTAATAGCAAAACCTCGTGCAAGATCCCGCTGAAGCTTCTTATTTTCTTCCTGTAGTGTCTGAATCTCTTTATCCTTAGAGTATTCTTTCAGTTGTGTTTCGGCTATCGCTGTCCGTTGTTCGCACTGTTCTATATATTTCAATGCTTTTTCTATACAGGCTACAAAATCTTCTTTGCAGCTATAGGAAGTATCTTTCGAAGCCGCTATAATCCTTTTTAGTAAATCCTTATTATTCATATAGACATTCCTCCGATGGTTCAAAAGTATCCAGGCAAACCATTTTACGTTTAAAGGCACTATTTTCGTGCTTGCGTTCTATCTCTGAAATTGTATCCATAGAAACACCTATGCCTGACTGCCGGATATATCTATCCAATTCCTTGTAAGTAAACCCAAATGCTTCTTCATCCGTTCTGCTAGTAAGTCCATCGGTGGGAGCTTTCTTCCAGATCCGGCGCGGCAATTGTAGGTAACGAGCCATTTCCAGGATCTCTGTTTTAGTGAGATTGCCTAACGGCGATAGACTTCCACATTGGTCACCAAACAGCGTATCATAGCCTACGTAGGACTCTGAGAGGTTAGAGGTATTAACGACTACCCCTCCAATGCTCTGCGCTACAGCGTACAAAATAGCCATTCTGATGCGTGGTGGAAGATTTACTCTTGCTTGATCAGATGCCTGGATACCTGCGGCGGCAAGTTCCATAATGACTTCTGTATATACCCGTCCTATATTAATGGTAGGGTAGGAGAGGTAGTTAAAATGAGCAATGACCTCTCTTGCATCTTTGATGTCTGTTTGATACATATTCGGAAGCATATACAGGTGAACATCTCCCTGAAGAGCGGAGTGGCATAAAGCAGCAGCGACAGCAGAATCAACTCCTCCGGAAACACCTATAACAGCACTCTTTTGTTCAGCATTAGTTTTAAACCATTTACGAATCCACTCTATACATTCCTGTACTGTTTGTTCTACATTGAATTTATAATTATTCATCATAACCTCCATAATTCTAATATTATTGGTGCATCTTTAAATGCTTCCTCTAAAATAGGGTATATTTCTGTATTCCAATCTGCACCGCCTCGGCAGCATCCAATATTATATGGCATTGCTACATTTCTGGAACTTTTGACGGCTGCTGATTTCAATAAATCCACACAATCTTTAAAGGATTTTACACAGGTGTATTTCTTTTTATCATAACCGTACTTATATTGTGCAAACATATTAGCAATACTGACTTTCCCATTTGTCCACCAGCAAATATCTCCTAATAAAGCGTGGGATTTTTCAACACAATTTTTATATGCTGTAAAACAATCTGGATACCTGTCTTTTATTTGTTTAGCAACACCGCTTCCCATCACTCCTTGGCAATTAACCTGATGAGCTATAATGGGAGCAGTAGTATTAAATAAATTACCTTCTTTTACAGTGATCATAATGTACTCCTTGTAATATAATAATAATTCCGGAAATAAGTGTGATAAGTCCTCCACATATTAATAGGAGAGTAGTGCCTACAAAATAAGCCATATACTCATTGCTGAGTCCTATCACTTTACATCCTATAAATCCACATAGTAACCATAAAGCTATTATTGGTATCATTCAAATTCGCCCTCCTGAATTAATACACCAGCTCTTGCTATAAGCATTATTGGATCATTTTCTATATATCCATCAATTACTTCATTCAAGAGCATATTTAAGAGTTTTCCTATAGACTGACCTGGTTTCATCCCTAATTTTATGAGGTCCCTTCCATTCACTTGCAGTTGCCGGATTGAATAACATGCCTCAGTTTTGCGGATTTCATCTAAGATTCGTAAACATTTTGTATAGCGTTCCATTTGAAGGTCAGTATTTGCTGGATCAGAACTTCTCATGTACAGTAATTTGTAGATGCAATTCATGCCGTAATCCCGTAAATGCCTTTTCATTGTTATTGGCGTATGAAGAAAATAGACATCATGGAAATGATCAACTAATGCACACACATCTTTTACCGTAATATTGTCATATCTTAAATAATCTAAAGAGGGTTTATAATCATGTACATGTTCGAATAAAATAGCCAGGCGAATAGACAAGTCTTTAGGTGATTTCTTCAGCCATTGTGATAGGAACTTGATTTGATCCTGATTATAGGTTTCTATACAAGGAATAAATTGTGCTATAATATATTGATAATGTAATAAGATAGTATCAATTTGATCACTTAATAAGATTGTAGTAAATTCTTTATTTATTCGTTCTACGGCAATATTATGGAGTAACGGCGCACATTCCATCATAGATTCGGATGTTTGTTCTTCTATATGAAAACCATATACAGCAGAGAAGCGCAATGCTCTCATGATGCGTAGAGCATCTTCCTGGAATCGCTCCTTTGCGTTTCCTACGCAACGTAACGTCCCATCACGTAAATCTTCTTCACCGCAAAACGCATCAATAATACCTTCCTGCGGATTATAGGCTATAGCATTAATGGTGAAATCTCTACGAGCAAGGTCTTCTTCCAAGTCAGATACAAACTCAATATTGTCTGGATGTCTGTTGTCCGTATATTTACCATCTCTTCTATATGTAGTGATTTCATAACATTCATTATCTATAATTACAGTAAAGGTTCCATGTTGAATTCCTGTTTCAATTGTTCTGTAACCTTTTTCGTGAAATAGTGGCATTAATTCGGAAGGTAGGACTGGGGAGCAGATATCCCAATCCTTCGGATTTCGCCCTAACAGGCTATCTCGTACACACCCGCCTACAACATAAGATTCTGCTCCGTACTCTTTAATGACATTCATAATAGTTAGGACATTTTGTGGAAGTTGTATTTGATTTTCTGCGTTCAATGTAGTAACCTCCTATCTGAGATCTACAATTGGTTGATTTGATCCCTGCACCTGTGGAACGGTTCCGTTCCATTTATTTATTTTATTCTGTTCAATCAAATCTTTGGATAAGGATTCTGCAATCATTTTATTTGCATCGGCTTCTGCCTGAGCTTTGATTTTTGTCGCTGTAGCCTCACCTTCTGCTTTGATTTTTTCCTGCTCTGCATTGATTTGAGCCGTCTCTTTATCTTTTTCGGCGGCAATCAGAGCAATCTCTTTATCTTTTTTAGCATTGATACGGGCGGTTTCTGCTTCAATATTGGCAAGTTCCTGTTCTTGTTGTGCTGTTACTTTTTTCTGGATAGCAGCAGTAGTTTCTTTATCAGTCTCAATACGAGTAAAGTTTACTGTATCAATTAAGATTCCATATGGATCAAATTTCTGTTTTAAATAATCATCTAATTCCTGATTGAGTTCCTGTCTTTTATCACCAAATACATCTGTTACAGGATATTTACTAGAAACCTCCTGAGTCCATGCACTAATTTTCGGCTTTATAAAGGTATCTTTAATGGTGTCGCCGTCTTTCCCTTTAAATGTTTCAAATGTATGTGTGATTCGATCTGGATCAAAACGATAAGAAAATTCCAAATCCACATTTAATGTTTTTCCATCAGATGTTGGAATGTTGAAGCTTTCATCTTTTTTCGAATCTCCTTTATCATCTTGGACAAGATACGATTGTTCTAAAGCAATAGAGTATTGTGTGACTTCTTTCCATGGTGCAACAAAATGCCATCCTTTTCCAAGTGTTTCTCCATTGATACCGTCTTTGACGTTATACACAACGCCGATATATCCTGGATGAATCTTTTCTGTACATTTGAACATAACAACAGATCCTACCAGTAAGAATGCACCTACAACAATTCCTCCAACTAATCCTTTATTTGCCATTATCTTTTTCCTCCTGTATTGTCTTTTTGATGTTTTCGTACCTTTTGATGAAAAACTGTCCTATGGGCTTGAATAAGAATCTAAGAGCAAACCATAAAGCTACGATGCCTATAAAAATTAGTAAGTATAGTGCTGGCATAATGCCCTCCTTATCTATAAAGTTGATATTTTTTGCCCGTCCTTGATTTCTGCCAGTGATGCTACCTTTCGTGCTGCTTCCGCTGCTGTTTTCCAATCTTCTGTATTTTCCCAGAGTTTATAAGGTGAGAACCTATTGACACAGGGGTGATTCCCGTCTGTTCCCCATTGGATTGGACATTTATTACAGGCGAATTCGGCATATGTACAGCAGTAGCAGTTAGAATAGAGGTCGGTAGCTCCTATATACTTTAAGTATTCGTCCTTTCTGACTATTTGTTCTTTATGTTCTGTTTCATCGGCAATCCAGTTCCACATTTTTCGGTGATAATGCAGACAGCCTTTTTGGGTTAAAGGACAGAGAGGAGGCACTGGGAAATTATCCCCGTAGCCTAAATCCTCGCCTGTAAGTCCACATTCCAAAGAGAATAATGGATCTGTTGTATCACCGTCTGGATACGATTTTTTATGATATCTGCATTCTAAACACGACTTCATTAAAACTTTCCTCCATGTAATCTATCGCGTATCTCATCTAAAGAAGTAGGATTTGTGAGTTTTCCATCAAGGAATACTGTTTGTAGTAGGTTATCCTTTGGTTCTTCCAGTCGATTGTCTTCGTACTGGATTCTACCGTCCTGGTCTTCATAGACACGGCATAATCCTTTTTGGGATTTTTTGAAATGCCCTGTATCTGTTTTGGGATCTTTGAAGATAGGAAACGCTTTATCTTTTGTTTCGCCGTATGTGGCTTTGACTGCCACGCCGAATGTGTCTCTGGTATACGGTTTTAAAATCCCGTCTTCCTCTACACACATAAACGAGAAACTGCCAACTCCTAAAGTGACATTGTTAGCGGCGAAACCTTTAATGGCTAACCGTTGGTAAATCTTCTCGCAGCGTTCTTGTGTAATGGAGTCGCCATAGATCGCCTTTATATAGGAAGGAAGTACTTTGAATCCTTTGGAATTTGTGGTCCCTCCGAATATGTCCCAGAGGACTTCTACAGTACCTTTTTGTTCTGCTTCTGTAGCGTTGTTACGTTCACTTCCGCATATGATATCTACGGGATCACCGCTATCGCCTCTAACTAAGAAAGTTGCCCCGTGTTCTTCTATTTCTTTCCGGAGCGAAGGAAGAATCACTGTCAACATATGCCAGTAATCATAGCTGTCACTGACCATGGAGAAAGGAACTCCCTTATAGATTTCTGTCAGTAGACGTTTAACTAATGTGCGCTCATCTCCGTCAATGGCGTAATTGCTACACATGACACTATGTTCTGTACTGATTGCCCCGTAAGCTACCTCGCTACGCTCACAGTCACAGTTATAGTAATACTCCAGCCATGGAATAGCTGGGACAGTAGCTGTATTGACAAATGATAAACAAAATGCAGCGGATGATTTTGTCGCTGACTCCATGGAGTGCTGACCTCGGAAACTAAAATCGCCCAGTGCTTTATTCTTTGTACTATCTCCATCCACGGTTAAATCATAATACTTATTGACTATCTGGCGGTATTGATATCCTACATTTGCGGAGATCATGGTATGCCATAATTCCGAAGACATCACCGACTCAATGAAATTTGTCAGCCATGCGAAGTCAGGATGAGTATTACTAATTTCAATCATGGGTACATGGATAGGAGTTTTTGTTCCTTCTGGCAGTGCTTTAATCTCGATAGGAAGATATCCCAGAGAATGCAGCGCTTTTATTCTTTCGTCGTTACAGGCTTTTTCGTGCATGGTGTTGGCGATGATTCTATGGTGTTCTTCCAGTACCTTCTTTAAAGGACGAGAGAAGAAGTACTCATTGAAATAATCAATCAGGTATTTTTTACAGAAATATTGGACTCCGAAGCAGATTAGATAATCCTGATATTTTAACCTGCTCATGCGAGGAGTTAGGTATGACACCATTTTTGTCATCCCCTTCGGGATCTGTTGAGAATGAGATTGTTTATAGTAGTCGGAAAGAAGTGTTGGTGTTATTTGAAACATGATATCCTCCTTAAGCCCATGAAATAACTTCTATTTTTTCATCTGGTTCTATTGGTAAGCTGTTAGTAGTATAAATTTTCTTTATATATGGAGTATCCAGTAAAAGTCCTCTATGTATGGTGTTTTCGCAGTGGGTCACCCAGAGATAAACACTGCCAGCTTTTCGCGCCTTTAATAACTTCGCTGATTTATAGAATGTTGTTCCTTTCGAACAGATATCATCTACAATCAGGATTGGCTCTCCATTAAAGGAAGTTTTTGCTCCCTGAATCTGTAATCCTCTGATTACTCCCGTTTTCCAGTCACGGTCTTTTACTCCGAAACAGTATTCCTGTTTGCAGAGGTTGCCGTATCTTTTCATAGCTCCTTCATCAGGGAAGAAAAGAATAGGTGCCTGACCTTCTGCGGTGGTGATATCTTTGAACACTGTTTCTATCATTCTGTCTGGTTTTTCAATGTTAAGATTATAGAACAGATTTTGAGTGACAGAAGAGTGTGGATCTAAAATCCTAATGCCTCTTAATGGCAGTCCGTTAATAATATCTGCAAAATATTTCAGATAAAGAATATCTTCTTCGTTTGGTGCTCTATCATGTCTTGCACACGGCACATATGGCATTGTCAGGCAGATATCTCTGAATTTACGGTCATATAGATGTTTTACTAAGAACTGTAGCATTACCAGTTCTTCGTTGGATTCGAACCTCCAGTCAATAATAATCCACTGGCAGGAATGTATTGCTTGATCTACTGCCGGAGATATCTTGGTTGATAATGTCCCGTCAGGGTAATGGGCTATTAATACTGGTACGTTATTTACTTTCAGCATTTGCTTGTTCCTCCTTTGTTAGCTCAGGTCGTCACTGTACTGGCGTACAGTTCCTCACCACTTCAATCTGGCAACTTCTCATGATCTGTAGCGCCGCCTCGTGGTTCTCCACTGTTGTTCCGGCACATCCAGGCTCATATACCTTTATAGGCACTTCTGGGAAGAAAGCCTTTAAAATAAGAGCATTAGATATTACGCAGATATCTGTACAGAATCCTACAAGTTCGATGCTTTCGATTGGCAATGATCTGTGTAAGGCGGCAGGAAGAAAATCACTTCCGAAGGTTTGTTTTTCCAGCATTCTCGTGTTATCCTGTACTACATCCATAAGTGCTGGATTGATCTCCCAGCCCTCTGTTCCTCTAATGCAATGAGGTACTGGAAGATATTTGCCTTCCTGAGACTCCAGGTAATCCTGCTCATGAGTATCTTTTGTAAAAATCACCACTTCGTTTTGATATTCTTCCAGCTTTGTAGCGATATAAGGGATAGCTGCTTGTGCCTCTTTTGATCCTAATACTCCAGAAATAAAATCATTTTGTGCGTCTACTACTATTAATACTTTTGACATTTTTTATTCCTCCTTCGTTCGATCAGCTCGTCACTTCGCTTTCTTCGGCATTAAAATTCCTCTGAAAGCTCACTCAACTCATTTAAAAATAGGTTCCTTGGTCAATTCCTGTATTCTAGCGGTTATCTGTTCAATAGCTCTCTCATTGCCTGCCGCTAATGCATTAAAATATTCCTGATAGAGTTCCAGGTGGGAAGAGAAGAACTCAGCCTGTACATGGTAAACGATATACTGTGCTAGAAGATCTATCCCCCCCTCTATAACCTGATAATCTTTCATAGGAATCTGGTTATTACCATTCATCATCAGAGACGTTCTCAGCATTTTCTTCACTGTCGTTATCATCGCTCGTCACTCCTTCGTTCGTTCCCTTTAAATGAGTCAGGTTATCAAACACATGTTGTATTACTTGATTCTGAACCTGAGCTGGATTATATGAAGTCTCCTCTGTAAGAGTAAACGGAACAGTAGTGATATTCAGTTCATCTGCTAATTTCTGAGCTTGTTCCTGTTCGATATTATCCATATGGATCTTAAGGTCAAAACGTCCGTCTCTAACTATGGCTGGATCTAACGAATCAATATCATTAGTGGTAGCGATAGTGATAATATTAGGAATGCTTTGTGTGCCGTCCAGGAACTGTAGCAGAAGATTACTCTGTTCTTTTTGTTCCGGTGTCATTTCCTGTTCTCGTTTTCCGAAAATATAGTCAATATCCTCTATCAGCAAGATTTTCGTCAACCGGAACTCCTGTTTTCTGATACGATCTATTGATTGCTGGCAAAAATGACTCGCTGAAAGGATCAACATTTCGATGTCGTAATAAGCTGCTAACGATTTTGCTAAAGTAGTTTTTCCGGTGCCCGGGGGTCCGTACAGTAGTATCCCCAGTTTGAAAATAAGACCTTTATCATTAAAGAACTCATTTGCGTTGAGCCATTTATCCAGATAGTTCGTAACGGTAGAAATATTCTCTGGTTTGGTCATGATTTGATCCAATGTTTTCGTCCGTTTGATGTCTGCCATCCTGATTATACATTCTTTATCTTTGTCAACAGTGACCACGTAGTATGTATAGGTATCTTTTTTGTGGTCGCACTGTACTTTTACAGTTTTTTGTTCTGGACGTAAGATATCCTGGAAAAGCTTATAGATCCGCTCAGCACATACTCCACATACAAATACATGGACTTCATCTGCCATGGTGTATTTATTCGTATCATCCCAGGCATAGGTACTTACATAAATAAATGTTCTTATGTTCATCAGGGGGATAAAATAAGAAATGTTATTTCGTAACTGAGTATAGAATGAATTGGAATATTCATCCGTTGTAGCAATAGCGTATTTCCGGTAACTGACAGGATCTAACTTCTGTAAGATTTTGAAGAGGTCATCTCTATCTTCATCTACAATACTGATTTCGTAGCCTGTATGCGCTCTTACGGAAGCTATGATATTTCTCTTGGTATATTTCACTCCGGTAGATATAGAACTATTGATAAAATTCAGTAACTCGTTGGTCAGTTCTGCTTTTACATGATTGGTTAAGATTTTGATTAGCTGCATGATGTCTCCTTTTGATTACATATTGCCTGTAATGGTTTTTCTACCAGAACATATTTCTTAAGTTTTTTACAAAATACCCGGTATAGGACGGGGCTTCTGTCCAGTTCTAGCTGATGAAATTCGCAGCTTATGCACTGCGGTGGTTTATTTTGTGCTTTCATGATGCACCTCCGTTAATGATTTACTGGTATATTATCATACTAGTGATAGATTGTAAAGAGTGTATTGGATTTATAATTAAAGAAAAATAATGTATGCCATTTGCGGGGACTTTACGATATTTTTATCGATGAAAAAAAGAGCGGGAAAATAGCGAAAAAGTGCTGTAAAACGGTAAAAAATTGGTATGTTTGTGGGAAAAACAGCTCCTAGGGTATAGAGAAAAACCAGTCTTTTTTTAGGTTTTAAGTACCCCCCGTACTACGTAAAATATGTATTTTATGCAACAAAAAAATATCTATTGCATTTGTAATGAAAATGTGTTACAGTATAACCATCCCAAGAGGGACGGCGAAAAATCGTTGAAAATCAAGGGGGTATATACTTATTAGTACAGCTAATAATCATTAATCATTAATCATTAGTACTAATGAGATATAGAAAAATGACCATTAGTCATAAATAAGAAAGATATGACCAAAGGTCACTGATTAGCACATTTACTGGACTGAGGTTTGGCAAAAGCCGGACGGCTGGACAATACAATTTAATAGGACTTTTTAGGTAATAAAAAACCTCCCTGGAATTTCAGGGAGGGAGAAGGTCATGGAATGTATTCCATGATGTCAGATGGTTTACAGTCCAGAGCATCACATAAAGACGCTATAGAGTCTGTAGTCACGGCTTTATTTTGTCTCATGTTTTGAAGTGTGGTTTCTGACACAATCTTATTCTTGCGTATAGCATAAGTTGAAAGACCTTTTTCTTTCATCAGTGGGAATAGTTTATCGAATACGATTTTCCCCATGTAATCACCTACTTTCTTCTTATGATTATACTAAATATGTGCTCTTTTAAAAATGTATAAATTGAACAAAAAACAGTGATGAACATTGTCTATTATGTCAATAGACTACACGTTTAAAAGAGTATATAGTAGTAGCTGTAATGAAACAGCGTTACACCTCAGCGGTACGCTGAGAAGAGAGGAGTGACACGAACGACTGGAGTTTACGACAGGCGAGAGTGGAACGACAACGCACCTTGAAAACTGAATATAGACTTTACACCCTGCCAGAATCCACCTATAATAACAGTATCATTATAGGAAAGGTGGTAGAAAGGATGGAAGAAATGAATAATGAAGAAATGAAACAGATGGTTATTGATTATTATGTCAATCTCCAGCGAATCAAAAAAGCTGAGACAGGAATCAATGAAGAATTGGAGTATCAATTAAAGGTTACTAGAAATAAGTTGTCCGCACTGGGAATACCTGCTGAGGACTACGAAATGTAATAGCAACAAGGGTGTAAGGTCTATATGAGGTCTTACACCCTTTTTGTATAACAGACCGTTGGACAAGCCATCAATCTTGGGTGCAATTCCTGAGCGGTCTTTCCTTTACCACATGGTAAAGATTTATGTCCCTATTTATAGCTTATAGGCGCGGCAGCTCCGCGGCAGTCACCCGTAAACCTCAGTCTTTACAACTTAATATGGTAATGATATCATAAGACTATCTTTATTACAGGAGGTATGCAACGTATGATATCAATAAAGCACAAGGTGGAAATAGCTTGTAAATTGAATGATATAACTGTCACTGAACTCGCACGGCGATTGAATACATCTCAGCAGAACTTGTCTAAACGCTTGAAAGTTGGAAAGTTTACGCAAGATGAACTGGAAGCAATAGCCAATGCGATAGGATGTGAGTATCATTCATATTTAGAAATGCCAGACGGCACGAAAGTAGAATAAAGCCTTGAAAATCAGGGCTTTAAAAATTATTTCCAAAAACAATTAAATAACTGTTGACAACAACTAAATAGTTTGTTATCATAAGAGTATGAAACATGACAACTAAATACAGAACACGTTCTATTTGCTTTATTACTGGCAATCCTTTATAATGGTATAGGAGCGATAGCGAATGCGACAGGAGGTGGTTAGATGTCGCCAGTATCAGAAGCAAAGAAAAGAGCCAATAAGAAGTGGCAAGATGCAAACTGTAAAAGAATACAGTTAGTCTTGCGCACTGAGGATGCCGAACAGATAGAGGAATACTGTAAAGTACATAATTTATCAAAAAACGGTTTCTTTAAACAGGCGGCTTTTGAAAAGATGGAACGTGAAAAATAGACACGTTCTATTTTTTTACGGAATAAGCACAACTACACACTTGTAGAAAGTGCACAAAACAGCAACTACACATTTGTATGAATTGTCAATAGACAAATGTACTTGTGTAGATGTATCATAAAAGCATGAAAACCACAAACCAATCATTTACAGGCTGTCACGCCGTTAAAGGTGCGGCACACACAAGAAAAGGAGAAAATTATGGCAAACAAGAATATCATCACTTTTAAAACACTTGACGTACACTTTGATTACAAGAAAGAAATGTTAAAAAATGAAAAAGATGTGAAGACAGTACACAACGCCGTACACTATCTTGTACACAAAGAAGAAAAAGCCCAGGCAACTAAAAAAATGACTACAATCTTAGAAAAGCTGGAAGAAAGTTTAGGTAGTACCGACGTTTTAACAGCGGATGAAAAAGCCTCCTATGAAAACTATACAGAACATCTTACCTTTCTTGACAAGTTGATTGAGAAGACAGGCTTTACGGATGAAAAATGGGAAAAGATGAATGAAGTAGACAAGGTATTCTTACAGCTGATCGCACTTCCGAATATCCCGAAAACTTTTGGTACACAAGTATCTATTATTTCAAAGATACAGCTAACAACTATGTTAGACCTTGCCGAGAAATATTTTTCTGAGGAAAATGCATCATGTAAAGATATGCAAAATCAGCTTGCCTATGACCTGTTTTTTGCGAAAAAGGGTGGAAAGATTTTCAATGGTATTAAATTAAAGCCCAATGCAACAGATACAAAGAAATTTTTGGCTCTGTTTATTACAGATATGAAATTAAATGCTAATCATAAGTATGATTTTGCTCCAATCTGGAACGACAGTAAAAAAATGGAACGTATGCAGCTAACCATCAATAAATTTCTGGCAATGTATATTAATAACCGTATGGATTTATTAGACGTCAACGAAAATACGCCAGCGAAGAAGAAAGCACCAGCAGAAGAAACAAAGTAATGGCATAGCCTAAAATAAAATTACATAGACTTTATACCGCCCTTGTGGTAGACTGTTTACAGGTATCATAAAGGAGGGCGAGCACATGAGCGAGAATGAAATATTGTTAGCGATTTCAGATATGATGGATAACAAACTTGAAGTGGCGTTAGAACCACTAAAACAAGAAATGCGTCATATGCGATTGGAATTAGAACATGATATAAAACCATGCTTGCAATTATTAGCAGAAAATTATGTTCCAGTAGTACAAGAACATTCTGAGAAACTCAACAAAATCGCTTAAGTAGTCGCCACAAGAGACGGTATAGGGTTTATATAAAAAACTCTATATCGTCTTTTTTGTTGCTATAATGCAGCTTGGAAGAAATTCCAAACGGTCACAAGCCCGTATAAATGCAGAGTGTATGCACATTGAAAAAGAAAACATATAGCCGGAAAGAACTATAGTTCACGTTGTTTGATGGGGTTTCCTGTCATGTTTACAATGGGGTTTCCCGTTGTAGTGGGCTATAAGAAAACCGTTATATGAATCATATTTACAGATATGTTACGGTATTTTAAGAATATCCTCTGACATATTAATATATTTTTTCTGTTTATAATTGAGACAAGTTCCCTTTTGAATTATGAAAAGAAAATGGAGGTAAACAGGATGAAAAAAGATAAAATTAGTGACTGCCGCCAGTACGGCTTGCAATGGAGCGACTTCAAAGTGCCATATGGCGCAATCTATGGACGTTATAAAGATGTACAATTTTGTTGTACGAAACTGCCAGAACTGAGCGCACAAGGAGTTTTTGTGTGGGTTCAAAATACCAGCGGTCAGTGGTATGAAACTACATGTTATTACAAGTTTGAGTCAAATTATTATGCTTGTCATTTTAGGGAACAACAGGCAATAGTGTATCATGAAATTTTCCACTTGATTTTAGATTATATGATTGGTTATTATCTGAAAACAGGGGAAGTTTTACAGGTAAAAGGATATCGCCCGGCGGCGTGTCATTTTTACACTAGGGATATCATACCTAAGCGGCGTGTAGTCGGCAAGTATACACCTAGCAAGAATTGTTTTGCGCAACGTTGTGTTGACGGTCAAGGTTTTGCCCCTGCACCGTACTTGTTTGGCTCAGGTAAAGAAAATGAATATGCGGATAGTATGCAAGAAAGCTATCCTGTATACAATGAAAGCCGCTATTGGGTAACATATACTGCAAGATAAAAGGAGTAAAAAGATGAATAAGAAAAAGCTTTTAGGCGTTGTACTTTGTACAGCGTCTTTTTTTATTGGAATAATCACCGGAACGGTGGCAGGGAAAGTGATGGATAGCCACAACAAAATAGATACAAGAGAAATAGTCCAGTGGGCTACAGATGGACAGGAGTTGTCTATCCTGACTGAGGATGGTCTGGAATGGTATGCATATGGGAAAGGCAGGTGGGTAAAGTGAATGAGTGTAGCGAAGTAAAACGAGTGAACGAACGTAAGAGAGTGAAAGAGCAACAGCAAGTGAAGCGTAGCGAAGCATTTTATGGCTTATTATCCGTGATAGGCTTGTCCGTATGGATTTTAAGCTTTTTCTTTGTGTGCCCGTAAGAGAGAGCAAAGCGAAGGAAGTAAGAAACAAAGGCGAGTTTTACGTTAGTAAAATAAGCTGAATGAGTGAATGAAATGAGCGAACGAAGGAGGATAAAAACAATGAATAAAGGTTTAGTAGAAACAATGTTAGATGAAAGACGTGCGATGCAAGGCATCAGTGAAAAAGAGGTAGCGGAGCGCTGCGACAAATTTTATAATTCCTGTACACCTATATGTGGTCATATCTTCACGGAGGTACCACTGGAATTGATTCATATTGATCCTGGTTATCAGAGAACAGAGACTTTTTGTCTCAGTAAAGCAAATCAGATAGCCGCCGATTTTTCCGATCAGGTTTACGAGCCTATAAAACTTAATTATAGGGACGGTGGCTTCTATTGTCCATCAGGTCAGCACCGTATTTACGCGCATTTAAAAATGGGACGCGAAAAAATCATGGCAGAATTGATCTCTTGCTCTCGCAAAGAAGAGATTGCTATTTTCCTGTACCAGGACGATAACAGAAGCAAGCTACAGCCGTATGACCGTTGGAAAGCTGGGTGTGAGATCGGCAGCCCCGCTGATATGGCACTAAAGGAAATTTGCAGTTCTTACGGCGTAGAAATAGGGAAAGTACACGGAAAAGCACGTCTGCGAGGTGTGACCGTTGGAAGAAGAATCATTGAATCTTCTGGAAAAGAAATGCTGAACCTAATTTTTGAAACCATTATAGAAAGCGGCTGGAAAGACCTTCCCCATGCCTTTGATTCCCGTTATCTGAGAGGCTTACATAAGTTCTACGTGCATAGATGTGGCGGTTCCGGCTGTAGTGTAACACAAGGGAAACAACGACTGATTAGGTTTTTCGAGGATAAAACGCCAGTAGAAGTACAGGCAAATGCCTTGGTAGCATATCCGAAAGACGTGGAATCTGCTCTAATTGATCTCTTTACGGACGTAGCCTCCGGCAGGAGAAGAGGGAAAGCAGTATGATTATATATATGCATAAAGAGAACAGCATAGGTTATATCTATGCTTTTTTTAATGGTCATGGTTATACATGCCAGTGTAGAGTAAATGCTTCAGTACTGGAAGAACTTTATTGCTCTTCTAACGGAAATCTCCCACTGGAAGAATACATAAGATCACATGGAGTCCATATCAGGCGTAATTCGATAGATTTAGCGACCGCTAAAGAAATATTACCTAGAGAATTAGTGGACAAATTCCAGTTTTTTCCTAATGGAAATTATGTGTTCGATATAAAGGAGGTGAAATCCAATGAAAGACCTATATCAACGGCTGAACGACATCGTCAATCCTGGTTTCCGTTATTTTTCCGAAGATTCGGCAGAATTCCAGCAAGGCAAACGAGAATTTGAGCGAGCCATTAGGAACGGCGATGCGTCTGTATATATGGAATTACTGGAAGAAGAATACAGTCATATAAGCTCTAGCGGCAGTAAAGATTATAAGCATCAAATCCATTGCCTGATAACGGAAATTAAAGCTGCCGCATGGAAAAACCGTACTCGTACAATAGAGCTAACCAACGAGGAAATACAGTTATTGAAAATACTGTTATCCGGCAAGGGAAATCTTAAAGGAGCGGAACAGTTATTGGAGAATATCGGAGGAAAATTAGAATGAAATTTAAAGAATATTTAGAAAAATGTAGAAAACAGTGTGTGCGTGCATGTTTACTTCAATGCATTTAATATTCAGTGTGAAGCGAAGTGGTCTACAGGTCATTGGAGAAGGAGTGGTTCTGAATTGTTGGATAGAGAAGTAGATGGTATCTGGACAAAAGACGGTTATCTTTGTGTAACATTAAAAGAGGAGGATTAATATGGTTATCACAAAATTCAGCAACGGAAATTTCCGTGTTAAAAGAGAATGGGGCGACGATGAGAACTTAATCGTTGCTCTTTGTAACAGTGCAGAACTGGACTTTACGCCTTTGGGCGAAGAGTACTGTTTGGGTAACGCCCTGGGAATGGCTCAGGATTTATATAATTGTAACACTGGCAAAACATATATGATTACGCATGATAAAGCCGTTAAATGGAAGTACATGAGATCCATTTATATCACTGGCTATCCGGCAAGCGAAAATGAATTAGCACAGATTTATGGTTAAGGAGGAAGAGAGAATGAAAGGTCAATTATTAAATAAAAAAGCTATAGCACCTGTAGCGGAGAACATACCACACGTGAAATGGTTTGATTTAGTGGTTATTTTCGTAAGAGAAGATGGCAGTATCATTACAGAGGGCGATCCTATGGAGATGTTCATGAGATGCATTTACTCCGATGATGAGCCAAAAATTATTGACGTTAATGGCATGTTAAATACGCCAGCAGAACTTCCGATGTACGCAACTAGAGAACCTTTTGATATTTTCCGTTCAGGAATACTGAAAGAATTCTCCGAACGTCTGGAAGATGATTTGTACCTGATTCCATCCAGTATTCATGAGTTCTTAGTAGTTCCTGTAGGGAACGATGAGGGAAAAGATGAAGAAGTTCTGACTATGATAAGAGATATCAATAATACTCATGTGGCATCTAATGAGCGGCTGTCTTATAACCTGTATAAGTATCATAGAGATACAGGTGAAATTACTATGTTGGAGGGAGATGTGAAGTTATGACAGCAACTTTTAAGGAGAACGCTGCCATTATTGAACAAGCAAGGGAAACTTTAGTGGCGGCTCAACAGATCAAAGAAGATCCTGATTTTGTAAATGCTATGAATTATATGAGGGTACAGAAACACCGTGGAAAGATTGTGGAATGTCCCTGTAAGGAAAATGAATATACGATAAAGGTAAGGTGATGTTATGCATACATATATCAGTCCTATAGATGGACGTAAATCTTTTGGTGGAAAAGCCGTTGCGATAAAAGACGGTAACACGGTGTATTTACAATCTTATGATACGATTGTCGGATTTGTCCGCAACGGAATTTTTCATAGGACATGGGATAGGTATTCTGCCACAACGATGAGACACGTCAATGCTTTTCTTGCATATTGTTCTGTCGATGGCGGTGGCAAAGCTTGGTGGGAAAGTTTACCTATTGAAAAACTACCTACGGTAGATTTGATGTGAGAGTGACGAAACATCGAGAGTATATTTAATAATAAGGCGTTTACCCGCCAAAGGAGAAAAATGAGCATTTATGAACTTTTAAAAGAAAGTGAAACCTGTAAGGTAGACCTAAATAAGAAGAGCTTATGGCTTAACGGAAAGCAATACATAAAGGATGGAGCTAATTTAACTGAGTTGCCTTTAATAGATCAGGAAGAAGATCTGGATGCCTTATATCATGACTATAAATATTCTGTACCATCCTCTAAAGCTTCAAAATCATACTTTAAAGCTCTTTCTGTAGACAGTCTAACAGATGTTCAGTTGGCTATAGGACAGCCCCGTTATAAGGCTCAGGCGATGTTAGAGGGGTATATACTGCTGGCTGGCATGGCTGGATTGTTGGCGAGCGTGGTGAGCACTGGGAACTATTTCTGGCAAAGCGAAACAGACTCTGATTTTGTGATTTTAAAAAAATGGATACAGTAAAGGAAGGAGAAAATAATGGAAATTATTAAGTATAGCGTTCATGTTCCGAATGTATTAATCAAAGAATCTACAGCAGAATATCCAATCAATACAATAGATTCTCCGGCAAAAATTGTAGAGTTTATCAATACAGTTTTTGCTCTGGATAAAAAAGCAGAAGAATATTTATACATGATAGCCTTTAACGCCAAGAATAAACCTTTGGGAGTCTTTGAGGTATCTCACGGAAGCGTTGATTTTTCTGTAGCGCAACCAAGGGAATTGTTATTACGGGCTTTATTAGTAGGTGCAACCAATTTTGTATTAATCCATAATCATCCTAGCGGAAATCCTACACCAAGTGCATCAGATATAGATGTTACGAAGCGGATTGTTTCTGCCGCGAACATTTTAGGTGTGTCTTGTTTGGATCATATTATTGTTGGAGATAGCAATTATTATAGTCTTCGGATACATAAAAGTGATTTATTTTAGGAGGTATAAGTTATGTATGTAGCATCAGAAAACCAGTTATTATATCCAGCATCATGGGAATATAACGCCGCCCGTATTTTAACGGAATTAGCTCAGGTGGTAACTAACGCGGGAGGAAGAGTTAAGCCGTTAAGAAAGGCGCGTTTAATTAACCGCACAATCTTAGAGATAAGACGAAAATATGAAGCGGATATTGCTCGCCTGGAATCATTAAGAGGGAACAGTGCAAGAGCGAACGCTTTACAATCTTACAGAACAAAATTAGCAGCAATGGAAAACGTAAGTACAGAGCCTATAACGGTAACACATACCAGTTGGATTAGGTTTATACTGGATGATTATGTGTATTATTATGATATTTCGGATAACCCGTTTTTCGATTTTCATTACAGTAAGACGTTCGTGCGTAACGGAGAATATTCTTTGGATGTGTATAGCGACATCGACAAAAAGGAATGGCTGTGTGATTGCTTTTTGAGATATGATTGCAGCGATAGTGATGTAAGGGAAGCCGCTCACTTGATTTTTAATATGTTAGTCAAGACGCACCCATCTCATTCCTATGAAACAAAGAAAAGTATACAGGTTCCTAACACATATAATGACGGCTATCATGAGGAATATGCACCTATAAAGGGAAGAACAGCAAAAATAGATTGGTAAAAGAAAGGAAAATAAAATTATGATGAAAGATATTATGAACAAAAAGGTTATTGTTAGAGGTGACAGCAGTGGTGTGTTCTTTGGAACGATCACAGCAAAGGAAGGACAAGAAGTAAGACTGGAAAACTGCCGCCGTCTTTGGTATTGGGATGGCGCTGCATCCATTTCACAGATTGCATTAGAGGGGGTGAAAAGACCGAACCAATGTAAATTTACTGTTGTTGTTTCAAGTATCATCATCACGGATGTAATAGAAATTATTCCGTGTACAGATAAAGCAATTCAGAACATTGAGAAAGTGAGTGTATGGGAATGATAAAGGAATGGTTAATGAATAGCTCTGATTATGGCAATGGTTCTGGTGCTGGTTCTGGCTCTGGTTATGGTGGTGGCTCTGGTGCTGGTTTCGGTTATGGTGATGGCTCTGGTTATGGTTCTGGTGCTGGCTCTGGTGCTGGCTCTGGTTATGGCTCTGGTTATGGCTCTGGTGCTGGTTCTGGTGCTGGTTCTGGCAAGGGTTCTGGTGCTGGCTCTGGTGCTGGTATCAAAGAATTTGAAGACAATCAGGTTTTCATAATTGATGGCATTCAAACAATCATCACACATATTAAAAACTCTTTTGCAAAAGGATTTATCCTTAACGATAATCTATCTCTAACGCCTTGTTGCATAGTTAAAGGAAATGGCTATTTTGCACACGGTAAAACACTAAAAGAAGCCAGCTCTGCATTGCAAAGCAAAATTTTTGAAAATATGAATACAGATGAAGCAATTAAAAAATTTATGAAAAAATTCCAAAAAGGTAAAACATATCCTGGAACAGAATTCTTTGAATGGCATCATTATTTGACGGGTTCTTGCTTGATGGGAAGAGAAACATTCGTCAGGAACCGGAACTTGAACTTAGAAGACAAATTCACTGTTGACGAATTTATCGAAATCTGTGAGAACGATTACGGAAGCGGAATTATTAAAGACCTCAAAGCGAAATGGGAGGAACAAGAATGAGTAAATTAACAAAAATGATTGAGACATTAGAGGCGGCTGGGATTGATACCAGTCAGTTTACTGTAGTGTTAGGAGATGGTACCAAGATTGCTCCTAACGGAAATTATGTGGAGGATGTACAGTTAAATAATAAGACATTCCGGCGGTGGATTACTGCTCAGACATTCCGTATGTTGTACGAGCCGTCTTATAATACTAAAAAGCATCGTACCGAATATGGCTGGTACAATTATCTGAAAAACAATTATGACTACCTGTATCAGTTTAAAGTAATTAGTGATGAGCTGAGAATTTTAGAGAAGTTAGAGCGTAGAGATGAAGCAGCTTTCGAGGAACGGAAATTGTTCTTTACAAAAGAGGTTATTGTGGCTACATGTTATGACTGCTGTTATAAGTTAGATCAAAAAGCGCATAGACTTCCTGATGAACTTCGTATGATACTGAATAGTATACAACTCAGTACAAGTTATAAAGAGATTCGGAAATATTTCATGGCATTCTATGAGATTGCAAGCAGGGATAAATATTACATGAAAGGATGGACAAAGTGTTCAGCATGGCTGGATGCATATAAAGGTAGCGGCGCTTATTATTCCTTGCAGAATATGATTCTGTATCATGAGTGTAGATTGCCTGGATTTTCCGTAGGTAAAGAGAAAAACTACAAAATTTTACAGGGAATGTTACAGCAGTATGCCTCTAAGGGAGAAGTGTGGAGAATGCATAATCTACTGAAGCGGACGATTAGTTTTAATCGGTTTAATTTAGCTGAAAGCATTCAGAAACACTAGTGCAGAAAAAGAGTTATGCAGCTCATGGATTTTGGATACTGTTGGATTTAATAATGCCTCATCTCGTATCCCTCTGAGATACTAATGAGGCATTATATCACTTCGTTCAAGAAATGCATCAGACAGCATAAAAAATTCATCTCAGCACAGAGAAAACAGATATGTTACTGATAAGTTTAATTGCAGATCCTGGATAGCCGCCTACAACTATCCAGGATCTTTTATATCATGTAGTTAAAGAAATGTGCCAATCAGTATTGTATCTGTAACCGTTGCACAACGGAAAAGTAAATAGGTATTTGTATTGTTTAATAAAGTCTTTAGGACAGGGTTCAACCCTGTCCTGAAGATTTATATTAACCAGTTATAGTTATGTGCTAGTAAATACATATTTATAAAGGAGATCATCATGAATCAGTTAGAAAAGAATCATACATATTTAGGATTTACAGACAATAAATCACCATTGCAAAAGGCAAACATAGAAACATGCCTTGATAGAAAAGTCAGATACACTGAAGGAATCATGACAAGAAAAGATTCTATGCTTTGTTTCCTAAGACAAGAAAGACAGCCAGAAGTTGTAACAACGGATAAAGGTAAAAAATCGTATAGAATGTCTTGGGATCATTACTACATGGATATCACTAAAACAGAATATGATTTTTGTATGTATCTGATTGCCAACAAGCTCATTTCGGAAGATTCAGTGGATGCTTTTATCACTCAGGAAGAGGCTGAACGTAAGGAACAAGAAAGAATAGCTCAAGAAAAAGAAGAATCTGCCCGCAAAGAGCAAGAAAGAGCCGCGCAAGAAAAAGAAGAATTTCATAAATGGCTCCAGATAGAATCTCAGAAGTATGAAAATACACCGCAAGGGAATCTGGTACAGCAGATTTTTGTAGACGTTTTAGGATATTGTCCTGCACCTTTTATAGTCTATGAGCTTCTGGTATGTATTGACCATATTGCGAAACCGCTTTGTTTTCAGGAATTAAACAAGCGTCTTCATACAGGCAATAAAGCATCTCGGAAAGTATTTATGGCGGTAACAGGATTAAAATTACCTAACACCAACAAGGGAACTACAGAGTCTTTGCATGATTACAGAAGAAAAGAGGTAGGCAATCATGACCAGTAAATTATTTGATATGATGTGTGAAACGCAGAGGTGGCAGGAGTTATTGGACAATGCCACAGCTAAAGGAATTGACTTAAATCTGATCAAAGAATTATGTTTTCCATCAAAGCGAAATGCTATTTTAAATCAGATTTACGAAGATAAGTACACAATTTTCCCGCCGCATATTGCAAAAATTCCTAAAGATACACCTGGAGAATTTAGAGAAGTATATGTGAATGAAGGTCTTGACAGAATTATCCTGACATTAATCAATGATTGTCTCAGTGAATTGTTTTCAGACATGATTCATCCGCATTGCAAGTCATATCAGAAAGGAATTGGGACTCAGCAAGTAGTAAAAGAAATCGCTTGCAAAATTTCTGATATGGATATTAAAGGACAAATTGGTTGGAAAGCAGATTTTTCAAAATATTTTGATAACGTATCGTTGAATACGATAGATAATATCTTTGATGAATTAGAGCAGAGATTGGGATTTGCTAAAGGGAAAGAGCCAGTAATAAATCTGCTCCGGCGGTATTATCATCAGGATTTGTATTTTGATACGAATGGAGAGCTACAGAGCAAGTACCAGGGATTGAAGCAAGGATGTGCTGTCGCTTCTTTTCTGGCAAATGTGTGTCTGTATAGCCTGGATTCCTACATAGCTGACCGTTATCCAATATATTATAGGTATTCTGATGATGTGGTAGTGTTGGGCGGTGATGTGGGTGCAGCTATTGATGAAATAAATACTATAATAAAATTTCATGGCGTTTCATTGAATCCTAAGAAAGTTGAGCCTTTATATTCTGATAAATGGTTCAAATTCTTAGGATTTTTAATTAAAGGAAACCAGATTACGCTCTCTCCGAGCAGAGTGAAGAAGTTTCAAAAGGAAGTTGAAAAGCGAACCATTAAAAGTAAATGTAAAAGTGTTGCCGCAGCACGAAGAAACATCACAAGATTCCTTTATGGTGGTGAATATTCTTGGGCGACAAGCTGTTTATCTACAATCAACGTCAAGAAAGATATTAATGAATTGAATAAATTCCTGATGGATTGTATTCGTGCTTGTGAAACAGGTAAGAAAAGAATTGGCGGCTTGGGTAGTGTTACTAATCTTCCAGATAGGACAATCCTGAGAGGGAAAGGAAGAAATGTGGCAGCCAACAAAGAGAAAACAGGATACATTGAACAGTATATTTCTGTTGGAGGTATGCAAAAGAATTTGAAAATATGTAAACCTGTATATGAAACTGTAGTAAGAGATATGATGATGTAAAGGAGAGAATGATATGTATAAAGCAACTAATATTAAATGGGAAACTGATGGATATGATGTGAAACTTCCTACGGAAATGAGAATACCAGTAGAGTTTATAGATGAAGATGATGTAGATGAAGATGCGGTATCAGACTGGTTATCCGATAAGACGGGATATCTGCATTATGGGTTCGAGATTAAGAAAATAAAAAAGCAGACAAAATAACAGGAGAGTTAGATATGTTTGAATTGAAGATTGATACAGATGGTGCAGCATTTTGCGAGCCTATAAAAGGTGGAAAAGATCAGCTTTGGGAGGCGGTTGAAATTAATCGTATCCTTGGGAATATTCAGTTGGATTTAGAGGATGGACATACTTCAGGTATTGTTTATGATATCAACGGAAATCGTGTTGGTGAATGGAAGAGGTGATGTGATGGATTGGGAAATCGTTCATGAATGCGACACTGAAGATGGACAACCTGCTCAATGGGTGAAAAAAATAAATCATCCGAAATATGGGAAATATGCGTGGATTAATGATATGGGCGATCATTTTACCGTAGAGGTTGATTATGATGGATTTATTGATCTTGTAAAATGCAAATCTTTGGTTAGTGCAAAGAGATGGGTGACAATGAATTTAGCATAGACTGATCTATCGGCAGGACGGGGAGGAGGAAAGATATGAGCAAGTGTATAAAGGATTTTAGGGGATACGTACAGCATTGGATTATCGATAAAAATAGTTTTATCTATGATTTTATTAATTATGAAAAAGACGAATATAATGGAAGATGCTACATGCTTATTGAGAGTTGCAACCTCAGACCAGAAATGGACGGCGCACTTGTCAGAAAGAGAATCAGCAAAAATGAATACGAAGAAGCCTTTAAAAAAGTAAAGGAAATAACTAAATAAGCAGAACACGTTCCGACGCATTAGGGAGGTGAGATCATGAGAAAATGGAAATTAGGTGAAGATGTATCTCCGTCAGAAAATTTATTAGATCCTGTAACATTTGCAGAGTTGATTATGACACTTAGATGTAATTGTCCTGAGATTACTGAAAAATCCATCAGGGCAGAAATGAAGAGAATTATGGATATCCGTTTGCAGGATATGAATTATCTGTTGGACAACAATATAGAAGAAATTATTGCGGCAGCTATAAAGAAATGATAGAATATGTGCAAAGGAGGAATTTCATGGGACTTACTATTACTGATATGGCTGGAGCTACACCAGAACATTCAGCCGTTATTGTGAATTTTGTGGCAGCTATCAGAAGGCAACTCAAAAATAGTACGTGCTATGTGTTTTCTGATAATGTGCAGTATAAATGGCAAACGGAAGACGGGAATACTCATACAGTCATTCCTGATGCTTCAATAAATTGCCGGACAAAATCCAGAAAAGGAAATACATTTCTGGATGCTCCTCGTTTTGTTATGGAGGTTCTGTCTCCGTCAACGGAAAAGTATGATAGAACGACAAAAATGGAATTGTACCGCCAACAGGAAATTGAAGAGTGTTGGATTGTGGACTGGCGCACGCGAAGTGTCGAAATTTACGAACTGGATTATGAGCAGGGAGAACCGAAGTATTATCTCTGGAACACCATTACAGAAGAAAATAAAGAAGAATTGAAGCTGCTTCATTTTCAGAATGTTCAAATCAGTTTTGATGATTTATTTGATGAAGTAAATTTATAAAGGCATCCGAAAGGGTGTCTTTTTTATTGGAGGTAAAGTTATGGATGTTGAGAAGTTGCTTAAAAAATGCAAAGAATTAGGATTTACAGTTACAGAAGCAGACAAAAAGTACGTATGTATCAGCCAGTATTCTCCTGAAGGTCAGGACTGCAACGTGAGTGTAGCAACGGAAAATTTAATTGAGAATTTAAGAACCTATGCAGAATGCTTTGATGTGAGTGAGGAGACGTATTATTGGCTGGATAGTTTTGGACATGGAAGTAATGGCGCACCTTACGATATGAAAGATGTTTATGAGGATATGCAGTGGTGGAAAGAGACTTTATTAGTGTTAGTCGATGAATTGGAAGCATATCAACAGTCTGAAAAATGGATTGTTATTTCTGTGACTAATAATGATATTGATGATCCGAATTATTTTGATTCGTATGAAGACGCATATGACTGGATGCGGATGGAGTATGATCATCTTATTGATGATGGAAATACGGCACACATACATAAATTCTATGCTTCTATACAGACTGGCTGTAATTCATTTGCTTGGCGAATTATTAGCGCAAGTGAAGAAATGGATGATTAAAATGTTACAACTTGTAAAAGAATTATGGAGTGAATTTGGAGATGTTCCGATGGATCCAGAAATAGAATGCATTGAAGTGGAATGGAATGGATTCCTGCCAGGAACACATAGAGAAGAAATCTGGCATTGGTTTGAGGAACGATATAGTCAAGGCGTGTATTATTTGTTGTATAAGAACTAATCACAAAGGAGACATAAAATGTATGGATTAAAAGCTTGCGAAGGATTGATTGAAAAATATATCCAACAGGGAGGTCATGTTGTAACCGTAGAGGAAGGTACTTTAGGATTGGGGCTTACTGTCTGTTATGGAGATGGCTTAAAAACAGCCGTCATAAGGGAAATCTATGTAAACGAATGGACTTCTACACATTCAGTAAAATTTTATAATAAAATGCCAAAGAGATATGCAAAGGAGGTAGGGCTGATATGACAGTGGGTAATTTGTCAAATATGATTTTTGATACTCTGGAAGTTGATGGAACATCAAAGAAAATTGCTGAGATTGGTTTACAGGAAGCATTGAGAAAGTCAAATAGTCAGACAATCAACAAAGTCCTTGAACTGTTGTGTAAAAAGGTTCAGGAATATAAGTAGTTTTGTGTCGGATGGTAAAGGGAGTTTTAGATTTGGTGGTATGCTGGACGAAAAAGAGAGGTGCTACATATGTTAAAATTAACCAATCAATCAGAAACGATCAATGATTTTTGTGCTATTAAAAGAGTGGACGATACATTACTGATTGCCATTAAAAAGAATATTTATAAATTGGTCAAGGTAAACGAACACGAATATTGTCTTTCTAGTAAAAATCTGATAGAGTTTTCTGCCAATTTCTTATCTTCTGGCAGCGAAATAGATATTTTGTATGCTGATAAAGGTGGTATGAGATGCAGGACGGCGCGCAGTTTGAACCCTTTTGTCGGTTTTGTATGTCTGGCAAACACCGTTTTGCAACAATATGATTTATAGGAGATAACAGTAATGATTGAGAATTTACAAGGAATAAGCAATAGAGAAATTGTTGTATTTTATAATAATATTCCAAAAGGAATGAGCGTAATGGAAACCAGAAAATTCAACAGTGAATTATGCACATATATTACGATACGGCTGGAATATGTCTGGTAAATATGATATAATGCCTGTAAAAAAGTGAGGTGATCGTATGAATACTGTACCCATAGAATATTCGATGGTTATTAATAACTTCGTGATTAAGATTGGCGGGCAGATCAAGGATAGTTTGTGCCGTGTTTTCGGAGACGGAGTTCAATATGAGTGGGATCATCAAGTAGTAATCCCCTGATGCTTCAATTATCTGTAATTTACGGGATCCGAACAATATTTCCTTTACTGGTGTGCCACGCATGGTCATGGAGGTATTATCGGATGCAACGGAAAACTATGATCGCTCTGAAAAAATGGATATTTACCGTAAAGCTGGAGTAAGCGAATACTGGATTGTGGATTGGCGTAAACATAGTGTAGAGATTTATTTGTTTGATTTTAACGACAGCGGAGATAGTTATTCATATTTGTTTAAAAAAATCACCAGAGGTTATAAAGAGGATTTAGAATTAGTAATGTTTCCACAGATAAAAATTGCTTACGATGAGTTATTTGATTTGGGTGGTATATAGTGAGGAGGTAAGCTGGATGGACACAAATAATTTTTATAAAGCAGAACTTGCGTGTTTTGATGAAAATGGGTTTGGGGTTGGAAAAGGCTGGATGTTTTACGTCAATCCTGAAAAAGTTGATGCCTTTACTGTAGACAGAGCAAAAGAGTTGTTAGAATGGGGCACAAAGGAATTTAAGAATCGCTTTGGCGAATCAATGGACTTCAATCATATCCGCTTAATCATGGGAAATACAACCGGCAGATATTGGAGAGATAAAAATAAGCTGCGAATATACCGAGATGGGATACCTATATACGAGAATAACAACGGAGTTATTTGTCGTGATGCAGTAGCTTTGGCTGATGGTTTGTTATAGAAAACAATATGTAATGTAAAGAGATATCGTTAGTGGTATCTCTTTTTTAAATGGGAGGAATTGCGTATGTATTATTTCAATGAAGGAACACTGTATGTTTCAAAAGACAAAGTGAATGAAGTAGCTGATATGATAGAACAGAGGAACATTGCAATCGAAGATCAGGATGAAGATTCCATAACTATTGACGATGAAGGAAATCTTGAGTATCGCTTAAGAAAAATTGTACAGGAATGTGCGGATCGAGAAATTCCGTTATATGGATATGTTAATTTTTCAGGGGATGCAAACGGAAGATACCAGATTAAAGATGGTGTATTGACTACTCTTTCGATAGAAGAAGTATGTTTGCAAGAGGCGTCAGAATCAGCATTGATGGGGGAATTACAGAGAAGAAAAGACCTGACAGCGAATTTGCTTAGTCAGGTGGAAAAATTGCACAATGGTGTTATAATAGATGCAGATACTATTTTGGCAGATCTGATTGATGCAAGAAAATGTCGGTTTCCTGGACTTGCTCAGGATATTTTCAATATCTGGGAAACCAGTACAGATAAACGATCAGTGGAACAAATGTTCTTTGAGTTTGTAGGGGTAGAATTTAATGAATATTTAAGGAGATGTATTGATGGAATATCAAGAACTGAATAAGGAAGAATTTTTACAATCAGAATTTGGACAGAAATTACAGCAATGTGCTACGGCGTATGATCGCCGTTTAGAGAAAATGGGAGACCCTATTCGTTCCAGAAAGGTGAAGGAGCAACGGAAAGATTTTAGCAAAGCACAAATGCAAGTCTATATGCAGGCACTCAAACATATCTACGGGATTAACTTCAAATTTATAACGACTTGCCAATATTATGGTGTTGCTACTGCGGATGGAAAAGACTGGCTTTTTCTCGTGCGTAGAGAAGGAATTTTGGATAACTGTCCGTACTTTCTCGGAAGCTCTGCAGAATCTCGTTTTTGTCGGGCAGTTATGCGTGATATACGTGCCATGCAACAGAGATATCATTCTCCGGCAAAGATCGAGAATTCGATCAATATCTTAAAAAGAGTTTGCATGGAACGAGGAGTATCAAAGGAAAATATGGAATTACTGTTTGGGGGGTATTGATCATGCAAGAGATGAGCATATCGGAGATGAAACCGTTGCAGGCATATGAGGTTACAAAAAGCAGTACAGATGGAACTTTTGAAAAAGGCGATATCATTTGGAAATCACTTAATGGAGACATCAATGATTTGAAGCATAAAGGATGGATTCCGGTTAGTGAATTAACTAGCGACGCAGCGGATTTTGCAGTAAAAGAAAGCGAATTGTATACTGTTTGTAAAGTTGGCAACTGTGAGATTGCTGAAAAAATAACTAAAAAAAGAGGTGAGAAATAATGGATTACATAATCGGTTACATGATCCCATGGATCGTAATTATCATTGTAATTTATGCTTGTGTCAAAAAATAAGCATACAGCAGAGAGGTAGAGAGAAATCTTTGCCTCTCTTTTATTTAGGAGGCATATATGATAGCAACTTTAGATCAGGCAATAGAAGATTCCAAAAAGGGAATTATTGATTTTACGCACGAAGGAAAATGCTCACGTTGCGGGCAGTGCTGTTGTAATTACATTCCGCTATCATCTGGTGAAATTAAAGAGATTAAACGTTATATAGAAAAACACCATATTAAGGAACAAACGCATATTGCACCGACAATGACTCCTACGCTTGATCTCACATGTCCGTTCTTGGATGATAGCAAAGAACAAAATAAATGCACTATCTACAGTGTAAGACCTAAAATTTGCAGATGTTTCATTTGTAACCAACCGCCAAGCAAAATAAGAGAAAACAAAGAACTGTTCTGGCGAACCAGAAAGCCATGCGACATGAGGAAAACATTTTTCTGGGAGGAATAAAGATGTTCAATAAATCAAACATTTTAAAAATCATCAAAGACCACGAGAAAGAAATGGCAGAGATAAGAATTGAGTTAATGAAAACTGACAGTGATATTGTGAAAAAAGAATTAAGGAGAAAACTCGGTTTACTTGAAGATGATTTATGTCGGTATAAATTACAGGCAAAACGTTGGGGGGATTGAGGTATGACCAGAGAAGATAAAATTAAGAAAATTGCCCGTCATTACGGGTACGAAGCGCAGAGCCGACAGTGCATTGAGGAAATGGCAGAGCTGACACAGGCAATCAATAAATATTGGAGAAAAGATTTGGAGTGCGGAAAATACCCGTATAATCCTTGGGACGGATATATGCCAGACGGTTCAGAAGAATATCAGAATCTTCTGGAAGAAATTGCAGATGTTCAGCTTATGCTGGAACAGATGAAATTTTTTCTTGATCCGCTCAATGTTGAACATATTGACGAAATTATTGAATCAAAACTTGACCGCCAGCTGCGGAGAATGGAGGAAGAAAATGCTGATTAGATCACAGGATAAATTTTCTATATGCAATCTGGAAAATATAGATTGTATTACCAATTCTTATAGTGGGAATCCAAAAGATACAAGAATTGAGCTTTCTGCTTTTAACAATGAAGAAAAGACAATACTTGGATATTACAAAACAAGAGAACGAGCCATTGAGGTTTTGGACGAGATTTGCAACGCCTATATTTCTTTGAATAAGTGTATGGGAAAAGAATTCAGAAGCAATAACCCGTCAGGCTACTTTGGAGGTTATGTCAAAAACGGAGTTTTCCAGATGCCGGAGGTGTGAAGATGAAAAATCAGAAAGAAAAATTGGAAGAATTGTTCCAGTTAATTAAAGATAATACAGATTTACCTATTCTTCCTATGGTTGATTCAGAAATCGTCGCGGACGATGGTTGTTCAAGATGGACAGCATCATGGGGAAGCGCGTATGTCGGAGAATACATAATTGGAAACGAGAGAATATGGTTCAAAAACGAAGATGACGCAGAAGAAGTGCTGAACGATTGTGTTGGTGGCATTGATTTTTATGAAACGGAAGGAGAAAAAGTACATGAAGAATACGAAAAACTTCCGTGGATTAAGGCTATTATCGTGAATATTGATTTGCCGGAGGTGTGAGGGTGAGAGAAATTCTATTTAAAGCGAAGAGAAAAGATTGGAGAAAGCTTCCAAAAGAAGAATGGTGGGTGGAAGGGTATTATGGATTCTGCCGAAAATGTCATTACATTCTTCCGGTCGTAAATGAAATTATTGGATACGATGAAAGAGAAGATGAATGGATTAAAATCGACCTTGATACTCTCTGTCAGTACACAGGGCTTACCGACAAAAACGGTAAGAAAATTTGGGAGAATGATATTTGTGAAATGGTATATAACGGTGTGGTGTATGTGTATGTTGTTGTTTGGGATAAAACCGAACTTGATTTTAAAGGCACAAATGGGAAAGAGAATTATGGAAGGAATTTTGAATATCTTGGATGCTGCGAAGAAATTGAGGTTATCGGAAACATTTTTGATAATGAAGATTTGTTGGAGGTGGAGTGATGAAAAGTTATAAATGCAAAAAAGCATTTTGCGTAGATAATTATGATGCAGACGGATTCCTGATTGAAAATAATTCAACAGTAATCGAAGAAGGAAAGATTTATGAACTAGATGAAAGTGGATACACGATGATTGGTGGAGAAGTGCACCTTGATGCAGTTGATGATGGTTCGTGGCTGGAAATTACAAAAGAATTTTTAGAAGAATATTTTGAGTTGTTGGAGGTGGAGTAATGGGTGATGCAATTTATAACCAAGCTGTAAAGGAAATGAAAAGCCTTGCAGAACATGTGATGCAAGATATTCAAGAATTTGCAGATGAACATGACTATGAAAAATCGTGGGTTGTTGAAAGATTTAGAGAGGAATTTAACAGGATATCAAGAAAAGAGGAATAACATGAACGTACTAGAGAAGATTTTGGAAGAGATAAAACAACCGACAAATTACACTATTATGTGTGGGAAGCATTTTACAACTGTTGACAGAGTAGAAGACATCATCCGTTCCCACATGGATGAACTTCCCAATGGAATAAAGGAAGTAAGCAAAGAACAACTTAATCAGATTCCGGTAGCTACTCCTGAGTTTTTACAGGAGTGTAAAGCAACGGCAGAAAAATATAATGTTGGTTTATGTGATGAAGAAATACAAATGGTGATGGATGCTTTAAGTGGTACTCCAATATGTACAACAGCGGAATTTGCAGATAAAATCGAAAAAATTCTTCGCAGAGATATTAACAAATGGACTCCGGTAAGCGAATTACCAACAGAAAAAGGCTGGTATTTATGTACCTGTTCTAATAAAGATATATGGGGTGAAGATATTGTACGAGACTTGTATTATTACCCAGCATTAAAGCAATTTGTAGATAATATCCGATATGAAGCAAGTGGCTTGAAAGATGTAGAAAAATTTTATTGGACAAGATATGTCACAGCATGGCAACCGTTACCGGAACCATATAAAGGAAAGGAGAATCAAACCCGATGAAATATACAATAGAATCGACTGGACATATATGCGTGGAAACAATAGAGTTGTCTGACGGTAGCATATATAAAAAAGAACATACACGAACAGATTTTGGATCGAAATGTGATGATGCTGATTTTGAAACTCAAATGAGGATGGACGGCATTTGCCCGGAAATTTATGAAAAAGTGTCACATGTATTTGACGGCTTCTTATCATTAGCAGTTATGAACATTGCAGAAATGGAGGAGTAAAGTTTGGATCGGGAAATTATACAAAAGAATGGTGTTTACTTATGTCCAAAATGTGGGAGCAAGAGAGTAACGGAATATTTTCAAGCCGTTCTGCAAAAAGCAAAAGATGTAAATACCGGAACCTCAATTAATTTACGGACAAATAAACCGTACAAGATGAGTAACAGAGAAAAAGCTCAGATGTATGATATGGCAACCACTGAAGGAGTTGGATGCTGGAGCTATGAATGCCGAAAGTGCGGTTGGAGCAGTCAGATATATACAGAGTAATCCCTGGATAATCCAGATTAGGTATAGTATACTTCTCAAAAAGGAGGTGTTTTCTATGTATTATTATTCAACTGTTAATGATATTGTGACAACTCATAGTGCTATACTGGAACAAGATGGATTTGACATTGTCAAAATTCATTTTGAAAGACCCAATAATGATGGATTTGATTTTCTTGATATGACATTACCGGGTGAAATTGTGTATAAATCTTTTGGGTTTTCAGAAGATGAAATTTTATATCTGAAAAGATATGCAAAAAATAATTCATCTCTTATCTGGGATTTTGCACAGAAGGGAGGCGGGATAAATGCCTAAAGCCTTTTTTCAACTGGAACCTTGACATGCGAATAGTAATATTATAAAATATGAGTACATAAAAACGTACATATTTATGTACACGGAAAGGGGTGCTATTTATGATTGCAACCAAACCATTAGAGTTGAGAAGTAATTTAAAAAAATATATGGATTTTGCATTCAGAGGAGAGCCAGTAGTAATTGCAAGACCGAGAAACGAAAATGTGGTCATGCTTTCTGAGCAGGAATACAATGAGTTGTCCAAAGCAAAACAGAATGCGGAGTATTTGCAGAAATTGGATCGCAGTTATGAACAGTTGGCAAAAAATCAGACCATTTCTTTTTCGCTGGAAGAATTACAGGCGATGGAAAGTGAAAATTGGAAACCCAGCCAGCAGATTATAGATTTTATGGAGCAAGTACAGCATGAATGATTTTACATTTACAAGAGACGGATTTGATGATTATCTTTACTGGCAAATGCAAGACAAAAGAACATTAAAGAAAATAAATTCTTTACTGGATGATATACGCAGAAATGGCGCGATGCGAGGAATAGGCAAACCAGAACCATTAAAATATCGTCCTGGTTACAGTCGGCGTATTGATGATGTCAACCGTTTGGTATACGATATCGATGAGCTGCAAAACATAAAAATTATAAGCTGTCGTGGACATTATGAGGAGTAAGGTTTCTTAGAAAGAGTCAGTAATGGCTCTTTTTTTAATGCCCTGAAGGGAGGTGATAAGCATGAGAAAAGGTATGGTGATAATTGATATGCCGGAAACTTGTCAGCATAAGCGAGGGAATCCTGAACATGGATGTTGTTTCGGTGGTGCTACGTGCCGGATTACGCATGAAGATGTATCGCAGCATGTCCGGGATGGAACAAAGCCAGAATGGTGTCCGGTAAAAGAAATCACAGGAGGTAAATGAAATGAGAGTATTAACAACAAAACAGTTAGCGGAGTTTTATGGAGTAGATCAAATTAAAATTCAACAGAACTATAGGAATAATAAAAAGAAATTTGTTGAAAGAAAGCATTATATTCTGTTGGAGGGCAAAGAATTAACGGAATTTAAGAAAATCGTCAAAGACTACATAGAAAAAATCGAAGTAGATACTTCAGTTAGTGGCAACTACTTAGAAAAAATCGAAGTAGATACTTCAGTTAGTGGCAACTACATCCAAAATTTCGATGTAGAACCTCCGCTACTCGTCAAATTGACGAGTAGAGAGGAGCTGACCGTGTGTTCCGATATAAAAATCCCTCCCAGTACACGACATCTTTATCTCTGGACAGAGCGCGGCGCTTTACTTCATGCGAAGTCCATTAACACCGATAAAGCTTGGGATGTATATGAACAGTTGCTGGATACCTATTTTAGGGTGCAGGAAATGTCTATGGCAGAAAACGATTCTCCAGTAAGCCAAATGAGTCTTCCTAAGGTCCCTAATTGGCATAGCATTAACTATAAACGCATTGATAATTTGTGTTCTGTCCTAGGAATTGATAGGAAACATATGTATCATTTGATTCTATTGCGCTGTAGCGAATCTTATGACCTGAATGAAGCGAAAAAGATGTATAAAAAAGAGCGTGGATTTGCGCCGCAGTATGCTATAGATATTGTGGGATATTTCCCTGAATTAAAGGAAATAGCAGATGATTACTTACAGGAGTTAGAACAGCTATATAAAGGGAGGATGACACCATGAAAAGAATGAATCCAGCACTTATATACGCCAGTCAGGAAGCAAAAAATATCCGTTTGATTAAAGGCGCACATAAAGCAGGCTTGATCCTGTCATTGATGGTACTCGGAGATCAGTTTGACTTTACAGAAGAACAGATGAAAGCCTTTATGGCGAAGTATAAATCTGAGTTAGCAGCCTATAAAGCTGGCAATATCGATGCTAGAGATTTTGAAGCAATCCTAAAAGATGAATACAATGTAGAGGTAGATATAGAGTGAAAATTATCTTGAATAAAAGGCAGTTGAGAAAGATCGACAGATCACTGAAATTAAGTGGTTGTCGGTCTATTTTAATTTGCGGGAAAATTATTACTGAGTATCAGAGAGATCTTGTACGGAAGCATACAGGAGTACAGTGCTGTAAGTTGGGCGATGAAATATGCGCGGCAACATAAATACAAAATAAAGGAGAATAAGATTATGAGTCAAATTTTGAAATTAACAGAGGTAAGTGCAATCAAAGCAGAGTATAAACCTGCTGTAAAGGAAATTGCTGAGAGAGTGGCAGATGGTACGATTGTGTTTGATAACATCTCTCAGAGAGGGTCTGTTTGGGATGTATCCCGTAAGAGCTGTTTGATACGCACAATCCTGCGTAATGGTGACGTGCCATCACTTAATGCCCGCAATGAAATTCGTGGCGAGAAAAAGGTATTAAGCGTGTTAGAAGGGCAACAGAGATGTCGTGCTGTTGCTGAGTATCTGGCTGATGAGTTTGCTCTGGAGCTGAAGGACTTTAACTGTATCTTTGTTTATAAAGGTCAGGAAGTTGAATTGGAAGGTAAAAAGTTTAGTGATCTTCCGGCAGAATTCCAGGACAAGATCCGTAATTTCCTCTTCACTGTCAATTATTACGATGATCTTTCGGATGAAGATGCCAATGAGATGTTCTTCTTTTCTAACAACGGAAAGGCGATTGCTACAGAAGAGCAGATGTGGGCGGTGACGAAATCTAAACATATGATTGATGAATTGGGAAGAGAAAATGAATTATTCCCTAAAATCATGAAAGAAAAGGCTTTGAATAATTACCAGTACCGTTATCTGATTATGCGTTGTATTTATATGATGCATTATCAGGAAGGAACAGGACTGGAACGTAAAGTTTTGATGCCGTTCTTTATGGATTATGATGTAAGCAAAAAAGAGGTTACGGAAATTAAAAAGGTGTTTGCGAAGATGAGCAAAGTTCTGGATATTGTTACCAGTAATGACCACTTGACGAAGACCCTGCGTAACAAAATTGTTAGCAAATTAGGCAATAAATGTCATTTTGTAATCTTCTTCTTGCTGTTCCGGCGGGCGATTGAAGAGAAACGGACGGACAAAGAACTGGCAGAATGGATTATCACTTTCTTTGATAGCAAAAAAGGAGCAACCATTTCTAGTGCATATAATATGGCATCGGCTACGTCTTTGCTGAAAGCTCATAACGTAGAAAAACGTCTGGAAGAGCTGACTAAAAACTACGAGAAAACCTTGGTAAAGGAGGAGTAATTGATGGATGTTAAACTCCCTAAGAATCAGCCTATTCTCGTGAAAAATACGGCGTTACGGGATGAAAAAGTATCACTGGAGGCAAGAGGACTGTATGCAACATTGCAGTCCGTTCCTCCGGAAAATAGGGACCTTGAATCTATGGCACTGATATGTCCAGATGATATCAGGATTTTAAAGGCTGCCTTTAAAGAATTAAGGGAAGCTGGATATATTAAAGGGCGTGAGGTGGTATAAATGAATGACAATATTAATTTTAAGATCCCAACATATAAAAAATTCACCGTCATGCCTAATACATACCTGCATGATCAATCAGTGAGCTTAAATGCTCGTGGAATCATGGCTACGATGTTTTCTTTGCCTGACGATTGGGATTATTCGGCGGCTGGTCTGATCAAGATTGTGCCGGATGGAGCTAGGGTGGTAAAAGGAGCTTTAAAAGAGCTAGAAGAGCATGGCTATTTGATTCGTGAGCAAGCCAAAGATGATAAAGGCAGGTTCGGAAAGATGAATTATATCCTTGTTCCTGATCCTAGCGATTTGCAATCTTATGTGAATCAAACGCAAGAATTTTGTGGTAAAACGTCCGTTGAACAAGGGCAAACTATAAGTCATAATGTGCACGACAGTCCGTTGGTGCAAAATGACCTGTCGGCTGAAAGTGTGCAAACATCCTGTAAAAAGAAGCAAAAGCAAAAAAATCCACCGCAGGTTCAAAACGTCATGTCGGCTGAAAGTGTGCATAATAATACTTTTAACGGACAAAAGCAAGGAATTTTACCAAGAGTTCATTTTGCGACAGCGGAGAATCCGCCGGCGGAAAACGTAACACAATATAATACTAAAGAATACAGTGGGTCTGTTAGTAGGTCGGTCGGTCTGTCAACACGCACGCACGCGCGAGAACTTATCCACAATATCCACAAACAAATTGACTATCAGTCATTTTGTGACAGGAACCAACAAGACATAGTGGATGCTATTGTGGGAGCAATGGTTTACGGTATGAACTACCGTGAAGAAACTCTATCACTGAATGGGATTGAATACTCCGCAAGCGAAATTAAAGAACGGATGCAGGAGATAGAGCGGGAAGATGTGGAATACACAGTGTCCGTTATAGACCAATATGAGAAAAAGATTTTCAATCCACGGAAATTTATTCTCTCGATCTTGATGACTTCTGGAACGGAACTGAATCTGTTTTATAAAAAATGGGTGGAGAGAGACATGCGTACATGATATTTTATGCGCTCTATTTTACACCTAGAATCAATTTTCTGCCAGGAGGTGATAATTTCCTCGTAAAAGAGACGAAAACGCCTCCTGGATGGCGAAAAAAACGTTAAAATAATAATACTGGAAAAAACTGGAAAAATACGATAGAATGAGGAGGAACTGACATGGATGGCAGGGATGAAAGAATGCGGCGCATAGAACAATCAAATCTCCAAAAGGCGAAGGAATTGCCAATGCTTTTACAGGACTTTTACTATAGCTTGGCAAATTTATCACCAAATACCAAAAAACAATATCTGACCCAGATTGACCTGTTTTTTAAAGGTGTTTATGGGAATAACTACAATGATGATGATATTCTCAGGGTTACTGGCGATGATATTAACAGGTATTTAGCGTCAAGGTTTGATCAATCTGCCGGCAAAAGTATTGTTGCCATGCAGGTTAGTTCCATCACCAAACTTTATAATTACTTGCAAAAGCGTAAGCTTATCGTGTATAATCCTGTAGGGGATTCTTCAGGCAGACCACGTATTCCGCAAAAAGAAGAGGTTGTATACCTCGAACCCGACGAAGTAAGGCAATTGATGGATAATATCCGCAACGGCGTTGGCGATAGTCAAGCGGGCACAAAAAAGCGACTGGCATGGAAATACCGTGATCTCGCAATCATGCACGTGTTTATTTTTACGGGGATACGTAAAGCTGCTTTGGTAGACCTCAATGTGGGAGATATCGACTTAGATAAAGGCATTATGAGAGTGGTCGATAAAGGAGACAAACCAAGGGAATTATACTTGGACAACAGCACCATACAGGCATTGAGAGATTGGATTGACAACAGAGAGCAGGTGTTGCAAAAATACAGATACTCTACGGAGGCATTGTTTGTCACGTATTTTGGGCGTATCAGCGTAAAGGGAATCGATGAAATAGTGGCTCATTTTACTCAGACAATTGGGAAACATATTTCTCCACATAAACTCCGGAGCACTTTTGGCACAATGTATTATAGGGCATGTGGTGGTGATTTACTAATGACACAGGAAGCTATGGGACATGCTGATGTTAAGACAACGCAGCGATATGCTGTACCAGATAAGACACAGCATAAATCGATTATCAATTCCATGGCTCGCAATATAAAGTCGTAAGGAGAGTTACCATGAATAATGACGTAAAACAGGCTTATGTTAAAACACGTAAATCGCAAAAACCAGCTACGGTAATAGCATTGATGAGAATGTTTGGTAGGTGCATTCCGCTAGAAGAAAGCTTAGGAAAAGATTTGTGTGAATTTTCTGAACAAGAGATTTTAGAAAATTACAAAAATAATTTTAACTGCAATTCTTCCAGTTTACAGAACTATAATAGCCTTTATGCACAATATACAGAGTTTTGTATGCGTATGTATCCTGATAGATTCAATATCTCATGCAATGCTTATAAGAAATTCAATAAAAAATATTTTGACAACATGATAGAAGACTCGGTTATTCTGACAGAAGAAGTGCTCAGATCTGCAATCATGCGGATGTGGAATCCAGTAGATAAATTTCTGTGTGTTGCTGCAAGAGAAGGGATGTCCAGGCAAGAAATCAGAGCGGCGAAATATGAGGATATTACTGGAAACACAATACGATGCTACGAGCTGGATGATGAAGACAATCGAAAATATATACGAACAATAGCAATTTCAGAAGAGTTTAAACAATATGCTTACGAATCCGCAAACACATTCACAACTCGAAGTGTGAAGGATAATCAGATTCTGAAAAGAGAACTCTTCACTGGAGATATGATTGTTAAACCTAAAAAGGATGTTTACGATAACACAACCTGTAAGCTTGCAGTTCTCAAACAAAAATACTGGTCCATCACAAAAGAAATCGAACCACTAATCACCTATGACAGCTTGCGGACGTTTGGCATTTATCAATTTATTTCAAAATTAGGGATACAAGATGAGGAAGATGTGACACTTGAAAACCGAAATAAACTCAATACCCAATTTAATTCTATTGGGAAGTACAACAACCCCAAAGAATGGATTGCATTGCAAAAAACATATCAATAAACAAAAGGCTCCTGTAAAAGGGAGTCTTTTTTATATCGACCAGGAGGAACAGAAATGAAAGAATGTTATGAAATTTTGGAACGTTTAATGGAAAACAGACAACAGGTGAGAGCGGTTTACACTTCCGGGGATGCTATTATTGAGGTGACAGGCAAAATCTGGCTTGTATGGAATGTTAATGGATACATTACTATGAGTGTATCTGGGGCTATATTTGGTATAATGGCGATAGATTCTTATGTCATCCGGGAAAACGAGCTTGAAATCATTATAAAACCGGGAGAAAAAATAAATTTAAAATTTTTAAAATAAAGTGTTGACAATCTATCACTATCATGATATTATAACATCACAGCAAGCGAAATGAGAGGAAAAACAATGAGTGCTGTAAAGATCAGAAGCCTAATTGATCTACTCAATAAGGCAAATAAAGCTTATTATTACGGCGAAAGCGAAATGATGAGCAACAAAGAATATGATTTATATGACCAGCTCAAAAGGTTGGAGGATGAGTCAGGAATCATCTATTCAGATTCTCCCACACAAAATCTGGGAGATTATGTATACTCCTCGCTGCCAAAACTAAAGCATGAAAGTCCGATGTTATCTTTGGATAAAACAAAGGATAGGGAAGTGCTAAAAAAATGGCTGGGGAATAAAGAAGGTGTTTTATCTTGGAAATTAGATGGATTAACAGTTGTTCTTACTTATCAGGACGGGAAACTTACCAAGGCAGTTACAAGAGGAAATGGTCTGATTGGCGAAGAAATTACAGAGAATGCTAAATTCTTCCTGAATGTGCCATTAAGCATTCCATTTAAAGGGAAATTGACTGTACGAGGCGAAGCAGTAATCTCTTATTCTGATTTTAAGGAAATAAATGACGCTGAACAAGGCAGATTCAAAAATCCAAGAAATTTAGCATCTGGTTCTGTAAGAGCATTGGACACGAACCAAGTAAAAAAACGAAAAGTACAAGTAATTATTTTTGAAGTTATTCAAGGTTCAGAAGCAAATTTAGTAACAGATAAATTCACATGGATATCTCATTTGGGCTTTCAGCCTGTCGATTATGAAGTAGTAAATGCTGATAATATCTTACAAAAGATTCAGGATTTTGAAAACAGAATAACATCAAATAATATACCTTCCGATGGGTTGGTGCTGACATTCAATGACTTGGCTTATGGTCGGTCATTAGGTATGACAGGTAAGTTTCCGAAACATTCTATGGCTTTTAAATGGCAAGATGAAGTAGAAGAAACTGTTCTCCGTCTCGTAGAATGGAATACGTCCAGAACGGGGCTAATTAATCCTGTAGCGGTGTTTGATCCTGTATATCTGGAAGGAACAGAAGTAAGTAGAGCCACGCTTAATAACGTGAGTTTTATTAAAGATCTTCATTTAGGTATTGGAGATACGATAGAGGTATATAAAGCCAATATGATTATACCACAGGTGTTGTCCAATAAAACCCGCAGCGATAATCTAATAATTCCTGATGAGTGTCCTACGTGTGGTGCGGCAACGAAAATCGTTACACTCAACGGTACGCAAACTCTGCGCTGCACAAACCTAGATTGCCCGGCGAAGTTTCTGAATAAGCTGATTCATTTCTGTAGTAGAGACGCTATGGATATTCAGGGATTGAGCAAAAAGACTTTGGAATTCTTAATTGATAAAGGATGGGTTAGTAGCCTGATAGACCTTTATAGTTTACAGGCTAAAGAAGTCCAATGGTCTATGATACGTGGATATTCTACGGTTTCCGTAAGGAAAATATTGGCGGCAATCGAATCCAGTAAACATACAGAGAGCAACAGATTCCTTTATGCTTTAGGAATACCCAAAATAGGAAAACATCAATCAAAAGCGTTGATTCAAGTATATGGTTCATGGAATAATTTTGTTGACCATAGGGAAGAAGATTTTTCTCAAATTCCCGGAATTGGAGATTGTTTAAATGATAATATCCATAAATGGTTCAATGATTTATATGAGCAAGAACATATCAAAGAATTGTCAGAAATGATGATATTTGAAGATATGGATGTGTCAGCGAAGGGTAAATTTGAAGGGAAAACATTCTGTATTACAGGCAAATTAAGCCGGAATAGATCAGAATTGGTGGACTATATAGAGAAAAATGGAGGACACGTTTCTGGTAGCGTATCAAAAAATACAGATTATTTAATCAACAATGATAAAGGTAGTAGTTCCAGTAAAAATAGAAAAGCTATTGAACTAGGAATTTCTATAATAACAGAGAACGATTTTGATTCTTTGTGAGGCATAATTCATGAAAACTCCTTGCCATGCTGGAATTTCCGGTATGGTGTGAGACTGTAGCTCAGTTGGCAGAGCATTTGGCTGTTAACCAAAGGGTCGGCGGTTCAAACCCGTCCAGTCTCGTTGTGGGATCTTCCCATAAATAAAGGTAACCAACTTTTAAATGTCCGTTATGCGACAGACGGGCATGATGCCAGATAGCTCAACGGTGGAGCTTCAGGGTGCAGGTTCAATTCCTGCTCTGGCAATCGCCATCAAATAAAAAAGAAAGATTTCTCAGGTATGAATGATGGCATGAGTGATTTAGGAAAGAATGCAGTGGTGCAAATCCATAGTCACTCTTAGGTGCGTACAGCAATTTTACAAGGATAATTAATTTTTTTTGAGTGAAAGTTATAGATGGTTCAAATCCGTCAAATCCCATGTGGGATCTTTACGCACCTATAACAACCTCCTGTAACCGACTACGGAGATCGTGGGGACTGTAAATCCCTTACCATAATGGTTCGAGTGGGTTCGACTCCCTCCAGGAGGATTAGGTACATGCAGCAATGTTCAAGGAATAGACTGTTAATCTATAGAACCAAGAAGTGTACCTATTAGCTTTGATCGGTGTGCTACCTGATCAAAGTTCTGGCTAAGTGGTGAAGCGGGAACACGCCTGCCCTATTATGTGTCATCTTGATAAGGTGACTCAGCAATATTCAAGGAATCCAGCAGGAGTCTCAGGTTCGAATCCTGACTTAGCCTTATATAGATAGTGGTGGAAAGCAGACACACAGTAGGGACTGGTGACATACTCCTGATACGGTGGCAGTGAACTCAACGCCCGAACGAGAGGTAAATATCTGGTATCCCCAGAGGCGTACCAATGCTGACAGACCGAGAGAGCCGAGAGGCACCGAAAAGCAAATACACAATCTGAGTAGGTTTAAACGATCAGGCGTTAAAAAGGTTACACTTGCAGGTTCAAATCCTGTCTATCTATTAAGGGCATAGCCTATAGTGTTGTGTGAGCAACGGAAAGGAAGAACGGCAACTTCCGCTTTAATTTCACAATTAAAGTAAACTATGCAATGTGACACAAGCTTCGTGAGCTGAAATGAGCTTATGGTTTCTGAAACATCACAGGAACGAACTTATATCTTTAGAGGATGAAATAAAATCTTTGGGGCAACCGCTGGAAGATTTTGCCTCGCAAGGGCTAGACCTCATGCAAAAATAAGGATATAAGGGAAAGTAAAGCACAGGGAGATAAGTTCGAGGTGGACTCGCTAAGGGCGGCTCCCATGTTATCTGGGACAACTGGATAATGAACGTGAGTACCTAGTCAGGAAAGCGTAGAAGGCGAATGGCATTCTGTAGTCCAAAAGGCTGCGGAACCATACTGATAGCTCGTCTTCAGCCAATCAGAATTTGATTTTTGTATGCTTACAAAGATATTATCAAATAGTTAATTTGATTTTTATATTCTTACAAAGATATTATCAAATAGTTAATTTGATTTTTATATTATTACAAAGTAAAAGTCTATCAGCAATGACAACGAAAGTGTCCTAAGCCCTCCTTTTCGCTGAAAAGAACGAGGGATGCAGATGCCACAAGCTACCTGTATTTGATTCATTGCATGAAACTGTAAGGAATTAAGCTCTCCTGAACAGACCGCAAGTTTGACAGTGGATTGAGAATTGAGTAGTTGTCATTTAGAAGCCGACAGCATGGCTATAATTTGCGGGCATGATTGCTACTTGCCAAAAGCAAGTGGAAACGCCACTAAACTATAAGGTGGTTAAAGGCAGTCGATAGATACATGTATTCTCAGTGTATTTAAAATTTCTGTAATATTCGGTTACTCTGACGGGGATGTACTGGTATCGACAGGGTTGTGAAAGATGTTATTTCGCACGAGTAATGGCGTAACCATTATCAAAAAATAAACGCAAACAGACAAATGTTAGCAGTAGCCTAGTTGCTACACCAAAAGGCATCAAGATATTGCTGGTAGATGCTGAGGTTCAGAAATAAGCATACAATTTCACGATTTGTTATCAGCCAAAAGACGTTGACTATATGACGTAGGAGCAGGCTGCGAATTGCTCAAATATATGGTAACTGCGTAAAGAATAATATCCAGTAATGATTTTGGACACGGGTTCAAATCCCGTCATCTCCATTAACTATCCGGTGGTTTTAATACGCCCCCCAATACATTTTCCACTGGATAGGATTTAGCCTCTTAGTGGACAGGAGGACACGCATGGCTTTGACCCATGAGAAGGTGGATCGTTACCACCAGGGGCTGCTCATCATGACATCTTGTTATGTTAGTGCATAGAATTTACTTACTATTCCTCGCCCTCTTAATAGAGGGTATCTGCTGGGATGGCTGAGTCAGGTTGAAAGCGGCGGTCTTGAAAACCGTTTTGCCTCCGGGCAACGTGGGTTCAAATCCTACTCCCAGCGTTTCTCTTCGGAGCTTTAACTCAGTTGGTAGAGAATCCGGCTCATAACCGGACGGTCGTTGGTTCGAGTCCAACAGGCTCCATTAAAAAGTATTGAGAACTGGGCGCGACATAAGGTAAGCCCATTAGGCACGGAATGCAATCATAGACAAGCACAAACGCGAAGCGCCGCTTGCGGTATCAGTACTTTTTAAATATTTTCCATACTGGCAAGGAACCTTTAAGCTGCAAAAGGAACTTTGCAAAAAAACTTCCTACAGAAAGATAACGTCCAGCGGTGAAGCAGCAGTCCGTAGGTTTGTAGATTCCCGGAAGTAAATCGGAGCCCAAACAGGGACAGGTGGTTTTATAAGGGAAAGAAAAGAGATATCTTTTGCTCTGTAAGGGAATTGATATGCTGCAGTGACATTGCGCTGACGATCAAGGTGTGATTTGCGGATATCAATTATCCTTTACGGAAATGGCTTGTTGCTTAAAGAATTAAAGCGTTGTCCTTTAAAGACAAAGTTGCTGGTTCAAATCCAGTCAAGCCATTGTACATATTTGCAACGCATGTTATATTATTAAAAAATAACAGGAGGTATGCAAGAATGGAATTTTATAATGGATTTCAAACATCGTCTGATGCGTGGTCAAAGCAAGCGAATATATGGGCGACACTATATCTGATTTATGATGATAATGTTGAGCATATGATGAATGCATTCCAGAGTAATGGATTATGGAATACATCTGCGGATGAATTACATAAAATCAATCAGGAATTTATGAAAAAGCTAGAAAATAGCTTAGATGAAGAGCAGAAACGCGCATTAGAGATGATGTAAAAATAGCGGAAACGCATACCACGGATCAAGAGTGGAGGTATGTAAGTCTGTGAGTAGATATAAGGGTTATAGCAGACAATTTTTTGCAAAAAACTCGTTGGTTCTGAACGTAATCAGGACAAAATAGCGAGTCATAAGCACTCATGACGGAATAGGCAGACGTAGAGGACTTAAAATCCTCTGTCCGCAAGGACGTGAGAGTTCAAGTCTCTCTGGGTGCATCAGCGGATATGGTGGAATGGAAGACACGATAGACTTAGAATCTATTGCTGCGAAGCGTGCTGGTTCGAGTCCAGTTATCCGTATATAGACTTGCAGCGGCGATGGTTAAAAGATACCCACTTTATCTTTTGTATAGGTTCGATTCCTATAACACCGCTTAGGCACATACAGCAACCTTCAAATTCCAGATAGTCAAATGGTTAAGACAATAAACTGTAAATTTATCAATTACGGGTTCGAATCCCGTTCAGGAAAACAAAGATTATGTGCCTATTTATTGGGGAAGTAGCTCAGTTGGCTAGAGCGCCGTTAATTACACAAAATCATCTTTATGAGATGATTCAGCAACCTTACCGTAAATGCATGAGGAGCCGGATGTCACGGGTTCGAGTCCCGTCTTCCCCATTATTGTGTTAGATACGCACAAAATAAAAAAAGAAAGGAAGAAAAAATGAATAGTCAAGAAATATTACGACAATTTTCAGGACGTAATCGGCAAACGGAAGCTCCACCGCCGAATTTTATGGAGCAAATGCAACAAACCATCCAGCAAGAAACACCGAATGTATCCTATACAGAAAATGGTGCAAGAGGATATCGAACAACAGGTAAGAATCTACTGGATCTCAATTTTAAAGTTTCTTCATTAAGAATATATGCAGAAATAGATATTTATGAAGAGTTTATGAAAGCGTTTTATGATGATCCATTAACAGCATGGAAATGGTTGTTTTATCTAAGAGATGTACGAGGAGGATTAGGAGAAAGAAGAAGTTTCCGGGCAATTATTAAGAGAATTGCAGAAACAAGACCACAGGAAATGAAGTTACTGATTCCGTTAGTAGCTGAATATGGAAGATTCGATGACTTGTGGTGTTTATTGGACACATCATTAAAAAATAAAGTGTTATCTTATATCAATCAGCAGCTCTTGGCTGATATTGAAGCTTATCAAAATAACAAATCTGTTTCATTGCTTGCTAAATGGCTTCCATCACGGAACGCTTCTAGCAAAAATACAAAATATTATGCAGATATCATTATGAATGGGTTGGGGTTATCTCAGCCGGAGTATCAAGCAATATTGAGTAAATTGAGAAAATACTTAGATATTGTAGAAAGGAAAATGACTGCGGGACAATGGGAGGAAATTGATTATAACGGAGTACCTTCCAAAGCAAATCTAATTTATAATTCAGTTTTTTTAAAACATGATGAAGAGAGAAGACGAAAATATTTAGATGCTTTATCAAAAGGAGATACATCTGTCAAAATCAATGCAGGAACACTGTTCCCGTATGAAATTCTTCATCGGTATGGGAGAAGCTATTCAAGACATTACGATGAAACTTTAGAGCAGTTATGGAAGAATTTACCTGACTATGTTGCAGGCGCTCAGAATGTAATGGTTGTAGCTGATGGATCTGGATCAATGACTCGGAAAGTTGGTGGAAGTACAGCCGTAAGTTGTTTGGCTGTGGCGAATAGTTTAGCAATCTATTTTGCCGAACGGAATTCAGGAGTTTATAAAGATCAATATATTACTTTCAGTGAACATCCTCAACTGGTATCGTTTAAAAATGCTAAAAGCTTATTAGAAAAGATACAGATTGCGGAACGCTATAACGAAGTTGCCAGTACCAACATAGAAGCAGTATTTGATTTGGTTCTGAAAACAGCAGTGCAGAATCATTTGAGTCAGGAAGACTTACCACAGACAATTTTGATTCTAAGCGATATGGAATTTGACATGTGTGCATGTGGAAATTCATACAGACGAGCGAATCAAGCATTATTTGAAACGATTGCTAACCGCTATAAAAAAGCAGGTTATAAGTTACCTAAATTGGCGTTCTGGAATATTTGTGGCAGAACAAATACGATTCCTGTAACACAAAATAAAATGGGTGTAATCCTCGTAAGCGGATTCTCTCCATCTATCTGTAAAATGGTATTGTCCAATAAAATAGATCCCTATGAGGCTTTATTAGATGAACTAAATACAGAGCGATATCAGCCAATTGAAGATGCGTTGAAGGGAGGAGAAGCGTAAGTGGAATATAGAGGATTAAAGAGTTCAGAAGTAGAAAAAATGCGGCAAAAATTCGGTAGCAACAAACTGCCGGAGCCGCCAGTAAAAAAGTGGTATCAGTTTGCCAAAGAAGCTTTATCGGATCATATCAATCTTGTGCTAATCGCTATTGCTGTAGTACAGCTATTACTGGCTATTTCAGGATTCATGGAGTTCACGGACCCTGTAATGATCATGGTGGTTCTTGGAGTTGTTGTTGCAATAGCAGTCAAAACAGGATTAGGCATACAGAAATCCAACAGAGAACTAAAGGCAAAGACATCTACGAGGTATTGTCAAGTATTCAGGGATAATCAGTGGATGACTTTAGATAAAAATGACTTAGTAGTTGGCGATCTGGTGATGCTGGAGACAGGGCAAGATCTTTATGCAGATGGATACATCATAGATGGTAAGGTTGCTGTAAACAATGCGGCAATCAACGGCGAAACAAAAGAATGCCGGAAAACTCCAGTAGAAGGTTATAAGCCAGGAAAAACACTTACCTCAGAAGATTACACCAATCAGAATTGTCTCTTCGCCGGAACGAGCATTGTCTCTGGAGAAGGCAAGATGCAGGTTACTGCTGTAGGAATCAATACTGTTAATGGTGACACGCTGGTAAAAATGCAGACATTGGAAGCTCCAAAAACAGCTCTGGATATTGCATTGGATAACTTAGCAGCGTTTATCTCTAAATGGGGAACCATTGCTGCGGTAATTGCTTTCGTAGTAATTTCTGTATGCGGAATTGCTCAATTAGGATTCAGTGAGTATATGGGTTCCAATATTCCGGAGATGATTAACCGTATTGCTACTAATATTTCCGTAGCGTTGACAATCATCGTGGCGGCTGTTCCAGAAGGATTGCCTTTAATCGTACAGCTTGTGACTAAGCAGAATGTAAGTACGATGGAGAAGAATAATATTTTAGCTCGTAATGCTGGAAAAATCCCTGAGTTGGCAAATGTGGATTTGATTTGCACAGATAAGACAGGAACACTCACTACAGGAATTATGAAACCTGTCATGATGATTAACGGAAACGGTGACAAGGTGGATGTTGATTTATCTGTAAAGGAAAATATCATTTTAAATAACAGCGCCCTGTATAATTCTGCGGGCGTTATTACAGGAGGAAACTCCATAGATCGAGCATTGCTTTCCTGGACAACCAAAGAAGAATTTAAGGAAATCAAAGCAAAATCTATAGAACTGGCAAAAGTACCATTTAATAGTGAATATAAATTTTCATCTTATTCTGTGGGAACAGAAGATGGAATTTGCCAGTATACATTATATAAAGGCGCACCAGAAAAAATCATGGAGCAGTGTACACTGTATGTAGACGCTAACGGCAATTATCAGCCATTAAATCATCAAAAAGTGAGCGATGCAATTAAGGAAATGACCACAAAATCTATGAGATGTATTGCTCTGGCAACACACGAAAAGGTTCAGACAGATGAAAACCTTCCTACCAATATGGTACTGCAAGGTGTCATTGGTGTTATGGACCCCGTGAGAGAAGAAGTGCCGGATGCAGTTGCGGCAGCTCATAAAGCCGGAATTCAGGTAATTATGGTTACTGGTGATTGCATTGAAACTGCCGTAGCTATTGCAAAAGAGTGTGGTATTTATACAGGCAATCCGCAGGAAATTACTCTGACAGACAAAGAATTTTCCGTTATGTCTGATGATGATGTAAAGGAAATCATTCCGAGATTGAGAGTCATTGCTAGATGTGCACCAAATACGAAGCTGCGTTTGGTTACTTTAGCTCAGGAGCTTGGAAGATCCGTTAGTGTTACGGGTGACGGCACCAATGATTCGCCCGCATTAAAAAAAGCGGATGTTGGATTTGCTATGTATTGCGGTACAGACGTAGCAAAAGAAGCATGTGATATTATCCTGACTGATAATAACTTTGCTTCAGTAGTAAAAGCAGTTGAACTGGGACGAACATTTATGCATAACATACTCATGTTCCTGGAGTTCCAGTTGCCAATCAACATTTCTTTATTGATTTTAAATATCTTATATCCAATCTTCTGGATTGGCTCTATTTTGACATCAGTACAAATTCTGATCGTCAACATCATTATGGATTCGTTGAATTCATTATCTTTTGGCGGCGAACCACCGAAAGCAGAATATATGGTGGAAGCTCCTATCAAGAAGGGAAGCGGATTATTTATCCGTGACTCAAAGACCCGTATTGCAGTAAGTACAGTTACTTTTATCGCAGTTTATGCAGCATTGCTTGTAACACCGCTAAACACATTATTTAAGACACCAGAAGCGGCATTAGCAGCGAGATTTGCTCTGTTATGTATCATGGCAGTCATGAACGGATTTACCGTCAGAACGGATAAGAGAAACTTACTTTCAGGATTAAGAAAGAACAAACTGTTTGTGAAAATTGCAGCTGGAATCATGATTGGAGCGGTGCTGATTGTACAGTTTGGCGGTTCTTTAATCCACACAACAGCTCTTACTTTTGTACAGTGGGCTGTAGTATTCGCTTTATCGCTGGCAGTTATCCCAGTTGATTTTATACGTAAAACAATTATGAGAAAGAGAGGTTAATATGGCGAACTTAAGAAAAGGAGAAAGATGTGATATTACGAAGGGTACAGGTGTACAAGCAGTAACCTGCGCAATGGGATGGGATGTAAATGCCTATGATCCCAATGAAACATTTGATTTGGATGTCCTTGTGTTTTTAACGGGGACATCCGGCAAAGTAGCAAGCGAAGAAGATTTTATTTACTTCAATCACCGGAATCATGTAAGTGGAGCGGTGCAGTTATCGAAGGACAACAGAACAGGAGAAGGTTCAGGTGATGATGAATCAGCAGTTATTGATTTGACGAAGGTTCCTGAGAGTGTTGAAAAAATTGTATTTGCGGCGGCTATCTTTGATGCTGAGAAAAAAATGCAGAATTTTGGTATGGTGAATAATGCCTACATCAAAGTGGTAGGTACAGATTCTAAGGAAGAACTTTGTCGGTATGAGATGGATGAAGATTTTTCTCTGGAGACAGGACTGATTGCCGGAGAATTATATCGCCGGAATGGTGAATGGAAATTTAATCCCGTAGGTCAAGGCATTATGGGCGGTTTAGAAGCAATTTGTGAAAAATTTGGAGTTAGTACAAGGGAGGACTAAAAATGTCAGTAAATTTAAGTAAAGGTCAGAAAGTAAATTTATCAAAAGAAGCGGCAGGATTAAAGGAAGTGATGATTGGCTTGGGATGGGACCCTCAAAGAAAAATCTTCTCTCCAGATATTGATTGTGATGCTTCTGCAATCTATTGCAAGAATGGCAAATATGCAGGTGTTGTTTATTACGTAGATCGCACTGCGTATTCTGGCGCTATCTACCATCATGGAGACAATCTTACAGGAGCCGGAACAGGAGATGATGAGCAGGTAACGGTAAAACTTACTGACCTTCCATCAGACGTAGACCGCATTGTATTTGTTGTTAATATTTATGCTGCGCAACAACGGAAACAGGATTTTGGTATGGTAAGAAATGCATTTATCCGTATTGTTGACTCTTCCTGTAACAAAGAACTGTGCCGTTATGACCTATCAGACAATTATGATGGAAAGACAGCAATGATTTTCGGAGAGCTGTATAAGAAAGACAATGAATGGAAATTTGCGGCTATCGGACAGGGTACCGAAGATAACAGTGTCAGTGAGCTATGCCGGAGGTATAAATAATATGGCTGTATTGGAAAAGGGACAAAGAGTAAGTTTAACCAAAGATCACCCTGGACTGAAACATATGCAAGTATGTCTTGGTTGGGACACAAATATGTATGATGGGGATGATTTTGACTTAGATGCATCAGTATTTTTGTTGACGGATACTGGAACAGTAGATATGGAAAAGGATTTTGTGTTTTACCACAATAAACACCATCCCACAGGTGCTGTTGACCATATGGGAGATAATCGTACAGGTTCAGGTGATGGAGACGATGAAATAATCAACGTAGATTTTACAAAGCTCCCAGAATACTGCACACAAATTGCTGTCGTTGTTACCATTGATGAAGCTGAAAAGAGATCTCAAAATTTCGGAATGGTTGATAATGCCTATATTCGTTTGGTTGACTCAGATACCACAGAAGAAGTTTTAAGATATGACTTAAGCGACAGTGAAGATACAAGCCTTTCAACGGCAGTAGAATTTGCTCGCCTGTATAAAAAAGATGGTGAATGGAAATTCAAAGCTGTAGGTCAAGGATTTTCTGGAGGGTTGAAAACGATGTGCAATAAATTTGGAGTAGACACAAAAGAGTAAGGAGAATTGTATGCAAACAGCAATTTTAATTATCGGCGGTGTTCTCGTTGTTGGGTTTATTATCGTTAGGATCAATAAACCCTTCTGGGAACAGTTAAAAATTAAGTTTCGTGGCAGAACAGATGAGGTAATGCGACAGGATGCTATGACTCCGGAAGGGGCGGCAGATTATTACAATAATGCCATTAGAGAAAAAGAAGAGCGTTATCTTAGATCAAATCAGCTCTATACAGAAGTTACTGGCAAGCTGGAGACTGCAAAAAAGGAATTGCGTCAGATGCAAAAAGAGCAGATGCAGAAAAACCAGAATATGCAGCAAGCGATTGATAACGAAAATGATAATGATGCCATGACATTTGCTTTGCGGCTGGAGACTTTAAAATCTAATATTGATGTAGCAAAACAGGCGATCCGTGATCTGGAAGAAACGGTTTCTCACCAGAAAGAAGTACGTGATCAACTGGCTATTGAAGTACAGTCCCTTAAAGAAGAGAAAGATAAAACTTTATTCCAGTTACAGGCGGCAAATCAGCAGATTCAGCTTCATGAAGCGATTGATGATATTGCTTCCAGTAATGAGAGTGACCGTATGCTAGAACATGTCCGTGAGGGCGTGACAAAGGCTCAGGAACGGGCTACTGGATCACGCATCGCATATGAGTCCAGTATGGCGACACAGGAGCGCAGAGCGGAACAGAGAGCACGAGAAGACGCAGCTCGTCAATTAGTAGAAGATGCAAAAAGAAAGCGTGGATAATGATGTTTATATCAACAAATATATGGATTTTATTGATTGTAGTGGCTGGCGTCTTTGCTGCTGGCTACTACAAAGGAAAGAGAGGTAGAAAATGAAAGAACAGGTGAAAAAATATGTTGTAGTGGGTACGGCTGTCGTAATTATCACACAGACACTGAAGTTTCTACTGCGTAAGGCTACAGGAATGTTACAGAGAAAAATCGTTCCAGACAATATGGAAGAACGTCTCAATGAAGTAGAAGAGGTGATGAGATCTTAATGGCTACTTTTATGATTACTCAGCATTGTAAAGAACGCTATGCTGAAAGAATAATGGGGCGTGATGCCAAGGGTGATGTGGCAGTATATGTAGCTCAGAATCAGCAGAAAATTGAAGATGATATCAATAAAATGCTGGAATTTGGGGAGCTGATTTATGTAGGAATACTTAGGGACCGCACAGATGAAGCATTACGGGATAAAAAAGAAGTGCGGGTTTATCTGTGTGGTACTTGGGTATTACTTACAGACAAAACCAATCAAAAAGTAATCACACTTTATAAGATCGATTTTCATTTAGGAGAAGATTTTAATAAACAATATGTGTCTTTGAAGATGAATGCCATTAATGAGGCACGAGAGCATTTCAATAAAGTTGCGCAGGAATATAATGATTTTAAACAGCAGTACAGAGACATAATTAGTGAATGCGAAAGCAAGATTGCGGAATATAAGAGTGCAATCAGCAAATTAAATAACCAGAAGTCTGCCTATCAACAGTTGATTGATGAAGGCGATTTGGGAATTCGAGAAGCAACAGAAAATTTAAGACAAACAGTAATAGAACTTGTGTGTAAACAGGAATTTTAGGAGGAGAAGCATATGGCTAAAGTAACAATGAAAAGTACAAAACAAGAAATTATGGAAGCATTGCAGGCTGCGGAAGCAAAGCTGACAGAGCAGGAGCAGCTTTCGGAAGATCCTTTAAAAGAAGTAAAAGAGGCGCAGAAAAAGAAAGAATGTGAACATGCAGAAGATATTGTCACCAGCGGAATTTTGAATCCTGAATATACCCAGAAATGGGAGGATCTGAATAAGGCACTTACCTCTAAAGAAAAAGAGCTACAAGACCTGTATGGAATCGAAGTAAAAGCGCAGACTTTTGTGGCATTAATTAACGGATATAAGCAGAAAGAATATGATTTGGAAACTTCTTTTGTGGAGAAAGAAGCTGCTCTAAAAGAAGAGTTTGAAACGAAAAAAGTTGCTTATCAGAAAGAACTTGATCGTGCTTTAGAGGAATGTAAAGATAAGAGAATTCGGGCGGAAAAGGATCATGCAGCTCAGATGGCTAACCTGAACCAGGTAGTTGTAGATGCTAAGAATAAAGCAGCTCAGGAACGTGCAAGAGAAGAAGAGGAATATGAATATAATCTGCAACGTCAGCGACAGTTAGAGAACGATGCTTATGCCGATAAAAAAGCTGCTATGGAAAAAGAAGTTGCTGAAATGGAAGCTCAGGCAAATAAACTGTTAGAGGAAGCAGACAGTAAAGTGGAGATTGTAGCAGGAGTGGATCAGTTTCAGGGAGTGCAGAATCCGTATCCGGTGTTTTCATCGATGGAAGCGTGTGATGCAGAGGCAGACGTAGTGATCGATTTTTCCAATGCGGCAGCAGTGGACGGACTTTTGGACTATTGTGTGAACAGACGGCTTCCGGTCGTACTTTGTACCACGGGACTTTCTGAAGCACAGCTTGAAAAAGTAGAAAAAGCAGCAGAGCAGATAGCTGTTTTAAAATCAGCGAATATGTCCATGGGGATCAATCTGCTGATGAAGCTCTTGAAAGATGCCGCAAAAG
>OHHV01000033.1_pt1 | contig 93997 bp, 65 predicted proteins | sample 1568141 | NCBI WGS metagenome assembly OHHV01 (sample SAMEA3879589, study PRJEB24766) | human gut metagenome | biome: human-associated habitat; feature: feces | place: USA | collected 1985/1987
TAAAAAAAGGCATTGTAGAACATACCGCCCAAAAGTCAGACATTAAAATCTAACTTTTAGTACGCGGTATAATATCCTTGCAATGCCTTTAATTCATAACGATCTACAAATACGCCCTACATGTTTTTTTCACTTTTTGGTTTCCTAAACCTTTATTCTTCCTCTTTCAAATGCACATCCAAAAATTCCAATCCAACTGTCTCCGCATAGTCTCTTCCCTCTTCAAAGTTCATCTCGAAACCATGGGTAGATTTTTTTCCATAAATGGGAATCAGAACAGAACCTTCCCCTGTATACGCTTCCTCAATTGCCTTTTCAGAATAGCTGTATGGCACCAGGCTGTCATTGATTCCGTGAATGATCATCACGTCTCCGTCATATGCGCTGATAGTGCCATAAACATCCAGATCATAAACTGTTTTCACATACTCAGAACCCACAGTTCCTACCGGCATCTCAGCTCTGTCTTCCGGAATATCATATGCGGAATCATACATTTCCCGGGCATTATCCGCAATACAAAACGCCGGATAAATCAGGATCATAGCAGCCACATCATCTTTTCTGTCTGCAGCAGTCAGAGCACTTACAAGTCCTCCCTGGCTCTGTCCCAGAAGGAAAAGATGATCCTGATCCACATAATCCTTTGTTTTCACAAAGTCCATAACAGCACTTAAATCTTCTTTCTCAGTCATCACTGTCATATCCATGAAATCTACGTCACTGTTTCCGTTAAGGGAACCGCCGCAGAAGTCAAATGTATAAACCACATATCCATCCTGAGCCGCCTTTTCCGGCCATTTTGCACGCTCTACCATCTGGGAAGTAGAACCGATTCCGTGGCTCATAATGATTACTGGATAAGTCTTTGTTTCGTCAAAATCTTCCGGATAATAGAACTGTCCGTAAATATTATTGTCTCCATTTTTGCACCAGGAAACCACCTTTGTGCAGCCTTCTAGTTCTGTAGTGTATCCCTCTTCAATCTCCGGATTGTCAGACTCTTCTAAATCAGCATCTTCCTCTCCTTCAGAATTAGAACTGTCCTCTGCTTCCTCTGTCTGCTCTTCTGCGTTTTCCTCAGCCCAGACAGTCACACTTACACAGCTCACACTCAATACTGCTGCCACCCCTAAAGCAATTAACATCTTTTTCTTTAACATCTTTATTGCTCCACTTACTTTTTTCTCAATCAATCACATCATTCTGAAATCTGGACAAATGCTCATAAGGCAGAATCAATCTGCCTCGGAACAATCCACAGCCATCGTTGATCAGACTGTTATTTACCGCAGAAAACATATTCACGTCAAGATCTGCTAATTCCAGGGAAAGCAGCTTCATCCCCCGCTCATAAGCCTCATCAAAGTAAACACATTCCCCTTCCGGGATCACATCTCTTCTGGCGCGCTCGTCCTGCTGGCGTTTCTCATAGCCCAGGTGATTGGCCGGACCGATTTCTGCAATGTCATCCATTTTCTGGGTACGGAGCTGTACCTCCATGTAGGATCTGGAGCTGTTATCATAAAATGTAATATGTAAAGACTGATACCCATATTCACTGGTACCACAAATATAATCTCTGTAATAGGGCTTTACATCATCATTTAGTTGATCAGAAGTACTCAATTTCACTCCCTGAGCAGATTCTGCTGTAAAGCCTCTCTCTTCCAGAAATCCGGGCAGCACATTTGCAATCTCATAAAGGTAACGGATAGATGCCTGTTCCTGGTCTTCTCCAGGCTTCAGGTGACATCTTGGCATGCATACTACAATTCGATACGCAATGAAATCCCGGAAGCAGCTCAGCTTATTTTTCAGCTCTGCAACCGACGGATAGGTACCATTTTCCCTGTAATAATCATAAATATATTCCACTACATATCCATTAAATTTCTCTTCTGCCCGGATTAATGACTTGATCCTGCCTTTAAATGTAAAGGCAAGAAATGGATATTCATGGGCCATATATTTATAAAATTCCCGGATCTTCTGGGACTGAGCTGTCAGGAAGTCATTATGCTCCAAAAGTTCCGTGATCTGGATCAAAAAATTGCTGTGCACCAGATCGATCTCATTATGGTTCTTTTTCGCTTCCTTGCGCAGATCCTCTGTATATTTCTGTAAAATCTTTAAAACTGTATCTCCGGAATATAAATAATCATTAAGTGTGATCATAACTTTCACCTCGCATGTGGACATTCTTTTTCATGTCAGTCAGGCAATCAGCAAAATTATACACGCTGACATATCTTCTTGTATTTTATACATATTCTAACAGGCTTTTACAATTTAGCAAGAGAAAGTTTCCTAATAAACCAGCTATCATAAGCCAGCATCTGCCTGGAGCGTGTTTGAAAAAGGTTTTCTGCAATCTGCCACACCACATTTTTCTCACGCGACTGAAATTGAATACTCAGTAGCAAAAAGGCCAGTACCACGAAGCTCTCTTTCCTGATTTCAGGAAAAATACTCCGTCAGTACTGACCTTTTTATAATTCAATCATAATAAAGTGAAGGATTTTATCTATGATTCTCTATAAACTACTCTGGCAGCGAGTATTCCAACATAACTCATTATGCAGCTGTCACTGTCACATTTCCGTCTGTTACTTCGAAGTGGTAAGTTCCAGCTACCAGCTCCATCTGCTGTGTCTCAACCGCATTATGTGTTGCCGCACCTGTCACAGTTACGCCGTCGCATGCAGTGACCTCACCAGATACTGGCAGGTATAAGGTTGCGGAGGTATTTGCCGGAACGGTCACATCATAGGATGTCATCACACCGTCAGCTGCTGTCCAGCCGCTCTTAATGGTTCCATAAACAGAATCATAGCTTCCCTTTGCCTCTGTGAAGTCACCACCTACAGTGGGCTGAAGGATAAAGTGCTGATAGCCAGGCTGTGTCTCGTCAGACTTGATTCCAAGCTGGTAAGCTACCATCCACTCGTAAACTGCACCAAGTGAATAATGGTTAAAGGAGTTCATGCTGTTGTTTCCGTTAAATCCAAGCTCATTTGTATAACCGTTCCAACGCTCCCAGATACTGGTTGCACCCTGTGTTACTGGATAGAGCCAGGAAGCATAGTCTGTGGACTCAAACAGCTTGTAAGCAGTATCATTTAAGCCATAATCGGAAAGTGCATTTAACAGGTTTCCAGTTGCATTAAATCCAGTTGTCAAAGTGTAAGGAACAATCGGCATTCCATCACTGTCCTCACCGGAAGCCTCTGCGATTGTTGCGTTATAATTCTCCAGAACTTTTTCCAGATTCTCATCACTTACCACATGGAAACGAAGAGGAGTTGCATAAGAAGCCTGTGTATCTTGAATCTCGCCCTTAGTGTTCTTTGTTTTTCCAGTGTCCGGATCAATGAAAAACTCATTCCATGCTTCTCTTGCAGTTGCAGCTGTCTCACGATAGCTTTCTGCCTTATCTGTATCGCCCATAACATCCGCAAGAACTGCTGCCTGATCCAGACAGTTAATATAAAGCACATTTCCAAGCATCACACCGTCAGTCGGGATTCTGGAAAGGTGGTCACAAAGTGTACCAGTCTCACCTGTCAGACGTGCATCCTCCTTCTTATCTCCATTTCCATTCTTATAACTCATTGGAGTAGAGGCAAGATGATCCACATACGCATAAATATTATCAATGTTATCTTTTACAATGTCCAGTTTTCCGGTCTGCATATACAGGTTGTACGGAATGGTTACAACCAGACAGTTCCAGGTAATACCGAAGCTCTGTCCGTTATGCTGGATTTTGTCATCAGCTTCCAGATCATAATTCACAAATGCCGGACAATACTGGGAAGACATTCCTGTTTCACCGCAATCTGCACGGACAGTATCCATCCACTGGCGCATGAAATTGTATGTATCAGCTACATAAGAGCCAGACAGTACATAAATCTGCGCATCTCCAGTCCATCCCATACGCTCGTCACGCTGCGGGCAGTCTGTTGGAATGGAAATGTAGTTACTGGTTGTTGAGTTTGTAATGTTCGTAAACAGCTGGTTGGTCAGCTCATTAGAGGACTCATATTCAGCACTTGCGTCCAGTGAAGAAAGTACCTGCATTTTAATGCAGTCTGCCGGAAGCTCCTGATCCAGACCTGTGATCTCAATGTAACGATATCCGTGGAAAGTAAGGTCTGGTGCAAATACATTCTCTCCCTCTTTCATGGTATAGAAATCCGTTACCATTGCAGTACGATAATTCTCCACCATCAGCATTCCGTCAACACCTTCACTGGTGTACTCCTCCAGTTCCGGGTAAAGGATCTCTGCGAAACGAACGGTTACTGTCTCGCCTGGCTTTGCGTATTCTTCTGGAATTGTGATTACCGGAACACCGGAAACATTTTCGCCCATATCGTAAATGTAAGAACCAGATCCCTCTTTTGTTTCGCCAAGAGCCTCTTTTACATCGTTAGTACGGATTAAATGAACCGGCTCATCATAGCGGGAAACCAGCTGATAATCTGCAAACTGTTTTCTTGTCTCGATTTCAGAGGAAGCAGTCCATGCAGAGTCATCATATCCAGCCTCTGTCCAGCCCTCTACAGCAGCCTCTTTTGTCGCATCATATCTTTCTCCCTGGAAAAGAGAGGCCAGACGTACCGGGCCATCGTTATAATAAGTCCAGCTGCCGTCATCGGTTACTACTGTGTCACTGGAGCCGTCTGTATAGTTCACTACCAGTTTTGCCATCAGTGCAGGCTGGTCTCCATAGTAGTTGTTGTTTGTGCACTCGAAGGTAGTCATACCAGTCCACCAACCTTCACCCAGGATTGCTCCCATTGCGTTTTCGCCAGTCTGAAGGTAATCGGTTACGTCATAGGAATTGTACGCAAGAATGGAATCATACTCTGTGGAGCCTGGGTTAAACCATTCTTCCGGCGCAACTTCCTGTCCGTTGATATAGAAATCGTAGATACCCTGTGCAGTCAGGTAAAGTCTTGCAGACTCTATCTCTGATTTTGCTTCGAAATCTGTACGAACCATCGGTGCTGCTGCGTAGGAAGGATCTGCATATCCAAGAACTCCTGCGTTACCTCCATTTACAGTAATTGTATTTCCATCTACAGTTACACCATCCATTCCATCAAAAATGGAATAAGTTGCACCTGTCTCTGCATCCAGAAGAGTTCCGGTTGCATATTTTCCGCCGTTTTCGATCTTATAATCTGTGAATGTGGCGCTGTCACCTGTATTTGCTGCAAAACCTACAGAATTTAAGTTCGGAAAAGTGTTTCCGTTTTCCATGGTGTTTACCAGAATGTCATCTCCCACCTTGGTTCCGTCAACTGTGATGGAAAGTGTACTTGCAGTACAGAAAATATTAATGTGGTGAACATCGTTTTTGTTCTTCTCTGTAATCAAAGTATTCAGATCTTCATCATCTTCAATTGTGAAAAATGGAGTTGTAGGATCATCGTCTTTTGCATAGCCCATGCGGTAAGCGTTAATCTTCGCACCACCGTTCGCGCCAACACCGGAAAGATCCAGTTCTACGCGGACATAGTTTTCGCCCTTCTGCATTTCGCTGTTGAACACTTTGTTCTCCAAACGGAAATCATCTGCGCCAAGAATAAAGGATGCCCCGTTACTGCCCTCTGCCACCTGAACATCTGCGGAAATATTAAAAACTGCTTTAGATGCTGCATCCAGAGAAAGCTCTCCTGCACCGATCCATTTGGCTCCACCCCAGGATGCTGAACTTGTATCCATCAAACCAGTCTCAAAGGTTGCAGTCTCAGACTGAATGGAATTATCCTTGTTATCGGTCACAGTCACTTTCCAGCTGTACTGAGTAGCCGGAGTCAGGCTGCTTCCCTCATATTTGATCTCATTTGACTGGCTGCTCTCGACCACACCGGAATCCCAGACCACGCTTCCCTCTTTATCCTGCACAACAATCTGATAAGATTTCTGAGCTGCCCCAATCTCACCAGACTGCATCTGCCAGGAAAAAGCAGGGTTGGTCTCGTCAACGCCAATTGGGTTTGTGCGTCCCTGGGTTTCCAGATTTACAATTGCAGGTTCCGCTGCTGCCTCAACTGCCGCTTCTTCAGCGAACACACTTACCGGTCCATTGCCAACCAGGAGTGTCACGCCCATGAATGCGGCAAGCACTTGTTTCATACTCATGAATTTTTCTCCTCCTCGATTTTTCTGTGAAAATCCCGGACAACATCTAATCAGTGTCATTGATGCAGATCAGATGGCTTTCATATTTTGTGATGTCCGTTATTTTAACTATTTTTTCTTACCTTGCTTATTTTGCATTGTACCATTTTCACAGTAAAATAATCGTTTTCGTCGTAAAGTGTGCATATTTATACGTCAAATGAAATTTAAACTATTTTCTACTACAATAAAGGAACCTCCAAAGAAGTCCCTTTATTGTATTCCTATTCTTTTGAATATTTTATATTAATAGCTTTATTTCTTTTTCTTCCGGCATTACTCTCAGTGCGCCTTTTCTTGTTGTGATAATTGAGGCAGCTGCATTGGCAAATGTTAACATTTCAGCCAGATTTTCCTCTTTTAGTCCATTAATTCCATGTTCACAGACATAGTGCAATACACAGCCGCAGAAGGTATCTCCTGCTCCGGTTGTCTCGATGGTATTCTCCTGTAAAAACGGCTTTACTTCCACCATCATTTCATTATAATAAGCACGGCTTCCTTCTTTGCCCATAGACACAAGGATCAGCGGAATCTGATATCTTTCCAGGATCCAGTTTACACCAGCAGTATAATCCTCTTCCCCTGTCAGCCACTGAATTTCATTATCTGAAATCTTTAAAATCTGGCAATGTCCAAGACCATATAATACCTGCTCTCTCGCCTCATCCAGAGATTCCCAGAGCGGTGGGCGTAAATTGGGATCAAAGGAAATAACGGCACCAGCTTCCTCTGCAATATGAATTGCCGCCTTGGTTGCCTCCCGCACTCCTTCATGAGTCATAGACAATGTGCCAAAATGAAAAATTTTCGTATCTTTGAGAATATCTTCGCGAATCTCTGCTTTGTTCAGCATCATATCCGCTCCTAGATTACGGTAAAAAGAGAAATCCCTGTCTCCATCGGGATATGTATGTACCATAGCAAGGGTTGTATGGATCTTTTCGTCTGTACATAATCCAGTGTCATCAATTCCAGCTTCTTTTATTGCAGTTCTCAGCTGTTCTCCGAAGAAATCGTTTCCCACTTTCCCGATAAATGCTGTCTTATGTCCCAGCTTCGCCAGCATTGCAAGTACATTACAAGGTGCCCCTCCCGGGTTCGCTTCAAAAAGCGGATTTCCCTGACTGCTTTTTCCATTCTCAGTAAAATCAATCAATAATTCGCCCAGTGCCGTTACATCATATTTTTTCATATGCATCTCCTGATTCATATATTTGGCATTCAGCCCAGTCAGACGCAACGCCATGAACTGAACTCACTGCTGTAAACAATACCTATTCATAACCGCCTTATACGACTTTTATGCCAGATCATATTTCACTACATCGATTCTGGCAGCACCATTCACAGCAAAAGAAATTCCCTTTGCATCCTGCTCTGTAAGAATAACAGCAGACATAACCTGTTCTCCGTCATTGATAAATATTTCCGCGCTGAATCTGTCCAGAATTACTCGTAATTTCAATTCATTACAGTCACCATTTACCAGACATTCTCTCTGATGAACCACTGCACGTTCGCTTCCGGAGAAGCTTCTGTCGATTTTCAAAACTGATTCATCTGGACGGAATCGTAAAGTGGAATGATATTTTTCATTCTCTGCAAAACAGAGTTCGAATTTTTTATAAAGCTTATCTTTATCTACCGGTCGTATTACAAGCTCCAGATCTACGGTACGTCCTTCAATCTGGTCAAGTGTGATTCTGGTGTCTTTAATCACAACATCCCTGTACTCGACTTTATTTGCACGCATAGAATCCAGTTCTCTGACCGGAACCTGATACAATCTTCCGTTTTTCACAGACACTTCTCTCGGAAGGCTCATTTGTGCAAACCATTTAGATTCATTTCTGCGATAAGCAAGAGTATCCCAGTTCTGCATCCAGGCAATCATAATTCTTCTTCCATCTGGAGCAAGCAATGTCTGCATTGCATAACAGTCAATTCCATAATCCACACTCTGATAAGACTGTTCCTTCAAAGTATGTGTCTCAGAATCCAGATCTCCTATGATACATAATGTTCCATTTCCATTATGATATTCCATTCCTTCCGGAATCATGTCCTGTGGGCTTGTCAGAAGCACATATTTGCCGTCCAGTTCAAAGAAATCCGGACATTCCCACATCTTTCCATAGCGGTTTTTATTCTCTGCCAAAGTACTTACAAATTCCCATTCAAAACCATTTTTACTTCTGTAAAGAAGAATTTGTCCGCTTCCATCAGCAGGACGACTTCCTATAACACAATAAAAGTTTCCATCTTTTTCTTTCCAGATTTTTGGGTCACGGAAATCTGCTTTGCTTGCGCCTTCCGGCAGATCTTTAAAGGTCAGGACCGGATTTTTGTCATACTTCACGTAATCCTTTCCATCTCCCACAGCCACCGCCTGTGTCTGAACGTCCCTTGCGGTTCCGTCCTCCAGTATTTCCCGGTCCACAGCTGTATACATAAGCAGCTGTCTGCCGTCCTCCAGCTCTATGGCACTTCCGGAAAAGCAGCCCACTTTATCGTAATCCTGGTCTGGTGCCAATGCTGCCGGGAGATAGTCCCAATGCAGCAGATCCTTACTTACCACATGCCCCCAGTGCATGCTGTCCCAATGTGTGTTATATGGATTGTACTGATAAAACAAATGGTATTCTCCCTTATAGCAGGAAAATCCATTGGGATCATTCATCCATCCAACATAAGGAGTTATATGAAAAGCCGGTCTGTCTTCCGCTTTAATCTGCTGTCCCTGTGTAAATTCATATTTTCTTGCCTTTTCTAACATTTCGCTCATGAAAAATCTCCTGTCAAAGTCGTTGTTCAGTTCTTACATCTTTTGTTACTTTTCCGCGCTTAAGGATTCCTGATACTGATCAAAATATTTCTGTTTGATTGAAAGATAATCAGAAAGTCCGTACTTCTCCATTTTTTCCAGGTAGGAATCCCATTCTTCCTCTATTCCTCCATTCAGGATCCAGTCAGCTTTCTTCTGTTCTGCATATTTTTTAATATCGGTATCATACTGTGATACTTTGTTTGTATCATCAATACTCATAAATGCATTCGGATAAACATATTTGCTGTTCATATCCTGTAAATATGTCTCATGCATATTATCCAGACGCCATTTCGCATCTTCCGGCTGTGTCACATATACATCATAATATTCATTCAGCACAGCCAGAGGGCCATTTACAGATTGCGCCTCACGCACTTCCACTGGAGACTGCTCTCCCAAATCCATATGTTTTAACATTTCGCCGCCGTCTTTGTTTGTAGACAGTTCAAAAATGTTAAAGGAATCCTCTTCGCCATAAGTACCCCAGTTATTCTGCGGAGACTGGAGGGGTGCATACATCTGATCAATCCATGCAGCAGCAAGTGCTGTATTACGACAGCTGGATGTAAGAACACATCTTCCACGGTCAAATCCACTGGTTTCACTGTTGTTCTGTCTGGTAATATTTCTCATGCCATCCGGCCCGGTCAGTGCCGGAAGCATCACATAATCTGTATTGTTATCTATATTCGCAATATCCCATGTGAAGCAGAGTCCGTAACGGTGATTCTTTCCTTTTGCAACATAAGTAGACCACTCCTGTGTAAAGGCTTCCGGATCTACAAGGTCTTCTGTCACCAGTTTATGAAGCCATTCAATTCCTTCCTTGTAGCCTTCCTGAACAGTTGTATAAATTACTTTTCCTTCATCTGTTACCGCAAAATGATCTCCTGTGTCTCCGTAACCCTCTCCAAATCCATTTATTAAAATCGCAGGATCCTGATCTCCGTTATTGATAATAAAGGACATTGGAATTACATCACCTTCAATGGAAAATTCTTTCTCCAGTTCTTCTGCATGATCGCGGAACTGAATCAGTACCTGTTCCAGTTCGTCTGTTGTTGTAGGAATCTCAAGTCCAAGGTAGTCAAGCCATTTTTTATTAATATATGGAATATCTCCAATCGCCTGAATTGCTTCTTTTCCTGCACCAAGCTGTTCAATCCACGGGAAAGAATAGATATGTCCATCCGGTGCTGTGCACATAGTCCTGTACTCTGGGTATTTTTCAAACACAGCCTGAAGATTCGGCATATATTTGTCAATCATATTTTCCAATGGAATAATAATTCCCTGCTTGGCATAACGCAGCAGGTCATAATCACTCATACCTGCATTAAACAGACCATCCGGCAGATTTCCAAACTGAGCCAGGGCCAGATTCTTTTTATCTGAAAACTGATCGGATACAAAACAGGTCCAGTCAATATGAACATTTGTCTGTTCTTCCAGTCTCTGGAAAATCACTCTTTCATTGGGATCCTGTGTGGAAGTAGCCGGTGCACTTGTAATAAAAGAAAGCTCCTCTGTTTCCTTTAATGGAAACTGTACCTCAGATACTGGTGTGTCCGGGTTGATCTCCGCATTAAGCTGCTGCTCTTTTCCACACCCTGCCGTACTTATCATCATCGTCAAAGAAAGTCCAAGTGCAAGTAAACCTTTTACTCTGTTTTTCTTCATATCTGTATCGTTCCTTTCTTATCAGCCTTTTACTGATCCGACCATAATTCCCTGATCAAAATACTTCTGGAAGAATGGGTACATTACTAAAAGCGGTAAGCTTGATACTACAATGGTTGCATATTTCAGCTGTTCCGCTACCTTTGCCATTTCAGCAGTACTCTGAATATCTGCAATCATACCTGGCTGCGGAGTATTCTGTACCAGAATGGAACGAAGTACTAACTGCAGAGGCTGAAGATTTGCATCATTCAGATAAATCATTGCATCAAAATAGCTGTTCCACATTCCTACAAATGACCACAGTGCAAGTACTGCAATGATCGGCTTACATACCGGCATCATGATTTTGAAGAAATGCTGGATCTCATTGGCTCCGTCAATTGCGGAAGCTTCTCTTAATTCTGCCGGGATTGACTGGTAGTATGTTCTTGCAAGGATCATATTCCATACATTAAATGCTCCAGGAATCAAAACTGCCCAGACTGTATTTACCATATGCAGCTGATTGATTAAAATAAAAGTCGGGATCATTCCACCGCCAAAGAACATTGTAATCAGGAAAATGAGATTGAAAAATTTTCTTCCCACAAATTCCTTCTTGGACAATGGATACGCTGCCAGCAATGTTATAAAAACAGAAATAGCTGTAAATGCAAGTGAATACAGAAAAGAATTCAGGAATCCACGCCAGATCATCTCATTTTCCAGTACTCTGCGATATGCATCCAAAGTCCAGTCCTTAATATGAAAACTCAGTCCCTGATTATTCAAAACTGTAGGATCCATAAAAGAGGCCAGCACTACATACACGATTGGAATTGCAATAGAAAGTACAAACAGTCCAAGAATCAGGAATCCAATTCCAAGGATAAGACAGTCTGTCTTCGAATATTTTTTCTTTATTTTCTCCATCTTCGCTTCCTCCTATAATCCTTCTCCGTCGTTCAGCTTCTTTACCACCCAGTTTACAAAAACTAACAGAATTACATTTACTACTGAATTAAACAGACCAACAGCCGTCGAATAACCATAATCGCCGTTCAAAAGACCAATACGGTATACATATGTTGATAAAATTTCTGATGCCGGCAGGTTCATATCTGTCTGTAATGCATAGGCTTTCTCAAATCCAATACTCATAATATTTCCAGCCTGCAGAATAAACTGAATTACAATAATATTTTTGATTGCAGGAAGCTCCACATACCAGATCTGCTGCAGAAGATTTGCGCCATCCATAATAGCTGCTTCTTCCAGTTCTTTGCTTGCATTGGATAAAGCAGCCGTGTACATAATAGAGGCCCAGCCTGCTGTCTGCCAGATTCCACTTGCTATGTAAATGGTGCGGAAAGCAGATGGCATTGTCATCCAGTTTGTACTGATTCCTAAAAGCTTATTCAGAGGTCCAACCGGAGAAAGCAGCATACGTACCATACCACAAAGTACAATTACAGATATAAAGTTCGGCATATAGACCAGAAGCTGTACTTTCTTCTTAACTCCGGTTCTGCGGATACGATTTAAAAGCAATGCCAGAATGATCGGAACCGGAAAGCCCCACAACAGTCCATAAATACTCAGTTTTAACGTATTCAACAGGTAGTTCATAAAATCCGGTGAAGATAAAAACCGCCTGAAATATTCAAGTCCAACCCATGGACTTCCAAGCACTCCCTTGATTACGTTGTAATCCTCAAATGCAATCAGAAGTCCTCCCATAGGGAGATACTTAAAGATAATTGTCAGCAAAAGCCCTGGCATTAAGAAAAAAAGATATAACTGCCAGTTTTTCTTCACATAGTTAACCTTATCTTGCCATGTTTGCTTTTTCACGGGTATTGTTTGGTTCTGCATTTTTTTCATGCACCTCTCCTCCATTCCTTTCCCTTTTCGTTCTCAGAACCGGTTAAGTAACCGGTTACTTTATAGCTCGATGTTACTACATCCAAGTTCATATGTCAACACTTTTTCAAGCTAAAATAACCGGTTACGTAATCGGTTATTTTAGCATTGCCTTTTTTTTAAATAATTGCTATACTAAAAAATTAATATAATCCCAGTAATTAAAAGATTCCCCAATATTATTCTCATTTATTTATAAGGAGATTAAATTTTTATGGCAAAAAAACAGGTGACATTTGCAGATATTGCAGAATATACTCATTTTTCAAAAACTACAATATCACGGTATTTCAATCATCCCGATTCTCTTACGCTTGAAAATCAGGAAAAGATTTCACAGGCTCTTGATACCCTTGGCTATAAAAAAAATAAACTTGCAAAAGTTCTGGCAAATGGTAAGAGTGAATTTATCGGAATCATTATTCCAAATCTCTACTTGCATTACTACTCTGAAATGCTGACACAGCTTCTTTCAAGCTATAGTAACTACCATTACAAATTTCTTGTTTTTTCCAGTGAACACGGTGCCGAAGAGGAACAACAGTATATTGAAGAGCTTCTTTCCTATCAGATTGAGGGGCTTATTGTTTTAAGCCATACACTGTCATCCCAAAAACTGGCTTCCTATCAGATTCCTGTCATTGCCATTGAGCGAGAGGCAGAATATATCAGCAGCATTACCACTGACAATTATATGGGTTCCCTTCAGGCTACCTCCCTGTTAATTCGTGATAAATGTGATATATTGATTCATATCAATGTCAATGTTGAAAAAACAGTCCCGGCTTATGATCGTATACGTGCATTTGAGGAAACATGTAAAGAATATCAGGTTCCTTATGACATTGATCTAAGCGTAAGCGGCAATTCTTATCAAGAGATTTTAAATGTGATAAGACGTATCTTTACAAGAATTGAAGAAAAGTATCCGAATCAAAAAAAAGGTATCTTTCTCGCGAATGATACCTATGCCAATATGTTTCTCAATTTAATTTTCCAGAAATATGGTAAATTACCACCTACTTACGAAATTATAGGTTTTGATAATTCTCCAATTGCCAGTGAATCAATCCTTCCGATCACAACTGTCGGTCAGCAAATTGATGTTATTGCACAGACTGCCATGGAGCTTCTGGTGCAGCAGATGGAAGAGCAAAAAAAGCGAGCGCCTAAGCCACTGGAAAAGCCAATTCACAAACAGATCACTCCGGTGCTGATTCGCCGGAATACTACCAGTTAACTTATTGCTTTCGAATATTATTCAAAAAAGGCACCTCCCTACTATTTAGGAAAGTGCCTTTTTTGCAGTTTCACTTATTTCTCAATTGTAACCCAGATATTCTGCTCAAGAGCTTTGTCAAGGATTGCAGGTGTATCACCCTTCATGAAACCAGTCTTATCCTCTTCTACCTTGTACTCTTTCCCGTCATAGGTTGTCTTTGTCATCTGGTCATCACCGTAGAAGTTACACTCAAGATAGAACTCTGTGTGATCTTTGTTTGTAGATACTGTGCAAACAAGGTCAGCCTGGATGTCTTCGATGGTGTACTCTACTACTGTGTACTCATCATAGTCTTTGTTTGGCTCGAACTGTGGCTCTGCAGGAAGATCAGCTGCTGTAGCGCCGTCTGTTGCTGCTGCATCATCTGAAGCTTCTGCGTCGTCTGCTGCGTCAGCACCGTTGTCGAAGTATACCCACAGATCCTGCTCAATTGCTTTCTCAAGAATTGCAGGTGTATCACCTTTCATAAAGCCTGTTTTATCTTCTTCTACTGTGAACTCTTTTCCATCATATTTTGTCTTTGTCATCTGGTCGTCACCGTAGAAGTTGCACTCAAGATAGAACTCACTGTTGTCTTCTTTTGCAGATACTGTGCAAACAAGATCTGCCTGAATGTCTTCGATGGTGTACTCTACTACTGTCCATTTGTCATAGTCTTTGTTTGCCTCAAACATTGGCTCTGCAGGAAGCTTATCCTCTGTTACGCCTTTGATTTCTTTAGCATCATCAGCTTTTGCGTCGTCAGAAGCTGCTGCTCCATCCATTGGTACCCATACATTCTGCTCGATTGCTTTCTCAAGGATTGCAGGTGTATCACCCTTCATGAAGCCTGTCTTATCCTCTTCTACTTTGAACTCTTTTCCATCATAAGTAGTTCTTGTCATCTGGTCGTCGCCGTAGAAGTTACACTCAAGATAGAACTCACTGTTGTCTTCTTTTGCAGATACTGTGCAAACAAGATCAGCCTGGATATCCTCGATTGTGTACTCTACTACTGTGTATTTGTCGTAGTCTTTGTTTGGCTCGAACTGTGCTTCTGCTGGAAGGTCTGCCTCAGTTGCAGTAGCTGCCTCTGCGAATACAGAAACGGTTGTTGCCATGGATGCTGCCATAGATGCAGCAAGTACAAGTGCTAAAACTTTTTTCTTCATGATTTTTGCTCCTTTTCTATTGTAACTGCACACCGTGCAGTTAACTTCTCAGGTATAACAGATATATCATGCCGGATATATCTGTTATTTTGCTTTTTCCCACGGCTAAATTGTCGTGTTCTTATACTTTTCATCCTGGAAACAGGTCGTATCACGCCTGTTCCCAGTGACTGTAGCAAAACATATATTTCCAGATATTTCTTATTCTGCTTCTTTAGCTACCGGCAGGAAAGAAGCTACGATATTGATGATCATGCCAACTACTGCCAGACTGCAGAAAATAATAAAGCTCATAATTGTATCCATTCCGTCCAATCCGGAAATTACATATCCAATCTGGTTTACCATTACGGAAGCGCTCCATACTGCTGCGCTTGCCATTAATGCCGCATTTACAACCGGAATAAAACCAGTAATCACTTTATTGAAACCAACCAGTACAAAGGAAAGTACCGCAAGGACGATTGCTGCTGCCAGGAAATAATATACCGGCTGGAATGTATACATTACTTTACCGTAGTAAACAGCCTCTACGATAGCAATAATGCCTGCTACAAGCGTCAGATACAGTCCGATTGATTTTTTATTCTTATTCATCATCCGCACCTCCGATTACGCTTCTTTTTTGGATTTAACAGTTTTCAGGATCGTCATGATCAGGAACAGGATCGTAAGTACTGCAAGTGCTGCCTCTGCGCCTGTCAGTGCATTCTGATACCATGTTCTTACAGTCTGGATCTCAGTTGTAGAACTGATTCCATTCATCGCATTACTCTGTACCAGCTGATACAGATAATACTTGATATTCTTCTTCATCATCTGCTGGAAGCTAACATCCTTCTCAATTTCCTTTTTGGAATTTGCCATAGCTCCGATTTCAGAAGTATCATATGCAGAAGTTGTCAGTGTTCCACCGCCCCCTGCTGCTGTTACATCTCTCCAGTTCATGTAGTCTGCACCGTTGATCATATCAGTTACAAACCATCCCTGGTAACCCCACTCGTTTCTTGCAATGCCTTCAAGAAGATTCTTGTAGGCACCTACGAAAGAAGTTCCCGCACGGTTGAATGCAGTCATAACACCCTGTGCATTATTGCTGCTCATACACATCATGAAACCGCGAAGCTCGTTCTCACGGGCTGCCTGCTCTGTCATAAATGTAGATACACCGGAACGGTTCGCTTCCTGATGATTAAATGCGAAATGCTTCGGCTCAGCCATGGTACCTTTGCTTTTCAGTCCGCTTGTAAGAGCATTTCCCATATAAGCAGTAAGCACAGAATCCTCTGAATAGTACTCATGGTTACGTCCGCAGTAAACAGTTCTGTGAAGGTTCATACCTGGTGCAAACAGAGAGCTCTCATTTGCCCACAGACCGTCTTCTCCGAGAAGCTCGCCCTCTCTTTCAACAAGCTCTTTGTTAAAGGTTGCTGCAACAATCGGCTCAGTCGGCATTGTTGCCATACGGTAGGTAGCCTTGTCGTCTGTTTCTTCTGTGTAATAGTCTTCGTCGGAAAGGTCTTTGGACCATCTTACGAAGTAACCGCCAACCTGGTCACCAGTGTATCCCAGAGGACCATCGTTTGCGTATGTTCTTGCAAGCTGGATGGAATCGATGTTCTCGAAATCATCGCCCGCTTTTTCAATAAACTGGATTGCCTCATCAAGAGTGATCTGATTCATAAGCTGATCCCACATAGGATCGTCGAAATCAACTGCTCCGGTATAATTGCCATTTTCATCAAGTTTCATCATATCGATCAGTTTCAGACCATTGTCGGCACCCCAGGTAATACCATTTCCATCGCCGTCATTTTCTGTAAGCTCATACAGCTGATCGGTAAGACCAACCATCATTGCCTCAGTAGGTGTAAGGGATTCTATTGATTCCCAGCCCTTTGACCAGTCAGATCTTGTTGTATTCTCAACGGTATTCTCGATCAGATTGTTGATATCCATATCCTGAAGCTGATTCTCCACACCAACAGAATAGGTTTCAATATCTGTATCTGCAAGGTTCCATTTGATTGCATTGTCTGCATTGATCTCATCTGTATCAGCAGTTTTTACAAGCCCGTCTTCATTGCCATTTTTGTTTGCAAGAACGTTATTCAATGCTTCATGTGAACCATTTCCGATTGCAAAGTAATAATCACCGGACTCCAGTGACCATGCACCCTGTGTACCGTTTTCCTTCACAGCATCCTCATCGTAGCTTGCCATGTAAAGAGGATCAAACTCGACTGTAACCTCTTCGGAAGCACCTGGCTCGAGAACTGCTGTCTTACCATAACCGATCAGCTGGATTGCAGATTTCTCAAGACCACCTTCTGTATAAGGAGCCTGTACATAAAGCTGAACAACAGATTTACCAGCAACATCACCGGTATTTGTTACATTTACCTTTGCTTTTGCAGTTCCACCAACCTGTACATCTACAGATTCAAGCTTCTGCTCGAAGGTAGTATAGGAAAGTCCATAGCCAAATGGATAGGAAACTTCTGCTGCATAGTCCCATGCATTACCGCTTGTAGCACCTTCTGCTGTATCTGCATTACCCTGTCCGAGAACTTCGTCCTCGTATCTTGTCTCATAGTATTTATAACCTGTGTAAATTCCTTCTGATTCTACCAGATACCAGTCTGCTTTGTTTGTTTCTGTAAGCTCTGCATCGGAACCAGCCTGGGAATTGTTTGTATAAAGATATACACCGTAGTTTACCATTGCCGGAGCAGATGTGGAGTTTACTGCATAAGTATCAGCGATATGACCGGATGGATTAACCTCACCGGAAATAACATCTGCTACACCCAGGAATCCATTCGCTCCCGGCTCACCAGCCCACAGGATTGCACCGATTTCATCATCATTTTTCAGCTCATCGATTTCAACCGGATTGTTTGTATTCAGAAGAACAACAACCTTTGTACTGTGCTCTTTTGCAAGCTGGATCATAGCTTTTTCATTATCGGAAAGTGCCAGTGGGCGCTCATAGCTGTCTTCCTCATTTGCACTTGTCATATTCGGATTGTAATCAGATGCCTCAGAACTATCACGGGAGATTACTACCAACGCAACCGTATCATCTGCTGATTTCAGAACATCCTCATCGTAAATGCTTTCCGGTGCTTCACCTACATTGTAAGCTGCCGGATTCTCATACATAGTTCCGAAAGATGGCTGTAAAGAATGACCATTCTTTCTTCCGTAGGTTCCATTTACTTTTTCACTGCTGTAAAGATCCAGCATATCCTGATTTAATGTAAAGCCTTTTTCTGTCAGTGCAGTCTGAATGTCATACTGCTTCTGACCTGCCTCCCCATCAATGGAAACAGAAGATCCGATCATACCACCCAGTGTAGGATTAATAGAGTTTAATCCCCAAAGGGTGACCTTGTCAGAAGAAGTATCAAGTGGAAGGGTTGTATCTTCATTTTTGAATAATACAGTTCCTTCAGATGCGATCTCTGCTGCGAGAGCATCTTTTGCTGCGATTACCTCATCAAGGCTTGAGAACTCAGATTTGAAATAAGTGGAATCTGTTTTCTCTCCGTTACTTGTGTCTACAATCTTGTAGCTTGAAATTCCAAGACGTGCATTGATAAATGCCGCATTGGTATCCACGATAGCCGATGCGCCCACAGTTACTGCAAGAAGACTGGCTGAAACTGATGTAAATCCTCTCCACAAGCCAGTGGACTTTTTCTTGTTGCTCATAAGCTCCCTCCTTTTATCATTTACGCCGCCCTTCCGGTGCTGACGCTTAAGCTTATCTCTTATGGTGATACTATAACAGATTTTACTGTTCGCGGTTCATTTCATGCGCAGACTGTCAATTTCCATACGCAAATTGCAACCACTTTTGTATATTTTCACAAAAATCTGTTTTGTTTTTTGGTAGTATAGCACAAAATCCAGTGGTAATGTTGTCCAATCATGACAGAATCGTATTCAAAAATGACAGGTTTGAGACCGTTCATGTTCTATAATTCCTAATCCTCTTTTAGCCACTTTCAGATGCTTAAATTATACTTCTTTATAGCCGCATAACAATATAACTGGCATGAACCGTCACTTTTGCAACATAATCGGTATCATTTTTTACAATTATTATCCACAATAAGCATATTGCACGAACTTTCGCTCATTGATCCTGTAAATTTAAAGAGCAGCCCGAAAGCTGCTCTTTACTAATAACCTATATTCTGTTAAAACTTCATCCAGTCATATCTACATTTTTGTTTTCATAAATTCCTATAAGCTTTGCTCTAGAGCGTGTCTGAAAAAGGCTCTAATCTAGAACTGGAAAAATAATATCTACACTAAAAATCTTTTCTTCCAAATTCGCCACAAGATTTCCGCCATATTTTTCCACCACATATTGAATACTTTTCATGCCAAAGCCATGATAATTATCATCTCCTTTGGTACTCACCGGAAGCCCATTACGAAATTCCAGTTCATCCTCGCAATAATTCTCAATATGAATCCCCATCACATCCTGTCTCGCATATCCGATGAGGCTGATAATTCTCTTTTCAACTGGCAGCTCCGCTGCACATTCAATAGCGTTATCTAAAGCATTTCCAAATATGGCAGCGATATCTCCCGATTTAATACCAGTAAGCTTCTCTCCATCAATCATATATGAAAACTTAATTTGATATTTTTCACAAAGAAGATTCTTTTCTGAAAGAATAATATCCAATGGCTGGCAGCCTGTTTTCGCAAGCCCGTCATAAATATCTACTGCTTTACGTATTTCTTCCAGCTGGCCATGATCTGCATTTCCGGCTTGTTCCAATTCCAGAATCCGGTGCTTAAAATCATGACATTTCATGTTAATGATTTCAACTGTTTTCTTTGACAACTCATACTGTTTTGCATTTTCCTTTATTAACTGCTCAAGAGCCAGATTTTCTTCATTGAGCCGGGACTGCTCCAGAAGCCCAAACTGCATAAAAAGAGATAAAATACAGCAGAATACAAATGGAACACGGCACGCCATAACCATATCCAACTTTTCACTGATCAGCCAGCTTTGAAGGAGCCAGCAGACACATAAGGAAATAATGGCTACCCAAAGTACACGGACTCTGTTCTGGCTGATATTCGGAAAATTTTTTATTTTTGCTGCACAAGTGAGATAGCAAATAATATATACAATGGTAAATCCAATGACCATTTCCGTGGAAAGCATCTTGAAAGAAGTTTTGGTCACGATACAAATCAGCACCTGAATATTGCTTCCAAGATTCTGTACAGTAAAAGCTCCAATTGTACAAAATAAAATATCCAAAAAAGAACGCCTGAAGCAAAACCACATGTAAAGCTGCATAAAAACAAGCACAATAAAGGTTCGAATTCCGCTTATATATTGACCAATTATAATTGGAAGGGTAACTCCCAAAAGCAGACAGGCAGTTCCCCCTACAAGCAGGCGTAACCAGAAGCGTTTCCTTTTTTTTAGATGGAAAAAGAACATAGCTTCCGCTATAAAAAGTTGGATGATAAAACAGGTAATTCCCTGTATTTCACTTGTAGATGAAGCTAATATTTCATAAATTGCCACGTCAGTTTCCTCCCCGGTTAATGTACATTGTCATTTGATCTATAAAAGTTTTTTTATAAGAACGGGAAATCGATAATTCCTTTCCATTTACAAACACGCTGTTTCCCTGATAGCGGGAAATCCATTCCAGATTTACACAAAAGGATTTGCTGCAACAGGAGAAGCGACCTGTCGGAAGCTGTGCTATAAAATCTCCCATTGTGCTTCGCAGGCGAAAGGTCTCTTTCGAAGTATGAAGATAAAGATAATGCTTTGCACTTTCAATATAAATCAGATCTGCAATATCAATTTTAACAGTTCCCTGTTCAGAAGGAACATATATCTGATAACCATGAAGCTTTTTACAGATTCGGATCGCTTTGTCCAGTTTCAGCGAAAAGTTGAAATATTCAATAGGCTTTACCATAAAATCAAGAGCCTGCACTTCATATCCGTTAATGGCATATTGCGCCATATTGGTAATAAAAATAAGAGGAATCTGGCTATCAAATTCCCGCAGTTTTCTGGCGGTGTCAAGACCATTCATATGAGGCATTTCAATATCCATAAGAGCAATGTCGCAGCTGGCTTTATAATCGCTGATAAAATTTAATCCGTTTTCAAAGCATTCTACAGCTAACGGTTCCTGTTTTTCTTCTGAATAGCGTAATATATAGTCTTGAAGAATTTTTGCACTTTTCTTATCATCTTCCACAATAGCAATGGTAATCATAGTTATCCTCCATGGTATAATGAAAAAGCCGGAGTCCTTTTGGGCATTCCGGCTTTTTCATTATACCATGTAAATATTAATTTGTGCCATATTTTACAGCAGATAAATCAAGCTTTTGTCTCATCCTTACAAGTGCATTTCTGAAATCCAGAATAAGAGGAAACAATATATGCAATCATGGAAAGTGCCATAAGTACGGCTGAAATTATGAATTTTTTTATGGTTGCAAACTCATAAAGTCCTGATACCACATATCCAATAAAATCAACTTGTGTATAAAAACTGTTAACAAGTGCTGCTGCAGTCAGAATTGCATTTGCAGTAAGCAGAAGGCTTGTCCACTTAAAATCAGGTGCCACCTTCAAAACGATCATCGCAAGAATCTGCAGAACCACTGTTACAAGCAGCAGAACCTCAATATAAGATTCTGTATGTCCTGACTGGCGGTACATTACAAAGCCGATCAGCGCAAGGATTGCAGCCACAAAGCTTAAGTAAAAACCAAATGTTTTATTTTTCAGATATCCCATATTACTTGTCCTCCTTCACGTAAACTGTCTTTTTGCGAAGTGAATTTCGAAGGTACATAACTGCAAACAAAAGTGTCAGAAGTCCAAATACCACCTCTGCTGCCATAAAGGCAATCTGCCACCATGTAAGAACGTGAATATATTTAGTGGAGGTTGTAATTGTATTCATATCATTACTTGCAACTGTATTATATACGAAATATTTAATTGTTTCTTTCATCTTTTTCTGGAAAGCAGAGTCCTTTGCAATCAGCTTCAGGTTCTCGGTTGAAGTCATGGAACCAATATTAGCGCTTTCATATGCGGAAGTTGTAAGACATCCGCCACCGCCGCCAAATACAATATCTCTCCAGTTCATGTAATCAGCACCGTTGATCATATCTGTTACAATCCAGCCTTCAAAGCCCCACTCGTTACGTGCAACCTGCACCTGTGAAGCTTCGGAAGCTCCTGAATATACAGTTCCAAGACGGTTGAAGCCTGTCATGATTCCCTGCGCATAGTTATTTTCCATAGCTCCCTGGAATGCGCGGAGTTCATTTTCCCTTGCAGCCTGCTCTGTGAAGAATGTGGAAACACCGGAACGGTTTAACTCCTGATGATTCATGATATAGTGTTTCGGCATCATCATAAGACCTTTGGATTTTCCGCCTTTGCAGACAGCCTGTCCCAACAGGTTGGTAAGCATGGCATCTTCTGAATAATATTCATGATTTCTGGAGCAGTAAGGTGCACGGTGAATGTTAAGACCAGGTGCTGCAATGGAGTTGGCATTGGACCACAATCCATCTTCACCAAAGAGCTCTCCTTCTCTCTCTACAAGTTCTTTATTGAATGTTGCTGCAACTACAGGTTCTGTAGGCATGGAGCTCATAGAGTAGGAAGCATATTCGTTGTCTGAAGAAACATAAGTCGGCTCGGAAGAGTTGGATTCATTCCAGCGGGTTGCATATCCTGCAATCTGGTCGTAGCTGTAACCGATCGGTCCGTCATACCAGATTGCTTCTGGCAGGAAAATAGAATCCAGCTTCTCAAAGTTTTTATCTCCTGCTTTCTCAATAAAGTTGGCAGCCTCTTCCAAAGTCAGCTGATCCATAAGCTGATCCCATTTTTCATCAGACAGAGGAAGTGCACCTGCGAAAGTTCCATCCTCATTAAACTGGAGGAAATCAACGGTGCTTAATCCGTTGTCAGCTCCCCAGACAACTTCTTCGTCACTATTCTCAGTAAGTTCATAAGTGGAGTTTGTAAGACCTTTCATCATTTCCTCTATTGGAGTAATGCTTTCCACTTCTTTCCAACCCTTGCTCCAGTCAGAACGTGTAGTGTATTCAGCAGTATCCGGGATCAGATTGTTAATATCGCAATCCTGGAATGCATTCTCTACGTTTTCAGAATAAGTCTCTTTATCTTCACCAAGAGAAACTGTCACTACATTTTCCGGCTCAATTGTTTCATCGTCTGTAATTGTGATCAGATCGTCTGTGGAATCTGTTTTTACCGCCAAGACATTGTTTAATGCTTCATGCGCACCGTTTCCGATTGTGAAATAATAATCACCGGAATCCAGCACCCATGCGCCCTCTGTTCCATCTTCTTTTACAGCTTTTTCATCATAGCTTGCCATATATTCCGGAGCGAACTCAATTTCCAGAGTCTGTGATTCGCCAGGCTCAAGAACCTCTGTTTTTCCAAAATCAAGAAGCTGAATAGAAGCTTTCTCCAGTCCGCCCTCTATATATGGTGTCTGTACATAAAGCTGGACAACATCTTTTCCGGCAACGTCACCGGTATTGGTTACCTTCACTTTTGCAAGTCCCTTTTCCCCAGATATTACATCTACACTTTCCAGCTCCTGAGTAAAGGTTGTATAAGATAAACCATATCCAAACGGATAAGTTACTTCATCTACATAGTTCCATGCTTTGCCAGTAGAAGAGCCTTCTGTGGTGGCTGCATTTCCCTGATCCAGAACAGTATCCTCGTAACGGGTTTCATAATATTTATAACCAATATAGATACCTTCTGTTTCTACTACATACCAGTCACCCTTGTCTGCTTCTGTAAGTTCTGCACCAGATTCTGCATTGGAAGCATTAGTATAAGTATAAAGACCAAAGTTGGTCATTGCCGGAGCAGAAACAGAACTTGTGGCATAAGTATCAGAAATATGACCGGATGGATTCACATCGCCAGAAAGTACATCACATACTCCAAGGAATCCATTCATTCCCGGAAGTCCAGTCCAAAGAATTGCTCCAATCTCCGGATCATCCTTCAGTTCCTGGATTTCCATAGGAACGTCAGAGTTGATCAAAACGATCACCTTGCCATTGCTATTTTCCTTTGCAAGCTGGATCATCTCTTTTTCGTAAGCTGAGATAGACATCGGGGTGTCGAAGCTGTCCCCATTAGGATCCTTCATATTTGTGCTGTAGTCAGACGCCTCTGAACTGTCTCTGGAAAGAACAACAATTGCTGTTGTATCCTTAGCAGATTCCAGAATATCATCTGTGTAAAGTTCAGCAGGTGCCTCACCTACTGTATATGTATCTGCTTCATTATAAGAAGCGGAAAAAGCAGGTACAAGGCTATGGCCCGGAACTTCATTTCCAAAGAAAGAAGCTTTTCTGTAATATGGTGCGCAGGTTTCACTTGCATAAAAGCCTTTCATGGTTTCATTTACTGTGAAGCCTCTTTCATCCATAGCTTCTTCAATACCATAAGCGATCTGACCATTCTCTGAATCAGCCACAACAGAGGAACCAATTAATCCGCCGGTTCCCGGAAGATGGCTGTTTAAGCCCCAGAGGGTAACAGCTTCTTTGGATTTGTCAAGTGGAAGGGTCTGATCTGTATTTTTGAATAAAACGGAACCTTCTGAAGAAATTTCAGCAGCCAGCTGTTCTTTAGCCTTTACCAGATCCTATACATTATCAAATTCAGATTCATAATAAATGCCATCAGAGTCAGAATCTCCCTGCTCGATTTTGTAGCTTGAGGTTCCAAGTGTCGCATTAATGAAATCCACTCTTGCATTTGCAATTGAGCTTCCGCCCAGTGTGATTGTGAGAAGTGAGGCTGTAGTTGTTGCCAAACCACGCCAGATTTTCCCGGTATGCTTTTTCATATTTCCTTTCCTCCTAATAAATTTCCTTTGACAGATAAACACATACTTTTCAGATAGTTACTCTGTCCTTTCAGTTCTGTTTGAACCGCTGGATTTACTATAGCAAAAGGAATGGGATTTGTGAAAAATTCGGCAAATTTGGAACCGTTTCTGGCAAAACTGGTAAGCATATGAACTTTAAATCAATCTAATATTTCAATCTCTGTCTCTGCATTTCCAAGCTCAGATTCAGCTTTCACAACTACTTTACCAGCTCCAGCCTGTGGACGGATAATCGCCAGCGCTTCTCCATAATAAGTATCTGTCTCATTGCTCTGGTAGCTTTCCGGATAATATGGGCAAGCGCTTCCAAATGCCAGAAGCTCGCCACCTTCTACTGTAAGCTGGATTCGACCTCTTACCAGCGGTTTTGTCTGACCATTTTCGTCTGTATAGCGCATTCTCACATAGCAAAGATCGGTGTCTGCATTCACGCGGGTAAGCTCTGGTTCTGCTACAAGAATCGTCTCTTTTCCAGCTGTTGTCAGTGTCCTTTCTGCAATTATATTGTCATTTGCATCATAGGCAACAGCCTTGATTTCTCCATTCTGATAGGTTGTATCAAAGAATACCTTGCAGTCATTTTTCGGCTTCTTAGTGCCTACACACTTACCGTTTATATACAGCTTCACATGATCTGCACGGGTGTAAACTTCTACTTTTGCAGCATTCCCGTCACAGCCCTCCCAGGACCAGCTTTCCATGGCATTGGTCATTTTCCATGCAGATGGGGAATGGGCATCCTTTGTGTGATCAACCGGCATAACTGCAATTGCCAGATCCTCCAGTTCAAAGGCAACTCTGGTATATGCCATCTCGCCAAGAGGCTTTCCTGTGAGATCAATCCGGCCTGATCCGGCACTTACCCAGCCACAGCCGCCATCAAAACGAGGTGCATAATCCTTATATTCCCATGCGCCGATTCCAACCTCACCCAGATAATCCTGAGCAGCCCAGACGAAATCACCAATGATACGCTTATCACGTTTTGCTTCCTGCATAAATCTGTACGCATCTGCACAGAAGGTTTCACTTCCAAGAATAATTCGCTTGGGATACTTCTTTAAATCATGATGGTAACGCTTGATTCCATAGTTATATCCTGCAACATCCATATTGGCATATGCATCTCTTGTTTTCACATCACATGGATAAAGAGTTGCTCCTGTTTTCATAAATCCGGCACCAAAAATTCCGGCTACCGTGTTATAAAATTCACTTCCCACAGCCTTTTTCTTCTTGGCATTCTCAGCAGCTTCGTCTGCTTTTTTATCGCTGTAAACACCAAATCCCATAGAGCTTAAGAAGTTAAAAAAGATATTGATTCCGCAGCTTACAGGACGGGTGGAATCCAGCTCATGAAGTCTGTCTGTAAGGGATTTTGTCAGGGCAATTCCCTTTTTCTGCGCAGTCTCAGACACTTCATTTCCTGTAGAATACATGATCACAGATGGATGATTATAGTCCTTATCCACCATATCTTTTAAGTCTTTTCTGTAGTTTTCCAGAATCTCATCTGCATAGTCATACTTTGTTTTATGGATATACCAGCCATCAATATATTCGTCCATTACAAGCATTCCCATTTCGTCACAGGCACGAAGAAGTGCTTTGGAGCATGGGTTATGTGCAGAACGGATTGCATTATAGCCAGCGTCCAGAAGAATGCGGATTTTACGGCGTTCTGCAAATTCATACGCACATGCACCAAGAAGACCGTTATCGTGATGGATACAACCACCTTTTAACAGGACACGTTTTCCGTTGATACAGAAGCCCTCTTCCGGAGTACAGCTTACTACACGGATTCCAAAGGTTTCTTCCTGAATATCCTCGCCGAAGGTTACGCGGCAGGTGTAAAGATTCGGTGCTTCCGGGCTCCAAAGGTTTGCTCCCGGAAGAGCAATTTCTCTGGAAAATTTACCATCTGCCTGGAGAATTTCCAAGGCGATGATCTTATCTGATGCTTTGTCAGAATTTTGAACAGTTGGTTGTACTGCATTTTCGTCAATACACGGCTCTATGGTCTCGTCTGTCTGGCCTGCACTTTCGCCAGCCACAGCTTTTCTGGTAACAATCTGTTTCTCCAGAATCTCCACTTTCACCTCGCCGGCAGCATTCGGCCATGCCTCCACGCGGATCTTCGGCTCCTTATAATCCAGTGTAGTGATCTTCACACTGTCAAATCTCAGATGGTTTTTCGGCACTGTATACAGCCACACCGGACGGTAAATTCCGGTACCGGAATACCAGCGGCTGTTTGGCTGATCGTGGTTGATCACTTCCACGCGGATCACATTCTCTTCCCCGAATTTTACATACTTGGTGGCATCTACATAGAATCCGATATATCCATAAGAATGATAAGCCACTTTTTCGCCGTTGAGATATACAGTTGCCTTACGGTAAACGCCCTCAAATTCCAGGATCACTTTCTCGTCCTTCGCTTTCTCTGGAAGGATAAATGTTTTCTCGTAAGTGTAATCCTGCGCCTCATACCATCCTATATTCACACCGCCGGCACTTGTCTCGCTTCTCTCATCCAGCTGCATGGCATCATGCGGAAGAGTCACTGCAAATGCCTTTTCTTTCTCTCCGGTTCTGTAGCATACCCAGTTTTCGTTAAATGACTGCTTCATGATTTCCTCCTGAAATTTTCTATAATTTTCGTTTCATTTAAAATTCCCAACTATATCTCAGTCGCTATTTTCTACCCGTATTTTACCAAATAAAAAGCAGGCTGCCATATTTTAATCGCAACCTGCCCGAAAACACACGTAAACTGTGAAAAAAGCGGATTGCTGTTCTCCCAATTCACAGCAACGTGTTTCCCGCTAAAAAATCTTCTGTAAAAAATTATACAACGCCAGATGCCAGTTTCCCATAGAATGATACCGCATTGGAAATACATCAAAACAGGTATTTACACCAGACCGCAATCTGGGTTCTATATCCAGCAGAGCCTGGTAATCCTGAACCTGTCCAGGCAGGGCGAAGTCGAAGTTGCCGCTTGCCACATATAAATAATGAATTGGCAGTTCTGCAAAATCGCCTGTCTGAATGGTATCTTCAAATGCAGTCCTGTCTGTCCTGCTTCCGCTGAATGCCCCGAACCATGAAAAATAATCCAGACTCTGACACAACGCAGAATGATACATCGTTACCGCCCCTCTTGACAAACCGGCAAATGCTCTGTGATCCCGGCTCTCTGCGAATCCCTCATCATCTGCCGATTTTGCATATGTAGAATAAACGGATTCAATCTCAGGCATCAGATCATTTCGCAGCTCCTTTGCAAAAGAATAGGTCAGCTGATCCAGATCATCTGCACAGTCATCTTCCACATAAAAAGTCGGTGTCACCACAATCAAAGGCTCAATATCTCCATCTGCAATCATATTATCCAGCATAGTTTTGTTATACGGATTTGTTTTCAGCCAGTATTTTTCATCATCACCTGTTCCATGCATCAGATACAGAATATTGTACTCTTTCTCCTCGCTGTAGCCATAAGGCAGATATACATAAGCTGTCTTTTTCACGTCCCGCTCATCAGTAGCATATGCCTTGGTATCGTACACTACTTCTTCCACAGTTCCCGCCTGTTCTGATTCTTCCGCATCATATTTCGCCGGAACTGCCCACAGCTCATCCCGGGCCTGTCCCTGCGCCTCATGCCCTGCCTCATACCTTACTTTCCAAAATCCTAGGAAACCTGCCAGAATTAAAACAGCTGCCAAAAGCGGCAAAACTGCCACACGCCCCACAGGGATTTTTTTCCCGATCATTACTGCGATTCCCAGGATTCCTCCCAGCGCCGCAATAATACTCTCTACCAGAAACAACCAGTTAAAGTAATAAGTGCTGGTAGAAAAATTAGTATTAAAATACAAAACAAAAGCTGCCGCTGCAATCACCAGATACAGAAAAGGCATTTTGCTTTTCCATGCCATATACGCCACCAGCATAAAAGTCACCGCAATCATACTGAATGTAATAAATGCTGTCTTATCTCCCAGAATTGCAAACCGGACAATATCAATTCCGGAAAGTAACACCAGAATAACTGCGGGAATCCGGCTGATCCGGTTCCACATTTTTTCATCTGCTGTCTTCTCAATTTTCTGTTTCATCATTTCTCACTCCTACATTTTCTTCAAATACATTATCACATTTCGCAAAACATTTCCTGCAAAATCCGCAATTTGCAGCCCAGAAACCGCCAGCTGCGTTACTGTTCACTCCATTCACAGAAACACGCTTCGCCGAATCTTCCCTGTGAACAGCAACCACGCCGTGCACAATCATTTTCTCCGCAAATGAAGATAACAGATTTCTTCTTATTTTTCAGCATTCTGGCAAATACAGACATCTTTTGGGCAAAAAAATACCGGGAACAGCTCTATAAATTCTAAAATTTAAAGAACCATTCCCGTCTTTAGAAGGAATTTCAATTATAGATTACCGCGGTCGCACTGCGCGCCCCAGATCACTCTTTCACCGCACCGGAGGTCATACCGCCCACAATATATTTCTGTCCGATCATATACACGATTACAACCGGAATACAGGTAAGTACAATATCAGCAAAAATGTAATTCCAGTAGCTTTTATTTTTTCCAAAGAACTGATAAACAGCCATAGTCATCGGGAACATTTTACTCTTGCTTGACAGATACAATGGAGTCAGGAAATCGCTCCACACACCCATGAACTGCAGAATAAAACAGGTCACCATAGTTGGCTTCAGAAGAGGCATGATGATCTTGAAAAACAGGCTGATAGGACCTGCACCGTCAATGACTGCTGCCTCGTCCAGCTCCACCGGAACGGAAACCACAAAGTTGCGGATAGTAAACACACAGAACGGAATCATGGCGCTGGTAAACACCATAATAATTCCCTGTCGTGTATCGTTCAGATGAAGAGTGCTTAATACTCTCACCAATGTTACATAGTTAACCGGGAAAAACAGTCCGCAAAGTACGAAATAATATAAAAATACATTTAATCTGGTACGCTTACGGCACATTACAAAGGCAGCCATTGCACAGAGCACAACACCAAGAGTGGTTGCAACCAGTGCGTAAAGTAAACTGTTTGAAAATCCCTGGAGCAGATTTCCTTTGTCGATAACCTCGGTGTAATTGGAAAACAACCATTCTTTCGGAAGGGCAAGACTCATTCGGGAAGCCTCGCCTTTACTCTTGAAAGAGTTTATAACTACCATATAAAAAGGCAGGATAACGGTCAGGCACAGCAGGATGCAGACCAGATGTTTCAGCAGATTCTGAACTTTTTTCTTTGTCATTGCTGTACCTCCTGTTTTCCTAAAGTTTTAACAATTACAACACCAGCAATTGCCGTGATCAGAAGCAGAATACTGTTCAAAGCAGAAGACATACCGTACTGGCCTCTGGAATAAAGCTGGAATGCGTAAGTGGTAAGAACCTCTGTTGCATGTCCAGGGCCACCATTTGTCAGAACGTAAACGATATCAAATACCTTCAGGCCATAGGTAATACCAAATACCAGGTTGATCATGATGGCGCCGCTGAGCATTGGAAGTGTCACATAGCGAAGTCTCTGCCAGAAGTTTGCTCCGTCGATCTCCGCTGCTTCATAGTAGGATCTCGGAATGGTATTCAATCCGGCGAGGAAAATCGTCATTACATAACCAATACCTCTCCATGCATCCACACCATAAATGGATTTCCACACAACCCCAAGATCCGAAAGCCATTTCTGTTTCAGGATACCAAGATGCAGTGCATCCAGGATTGCATTAAGAAGACCGTTGTTATAGTTTAAGATAGACTTAAAAACAAGACCGATAATAACAAATGGAAGAATGGACGGCAGATACAGTAAGGTTCTGTAAAGTCCTTTTCCCTTCAGTCCTTCCTGAAGCATGATGGCAATCAGAAGTGCCGGGATCAGCTTCACAATATTGGAAATAATGGTAAATTTTAATGTATTTCCAATACCGCTTAAGTAATCCTTATTTGATGTAAAAATCTCTTTAAAATTGTCCAGTTCCACAAAATGGACACCATTTAATACACTTCTTGAATTCCAGTCTGTGAATGAATATGCAACACCCATTATACTGGGAAGCAGGAAAAAGATAATGTACAAAGCCAGCGGCAGTATCAGAAACCACTGTGGATAAATTTTCTTCTTATTCAAAGGCGATACCTCCCCTCTATCAAACAGTGCGAAGGAATCACTCCTTCGCACTGAAGATATACCCTTATTAAATATCTTATGCTTAAATAATTATGTCAATTTCTTACCGGAAAACTTTATTTAGTTCCAGTTTGCATCGCCAACTGTCTTGGCAGCCTCTGCACGGTTGGTGTCCATATTTGCAAGAACGTCATTTGCTTCCATTTCGCCCTGGCAGAATGCAACCATATCCTGACCAAACTGCATCCAGTAATCGTTTGTATATTTTGTGCCGGTCTGCAGAACAGATACGCTCTTCTTACTGTCATCTACTGTTGCAAGGAACTCTTCTTCCTCTGGCAGCCAGTGTTGCTCAATTGCATCATCGTTCATATCAACGTTTGTGTATGCAGGAGAGTTGTCAAGGATTTCCTGAAGACTCTCTGTGGTTGTAACAAAATTGAAGAATTCTTTTACAAGATCCTCATGCTCTGTTCCCTTGTAACCAAACATGGTAGGTCCAGCCGGGTTGGTCGGATACCAGGTGTTATCGCCAAGTGGGATCAGGAACATACCAAACTCATCCTCTGTGCCTGTGTCATCTTTGATCTGCTGAATGTAACTGGAGTTTGCCATAGCCATTGCAATGTTTCTGTCGCCAAATTCATTTGTCAGGTTGGTGCTGTCAGTTCCAATCCAGTCCTCTCCGAAATATCCTGCATCGGAAAGCTCTTTGAACTCGTTCAGAACCTCAAGCATTTTCTCATTGTCAGCAAATGTAGCCTGATTTGTATTCAAAGCATCGTAAAGTCCTGGTGTAGCTTCTTCGTAAACACCACCGATCTGGAAGAATGCCAGCTGATGCTGCCATCCATCTGCACCTGGCATAAACCATGGAGTAATTCCCTGTTCTGCGATCTTAGCGCAAAGGTCTTTCAGCTCTGCATAAGTAGATGGTATCTCCCAACCATTCTCTTCGAACAATGTTTTGTTATAAACCATTACATATTCTGGTGAATTGTGCCAGATCTGAAGTCCGTATAATTTATCATTGTATACACAGGATGTTTTTCTTGCTTCCGGCATAAGATCTTCCCAGGAAGCTCCTGTGAAATCAATACAGTATTTCTCTGGATCAACGATTGTAGACTCGATTGCAAATGGGTTAGACTGAATCCAGAAAATATCTGCGCAGGAATCAGTAGCCAGTTTGGACTGAAGCAGGTCAGAATACTGGTCAGCCGGAATAGTCTGAAGGTCAACTGTTACACCATAAGTATCTTCAAAACGCTCGATTGTTGCATCATATCTGTTATCCATCCAGCCTGCTGATACCAGAATACTCAGTTCCTCACCGGAAAAATCTGCAGTCTCCTCTGCAAATACGGTAAGTCCGCTTGTCATGGACGCGATCATTGCTGCTGCACAAGCCACTGCCACAAAACTCTTTCTTTTCATTTACATATCCTCCTTTTAATAAAATGGCATTTACCTCATTCAGGAATCTCCGCTGATTCCTCTGTTCTTTTGATGATATTATTTTATCAGCCAGATGCTTTTTAATCCATGGATATTCTTACTTTCAATTTGTACTTTTTTCACCACATATTATACTTTTTTCACATAAGCTTATGTTTCTTCGAAAAGTCACCCGAAATTCTTATATATATTTTCTCTGTTTTCGAGCATTTATTTGTACTTTTTAAACAAATATGATATACTGATTTTTAATGTTTCACACATGGATTTCTGCATCTGCTTTCATAATATAGTCAGCAGCGCGGGCAAAACAATTACAGGAGGTATCGCCAGATGAAATCACGCAGTTTACAATCCAAGCTTTTTTTTGCCTATATCAGTCTGGCCTGCCTGATTCTTTTTTCTTTTGCTGTTTTTTTCTATGCTTTTGTTTCCAGACAGCTCAAGCAAAGTCAGATCAGTGCCATGAACACTCTCAATTCCAGCTTTCAGACTCAGGTAGATTCCGCGATCCGCAATCTGGATGCAGTATCTGTAAACATTAACTACAGCAATCAGTCAAAAACCATTCTGGACAATTCCTTCAACTTAAATATTTCCAGCAACATGCTTTCTGCCATGTCTGATTTGTTTATTTCCCTTTCCGGAACCGAGCTGAAGGCAGATCAGGTAAATCTCTATGATTTTTCCGGATATGTTCTGGAAGCCGGCATCTCAACTATAGTCAAAAAGACGGATGGCTCAAAGGATGAGTGGATTGAGGTCGCCCGTGAACTGGAGGGAAAAAAAGTCCTTACTCCACCCTACTGTACCAGAGAATATACAAAAACAGCCACCTATGACCAGTGGTTTATTTCCCTGTACCGATCCTTTAATAATCAATATAAACGTGGCGTGGGTGTGATTGAAACAGCCAAGCAGTGCAAATCTGTTTTTAAAAGTATCATCACTTATAAAAAAAAGAACCATGAAGATGCTGCCAGCATCTATGTTTTTGACAGCAATGGCGATCTGATCTATCCCTACGATATTTCCCAGGAATACAAAGCAGCACTTCAGCCCTACTATGAACTTACCAAGGGAGATGATTCAGCCCTCACTTTTATCAGTCCTCTTACAGGAAAAACAGAGTATGCAGCAGAGGCCGTATCCTCTTATACCGGCTATACCTATCTTACAATTCAGCCGGAATCTGTAGTTCTGGCTCCGGTTTACAATCTGCTTCGTATTCTTGCGGCAATTGTTGCGCTGTTTCTGACAATCTCCATCTTTATTTCCTACCGGCTTTCCCGTTCAGTCGTAAAACCGGTAAAGCATCTGAAGCATATTATTCAGCGCATGGAGCTTGATACACTTGGACAGGAAAAGGTAACTGCATATCCGGTTTCCGTTAATGAACTGGAAGAGCTCTACCAGGCCTTTCAGCTGATGAGCGACAATCTGAAGGATTCCATGGAGCAGCTGAATCAAGCTAAGGAGCAGGAAATGAAAGCCAGAAGCATGGCTTTGCAGACACAGATCAATCCTCATTTTTACTACAATACCTTGTCCAGCATTATAGTTCTGGCAGAGAACGGAGATTCTGAGACCGTGGTAAAAATGTGCCGGAATCTTTCCCGGATCATGCGTTATATTACCAATACCACAGAGACAACGGTCACTTTAAAGGATGAACTGGATTATGTACAGAAATATCTGTATTGTATGAAGGTCCGTTATCAGTCCAGCCTGAATTACAGCATCCATGTAGATGAAAGCCTTCTTTCCCAACCAGTCCCCAAGCTGATCATCCAGCCTATTGTGGAAAATGCCATTCGCTATGGTTCGAACTGTGCACCGCCATGGAACATTTCGATCACCAGCGTGGTCACGGAAGGAAGCTGGCAGATTGAAGTAACGGATTCCGGTCCTGGCTTTACAGAGGAAGCCAAAGAGAGGATCACTGCCAACATTATGAAAGCCATTCAGAATCCGGGACTTCCGGAACTAAAAATAAATGGGCTGGGAACTATAAATGTGTATCTCAGATGGAAAATATTCTGTAAAGGAGACATTATTTTCAGATATGGAAATACCGCTGATGGGCACGGAATCGTGTCTATTGGACGGTATTTTTCCAAGACAGCTAAATCAGCAGATGAAACTGACTGCATAAGTGAATAAGCAAGGAGGAATCAAAACAGTATGACGTACACTGTCATCGTTGCGGAGGATGAAGAACTTCTGCTCACAAATCTTGTCCAGAAAATCCAGAAAGCGGATCCGGATTTTCTGGTGGCAGGAACTGCACAAACAGGCGATCAGGCTCTGGCTCTGGTAGAAAAGCTCAGCCCTGATCTTGTAATTACGGATATCCGTATGCCTGTGATGGATGGAATCACCCTGCTCACAAAAGTAAGGGAGCAGTTTCCATTTACTAAATTTATTATCACCAGTGGATTTTCAGATTTCGAATATGCAAAAAAGGCCATCACTTTAAAGGTTTCTGATTATCTGCTGAAGCCAGTTGATTCAGAGGAGCTTAAAGAAGCTCTCTCCAAGATCAAACAGGAATTTCAGATTGCCGGAAATGATTACGAAGAGGTGTTTAATGCCCGGACTGCTGCCATGACACCAACTCAGATTGCCACATTACTGAAAGATTTCATTGTAAAAAACTACAGCGAGGACATTAATCTGAACCTGATCGCCGATAACATGAACTACAGTCCCAGCTATCTGACCAAAATTTTCTGCCAGGTCTACGACTGTACACCTTCCAGGTATCTGATCAACCTTCGAATGAGCCACGCCCAGAGACTTCTGCTCCACGAACCGGGGCTGTCCATTAAACAGATTGGAGAAATGTGCGGCTACCATGACCAGGGATATTTCAGCAGGATTTTTAAAAAATACACAGGGAAAAGTCCTCTGGAATTCCGAGGATAAAACAGGCTGTCGGGATAAAAATCATAGTATCCCGACAGCCTGCTTATTACAATACGGACAGCAAAACCTGTTCCTCTTTCTGTAATTCAATACTCAGATATTCCCCGAAACACACCTCTTCCCGTCCACTGTAACCGTATTTCACTATAACACTTTTTTCTGGCCAGGGGTTTTCCACGCGGCAGGTATTCCCTTTGTGGCTTAGCACAGTGACCTGCTCTATCTCCCCATCCTTAAGGGATGCACTTACCTCAAAGCCACCCCATGCGCGAAAATTCCTGAAGGAAGCATTTGGATGTTTTTTTCTTGGCCATACAGGAAAAATGCGGATGACACCTTCATAGCTTTGAAGCATCATTTCCTGAATTGCATCCGGAATAGTGTTCAACTGCTCAATTCCATGCGGATTTTCCTTCAGAAAGCCGTTTGGAATTCCACGGTAAGTAATCATATCCCTCATTTCTTTCCAGATAATATCCGGGTCGTAGCCTGTACGGACAGCCGCAGTAAAAAAAAGGCAGCTCAGATTAGACGCATTAAATGCCCCTGCTTTATAGAAATGGGCATGCTTTACAGCTGTTTCTTTTTTCTCATCAGAAGCTCTCTCAAGAGCCTTTTTATACTCCAGCTCACCCAGTTTATTCTCCACCAGGCTGTGAATATGCACTGTATTTCTCGCCACTTCCAGCTCTTTTTGAGCACTTCCCAGCCCCACTGCATTCCCTGGATAAATATGCATTATATTTCCTGGAAAATGGAAGGACCACTTTCCACCAACACCCTCATCATAATAAATTTCTTTATCCAGCATTTCCTGAGGAAGCAAATCCTCCAGCTTCACATCCACTTCTTTCCACAAGGTAGGATTTTCCTGAATTTCCCGAATGGTTCCTTTTGGATATGGCGCCAGATTTTGGGCAATTTCCTGCCACTTCGTTCGTTTTTCTTCATCCAGTTCCAATGCCTCACTGATTTTTGGAAGCCAGGTAAAAAATGTTTTCAGATACCCCAGAGTATTTACAGGATCCTCCGGCACACCATTTTCCCTGATATTTCCATCTGTACGCTCATGCATGCCATCTCCAACCACATGGTAAACGCCATCCCGAAGAGCCAGATCCTTTTCCCAGAAATCAGCCACTCCTCTGAGATATGGGTAAACCTTCCAGGCATACTTTGTATCCTGGCTGATCTCATAGCGATAGATCATATTTAGTGCACCGTGAAGTGCCGGTGATTTCATATGCAGAAGCAATGCCTCACTGACCACCCCATCAGGACCAAGTCCAAGCGGGTAATAAAGCCCTTCATGATGAAGAAGACGCTTACACATCTCGTCCGAAATCTCCATTAATTTCAAATAAGGTGCATCATGTGGATCGGACTGCTCGAAATGTCCGGAAACCATCAGGTTCAGGTAAGGTGACTGATGATTATAATTGATCTTGTAATTTCCATTCCACGCAGGGCGGTCAAAGGTACTGATTCCAAGAATATTCGGCGGATAATCCGGATCCCGTGACAGACTTGCCAGCATGTACTTTGACAGATAATATCTCTGCTCGATCACCGGATCATCCAGAGAGATTTCCGACATGCTCCAGAATCTTTTCCACCATGCCAGATGACGGATGCGGAGATTTTCCACATCTTCTGCTGTTATCCACCTTGCTCTTGAAAAAGCATATTCATAAGGTCTGCTGCATTTCGCCCAGGAACGCACTGCCAAAATAAAAGTGGCCTTCTCGCCGGCTTTTATTCTTCTTCTGGTGCTTCTGTCACGTAAGTCATAAGCATTTCCGAATTCTCTGGATTTTTCAGCAGACACATTGTTTTCTGCTTTTTCTTTTTTCAGAAATCCCCCTGCGAATCCAACCTTCGTCGGCATGTCCACATGATCGGAAAACTGCCTGTAGCCACTTACAATACCGCCTCCGGTTTTCTTCACCTGCAGCGGGTGTCCTGTCACAAGTCCAACAAACATTCCATTCTGAATTTCCTCTGACTCACCGCTTCCCCAGATATCAACTGCTTTGTCACAGCCTTTCCCCGTTTCATCTGGAAAATAAAAATCAAATTCCAGATCCAGGTCTGTCTCCGTTTCAAACTCCACCACAAGAACATTCTCATCTGCTGCTATCCAGCTTTTCAGAGTACATTTCTCGCCTTTAGAATTTGTCAATATTGTTATAGTTTCTGCCGCTGCAAAATTCTGTTCTGTATACCACTTTGCATCCTCCATATCCGGAATGTCAAACACCATACGTCCAACAGGTCTTGGGCTCCCGCCACTTACTGCAGGGTCACATTTGGCAGAATTGTTATCATGAAAAAACTCCCAGTTTGCTGCACTTTCCATCTGCCAGAAATCATTTGTAGTAAACCAGAACTGCGGATATCTTGCATTTCCTGCCACAGCAGCCAGCAAATCTCCATTTCCAAGAATGGGAGCATCAATTTTCGTTCCGGCATTCTGCCAGATTTTCCATCTTCCACCGCCAGATACATCCACATTGCCATCCGGCACTGCTTCCGGAGGCTGGGTAAATACCCCTTTATTTCGTTCTGCTATCATATAATATAAACTCCCCGATTATTTTACAATCACAGTCTGGTACACTGCTTCCCTCATTCCCGGGAAACTTCCTTCTCTTTCTCCAATGTTCAGCCTGCCGGCTCTGTCATCCCATACAAGCGTTGTAATTGCATACGCGCCATTTTCAAAATTGTAATTGTTTCCTTCATCCTCATACAGTACAAACTCACCATCTGCCCCAGGATAAACCATAAACTGAATCGGCTTTTTGGGCTCCTGCTGAGCATAAACCAGCCCGTCTGCAACAGGGATTACCGCTCCTGCTTTTACAAAAACCGGAATCCTGTCAATAGGTGCTTCCACTGTTACATACTGGCCGCCCTCATATTTTTCATTTGACCAGTAATCATACCAGTCGGTTCCTGCCGGAAGATAGCACCTCCATGTTTTTTCCCTGTCAACAGGCGTACTCTCAGGTCCATAATACATAGGTTCTGTAACTGCACAAACAAGCAGGGACGGACCAAACATAAACTCATTTTCCACCTTTCTGGCTTCCCTGTCTTCCGGAAAATCAAACAGCAGACTTCGCATAATGGTATAATCCTCAAAATACACAGCCCCTGCAAGGGAATAAATATACGGCATCAGATGATACCTCAGCTTAATAAACTTCTCAATGGCGTCGTAGAACATGGTTCCCTTTTCCCCGAAATTCCAGATTTCCCTTGGCGTGTCTGTTCCGTGAGAACGGAACATAGGGAGAAATGTGCCCATCTGCAGCCATCTGGTGTAAAGCTCACAGTATCCCTTGTCCTTCACACCCTCATTATATTTTCCCTGCCAGAACCATTTAGACTCAGGATCTGTATTACATCCACAGCCGCGATTCTGCCATTTATCTGCCACAGTGAAAAATGCTCCGATATCCAGAGTCCAGTACGGATAACCGCTTAGTCCCATATTCAGGCCTTCCACAATCTGGATCTTCAGATTTTCCCAGTCAGCACAGGTATCCCCGGACCACAACATGGCTGCATATTTCTGTCCGGAAGCGTAACCGGAACGTGTAAGATTCAATACACGCATATCCTCACGGTCTTTTCTCTGATTTTCGTAAATTCCCTTTGCATGCTCCAGTGCAAAAGCATTTGCCACAGCCGGGTCCAGATATTTCTTATGCTCACCTCCGACCATCAAAAAGCGCTCCCATGGTTCTCTTTTTACTGCGCCGCCCCAGTCAGGACCGGAAAAAGGTTCTGTGGAATCACACCACCAGGAATCAAAGCCCTGATCAAACAATCCCTCTTTTGCCTGTTTCCAGTACATTTCCCTGGCCTTTTCATTAAATGCGTCATAAGTTGCGTAATCATAAAGCAGATAACCCGCATCAAAAAATTCCTGGTGATTTTTACCGCCGGCATTCATGTTTGGCCATACAGAAACCATGGTGTGTGCATGCATTTCATGAATTCGGTTCATACATTCCTTATTATCCCCATAACGAGACTGATCCAGAATTTTCTCACCCCAGTTGCCCGGATTCCATGTATTCCAGTCCTGAACCACACAGTCCAGCGGAACATTAAGTTCTCTGTAGTGACGGACGATTTCCTCCAGCTCTTTCGCTGTATAATACTGCTCCTTTGACTGAATATATCCGTAAGCCCACTTCGGCAGCATCTGCGCTTTTCCCGTCAGATAACGATAATCGCGGATAATTCCATCCATAGAACCGCCGCCCATAAAGTAATAATCAATCTGCTCCACTGTATCCAGAAACAGATAGGACTCCCTTCCCTCATCGTTAAAGGTCATAAGAGAACAGCAGTCAAACAGGATTCCGTATCCTTCTGTGGAAACAAAAAGAGGCATGGGAATTCTCATATTATGCTGGTAAAGATACTGATTATGGCCGCGGTAATTATAAATTCCCTCCTCAGCCTGTCCAAGGCCGTGAATCTCTTCCTCCTCATTCCAGTCAAAGAAAACTCTGGCACGATAGCCCTCACGTACCTTTTCCGGCTTCAGATTCTGAATAAAATTACGCTCTCCATCTACAGTTTTCACGCGGTTAATAATCGGCTTCTCTCCACCGGTTGTGTAGCGTACCACATCAATTTTCGTCAGATCTGCCTTATTCTGGGTGCACCATTTGCTGCCATCCGCATGCTTCCACTCCACACATCCCTCAGACAGATTTAATGAAACCAGAACCTTTTTTGTTCTTACATTCAGCCTGCCTTCTTTTTCTTCTGCTTCAAAAACAACTTCAGGATAATCCTTTTTTTCAATTATAAGCGACTCCGGTTCTCTGATCTCTTCTTTTCCGATCACACAGCGGATAATTTCCTCTGTCACCGGAATAAGACGATAAACCATTCCCCCGGCCGCTTCCTGCACATAGCTTTCCGTTTTTATCATTTTTTCTTTTCCTCCTTGAATCAGTTAAAAAGGCCGCCATATCAGGACAAACTTTCCTACTTTCATCCTAACATGCCAGCCTTTGATCGGTCTATGTCATATCCGCTCCTGAATTTTAATTATTTTTACTCTTCTCATCTCCAGGAGTTTTTCCCATATGCTTTTTGTACAGTCTGTAAAAATTTGAAATATTATTAAAGCCGCATTCCATGGCAATTTCCGTTACATTCGCCCCGTTTTCCCGAAGCATTTCACGGGCTCTGTTAACCCGCAGCCTTGTCACGTAATCGCTGAAGCTGATATTGGCCACCCTGCGAAAATAGGATGAAAAATAATTGGAGCTCATATAAACAGAGGCTGCCACTTCCTCTAACGTGATTTTCTCGCAATAATGATCATTTATGTATGTGAAAGCCTGCTCAAGACGTTTCATTGCGTTTTTCTTTTCCTTAAGCATTTCCCCGGACTTGGTCTCATCCTGGTAAGCGCGAATCAGCATGGTAAGAATCCTTAGAACATTTGCCTTGATCATCAGCGGATAGCCCTCTTTACGCTCATTCCACTCCTGATAGATTTCACGGATACTGATCCGGATTTCCTCATTTACCTTCTCTTCCCGCCCCACTCTGTTCTTAAAATTACTTCCTCGCTCCACAAACGGCTTCAGATATTCTGCGTCAAATAAACTGATCTTCTCAGCTACAAATTCCGGAGAAAAAATCATTACCAGAAGCTTCATATTACCGCCAAGCAGCTTCCATCCATGAGGCTCCACATTGTTAAAAATGATAATATCATCCTTCTCCATTGTGTATTCCTGTCCGTTGACAAAATAATTTCCCTTGCCTTCCAGAACCCAGGTGATCTCAAAATAACTATGCCAGTGCCAGGTTCCCGGGCGGCTGTTAGCCTGATTTAATTCTACCTCTGATATCTGAAAAGGAAACTCCTTATCAAGAGGAATGCTGTCACGTTCCAGTTTCATCTTCTGCCTCCTGTAGCTGTGTCATATGCACAGTATAGCAGAATTCCTGCTGACCTGCAATCTCCCTTCCGGACTCCTTATCCCAGAAATCTTTCCAGTTTTTCCAGTTCTTCCTCATGCTTTCCGTGAACTGCGATTCTGAAATAATCCTTTCCCTGAACACCTTTTATCATATAATAATCACTTTCTATTTTGAAAAAAGGCTCTTTAAGCATATCCAGATATACAAAGCTTCCAAGAGGTTTCAAACTCAGTATAAACTCTCTGTCTATTGGCTGATCCAGCAGATAATCCGTTGCAAACCATCCGGATTCTGCGCATTTCTCCCTTGAAGGCTGTTTCCCAAGAATTTTCATTTTCACTTTTGTTCCCTTCAGATAATTTTTCCACACGATTTCATCAGATTCAGCTACCTTTTTAAGGAAGCTGCAATCTGTCCGGCAGCTGTCAGAAAAGCCTGAATATCTTTTTCCCCGGTAAACCAGGAGATGCTGACTCTCACAGTTCCACCATTTTCTGTCCCCATTGCCTGATGGATCAGCGGCGAGCAGTGCAGTCCAGCGCGGACTGTGATCCCATATCCGCTTTCCAGTATATAAGCTGCATCAGAAGCCTTTAAGCCATCGAAATTCATACTCAAAACAGGCCCTCTGCGCCCTTTTGGACTGCCGTAAATTTGAATGCCATCTATTTTTTTCAGTCCCTCATACAATAGCTCCATAAGCATTTCTTCTTTTTTCTGTATCCAGTCCAGCCCTGTTTGGAGTATATACTCAGTCCCTGCAAGAAGCCCTGTAATTCCCGGAATATTCTGTGTTCCCACTTCATATTCGTAATCACCATTTTCATAGGTGAGCTGCTGACTGTTTCGCCCTGTACCTCCGTATTTTAATGGTTTCAGGGAAATGCCCTCTCTGATATAAAACCCGCCTGTTCCCTGGATTCCAAGAAGACTTTTGTGCCCTGTAAAAACAACGGCATCTGCATTCCAGCCATCTACATCCACAGGAATACATCCTGCACTCTGGGATATGTCTGCAATTAAAAGCAGATTGTTTTTTTCGGCAAAATCAGCTGCCATTTTCATATCCTGTATATATCCGGTCACATTGGAGCAATGATTGATGATCATGGCAGATGGCTTTTTTCCAGTTGTTTTTGTTGCTTTCTTCAATGTATTCTCAAGAGCCTGTTCTGTTATTGCCCCATCTTTCCCACAGGGAACGATCCATACAGGATGTGTGTCTTTCACTGTCTGATTCATCAGCGGCCGAAGTACACTGTTATGCTCTGTCTGTGTTGCAAGAACAGCCTGACCTTCTTCCCCGAAATTCAGGCCGCAAAGCAATGTATTCATACTCTCCGTTGCGCCTGAGGTAAAAAAAATCCGATGATAGTCACTGATATTTAAAAGCTTTCCAAGCTTCTCCCTGCACAGCTCTTCTGCATCTTTTTTTAATATATCGCTTCCTCCCCTGAACTGCGAAGCAGGCGTGCCTGTAAGACACGCCTGCACCGCTTCGTATACACAGGAAGGTTTTGGCCAGGAAGTGGCCCCATTGTTCAGATAAATCACTAAAAATCATCCTTCCAGGATATTGAAATCCATAACCTTTGCAATTTTTTTGATCAACCTGGTATAATCACCAAAAATCAAAACCTGATGATGTCCAAAGCCAGCCAGATTGTGCATAAACTCCCTTGCATCATCCATCTGGATATAGTAATACGGGCTGCAATAGGTCTCGGCATATTCCGAACGGATTACTTTTCCTTTCTTAATGCACATGGTATCACCTGCCGGATTGAAACGACCAAGTGTAATATAATCGTCTTCGTTCTGTGTAAAATCAACCTGAAGCTTACCGCCGAAGCCCTGTCCGGTAAATGCCCACAGCTTGTATTCCAGCGGTTTTGTTCCGTATCCGTTCATACAAAGTGCCGGAACTGCATGATGGATCCTGAGCAGCTCATCTGTCTCATGATTTGGATTTCCCATAAAGGCCGGACGGTTTGCAGCGTATTGCATGATCAGCATTGCCATAAGTGCATTCAAGTCTTCCTCGCATCCGCTTGGAATTCCCTCATCCTTCATAATTGAATGACACATGCATGGTGTAAATTTACGGTTCTGTGGAATTTCCGTCGTACAAAGCTCATGACAGGCTGTGGAAAATGCATTGCAGTCATAAATATCCATCATTTTCTTTGCTGCAAGATAATATTTAATGTCATTGATAAACCAGTCGGTATTTACCTGAGTATCTGTAGAACCAGCAATCAGCTTATCCGCAATTGGCTTTGCCTCTTCATCCGTAATCTCATCCATATATTTGAAAATAGATGTGAATGGAAGCTTGATCACTTCAAATCCATAACGCTGACGAAGAACCTCCGGATCACGGATAAGGCTCTGAATTCCAAATGTAGGCTGGGAACCTGCGGTCAGCACAAGTGCTCTTGTATTGCGAACTGCTTTTCTTACCCAGAGAATATGTGCGATTTCATTTACATCCTGAAGATCCATTGCCACGTATGCTTCCACACCAATTGAGCGGCAATATGCTGCAAAATCAATGCCCTCATTTCCATTCTGCCAGATAATGACCGGTTTTCTGTAGCGTTCCAGCTTCGGAATTCTCCATCCCATGCAAAGGAAGCAGTCAATTTCATCTACATCTTCACCGATCTTGTCGAACATTTCTTTTTCTACAACAAAGGATTCATTATATCTTACATCCAATGCCTCTTTAAATTCAACCTCGCTAATCACGTCCTTCAGGGCCTCTACAGAGCTTTTGAAGGTTTCATCAGCAACCTTTGTCTCTGCCTCTACAGTCATGTCTTCTTTTCGTCCGGCACGGCACGGTCCCTCCCAGAAATGAGTATGTGTCAGACAACCGATCAATGGTCTTACAACAAGTTTTACATCCATAGCTTTCTGTTTCATAGTTTGAAATACCTCTTTTCCCCATTCAATTTTTGTGTTTCCCCCGCGTATTAATTTCAATTATATCTTTTAAAAAAACTTTTTCTTCTATTTTCTTCCTGTTACTTTATACTTTCTTATTGTTTTTTGTACTAATTACACAAATATTATAATTATTCCTATTAGTTTTATATGAATTATTGCACGTTGTATATCTCATACAGACAACGCAAAGCGCCGACAGATTTACCTGCCGGCGCTTTGTGGTTTTTATTATGGAGTTAACAAAATAAACTTAATTTGAATATGAGTTTGCTTCCGTCAATAGGATTGCATATGTTTCAGCGTCCCAGAGACTCTACAAAAGTTCCCTTCACATCGCTCCAGTTGCGGTCTGCATAATCAAGAAGATATGCAGCCTGCTCCATGGACATTTCCGGGAAAAGAAGGAAAAGGCTGTGGGAGCCGTATTTATTTACAATTCGGTCTACGTTGCGGATCCAGTCTTCAAACTCACCGGAATATACCTTTACCCAGATGGATTTGCCTGCTGCAATTGCTTTATCATAGATCACATCCCAATCCGGAAGGGTTCCGTCCGGACCGGCATCACCGCTGGTCCACTGAAGAGCATCAATTCCCTCAATTTCCATAAGCGCATCCATGTGCTTAATTGCAGCCGGACCATCCAGATGATAAAGTACATGATCTACATTTTCAGACTGACTGCGTAAGGACGGCTGGATATATTTACGGAAATCTTCCGGTGACATCATTGCTGAGAAATCGCACTGAAGCTTCACCGTTCTGCCTGGTCCCCAGATCTGGAATACGGTGTATGCATTTCCGCCTTCTTCATCTTTGATAACATCATAAAAACGGTCATAATATTCATAATAAATGTCCGTTACCTCCTGGATTCTTTCCCCGATCATTTCCGGCTCATCCAGAAGATCAAACAGAATATCCTGCGCTCCGCGAAGAGAGGCAAGAACATCAATGTTTTCCATAAGATCCGGCATATCCACATAGAAGTCATCTCCGGCAAGTGCCTGACAATCCTTTGCAAGCTGAAGATGTTTCTTAAACCATTTATTCTCCGGATCAAAGGTCAGCTTCGGCACACCGTCCCAGCCGTCCAGACATTTGTTAAACCATACTGTATCTTCTTTAAACCCAATTTCAGAACCAAGATAAGAAGCAAGTGAGCCTGGTCCAAAATCAATATTCAGATTCGGAAAGCTCTCTCCAAGGAATGCATGTGTCTGGCAGAAGTAACGATAGCGGTCAACAATTCTCTGAGGGTTCTGGTATTTGTCCTCCATATCTTTCCACTTCAATTCTTCCGGCATATTATAGTATTTTCCCTGACAAATCTGATCCAGATAACCGCCCTCTACAGGTGTTCCGTCGGAGTACTGCTCCACCTCAGGTCTTCTTGCGATTACGCACATAAGCGGTCTTCCCGTGTTCTTATGCGCCCAGTAGTTGCGGAATTTCTCTTTGGCAGCTTCCATATTTACTTTGTAGCCTTCACCAGGTTTTGGAAGCTGAATTTTGCTCAGATTCACTTTATCCTTCACAAAATGAGGTGCCTCATGAAGCGGTCTGCGTACCCAGGTACCATTGGTTTCGGATGTTTCGTAGGAATCATCTTCCGGAGTTTCTTCTGCATCCGGCTCTGACTTTGTCTGCGCATCAGTCATCGCAATATTTTTCTCTTTGTCTTCCGCACCTGCAGTTACGCTTTCCTCGCCCTTTACTGAAACCTGGTCAAATTCCCCGGCTGCTGCCTTTGCACAGAATCCGGATTCCGCATATTTTTTTGCACACTCTGCCGCAGAAGCTGCATCCTCTGTGTAAGCGTCTGCTCCGATCTCATCTGCAAATTCCTGGCTGATAGGCGCACCGCCAACCATAATCTTAATACGGCTTCTGAATGGCTGTGAAAGAAGTGCCGCTACTGTGTCACGAAGTGACGGCATTGTAGTGGTAAGAAGAGCGGAAAGTGCTACAATGCTTGCTTCTTTGTGCTTATTTACCTCATCAATAAAAGTCTGGATCGGCACATCAACACCAAGGTCAATTACTTCGAAGCCTGCACTTTCGAACATCATTCCAACCAGATTTTTACCAATGTCATGAAGATCTCCTGCAACCGTTCCAAGAATGATGGTTCCTGCGCTTCCGGCCTCTCCGGTTGCAAGATATGGCTTCAGTACTTCCACACCAACCTTCATGGCTCTGGCTGCAGCCAGCATCTGTGGTACAAAAATAATCTCTTTCTTAAAGTTATCGCCAACAACTGCCATGGCGCCGATCATGGCGTCGTTGAGGATTGCAGTTGGATCACATCCTGCATCAAGTGCCTCCTGGACAGCCTGTCCGATTTCTTTATTTTTTCCATCCTGGGTTAATTTGAAAACCTTCTGCATTTTCTCATCAAGCGGAGATGCAGGAGCCGGCTGAGCGGCTTCCTCGGATGCTTTGTTTCCGAATTTATCAATATACTGCAGGCAGTATTCATCACGCTCCAGAAGTGCGTTTGTTGCATAGATCATACCAATCATGTTTTTGTTGGTCGGATCTACGATGGCACTATCCATACCAGCATTCATAGCAAGAACCATAAATGCCTGGTTAATATTTTTTCTCACCGGAAGTCCGAAGGAAATGTTGGAAAGTCCACTGGTGATATGGATTTCCGGATATTCGTATTTGATTCTTCTGCAGCAGTCTGCAAATACAGTCAGCGCAGTCTGGTCTGTTCCCAGGGTTACAACCAGTGGGTCAATATGTAAACGGCTTGGTGCAATGCCGTACTGTTTCGCTTTTTCCATAATTCCGAAGAAAATTTTCATACGACGCTCTACGGAATCCGGAATTCCATCGTTATCGCAGAGAAGGGCTACGCACTCCCAGTCTGTGTCTGCGATCACTGGAAAAATCGTGTCAATTTTGTCTCCTTCAAGGGAAACAGAGTTAATAAGTCCCGGTCTTTTACAAAATGGAATGGCTGCCACACAGGATCTTGCACTTGGACTGTCCACACAGATTGGTGTATCTGTCACTTCCTGTACAAGGTCGATCATCCATTTCAAGGTTTCTACTTCTACAGCCTCTTCTACTGAGGCGCATACGTCCAGAAATGTGGCTCCCGCTTCTGCCTGCATTCTGGCTCTTTCTCTGATCAGGTCCGCATCCTTCTCAGCAATGGCTTTTGCAACTGACGGAATGGATCCGTTCAGCTTCTCACCAATAATAATCATGGCATTTTCCCTCCAATATGAAATTGTAATTGCTACTGTTCACTCCGTGACCAGTAACTTGTAATTTTCTGTCACAATCTTCTCCGCAAGCTGTAACAGTTTCGTTCTCTCCGCTGCAAGTCCTCCGCTAAAAGGACTTGCTTTTTACAAATTCATTTTATATCAATTGGGGGAAATTCCTCTTCTGTTATTTTCTCATTCGATTATACTATCTTACTGTGAATAATTTCACAGCTTAATGCATATGCAGAATGTCCAGCCACCTGCATTTCATCTTCCCAGTTTCACTTTAATAAATAACAGCTGGTATACGCAATCTTTCTAGGACCATAATAATAGTCAAGGTGGTTTGCCTGACAAACCTGCATGACCAGCATTCCATAGGCTTCCATAGAGGAAAAGGCCTGGTCCGGAAAGCGGCAGGGAGCGTCCGGACAGGTACAGGTTTTGCATTTTGTGCAGCAGCCTGCGCCCATTGGAAGCATATTCGGGTAAAATTTCCGCAGATCTTTTTCCAGGCTGTAAAAGGAGGCTTTGTGCATAGCTTCTGTGCGCATCATACCTTCCCCATCCATGGAATCCTCCAGCTGTCCCACTGTCTGTACCAAGATTCCAAGTTTATACTTTCTTACTCTTTGTTTGCATTCCTCCAGGGTTCCGCAGCCGGGCGGACAGCTCCAGCATTTGTTGTATTTGTGACAGGAATCGGAGGCGCACATCTGGCGTACTTCTGGCTTTAGTTCAATGGTATCGCAGGCAAGAGGTACCACGTTGGTGAAACCGTGGGACAGGCATAGTTGTTTTAAGTCTTTGAAATTCATGTCTCTAATCCTTTTTTAATCATTATTATCCACAGATAACAATATGCAAAAACATTTTATAATTCTCTGTCTTCTATTTTTATATCTTGTTTCTATTTTTTATCTTGCTTCTATTTTTATAAAATCAGCACTAAAATTTCCTGTAATAAACACGGAAATCTCTTTACCTTTCAAATCCCAGCTCATCTACGAAACAATCCTGAAATTCCGGGCAGGCCGCCAGTTCCAGAAATTCCATGTTTCGCACTGCATTTTCAATCTCGTGACGCTCATTCTTATTTAGCAATGCAATCTTAGCACCTTCCCCGGCGATATTTCCCACACATTGTACTTTCTTCACAAAGCTTTCCGGGATCAGCCCAATCCGGGCTGCGTTTTCTGCACTCATATAATTGCCGAATCCACCTGCCAGATACACGGTCTGGATCTGGGATTCTTCTATGCTTCTTTTCTTTAATAAAAGCTGGATTCCAGCGGCAATGGCTGCTTTGGCAAGTTGAACCTCGCCAATGTCTTTCTGGGTAAGATAGACTCCGCAATCATTCTCAAAACGCGACTGCCCACTCCCATTTTTTTCGTTTCTCTGTAGGCACTCCGTTTTCTCACTTTGCGCATCCTCTGACATATTCTGCTCACATTGGGCAAAAACAGTTTCTTGTGGTGGCACAAGCATAAACGTGTCTGATCTTTCCTGCCCACTGTGAAGAATTCCATTTTCCTCTAACAGACCTGCACGCAGAAGCTCTGCCACCAGATCAATCAGCCCGGAACCGCATAGGCCTACAGGCTTCTCACCGCCAATTGTGGTATACTGCCATTTTCCATCTTCATATTTTACATGATCAATAGCTCCCGGAAGCCCCCGCATTCCGCACTGGATCTTCGCCCCTTCAAAGGCTGGGCCAGATGCCGCGGAGCAGGCTGCCAGGCCATATTTATTTCCAAGGATCATCTCTGTGTTAGTTCCGATATCCAGCATTAAAGTTATTTCATCCTTCAAATCCTGTCGAAGAGCCAGAAGACAGCCACTGGTGTCTGCGCCTATGTATCCGGCGATATTCGGAAGAAGGAGCAACTGGCCTTTTGGGTGGATGTGAATACCATAATCAGCTGCGCGCAAAGTAAGGGACTGACTGATTGCAGGCGTATATGGCGCATGTGCCAAAGAAGCCGGGTAAATTCCAAGAAACAGGTGGTGCATACAGGTGTTTCCAACAAGACTTACCTGATAGATATCTTCCACTCCAGGCATCCATTCAGCGCTTTTCGTCTTGCCATTGACAGTTTGATCATTCACTTTTTTCCTTCCACTTGCTATTTTGGGAGCTTTTTGAGTTTTTACAATAAGACTTTCCAGTATTTTATTTATTGTCTTCTGCACGCACTTGCTCAGCGTTTCTGTGCCATGTTCCAGCGCATAATTGGCTCTTTGAATTACGTCTCCGCCATACTGCATCTGAGGATTCATTCTACTTTCTACTGCCAAGTTTTCCCCAGTTCTACCATCCAGAAGATACCCCACAATTGTAGTCGTTCCAAGGTCGATTGCCGCAGTAAAAATCCCATCACCTTTTTCACCACTACTATTCACTCCATGGACAGAATCTTCATGGACGCCAACAATTGGTCTTAAATCAAGGATTTCTTCATCTGTATAGGCTACTTGCCACTCTGGATTGAAGATTCGTTTTTCATAGAGACTTCCGGCAAGTTTTACATCTGTTTTTATACACCCATAATCTACATCTGACGTTCTTTTATTGTCTGAGATTCCATATACGTCTTCCACCAGCCGCTCCCACTCTGACTTTTTTTCCCCAGTCTCCGGCTTCTCCAGCCACACTGTTTTCACCTGCAATTCTGGCTGGAAATTCACCTTTCTGGAAAATCCTTCGCTCAAAATTTTACCTCTATTTTTCTTCCCGGGAATCTCCACCTGACAGTCCTTTTCCACCTTCGTCTGACATGCCAGCACAGGCTTTCCATCTACCTTCACCAGACATTTCCCACAGGTTCCCTGCCCTCCGCAAGGCACATCCGGCGCAAGCCCCGCCTGAATCTCCGCCTCCAGAACGCTGGTTCCAACCGGAATCTCTATACTAATCTCTTCCCTCACAAAATACACCTTAGCCATAACCCAAACTCCCTAAAAACAACCGACCGGGCATGCCCCGGTCGATGTATTATTCTTTCAGCAATTTTTCAACAGCCTTTTTGAAATCATATAATTTATCAATATACACATGAACAATTGTCCCGCAATGTTCTTTCACAATCACTCCATCATAGTCGTGTGCAAGCTGATTTCTTACTTTCAGCATATCCATCCACTCATCACCAGTAATCAGATTCGCCTGAAATGATTCTCTGAGAACTTCTCTTGGTGAGCCAGTGACAAATCCAGTTATTGCATAATACTGTACCAGAATATCTTTCATAACCTTCCACGCCAAGTCAAATGTAATACTGAATTTAGCACTGGTTCCACTAAGTACAAAAGAATCTGACAAATCACGCTGTTTCGCCTCCGCCAGAGAGTCCAGTGAATTTCTAAACGACTCAAATCTTCTTATAAATTTCTCGTCCATATTGTTTTATATCCTCCAACAACAGCTGATTCTGACAAGTATCAAGATCAACCAGATCAATTGTGTACAATGTTGGAATCTCTTCTAAATTCTCCTGCAAATCAAGAATTTCGTGTGAAGCGACTCCAGACACTGCAATATCAATATCGCTCCGCTCTGTCGCAGTTCCCTTTGCCCGGGATCCATACAGAATTATCTTCTGTGCCCCATACAATCTGCACCGTTGTATAATTTCTGTCATGACCTCATCAACGCGCATAGTTTCCCCCATTTCACTCATAAAACTAATTTCATTATAGGTTAAATCCCACGCAACGTCAATTTGCAAAATCTATCTAATTTATTGCCATCAACATCCAGTATCAAATTATCTCTATCATTTTTTCCATTTTCTCACTCATTTCCTAACTGCTTATCACTGATATTTTTTCAAGTTTTTAAAATGTATTTTTAAAACTTTTGTATTTTACATTTTTTTAATTTTATGTGCTGTAGCAGATTATTTTATACACACATAAAAAGAATCCGGCACAAAGCATTTTTATACACTTTGTACCGGATTTCTCTTATTTTTCTTGTACAAATTTTCTCACAAACTCTTCATACCCACAAGGCTTCCCCCAGAAATATCCCTGTGTGAATTCCGGGCACAGCTTTCGGATTTTGAGCCATTCCTGGGCACTTTCTATACCTTCGATACAAATCTTCATATCCAGATTATGAATCATGGTGCAAAACTGATTCTGAAGATAATATTCCTGCTCATCTGCAACTGCTTTCGCAGTGAAAGAACGGTCGATCTTAATGATCTCTGGTTTCAGCTCGCTGAGATAATGGAAGTTCGAGTAGCCGGTTCCAAAGTCATCCAGCGCCAGACTGATTCCCATTCGCTTCAGTTCTGTGAGAAAATGCTTCTCATTTATATTTTGTTCCAGAAGATCGCTCTCTGTCAATTCCACGATCACCGCTTCCAGCGGCAGCCCTGTCCTTTTCATTTCTGCACTGATATCCTGAATCACATCAGACTTAGAGGCCTGTACCTGGGAAATATTAATACTCATCCGGAACCCTGAAAGTATCTTCCTGATCTCACTGCATTTTCCCATAGCCTCTTTCATCATCCAGCGGCCAGCAGGAATAATCAGACCTGTTTCTTCCAGAATGGGAATGAACTCCGCCGGTGAAATCATTCCGAATTTTTCAGAGGTAAAACGCATTAAAGCTTCTGCTCCATAAGGCACTTTTTTATCTTCCGCAAATACAGGCTGGTAAAAAGCTGTAAAGCCCTGAAATCCATTAATTACAGCTTCCCGCAGTTCCTGGATGATCTCCCTTTTCCGAAGAAATTTTCTGTAGGTTTCCCCATTAAATATATAACAACGGTTTCTTCCCAGCTTCTTCGCCTCATTCAGGGCAAAATCCGTCAGCTTCAATGCTTCTGAACACTGATTTCCCTTTAATGCCGCAAATGGTACAATTCCTCCTGAAACCGTATACATGACTTTAAATTCATTGGTTTCAATAAATCTGTCTATTGCCTCTCTCACTTTATCATAAAGCTTATCCGCATCCTTCGCTTCGTCAGAAGCAACATCCAGAATCAGAAATTCATCTGCCACAAGCTTGTACACCTTCTGTCCTTCTGATGTACAGCCTGAAATACACTCCGCCGTTTTCTTAAGTACAAAGTCACCGTACTCCTGTCCGAAGTTATCATTGATTTCCTTAAAATGATCGATTCCTATACGAAGCAGATATCCTGTCTCCAAAGGAGTATCCAGCTGGTTCATATACTCCCGGAAACCAGACTCTCCCAATAGTCCGCTTACATTATCTGCCTTCTGTCTCTTTCCAATTTCGTTCACACAACCAATCATGTAAAGAGGTTTCATGTTATCGTCACGGACCAGATACCCTTTGCAATGAATCCAGATCGGCTTTTTTTTCAGATCCAGCCAACGATATTCCATGCTATGGGTGCAGCGGTCTGTTTCCAGAAGATCATCAAATTCCGCTTTCAGTTTTTCATAATCCGGTGCATATACAAATTCCTTATGCTTCGAAATTACATTATGAAAACCATTTTTGGGAATACAGAAGCGTTCAAGAGCCTGATTTGCTATGTAATAAAAATCCGACCGAAAGTCAACCACATATGGGTAATTATCTGTAGTCGGACTAAGAAGATCGATCACACTGCAAAGCTCATCCACAGACATGCTCTGAAACTTTTTCTCCTGCAGGATCACCTCATCTGTGATCTCCTCTGTCGACTGCTTACTCATACGGGAGAGCAGATTGTCCAGACCTGCTGACCGTGCCACCTTCTTTCTGCGCTTCTGACGGTACAGCATGGTATCACTTCGTCTTACAATATCCTTAAAGTCAAAATCTATATCAGGCTGATAATAAGCATATCCGGCTGACATGCTGAGTGGATACTCCAGCTTGTTCGTTTCCGCTGTTTTTTTCAAAATCAGCTCCAGCGCCTTCAGCCGTTCCGGAATCATATCCTTCTCATCGCTATGATATACATATGCAAACTCATCGCCGCCAATCCGAAAACAGTTCTTTACATTCTGAAATGCCTGACTGATACACTGATAGCATAGCTTCAGCGCTTCGTCTCCCTTTTCATGCCCAAAATTGTCATTGATCACTTTCAGATTATCCAGATCAAACAGAACTACACCTGTTGTACGAAGTTTAATATCACTTTCCTCCAGATATTTCACCATGTCCTCGTAAGCGTTTCGGTTCATGGCCTCTGTGAGCATATCCATGTTGGCTATTTTCTGCAGATAGATCACCTTTTGTTTCTGGATGTATTGATCGTAATATTGGGAAACCTGGATCCAGATCAGCATAATGATAAACAGCAGGGTTCCTATGGGAAGCAAAATGGATGTCTGTTGAAATTTCCTCAAATAATAAAGGAACATTTCTGCCATTCCGAATACTATGAGCACACACATAGGATACTGGAATTTCTTGGCTTCATCGTTGCCTTCTTTTCTGGCCTCGTAAAGAATGAGGGCAACTGTGTAAACTGCATTGGCAACCATAATAACATGGGTTGCGGGAAGCAGCCGGAATATATCAATAATTCCCGTACACTGAAGCAGAACGTCAGCTGCCATATTCGCAAGATAAAGAATGGGAAAAATCAATGCACCTTTGTGGTATCTGCTTTTGCAGATATCATATAGCAGAAAATTAAAGGGTACCGGGAAAAGGAAGAATGAAAAATAATCTACAAAATACAAAGTTCTTCCATCCGGAATCAAAAACTGCAGGAATCCACATTGTGCCAGTGTCCATACTGCAATCAGCAATGAGAAAAATCCAAGGTTTAAAAAGACCTCTATCTTCGTTTCTGTCTTGTCTCTTCTTTTTCTTCGCACTGCTCCCAAATAAAGCAGCAGGCAGATGATACTTGCAAACAGGATCCCGCAGCTGAGTAACAGGGTTTTAAAGCTGTCCATTAAAATTTTCAGAACGCAATTGCCTCGTGTTCCGTATACAATGCTGACTTCATTTCCATAATAGTTGTCATATACTGGAATAATTCTGACCTCAAGACTTTTACCAGCGCTGTCTTCCGGAATATTCACAATGTGCCAGCAGCTTCCCGGTGACTTCATAAAGCTGGGAGCATCTTCTTCATTTCCGTATTCGTATATTTTTTCTCCGTCCAGCCACACTTCTGCAATGGTGTGTGTGGTTTTAAATAAGATTGATCTGGGATCATCGAAGTCTTCGGGCAGAGCAATATTCTCTGATTTGATTTCTCCATCTGTCAGTTTTTTTGTTTCAAACCTAATCGTATTATCCCAGAGCAATTTTTCCCTGGCTGTACTCTGACTGAATATCCAACCTGAAAAACCAATTGCAAACAATCCAAATACGAACAGGGTAATCCATAGTTTCTTTTCTATTTTCATAGTTTCTCCCTACTATATAAAATAGCACTGTTCACTAAGTGCACAATGATCACCTTGTGCTGCAATTCTGTGCAAAATTTACCCGCACAGAATATTACCTGTAAACAATGACTCACAACTCATCAAAAGATATACATAGACAGCATATCAAACCCATTTAGCTTTTTCAAGGTTTTGACAGATTTTGTTAAAACCTTTTTATTTGAGGGCAAAAAAAATATCTGACGGGGCAATTCTGCCCTGTGCCAGATATTTTCTTCGTTTCTGTCAGCTTATGTGTCTGCCGATTCTCCGGTAATCACGCTCATATTAATGTATGCGACTTCCCTTATGCAAATTTCTCATCCAGATATTCTTTCAGGATTCCCAGATTTTCATCACTGTACAGCTGATCTGCCGCATGCTTATAATTATGAAAAAGCTTAAATTCCACCTTATCTGTCCCAACAATTCTTGTAAGCAGTGCATTCAGTCTCTCAGACTGCAGATACGGAACATCTAAATCCGCATCACCATGCCAGATTAATATATCCGGGCTGTTTTCCTTCGTAAGATTTTTCTCAATATAATACAATGGACTATAGTTGTTTTTCTCATCCTCAGTAAGAGCTTTTACATCCTTGCGCATCCAATAAGATTCTACATCTTCGTAGCCGGTATCTTTAATTGCGCCCTGAAGCCACAGGCTGGCCGCCCAGCGGACAATTTTTGGAATCCTCAGCTCCCTGTAATCATCTTCCATAGTTCCGAATTCCATACAGCCGTAATAGTCCAGAATCACCTGAACTTCACTGGAAACAGGATGGTTCTCATCTTCTCCGATAAATGGAACACTATTAAATTCCTCATCATTGGAAGCGCCACAGATCACTGATAAATACCCCCCAGCTGACTCTCCCCAGATTGCGAAACGCTCCGGATCGTATCCATATTTCTCTGCATTTGCACGAAGAAAACGGATCGCTGATTTCACATCTTCCACTCCTGCCGGAAAGGCTGCTTCCTGGGCAAGACGATAGTTAACGGATGCACATGCATATCCATGATCGCGGAAATAGCGGTACATCAGCTGCGCCTGACGGGACTGGCTGTCATTGTATACGAAGCCGCCCCCATGTACCAATATGATCAACGGCATAGGTTCTTCACTGTCCGGCACATACAGATCCAGATAATCATTTTCGGAAGTCTCAGAATATGGCAGCTTCTCATAAGCTTTTCCACCATTCCATTCAGAAGAATCATCCAATTTCACTGATGGAGAGTATACATTATGAAAAACTACACGAACTGCTTCATGATTGTAACCGAGAATACCTGCTACAGCAACGAGACAGATTCCACCTATGATAAAACCTTTTTTCTTCATTTTTTCAACCTCTTTTCCACCTTAAATCATAAGTCTTTCACTTCATTCACATGGAATTTCCACCACATAAAACCGTTCTTCATCTGCCACGGTAACCTTCACCGGTCCGTTTCCATCCGCCTGTACAACTGCCATCGCCTCACCATAATAAGTCGACACAGTATGGTCAGTATAATTCCCTTTTACATAAGGAGCCGGGCTTCCAAGCCCCTTCAGAACACCATTTTCTACTGTTACTTTTATATTATGTTTCTCCATTGGTTTCCAGATTCCCTTGCTATCTGTGTATTGCAGTTGAATAAATGCAAGGCCCTCCGGTTTCACGGTTTTCTCCTCTGGGCGCACCTGAAGAACCGTTTCTTTTCCTGCTGTATGTAATGAATAACGGTTGATTTCTCTTCCGTTTTCATCGTAAGAAACCGCCGTTATCTCCCCATTCTGATAGGTGATATTAAAGTTTGCACGGCATTTTTTCACTTTCTTTTTACCAGCACTTTTGCCATTGATAAACAGCTCAACCTGTGCAGCCCTTGCATAAACTTCTACCTTCGCCGGTTCTCCGTTACAGCCATCCCATGCCCAGCTTTCCAGAGCCTTTGTCAGCTGCCAGCCGGTAAGACGAAGCTTTTCTTTCTGGTAAACAGGATCAACTGCAATAAACGGACCTGTCTCTCTTTCAAAAGCAACTCGAGTATATGCAGCCTCTGCACGCGGCTTTCCATTCAGGTCAATTCGACCATTTCCACCTGTCATTCTCGTGGCTGGATCTTCAAATTTATAGTCAGAATACTCTGCTGCACCATCACCGACTTCTCCGATATAATCCCATCCTGCCCACACAAAATCACCGATAATTCTTTTATTTTTTTTGGCAATTTCCCAGAAACTATATGCATCCTTACAGAAGGTTTCACTTCCCAGAATCAGACGGTTCGGGTACTTTTTCAGGTCATGTTTGTAGCGGAAAATACCGTAATTATAACCTGCGATATCCATGTTTGCGTAGGCATCCTTCGTCCTTAAATCGCATGGATAAAGGGTGGCACCGCACTTCATAAAGTAGTCTCCGACCAGACAGGCAAGAGTATTATAGAACTCGCTTCCTACCGGCTTTTTCTTCTTTTCCGGCTTGGTGCTGCCTAATCCTTTTTTTCCATTTTCTGTGGCTTTATTTACTGTCTTTTCACCACTTTTAACTACTTTTTTCTCATTCTTTCCAGCTGCCTGAGCGGCATTTTTCTCTGCATTTCCAGCGCTCTTTTCTGCCTTGTCATCACTGTAAACGCCAAGTCCTATGGAGCTTAAGAAATTGAAGAAAATGTTGATTCCGCAGGTAACAGGACGGGTGGAGTCCAGACTGTGAAGATAGTTTGTCATATCGCCGGTGAGGGCAATTCCCTTCTCCTGGGCGGTCTCTGCAACCTCATTTCCTGTGGAGTACATGATCACACTTGGATGATTATAATCCTTGTCAACCATGTCTTTTAAGTCCTGTTTCCACCAGTCAGCAAGCTGTCCGGCATAATCATATTTAGTCTTATGAATGTACCACACATCTACATATTCATCCATCATCAGCATTCCCACACGGTCACAGGCATCCAGAAGTGCCTTAGAGCAAGGATAATGTGCAGAGCGGACTGCATTGTATCCATTTTCTTTGAGAATACGCATTTTACGTTCTTCTGCTTCCGGATACGTACATGCACCAAGCACGCCATTATCGTGATGAAAGCATGCACCGCGAAGAATCACACGCTCTCCGTTAATGGTCATTCCTACCTGAGGATTCCAGATCAATTCACGGATTCCGAAAGTTTCAGTTACTTCGTCTTCACCGAAAATTGCTTTACAGGTATAGAGATTCGGGTGCTCTGTATCCCAGAGCTTTGCGTTTGGAACATCCAGCTGGAAGATGGCCTGGTATGCTGCTTCCTGATTATTTTTTTTCGCTTCCACCTGCGCCAATTCACTCTTCTGCCCATTTTTTCCAGTCTGTACTGATTCATTTGGCTGCATGTTTTTATTATCTGATGATATTATTTTGTCATTGTTTACATTTCCTATTTTTGTACTTTCACCAATTACTCTAAGTACTTTAGAGCCCTCAAACTCAATCTTCAGGGAAACCTCTCCCGGCGAAGAAGTTTTCACAACAACCTCAATTCTCGCCGGATCATAGCTTAAGGTACGGATTTTCACACCGTTTACCGGAATATGTTTTTCTTCCCCAACATACAGATAAGCCGGACGGTAAATACCGGTTCCTGAATACCAACGGCTGTTTGGCTGGTCAGCATTGCGCGCAATGACTTTGATCTCATTCTCTTTTCCATACTGGAAAAAGCCCTCTGTATCCACATAAAAATTGGTATAACCATAAGGACGGTAAGCCGCCTTTTTCCCATTTATGTAAACTTCACCATTGTGGTAAATCCCCTCAAATTCAATGAGGACTTTCTTATCTTTATACTCCTCTGGCACAAAGAAATTCTTGGTATATTCGTAATCCCCACCAATATACCATCCAATATTTCCCTCGCCGGTACTCTCCTGAGTACGCGGCTCACTCAGCATTGCATCATGTGGCAAAGTCACCGGATAAGCAGCCTCATCCCGGGTAAGACACCTGCATATCCAATCCTTGTTAAAATCAATTTTCTGCATACAGTAAACTGCTCCTTTCTGAAATCTCTGTCCTTAAACCAACTACTTTTTCGGCATTCTCGTTCTGCCAGCCTTTCTGGTCAGCCTCTTCGCTTCCAGCCTATAATTCTACATTCTCAATCTAGCAATAGTTTACCGTATTTTTCCCCCGCTGTGGAAAGATTAACGCGAACAGTCCTTTTTTAAGCGCTAATGACAAAGAAAACATTTTGCTTAAGTCACAGATTGTATATTTTAAAAAAATTTTCTATAATAAACCGTACCTGCCATAGCTATTTTCTGAACAGAACATATAAGATGTAAAATTTTACACTTTCTATAAAACAAATGCCGCATCATTCTCAACAGTTTGATGCGGCAGTTGCTTTTAAATAATTCTATTTAGCTTTTGTATTTCGTTTTTATTATCTTCTATGTATTTTTTCAGTTCCTCTTTCTTACGGCTATGTCTCATAAGGGAAAAAATATCCTGCCATTCAGTGTGAAATAATTGATTGCACAAGGGCGTTATAAACATTTAAATTTTTATATACCAATTATATTATTTCATTCGTAGCATACAATGCATTTTATTATAAAATCAGCCTGAAATGAAAAGCAGTTTTATCTGATCTTCAATTCAGGCTAATTTATCTTCATCCCACTCTGATTTATTTAACCGTCACGATCACTCTCTGATAAGCCACCGGATTGGTTCCGCCACCGTCTACGCCTTCCATAATGATATGGATGGTGTCGCCTGATTTTGCATCTTCTGGAACTGTAAATGTTGCTGTTTCCTGATTTTCTCCGGAGGTTGTCACTTCAATCGCAACAGGATTTCCAGCTTCATCCTCAGCTTCCTGATAAGTATCTCCTAACGGATAATGATACCAGCGGAAAGTAGTGGTATCCCCGTCAGGATCCTCGGCAGTTCCATTTAAAGTAATCTCTTCACCTACTGTCGCAGTCAGATCAATTCCTTCTGCCACGGAAACTTCCGGCAGATGATTGGCATCCTCATATTTATCCGTTACACACCATTTTGCTCTCATGGCAAAATCGCTCTGGATCGCAGCAATCCAACTGGCAATTCCTTTTTCATTTCCTTTTGCCGCCTGATACAGACGCACATCCGGATTTTCGTCATTTTCTTTCAGCGCATATCTTCCATCCCAGCCGCCGTAGGAAAGATCTTCCAGACTGCGAAGTCCGTTCGGAATGGTAATAAACCATGCCGGAGAATCGCCCTCAGAAAGGAAATCATACTGCTCATAAGCATGCCCTACCCAGAGAGTGTCATCTCCAAGAAGTGCTTCATTTGTACCATACTGATCAGTATCTGCTTCCCCTTCCAGGTAAGTTCCGTCTCCCCAGGTCACATATTTATCCATCAATGCGCCAAGATTCTGCTCAATATTTTCTTTCATCCATTCACTGCTCATTTTCTCCCTGGATTCATCAGAAAGTACATCCAGAGTCGCCCATCTGTAACCATACGCAAGAGTAGAACCGGAAACATCTACCATACGCATAGATGGCCAGTTCGGCTGAATATAATTCAGATAACAGTCATCCTGCATTCCCCAGGCAAAAAGAATCACTTTTTCGCAAATTCGATTGTAAAGCTCTTCCCAGCCATCCTGATCTTTATATTCTTCTTCAATGGACATCAATGCCCTTGCAACTGTATTTGCGCCACCGCCAACTTCAATATAAAGAGGTCTGTCATCTTCTGCCAGAATCCGCTCTTTCACAAGCTCAGAACCTTCTGTTTCCTCAGAAGTGTCGCTTACATTCTTGATATTTCCCACTTTTGTAATAGCACGAAGGTCATCCGGAGAAGGATAATCTGCATCGTGTACCTTCAGATTGGCATATACCTCTGCATACGCATCCATAAACTCATACATCCAGTCTGTTCCCATCCACCGAAGGGATTCTGTGGTATCATCTCCACTGTAATGCAGCTTGGAACTGGTCTGTACAATTCCCTCCAGATCAATATCATTCGCATAAAGAAGTGTATGAATCAAAGTATTCATATCATCTACTTCACCGTCCTGGGTAACAAGAAGACGAGGCTTTCCCTCTGTTTTCGGAAGTGCTGTTACAGAGTCTGCCGCATAAACAGATGCAGATAAGCTCATAGTTCCGATTAGTGCTCCAAGTAATGCTGATAACCATTTTTTTCTATGCATATTGTTCTCCTTCATTTCCATACTAAATCTTTTCATAAAATATCAATTTATTTTTTATTTTATCAAAGGAGCTGTCTCTATGCTGTCCATTTATGACTTGAATTATATTCAAAAATGACTTTTTTCCAAAAAAGTTCTCTACTTTTCCAGCCACGCCTTCAGCTGCTGCCTGTTCTCTTTAATAATCTGCCCCATACCAGCAGCCTCTAATTCAGCCAGAAACTGATTCAACGTTTCATCTGCATTCTGTGTCATTCCAGTCTCCAGAACGGGTCTGTACTTATTAACAATTCTGGAAACATTTTCAACCTCCTCTGCAACTGAATCTGTCTGAAATACATAGCCAAGAGTTTTAGAAGGACTAGAATCTTCTGAGTAGTTTTTTATATAATTATGCCAGTCTGTATCACTGTCTCCAAACTGATACACCATATCCCCATCTCCGAAACAGGAAAAATAACTGGAATAGCCAACGTTGCTGTTATCTTGATTTTCCGGGTACCGGATTGTCTTCTCCCCTGTTTTTACATAATCAATTCCCTCTCGTCCATTTTGCAGAAGATTTGCCACTTGACTATTGGTATAGATCAAGTTGAGCAATTCCATTGCTTTTTCCGGATTCTTGCAGGAGCTGCTGATTCCCCAGGTAAATTCCTGAACCAGGGATGTGGTAATTCTATTTGGTGTCATAGCCACTAATACTTCATCAAAACTAAGATTCTTTTTTCCAACCAGATGAAGGGTTCCCTGCGATACACTTGTCCACTGCAAAAACATTTCACCGGTATTAAACATTGACTGGGCATCAACACCACTGTATAAAGAATCTTTCGGTATATAACCTTCATCTCTCCACAATTTCATTATTCTGCAAAAATCACGATACTCCTCAGAAGCATAAGCATTTACAATTTCTGTACTATCCAAAGGATGAAAAATAACACCATAATTCATATCTCCACCAAAATCTTCTACATCAAATAGAGATGTAAATGCAGAGGATTCCACATTTCCCAAATTACCAAATGAGGTAAGATATATCCCGGTATTTTTCTCTTTTAGTTGTCTTCCAATCTCTGTAAGATCGTCCAAAGTAAGCTGATCTGAAACCTGAATATCATATTTCTTTGCAATATCGTTGTTATAGCCAACCCCTGAAGCTCTTCCCGGATTCAAATTTGCGCATACTGCGTATATTTTACCATTAATTGATGTAACATCTAACAGATTCCCCTCTTTTTTCATCAAATCCTGTCCATAATTCTCTAACAGATCATTCAATTCCAACAGTGCACCCTCTGAAACCAGCTCTGACAGGGAAGTGGTCGTTCCTGTATTCACTAAATCCAACTGTTGAATTCCCATTCTGGACTTTTTTAGCATATTAGCATGATCTCCAATATAGCAGTTTACAATCTTCACTTTACAGGAGATGGCAGGAACTGTAATCTCATTGATCATTTTTTCCACTTCCTCTGTATCCGGATACGCTGCTCCAAGAGTCATATTTTCAATTGCAATCTCACATACTTCTTCGCTCAGGCTGTTTTCCTGTGAAGAAACATTTTCTCTGTTCCTACATCCCCACAAAATTATTCCGCCTAACAGAACTATCACTGATATAGCTAGGATTTTTCTGATTCTCATATGCCTGAAGCCTTTCTAAACTCACGCGGTGTCATGCCAAAAGTCTTTTTAAATAATTTTATAAAATAACCAGAACTTGCATATCCCAGCTTATCGGAAACAATTTCATTATTCCAGTCTGTATTCTTCAGCAGCTCCTTTGCCATCTTCATACGGCAGTTGGTTACAAACTCAAGCACTGAAATCCCAGTTTTTTTCTTAAATAATCGCATCATATATTGGGGATTCAAAGCAGCATCGGCTGCAATTTCCGTTACCGTCAGTGATTCTGAAAAATGCTCCCTTATATATGGAATTACTTTCTGTTCAATAATGTTTTGCTGTCCATCTGACAATGTTGCCTTCGTCTCATCCTGAAAAAAAGCTCTCTCTTTTTCATCCTTCTGAAATTTCTTTTTTATCTTTTCAATAGCTTTTTTTAAAACCTCTGTCATCTCTTCTGTATCCAGCGGTTTGATCAGATAATCACTACACCTGATCTGCATCGCTTTTCGCATAAATTTGTAATCTGGATAACAGGTAAGAATAATGCATTCTATGTTTTCATCATCGAGATCTGCCTTTTCTCTTACACTGGAAATAAACTCCAGCCCACTTTCTCCCGGCATTTCTATATCGCAAAGGATCAGAGAAATGACTTCTTTTTCCATAATCTCACGGGCCTGCACCGCATTATAGGCACCAAAGTTACGGGCTATTCCAAGTGCTTTCCAGTCAATACTTTCCTGTAATGTTTTTACGCATTGCTCTTCATCATCTACCAACAATGCATTTATTTCCATCTCCATGCTTTTCACTCCGCCTTTCCTTTATTTTTGCTTTTACACAGCTTCTGTTTTTTGCAGATTTAATGTAATATCAACCACCGCGCCAGATAGTTCCTGATTATAAATACGGATTTCACATTTATCTCCGTAAATCAGCCTCAGCCTTGCTACAGAATTGCAGATTCCTACACCAAGTTCTTCTGAAACAATTCCTTTTTCCAGAAATTCCTCCACTGCATCCAGGCTGTCATCTGAAAAACCTGTACCATTGTCTTTCACCTGTATCAGGATCCTGAATTCCTCCAATTTGCTCACATTCACCTGTATTTCTGTCATTTTCCCAGGCTTCAGGCCATGCTTGATTGCATTTCCCACAAAGCTTTCTATAATAAATGGAGGAATCGGAACAATCTTGATGGCCTCTTCACAAGTCACTTTGTAATCAAATGCATTAGGATATCTCATCTTCTGCAGTCTCATATAATCCTGAATATGTTCCAGTTCCTGTCCAAGCTGCACATATCTGGAATTTACATTTACAACATAACGATAATATCCTGAAGTAAGCCGAATCAGCTGTTTGGTTGTTTTCACATCACTTTCACTGTAATTATATATGGTATTTAGAGTGTTTAAAATAAAATGTGGCTGAATCTGCCTGCTCAGATATTGAAGTTCCGTTTCTTTTCCAGCCAGACGTTCCTCATACATCTGAATTTTCAGATTCTTAATATGATCCATAAGATAATTAAATTCCTGGATTACAGCATCAAACTCTGCACTACAATTATTCAGTTCCTGAATCCGGTAATTCAGATTTCCTTGCTGAATAACCCCCATGCTTTTCTTCAAATATGCCATAGGTGTAAGAATCCACAAATACAGGCAAACGCCATATACCACAAACAGCAAAAGAATAACTGCTGCAAAAACTGCGATTTCACTTTCAATTGCTGGCAGCTGTTTCTCCAACGTCTTTTTGGATATCTGCTTTACCAGATAAAAGTCGGAAAGTTCACTGATAGCGCCTGCGTAATACCAGCTGTTTTTCAATTCATCTGTGTACATATTTCCGCCGAAAGACAGCCAGGTATCCTTATCACCGAACGGAACCATTACCTGTCCGTTTTTATCACAAAACAGATACTTTTCCTGTAAAATTCTCGCTTCCTCGGTCTTGTCAGCATTCTGCTGCAAGCTTTTCACAAGGTTTTCGCAGGAGCTCCATGCGCCAATATAATAATTGTTATAATCCAGCATAAAAAATAAATAGGGCTTCCCATCACACCATATTGTACTCCATTGTCTATAATGAGATAATTCTGCCTGATCAGTAATCTGCTGCTGCACAAATTCTGAAACCAGACTATCTTTTTTATAATTATAAAACACTCCATTTTTAGGATAGTATACAAACACAGTAAATCCAGAATCCAGTTCTGCAGTCTGATTATTAATCTTTTCCAATACATCCTGATTTGCCAGCCAGAAATCAGTATCTTCTTCATCAGCATCTGCAATACTCTTTAATTCAGAATCATCCATCACCAGATTGGCCAGGCTGTTTCTAAGAAATTTCAGCTGTGTATCAATCTTGGACATTTCCACTTCCACATCTGCCTGAATTTCGTTTATTCTCTCTTTTTTTGCAGAAGATCTTTCCCTGATTCCAGTAAAAAAAAGCGCCGCGATCACAGGTACTGCAATACACATTGTTACCAGAAAAAGTCTGATATTGAGGGATACTCGTTCTTTCACTTTTTTCGAAACTCCTTAATTATTTTTTGCCGAAAATCCCAGCAAAATTTCCTATTACCCCTAACGAGACAAAACGCACTCTGCGACTTTGGCTCGTTACTCGCGAAAATAAAAATCGTGGTATTTGCGCGCATTTAAATCACCCACATTATACCACGATTTTTACATTTTCTGTCTGATAAAGTTTCGCAGCCAGTTAAGCTACTGTAACCATAACCTGTGCATATCTTGTCATTACTGCATCTGCATTATCCTGAACCCGCAGTGTCAGGCAGAAACAGTCACCAGAAGCTGCATCTTCTGGAATTGTAAAGGAGCCCTCTGCACTATCCTGTGTCCAGTTGTAAATGGTCTCATCTTTTCCGCTGTATACGCAGCCGGTTGGCTCTGTAGTCCAGGTTGCTGTACAGTCATCTCCGTCTGGATCGGATACGTTTGCTGCAAATGATACTGTCTCGCCAGGAGCCGCTGTGAAATCCTTTTCTTCCATCTCTACTACCGATGCATGATTGCAGTTTTCATATGTATTTACACACCAATCGGCACGGGCCGCCCATTCCAGCTGGAAATCCAGTAAATAAGGATTGTATTTCTCTATATTATTTGTTTCCGGATTCACATACTGACCAGGAACTACGCCGCCAGATAATATGGACGGATAGCCAGCATCTTCACCACTAGCTGTATAATAGGAATATCTGCCTCCATAAGTTCCAAAAGCACCATTTTCCAATCCACGAAGTCCACAGGAATACAGACCAATAATGCTGGAACTGTCTCCCTCAGCAATGAAATCGTAATCATTATATTCTTTTTCATAGACAGTATTAGTTTCACCAAACTGATACTTATCTTCCTCATTTTCCAGATGCTGTCCGTCATGAACCAGCTTATAAGCCCCCATAAGAGAGCCATGGTCAAATTTAATATTCTCTTTCAGCCAATCTGCCTGGAATGTATACAACGCATCTGCCTGGGCATTGATTGCAGCAGAATATCCAGCATATCCACAGTTTGCTCCTGCCATTACAAGATCAGGATACTTATCTGCGATGTAGTCTGTAAATGTAAAATCCTGTCCGTTTCCGCTTATCAGTACTTTATCACACACTTTCTGATAAATCTCATCCCACTGATCTGTTCCGGAATATTCCTCATAAATGGAAAGCAGTGCTCTTGCTACCGTATTAAATCCGCCCCAGGAAAGAATATAAAGGCTTCTTTCATCGTCGTCCAGGATTGCCTCTTTAATTAAATTGGAACCGTCTGTATCTTCACGCACATCACCTTCAAACTGCACATTTCCGATTTTAGTAATACTTGTCAGATAATCTGGTGTAGGATACCCGTCTGCATTCTGGGAAAGATATTCATAAGCTTCTGCATACTCATTGTTCCAGAGATTAGAAAGCCAGTCCAGGGGCTGAGCACGAAATTCTGTCATATCCAAAGCGCCTTCTTCACGGTTCTGAATATGATCATTTACTTCTCTCTGTGTATGCTCCCCGTCTCCGGTGAAATGACAAAAAGAACCAGACACAACGACTCCAGCCAGGTCAATCTCATTAAAAAACAGACTCTGATGGATAAAGGAATTCATATCATCAACTTCCAGATCAGAAGTTATGATAACACGAGGTTTTCCATCTTCTCCCAGTTTAATTTTTCTCTCCTGCGGTGTAGTAATTACCTCTCTTTCTGACAACTGCTCATCGATAGGTTTCACAATTCTTCCTGCCTGTGCTTTCACACCTCCACCAATTACCATAACCCCCATCATCAGCAGAGCGATCATTCTTTTTTTCATATTGGATTTCCTCCTTTTATACAGCTGCAATACTTCTACTTAAAAAAATATTTTATTCACTGCAAAAATCATAGCATATGATTTTTCTGGCAGGTTAATCGATTATGACTAATTTATTGTTCTAAACTGACTTTTACCTAATCCCAGACATATTAAGCAAAAAGCACTGTCACGGAACCGTTTGCCCACATAACAATGCTTTTCTTGCCTTAAATTATCTATCCAATGTTGTACACGTATTTCAATCCTCTACACTTTTTAGCATGCAGCTTCCGCATCCTTCTCCACCTTCAGCTCTTTTCCATCCCACACAATATGAACCTGTCCTTCTGCAACAGGCAATGTACAATCAAAGCTGTCGAATAACTCAGTATGCGGCTCTACCACATACTCTTTTCCGCCGACTCCGGTAAATTTCAGCCCCATGAAGTATTTCGCCAGGAAATAAATCGGGCTGGCAGCCCAGGCATGGCAGAGGCTCTTTCCGAAGCGGTCACCGTACATGTCGTACTGGGTTTCTACTGGTGCCTCTGGGTCAAACTCTTCCCAAAATGTTACTGCGCCGCGATCCAGCATTCCGCCCCAATAATCACGTATCTTATTAAATACCAGTTCCAGTTCCCCTGTCTGGCAAAGCATATCCAGTTCAAAGAAGTTGAAATACGGAGTTGTAATTGCCGGAATTGCATCATTCTTAATTACATTTGCCAGAATTTTCTCCTGCTCTTCTTGTGTTGCAATGTGGAAAAGAATTGCGAAAATATTAGCATGACGGGTCACATTTCTCTTACCGGATTCAAAGGAATCAATAAATGCGCCTTTCTCCTGATCCCAGTAAAATTTACGGATCTGCCCGATCAGTTTCTCATATTTCTCCATATATTCCGGATTTTCTTCTCCAAGAGCCGCACTGACTTGCGCCATAGTCTGCCAGCATGCAGCAAACAGCATCTGCTCTGCACAAAGGGCACCGGTCTTATCCATGTCAGCCCAGTCAATGTATATCCAGTCATTTTCACGACCTACAAGAAATCCGTTTTCATCCAGCTGTTCCTCACAGAACTCCATAAGAGAGCACATTTTCGGGTAAACCTGGCGGACAAATTCCAGGTCGCCATATGCCTCATAATGATAAAGCACGCCCAGGATCCAGAACAGGGAATAGTCCATGATGGTATTGATATGTCTTGTCATAGGATCATTTCCACGAAGTGCCAGAAGAGTTCTCTGGTCAATATCAGGGTCTGCCAGCAAATACTGATTTACGAAGAAACTCTGGTAAGCATCCCCGGACCAGATCCATTTGTCACGTTTCACACCATCCAGGAAAAAGATACCGCTGCAAAGACGGAAGGTATGCTCTGCCACCTCCCAGATCTTATTCAGTTTCTTGTCACTGCATTTAAAAGAAGCGCGTTTCGGGAAATCTACATACTGATAAAAGGCTGTAATCTCTACAGCTTCAGCCTTACAATTCGGAATAAATGCAAAACGTACTGCACAGCAAGGACATCTGTTTGTTACAGGATCCGGCTGCCAACTATAATAGCAATGCTCAAGGTCAAGAGCTTCGTCCATGGACTCACCGCAAAAAACTTCCACCCCAGAACTCTTTTGACGTTTATCATTCACATAAACCGCTGCTGTCAGCTCCGTCTCAAACTCTGCCAGCACGCCACCGTTTATCTCGCTGATTTTCACCGGCTTGCACTCTTTTTCTGTATATTCCCACACAGTAGGATTCTGTCCCGGCTTGGTAAAATACTTACACACTCCAACCGGCACTAATGGCTGGGAATAATCCTCTGCCTTCCATGTTTTATCAGAATGGATCACCTCACCCTGCACATAAGCGCAAGGAAATGCCTCCACACAGCCTGCATGAATAGAGATCCGCACCTTTCCAGGTGCTACTGTAATCTTCTTTCCAAATGGATATTTCTTCTCCCCATTCTCCCTGGTTACAAGCACATGACCAATCGCATTGGAAAATACAGTAAAACTGGTCTCCTGCTTTAGCTCATAGGTGCGGCGGAAAGCCACGCGGTTGCGGAAGCCCTCACTTTTCCAGAATGCCGGCCAGCCAAAGCCTCGCTCCACACGGCTGAAATTCTGTTTCATTGCATGATATAATTCAAAATCTCCCGGATACCAGATCCAAAATGTATTTTCCATTTCCGTTTTCCTCCCGTAAATTATTGCTGTTCACAATCTTTGAACAATAACCAATTCTCATTTCTTGTAAATCTACTCATAATTTAACTATAGTATAAAATGAATTTTCCCAATAGTCCACAACATCCCACGTTTAAAAAGCTACAGATTACGCTTTCGTATCACTCAAAAAGCTTGTCTGAATATTATTCCCTTATTTGTGATATAATATTAAGGGAATTTTCCCTTATTCTATTGTCTTTTCCCTTATTTTAAGGTATTATTTAAGGGAAAAAGATAGGAGGTGCGAAATGAGAATCTTTAATTACTCCTCACTCAAAGAGCAAAAATGGGATTCAGACATCCTCGGGCTCGTTGCTGCAATATATAAAGAAGCTGGTAAACAGGAATTATACCTGAAACAACGCCCCGAAGAGCTTGAAAAGCTTGTAGAAATCGCTAAAGTTCAAAGCACAGAAGCATCAAATGCCATTGAAGGCATAGTCACTACAAATACACGAATCCGCCAACTCGTCGAAGAAAAGACAACCCCCAAAAATCGTGATGAGCAGGAAATAGCTGGATATCGTGACGTGTTAAATATTATACATGAAAGTTTTGATGCTATTCCAATCACCCAGAATTATATCCTGCAGCTTCACAAAATACTTTATAGTCACATGAACAATCCAATTGCCGGTCACACAAAAACTGTACAAAACTACATTAGTGCCACATACCCAGACGGTCATGTTGAAACATTGTTTACACCACTTTCCCCATATGAGACACCAGAAGCTCTGGATAAAATCTGTGAAGAGTATAACCGGATAATCGGAAATATGGAAGTAGAACCACTAATCGCAATTCCAGTCTTTATCCATGACTTCCTTTGTATCCATCCCTTCAACGATGGAAATGGAAGAATGAGCAGATTGCTGACCACGCTACTCTTGTATCGAAATGGATTCTATGTTGGCAAATATATTTCTCTTGAATCTAAGATTGCCCAAAATAAAGATCTCTACTATCATGCCCTTGCAGAATCACAAACCGGATGGCATGAAGAGACGGAAAATGCCTTGCCTTTTATCAAGTATATTCTTGGAACAATCCTGGCAGCATATAAAGACTTTGAAGACCGTGTAGCGCTTGTGGAAACCAAACTTTCTTCCCTTGAAATGGTACGGCGTGCCAGCAAAAATAAAATCGGACGTTTTACCAAACAGGATATTCGCGAATTCTGTCCTACACTCAGTGACAGTTCCATCGAAAGTGCCTTACGTAAGCTGGTTACGGCTGGTGAATTAAAAAAAGAAGGGCGCGGAAAAAGCACGTGCTATTTCAGGTTAAATTAATCTACCACGCGCAGAACGTTCTGATTTTTATACAAACAAAGAAGGCGCAGCTTAAAAACAAACTTTTAAGTCGCACCTTTTTTGTTTGCATTATTACATAAAAATGAAAACCATATATTGCCAGAAACATGGGATTACCATAACCAGCGTCATCGATGGAACCCTTTTCAAATTCATGAATACCGTGGATGTCAGCGCCAGTGACCACTGGTTTCATCTGAAAATATTGATTCCAATACCAGATTCGTCCACTGCTACCGATTCAAATAACAATTAAAAAAACAGCAGGAGTTCATTCTAACAAACGAACGCCTGCTGTCTTCTTGTTAAAATTAATTTCTGTAATGCTTCTACCCAACAGTTCCTACAACACAAACCCGGCTGCATTCTTCCCCTGTGCCTGAATATCCAGACAGCAATCTGCCACATGCTCCTGATTCAAGTCCAGAGAATAATTCACTTTCATGGCAATTTGCCCGTCACTTTCTTCCAATTCCAGATTCGTCGCTGAAATTCCCATTTCAAGAGTTCCAAACGGGGTGGTATAAAATGCCATATTACGCTTTCCCTGCTCAAAAACCATATGTGTATTTACCTGTCCTTTTTTTCGGACTTCCATTCCCCGGGAAGATATCTTGATATAATTTACAGTAGGATCTCCCTGCTCGTCCAGCATTTCTTCATAGCGAAGATAATGGCTTCCATTGCGGAAATAATACTCTCCCGGAACCACAATCTCGATTGGCTCATCACCTTCTGGTGTGTCCATCATATGTAAACCTTTTACGTGAATTAAAACTTCTTTTTCCATTCTTTTTTCCATCTCTTTTTAATATTTCTCAATATCGATTTTCTGTGTTTTCTCTACATCAAAGGGCAGGATTGAATTGGCAAAGCCCTTGAATTTCTCTGCCAGATCGCTCACATAGAAACGATATGGGAAATCAGACTGTCCCTGTCCGGTGCTCTGCATATTCTGCTCTTTCAGAAGTCTGCCAAGCTCCAGTGCCGTCTCATACGCCGGGTTCACCAAAGTAACACCCTCTCCCATGATCTGTCCGATGGTAGAACGGAGCAGTGGATAATGGGTACAGCCAAGGATCAGTGTATCAATATCTTTTTCCTGTAATTCCCTCAGATATCTGCTGGCGACTTCCACTGTTACCGGATCATGAGTCCAGCCTTCCTCTACCAACGGTACAAATAAGGGGCATGGCTTTCCGATCACTGTAATCTCCGGATTGATCTTTTTCAGAACCTCCGCGTGGATTCCACTTCCAACAGTACCTTCGGTACCGATGATTCCCACCCGTTTATTTCTGGTAACCTGCGCAGCTACCTTCGCCCCGGCTTCAATCACCCCTAGAATAGGAATATCAAATTCTTCCCGGACTGCATCCAGGGCAAATGCACTGGCTGTATTACACGCTACCACTATTGCCTTTACCTGCTGTTCTTTCAGGAAACGGATAATCTGACGTGAATATCTTATAATCGTTTCCTTGGATTTACTTCCGTATGGAACCCTGGCAGTATCACCGAAATACACGATTTTCTCTGCTGGAAGATTCCGCATGATCTCCCTTGCCACAGTAAGTCCGCCAATACCGGAATCAAACACACCAACAGGCGCATCTCTGTCTATTTTCATTCATCTATCTCCAAATTCATAGTCAAGCGATATTCGCAATCTGTATTTCATTTTAACACCAAAGGAGCGGCGGTGCAAGTGCTTGTACTACATCAAAGCGTTAAGTGTATCCACAATCCAGAAATGAAATCTTGGCTCCGCTTTCTGACCGTTCTCCGTCCTCGGTGCTTCCATAAAACAGAACTGGGGATAAATGGTTCCCCACCACGCAAGAAGGTTAGAATTTTTATTAAAATTTTCACTGCCCGGGCAAAGTAATACTGCTGTCAGAAGTGCTGCCGCTATATGATATTTGTTTTTTCTCAGACAAAGCATAAAAGTACCTCCCATATTTTTCTTAACAAAAGTATTCCCTGTCCCGGCCCGGAATAATCACATTTATTCCCACTGCTTATTGCTTTTCGCAGCTTCCCTGGAGCGTGTCTGAAAAAGGCTTTCTGCAAGATGTGCGTCACAATTTGTGGGAGATTCGGCTAAAATTTCACTTCCAATTCCTTTCCATAAATTTTCAGTTCTGGCAATTCAGACAAAGCACCACGTTCATAAAACTCATGATAAACCTCACGAAGCGTTACTGCCTGTCCCGGGCTTCCATTTGGATTATTTTCCAGCAGCCCAAGAAGATACTCTCCCAGAGAAACGTCCTGAGGGCTTACCCAGGCTACTGCTTCAGATGCCGCAGCACAGCGAAACACATAAACATTTTCACCTATAGTCGGCTCCTGCTTCAGATACTCGAGAACCTGCTCCCAACGCCCTCCATCCAACAGACTCTCTCCAAGAACCAGAATTTCCAGATGTCCCATATCCAGATATTTTTCCTGTGTCCGGCTGTATATATTTTCAATCTCACGGAAAGTTTCTCCCTGAATCGACGGAGCAGCATTCCCCTGGTCTTCCCCGTCTTTTTCCTGTCCTGTAGATTTTGGAAGATCCGGAATTCCGTAAGTCAGCAGATATTTCCCCTCTGTAATATCAGCTCCAAGTGCAAGCGGATACATGCGTTTCTCCGGTTCCACACCACCACAGCCGGTTAACAGAAACAATGTACTGACACACGCTGCAGCAAGCTTCTTTTTCCACTTCTTTTTGCCTGTCATAAAAAACATAATCTGAAGCACCAGCATTCCGGGCACAAAAATATATTTCAAATATAATGGAAAACTATTCCGGATTCCCCATCTTTCAATATCCCACACAGCTCCGGCAAAAACCAGAATGGATATCCACAGCTTTCCAGTTCCCATATCTGCTTTTTCCACAATTAAATGACCATAATGCAAAAAACTTCCAATAGAAAATAAAAGGCTGTATAAAAGAAATCCCATCCAGAGGACATCAAATCTTGCCAATACATTCCCTGGAAGCTCGGCACCTGCCAGAAGCGGCAAAATCGGACAGCTTTCATATTTCAGCCGCCCCCATCCAAATACGGAAGGAAGCAGTAACTCCGTCAGAATAAGCAAAATTCCCAGGGTAAAAACGGCAAAACTTACAGTTTTCCCTGTATCTTTACTGTTTCCTACACTGTCCAATGCAAAGGGAAGCAGCCCCAATCCGGAAAATGCACATATCACATCATATCCACTTTCCATAATTTTTCTTCCTGAGAAAGAGGAATTCCATACCATTTCCTGAAAATACTCCCATTTTCCCTGTCCCACAGCCAGGACTAACATAAGCATAACCGCTGCAAGTACCACGCCTCCTGACACTTCTCCCATTCTGCCTCGTCTCTGAATCCCCTTTTGCGTGCCCAGACTGCAAACCAGCAATGTGATCAGACATAGCCATTTTTTTCCTATACCTGTTCCCAGACTAACTGCAACAATTTCTCCCAGAAGATTCAAAAGAAACGCTGCTCCAAGAGTACAGTATATTAGAAAAAACAATGCTGCCAGCCGTCCCCACACCACACCGGCTGTTTTGCAGGGCCTGGCAAAAGCATAACGAAGACGGATGAGGAAAATCACATAAAACAGCACAGCTGCAAGGGCTGCTGCAGTCCCTGCCAGCCCACCAAGCCCCAGAGTTTTTCTGTTTTCGAAAAGGCATAATATTAATGGTGCAATAAACGCAATCACGATCTGCCTGTAGAGCTGCCGTTGGGAGATTTGATTATTTTCTGCAAATTTCATTTATTCCTGCTACCTATCCTTCCTGTTTTTATCGCAGATTTTTTGCAGTCTCACTCGCTCATTTTGTCTGGCATATGAAGGGCGCCTCCATCTCTTTTTAAATGGCACTCTCACAATTTTGCTTCCAGTCCCATTATCCGTACTTTGTTTGACAAAGGGCGACAGGTATGGAACTCCAAAGCTGAGAAGTCCTGCCAGATGTGATACTGTCAGATATACTCCTGTCACAATTCCAAAAATCCCCAGATATCCTCCCAAAAACAAAAAGAAATATTTAAGCATCCGAAATGCCGAGGCAAATTCTTCATTTGGGATTGCAAGAGAACCAAGTGCCGTGATTGCCACAACCATGACCACGATCGGGCTTACAAGATTCGCTTCCACAGCAGCAGATCCCACGATCAGTCCTCCCACAATTCCCATAGCATTTCCCAGCGCTCCCGGAATCCGTACACCAGCCTCCCGAATCAGTTCAAAGGATAACTCCAGCAGAACAAGCTCCGCAATGCTGGAAAATGGCACGCCTTCTCTTGCCTGGGCAAAGGACAGAAGCATGTTCGTGGGAAGAATCTGCGTGTGAAACCGGATCACTGCAAGATAAAGTCCCGGCAGCAACGTAGCAGCTGCCAGTGCCACATAGCGCAGTATTCGAAGAAATGATGCCATTTCAAATCGGTTATACCAGTCCTCGCTGCTTTCCATGAAGCTGTGAAAAACCCCTGGCAAAATAAGCGCTGACGGAGAATTATCACAGAGAAGCACTGCTTTTCCATTTAAAATTTCCTGCGCTGCACGATCTGGTCTTTCCGTAGTCTGATACTGCGGAAAAGGGGATAACCAGGAATCCTCCGTCAGCTGTTCCAGCATTCCACTGTCCAGGATTCCATCTATTCGAAACTCTCCAAGCCGCTCTTTCACCTGCTCCAGAAATTCCTCCTGCACCAGATCTTCCATATACACCATCTGGACCAGTGTATGTGATCTCTCCCCAATATAAAATTCCACTACCTTTAATCTGGTATCCCGAAGCCGCTTCCGGATCAACGCGGAATTTATTTTCACAGAATCAGAGAAGCCTTCCCTGGAACCTCTCAGAACCTTCTCCATCTCCACTTCTGTTACGCCCATGCTTGGATAACCGGCACTGGAAATTTTCATGGCCTGGTCAAATCCGTCCATAAAGAAAACCGCATTTCCGGCAAGCAGCCCTGCGAACACCTGCTCCATGTCAGTCAGCTTCTTTACATCCGCAATTCCCAGACTGTTATACTCCACAAATTCCTGCATCTCCCCAGGTGAAATCTCCCAGAAATGCCCCACCATTTTTCCAATGGCAGAGTCCTCCAGCATCATATTGGAAGTCGCTACCTCAATATAGACCATCAGACAGTCAACCTTCCGCTCATCCCCCAGCCGCATCTTCCGGATCTGAATATCTCCACAATCTGCCAGGCGTTCTCTTATATACCGTTCATTTGCTCGAATATCCTTTGAAATCATAACAATATTATCATTTTTATCCAACGCTGCTCCTCTTTTCCATTTTCAGGCAACAAAAGAAAATCCTGCCTGCAGGATTCTCCGCCTGCGGCGGGTCGCTTCGGACGACATCTTTCATTTCGCCGCAGTGCGATCCTGCCCGGTAGTTTTTTTTGTAATGGAAAATTTCAACGAAATTTCCCATTACACAAAAAAAAGACACTGGTTATCTCTCCCAGTATCTCCCATAAAAACAATTATATTCATTTTCTCTCAACTTCCCAGAAGGAGGAACGCGGGCAGGATGTGCCCGCTCCGCTCCCAGAAAATCACTCAGTTTACTCTTCTGCCCGAATCGCCTGAATAATTCCCATCCGCTGATTTTCCAGATGTTCAAAAGACAGCTCCTGTGCCGCTTTCACGTCCCGTTCCTTAATCGCCCTGGTAATTTTCTCATGCTCTTTCACCAGACGGTTTCTGGATTCATCCTCTTTCAGATATTCTACACGATATCTGTAGATCTGCTCGCGAAGATTATTCAGAACCTGCATCAGTCTTTTATTATCAGCAGCTTCATAAATCACCTCATGGAAATTCACATCTGCTTCCGCCATCTTTACCAGGTCTCCCTCCGCAGTACTGGTCTGGAAAACCTCAGCCGCCTGCTCCAGTTTCCGGATATCCGCATCTGTCATATTGGCACAGGCCTTCTCAATAGCCATATTTTCCAGAGTAATCCTAACCTCCAGAACGTCATTCAGATCCTTCTCTGTAATATTGGCAACCTGGGCTCCACGTCTCGGGATCATCACAACCAGCCCTTCCAGTTCCAGCTTACGCATGGCTTCCCGAATAGGAGTTCTGCTCACACCAAGCTTCTCCGCAAGGGCAATCTCCATAAGTCTTTCGCCCGGCTTCAGTTCTCCCTTCAGTATTGCCTGACGCAATGTATTAAAAACAACCTCCCTAAGTGGAAGATACTCATCCATATGCACTGTAAAATCACTTGTCATTTGTATTTCCCTCCGCTAAAAAACATCTGTGGCAAAAACAGTCTTCGCAAATCTGCTCTCCCGGAGAACAGCTGCTGCCCGCTCCATTTTTTCCTTATCATCAAAAATGCCAAATACAGTAGGACCACTTCCGCTCATCATGGCCTTACGTGCTCCGTTACTCTCCATCAGATCTTTGATTTCCTGGATCACAGGATATTTGCTGATAATTCCTGGTTCAAATACATTTCCCATTCTGGAAATCATTCCATCAAGATCACCATTTCTGACAGCTGTCACCATACCGTCGATATCCGGATGAACCACAGCAGGATCGTCCAGTTTCAGGTTCTCATAAGCAGTCTTGGTTGAAACATTTACACCTGGTTTTCCCACCAGCACATAGCAGTGAGGTACTCTGGGAAGTCTGGTCAGCTTCTCTCCGATTCCCTCTGCAAGAGCAGTTCCGCGCATCACACAATACGGAACATCAGCTCCAACCTTCACAGCACGCTTCATCAGCTCCTCCTCAGAAAGTCCCAGTCCAAACAGGCGGTTCACGCCAACAAAAGCGGCTGCCGCATCAGAGCTTCCACCAGCCATGCCAGCTGCTACCGGGATAAACTTCTCCAGGTTCATGGTAAGCCCCTCTTTTATATCAAACTCATCCATTAACATTTTCGCCGCTTTATATACAAGATTCCGCTCGTCAGTAGGAACGTAAGGAATGTTTGTGGTAAGGACAATTCCCGGCTCCTTTTTTTTCTCAATTTCAAGCACGTCATACATCTGTATGGTCTGCATGATCATACGGACTTCGTGATATCCGTCATCTCGTTTTCCAACCACGTCAAGTCCCAGATTTATCTTTGCAAGTGCACGTAAACGCATAATTTCCTCCGCTTGTAGCTGCCGCTCACATAAAACCTCTGGCAGGCTCCATGGTCAGCAGTTTCTTTGTACTTTGTATACAATTTTATCAATGCATTTATTGTAAAATATTTTTGTATTTTTTTCAATACATTTATGCGAGGAAATTTCTCATTCTATATATATCGTTACTGTCCACACCGTGACCAGAGCGTGTTTGAAAAGGCTTTCTACAAGATATGCAGCAAACAGAAAGCAGCCTTACCCTTCTACTTTCTTCACCAGAAGCAGCGGCATTCCAGGCACAACTCTGTCCTCTTCCAATTCATTCAGCTCACAGATTTCCTCCACTGTAGTATAAAATCTTTTCGCAATATCCCACATAGAATCCCCATTTTTCATCACATACACCGTGATTCCCGGCATTGCCTGGATTTTCTCCATATCAAGGGGACGCTCCTCCACTTTGCTTATGATCATCCGGTTTTCACACTGAAGCACCAGTACATTGAGACTGATCACAGCCTTCACTTCAATCTCATTGCTGTCGATCATAGACGTTGACAGCTGTTCCAGATCTGCCTGCAAAAAAAAGATACTGTCCTCGTTGATCCCGTTTGCCTCAATTATATGGGAAAAAGGGATCATTCCATCAACAGAATAGAATGGCATTTCATCATTTCCTGTAATATACAGAATTTTCATAAATACAATTCCATCAGCCTGGATTCCATTTTCTACAATTTTCGTTTTCTCAACCTTTACACGTCCCTGGCTGTGACAGATCTGCAGGATTTTCCCCTGGCTTTCCTTCAGTTCAATACGGTCAGATACGCGGCATTTGGAGTCATTCCGTACCAGGAGACTTTCCAGACACATCTCTTTTCCCTGAGGAATGCATTCTTTCAAAGGCGAGTACACATCCAGAATCAGGTCATGCTCTTCTTCGCGGTAAAGCTTCATGTCTAGTTCCAGCACCGTGTCTACACTCATTACCCGTTCTTCCCCATCTGAATCCGGTTTTACTTCAATGCTCTGATGCATAACGGAAAAACCAATATTTGGAATCATCTCTCCCATACAACCAGTACACTCCACTTCCGTATTAAACGGCAGCACATACTCTGCCCACTGAAGCGGATTTTCCTCATCTTCTCCCGAATAAAGGACAAAAACTGATAGTTCTCCTCTTGCTCTCACCACATTATCCTCTGGACGCAGATCCATTCCACGGACATCGATGGTATACCACAAGAGCTGTTCAATGTTCGGTTTATTGGACACCAAAGTCACTTCATCCTTAATCCGCATAGTGTCCTTTTTATGTACCATAAGACTCATTAAACGGACTTTCTTCCTTTTTACGGAAATTCCCTCCTCACTGATTTCTACCGGAAGCTGAATTCCTGCCATTTCATCTACCACTGCATAAAAGGTGACAATTGCTTTTATGTTTAGTTTTCGGGAATGAATCATGTGCACGCTGAGATCCTCAATCTCCCACTTCAGGCACATTTTATCCCCACTTGCAATCCCTTCCAGGTTCAATGTCTCATCAAAAGACAGTTTTGCCCCCAGACTGCTCACCTTCTGGTTTTCTTCCCCCACATAGAGAATATCCACATTCAAGTTTCCGCTGATAAATGCCTTGCCCTCGCTGAGACGCACTTCATCCATGGAAATGTCACCCTTGCTCTGGATCAGTCGTCCCACATCCGGCTTTGCATCTGGTACATTATAATCTGTATCAAAAGTTACCTGGCTGGCTGCACGGCTTTTTATCTGAAGCATCTGCACACTTTCTTTTCTTAATTCCACGATTTTCCACTCCTTTTTGGCAATCTACTATGTCAAATCTCAATAAATGTAACGGTTCAGCACCTTCACGGTAACCGCTTTGCGATGCACGGAAAGCAAACTTACATTGTATTAGAGCATGTTTGAAAAATGCTGCGCCCATCTTGCAGAAAGCCTTTTTCAAACACAATCTAGTTTTCACTCAAATATGACTGACTCCTTTCGATACTCCGTTTTCACTACAATATAAGGATAAGACGGAGGACTAAGTACCATCTTCTCATCGGATGGACCGATCAGCTGCGTCCGAAAAAATACTGCCTGGGAGGTGACGCCCAGTTCTTCCACGGAAATGCTGTAGCCACCACTCATCTGCTGCCCGTATCCTTTTATAAGAAACAGCTCCTTTTCACTTTGGTAGGTCAGCTGAAATTCATTCGCCTTTTTCTCCTGTATCAAAGCAGCCAGTTCCGCCGGCAAATCTTCATTTTTCACAATGGAATATTCCAAAGGTTTCCGCGGCTCCTCCTCAATGCGGATAAAATTGCATCCACTGACCAAAAGCAGTGACCACAAAATTACTCCCAGAAGAACTGCTTTTGTTTTTTTCATTCTGCCACCTCAGATGTCGCGTTGCTGTTCATCTGATGCTCAGTTTTTAAACACAGCAAACAGCAATCTCCATTTATTTTATTGTATGAGGGATAAAAAAGATTTATTGCAAGAATTTTTAAAATTTCATATAATAGACATAGATTATGTGTTGCTGTTCATGGTCTGAGCAGCAACGATTATGAAGCAGAAAGGAAAATCATATGATTCGTTTTATTTTATGCGTGATCGTAGTGGTTGGATTCCTAATTCTTTCCATTCCCATCCTTCTGGTAGAGTGGATCATTGGAAAATTCAATCCTATGGCGAAAGAAATCAGTTCTCTTCGGATTGTCCAGGCTGTTTTTCGGTTCATCCTGTGGGTGGCAGGTGTGAAGCTGACGGTTATCGGAGAAGAAAATGTGCCAACTGATGTGCCGGTTCTCTACATCGGAAATCATCGAAGCTTCTTCGATGTGCCGCTTACTTATCCCCGATGTCCAATCCGTACCGGCTACATAGCCAAGAAAGAAATGGAAAAGGTTCCTCTTCTTTCTACCTGGATGAAACGTCTTCACTGCCTGTTTCTTGACCGTAATGACCTGAAGCAGGGACTGAAAACCATTCTCACTGCTATTGAGAAAGTGAAATCTGGCATTTCCATCTGCATTTTTCCAGAGGGTACACGAAACAAAAATGAAGATGAACTGGACATGCTTCCATTCCATGAGGGAAGCTTCAAAATTGCCGCAAAGGCAAACTGTCCGATCATCCCGATGGCGATCAGCGGCTCCGCTGATATCTGGGAAAACCATTTTCCAAGAGTTAAGAAAACCCACGTTATCCTGGAGTATGGCACCCCCATCTACATAGACCAGCTGGAAAAAGAAGACAAAAAACACCTGGGTGCTTATACACAGAATATCATTCATGAAATGCTGGTAAAAAATAAAGCGCAGTTATAAACCAATGCAGGACAGACATTTAATCTGTCCTGCTTATTATTTTCAGCGCCTTCCTAAAAAATCATTCTTGCTTTTTTCCCAGCTGTTTTCTCCTTACTTCCTTCGGCGATTCCCCATAAGCTTCCTTAAATTTTCGCAAAAAACCTTTGTAATTGGTAATCCCGTTTTTATCCAGAAGAAATGTTATATTTTTATCTGTCTCCAGAAGATCTGTGTGGAAATGCTCCATGCGGATCTGATTTACATAAGCCAGGAAGGTCTGTCCTGTATATTTGCGAAAAAGACGACAGAAATGCTCTGGTGTAATGGACAAAAGCCCAGCAGCATCGGCAAGGGAAATTCTTTCCCCATAATGTTCCCGGACAAATTCCATGCACAGCTTCATCCGTTCCAAGTCTCGCAGAGTGCCGTGAGCTGTTTCTGTATCTTCCTCACTCCTGATTCCTTCTGTATAAAGAAAATAAAGTAAACGGTAAACAGCAGAAAGCACCAGAAGATGATAGCCTTCTTTTTTTTCTTCATAAAAGCCTGCAATTTTCCGAAATACGTCTCTCAACTGATCATACAGATCATCAGCCCGATTTGTAGACTTTCGATTCTCCCTCATCTCAACAAGTCCCTTTCCCTGCACATTCTCCAGTTGTTCTCCCTGAACACATGCGTCAGCTGATTTCGACCTTATAAACTCCTGAAATTTCAGTCCCTCCCACTTTGCAGAAATTCTTTCCAGATGAACCGGCGGGATCTGTAAAAGATAATACCTGGCATCCTCATGCGTATGGGTATAATGGATATCATTGGAATTTACCAGAAAAATATCCCCTTTTTTCAACTCATAACTCACATCATTAATAGATGCTGTAATCTCGCCGCCAAGCACATAAATAATTTCCAAATGCTCATGCCAGTGTGCTGGTAACAGTTCATCCCAGGTATTTACATATGTAAAATGAATTTGTCCCAAATGATCATCCAGCACGTTTTCATATTCCGCTCTCATAGTATGCCTCACCTTCTTTTTTCACTCAAATTTCCCGACTTCCATCCTCATCCAAAATACACAACACTTATATCACAGGTTTAAAATCAAAATACACCATCTATTCTTTATGATAATATATAATATTTCATCTGTAATATCAAGAAAGACCTATAAAAGAAGCAATAAACCATCTAGTACACCACCGCTTTTTCCAGTACAATAGCAACATCAAGACAACTACACGAAAAAAAATTTCTAATTATAAATTTATCTACAGGAGGACATCCCACAATGAACAAATGGACCAGAGTTAAATTCCAGCCAAACCTTCCCCTTAGGGAAAGCGGCCGTGTTACCGCAAGCAAAGAACATATCCTTCTTTCCAAAGAAGCCGCCAAAGAAGGTATGGTTCTTCTAAAAAATGAGAAAAACCTGCTTCCTCTTACTGAGGGCACACGCATCGCCCTTTTTGGCAAGGGCAGCTTCGACTATGTAAAAGGCGGCGGCGGAAGCGGTGATGTTATGGTTTCTTATGTACACAACCTTTACGATGGGCTGAAAATGCAGGAAAACGCCGTTCAGATCTACGAACCGTTATCCGATTTTTACCGCACCGATATCCGACATCAGTATGAAAAAGGTGCCGCACCAGGAATGACGGTAGAGCCAGAGCTTTCCCAGGAGCTTGCTGACGGCGCAAAAGCATTTGCTGACGTTGCAGTTGTTGTGATCAGCCGTTTCTCCGGCGAGGGCTGGGACCGTTCCAGCATTGAATGCAACAACGAATTTAATCCATGGGATACAGAAACCACCATGCCGAAAATTTCCGGCGAAGTTTTCCCAGATGGCGACTTCTATCTCACTACCAGGGAGAAAGCAATGCTTTCCATGGTAAAAGAGCGCTTTGATGATATCGTAGTCGTTCTCAATATCGGCGGAATCATGGACCTTTCCTGGGTAAAAAATGATGACCGGATTTCCTCCGCTCTTCTTGGATGGCAGGGTGGCATGGAAGGCGGGCTTGCCATGGCGGAGCTTCTCACCGGCAAAGGGAATCCATCCGGTAAGCTGGCTGACACTTTTGCTGCAGACGTAAATGATTATCCATCCACTGCTAACTTCCATGAGTCTTTTGATTATGTAAACTATACAGAAGATATTTATGTAGGCTACCGTTATTTTGAAACCCTTCCAGGAGCACAGGAAAAAGTAATCTATCCATTTGGATACGGACTTTCCTACACCACCTTTTGCCTGAACACCACCGCTATGTGGGAAACAGAGGATCAGATTTTCGCTGAAGTTCAGGTGACCAACACCGGTAACCTGGCTGGAAAAGAAGTTGTCCAGATTTATTTCAAAGCTCCACAGGGACTTCTGAAGAAACCAGCCCGCCAGCTTGCTGCTTTTGCAAAAACCCGTCTTCTTCAGCCAGGTGAGACACAGCAGATCCGCCTTTCCTTTGCAAAGGCTGACATGGCTTCCTACGATGACCTTGGAAAAATCAAGAAATCCGCATATATTCTGGAAAAAGGTACTTATAAGTTCTATATTGGAACTTCTGTGCGCGACACTAAGGAGAGCCTCCTGACAATGGAACTGTATGAAAATATGATCACAAAGCAGCTGACAGCTCATCTTGTTCCAACCAGCCTGAAAGAGCGTATGCTCTCTGACGGCAGTTTTGAGGAGCTTCCACAGTCTGCATGCAATGACATGAACGAATGCGTATTTGAGAAAATGGAGCCGGGCACTGAGGAAGGTATTACCCCTGCAGTCCGCTGCTGTACACGTGGCACACTTTTCGACAACTTTGGCAGAAAACAGTTTATTGATGTAGCAGAAGGCAGGCTTTCCCTGGATGATTTTATGGAACAGTTAAGCGATGACGATCTGATTCATCTTCTTGGAGGACAGCCAAACGTAGGTGTTTCCAATACCTTCGGCTTTGGAAATCTTCCGGATTATGGTGTTCCATCCATTATGACAGCAGACGGTCCTGCCGGTCTTCGTATCAGCGGGGAATGCAGCATGAACACAACAGCATGGCCTTGTGCAACCCTTCTTGCCTGCACCTGGAATCCGGCTCTTGTTCAGCAGGTTGGACAGGCTGGCGCCGAAGAAGTGAAGGAGAACAATCTTGCTGTATGGCTTACCCCTGCAGTAAATATCCACAGAAATCCGCTTTGTGGAAGAAACTTCGAGTACTATTCCGAGGATCCGCTGATTGCCGGAAAAATGGGCGCAGCTATGGTAAAAGGTATCCAGTCCCAGCACATTGCAGCTTCTGTAAAGCATTTCGCAGCAAATAACAAAGAGACCAACAGAAAGCACAGCGATTCCCGTGTTTCCGAGCGTGCACTTCGCGAGATCTATCTGAAAGGTTTCGAGATCATTGTAAAAGAAGCACAGCCATGGACGATCATGTCCTCCTACAATGCAATCAATGGTCACCGCGCTTCTGAGAACCGTGAGCTTCTGGAAGATGTTCTCCGCGGCGAGTGGGGCTTCAAGGGAATGGTCACCACTGACTGGTGGACAAGAGCAGAGCATTACAAAGAAATCAAGGCCGGAAATGACGTAAAAATGGGAACTGGTTTCCCAGAACGTGTGAAAAAGGCCATGGAAATGGGACAGCTTGGCCGCCCGGAATTAGAGCACTGTGCAAGACGGGTGCTGGAACTGATTCTGAAGATTGACTGAAATTGAATTTTAGTTATAAAGAAACCCATGGCAATTTTATTTCTGTTGCCATGGGCTTCTTATTTAGGCTCTGGAGCGTGTTTGAAAATACAATCCGAATTATTAGTATTATGTTTTATACATTTTATTTTCTCTCTGACGGATACCTATGCAGCCAGGGCACCGACGAGGTAATCTTATGGAAATTTTCTCTTACAATTTCCTTCTTTTTCCCATTTTCCCCAAGAATCAACAGGCGATCTGCCATAGCCAGGGAATCCGATAAATTCAAAGATAAGATCACCACCGAAATCCCCTTATCCAGGAACTTTTCCAACATACTCCAGATAAACATCCTGTGAGCAAGATCAGCGCCGCAGAAAGGCTGAATACAAAACAGAATCTCCGGTTTCTGCAAAAATACTCTTGTATACACCAGCTGATACTTCTGCTTTTCACTCAGTTCCTCCACCGGCATTTCAAAAACATCTGTCCCTAATATGGGACTGTATTCATTCCGAATACTTTTCTGAAGACGTTTGTTGTGCCAGATTGAAGGAACTTTTTCTGCCAGACAAATACAGAGATTATTCATATAATCCAGTTTCGGAAAAATCATGGTTTTTGTAGTACGTTCCTGGATTACTGCAATCCTGCCATTTCCCGGAATCTCTGTCTGCTTCCCATTCAACAGGATTTCTCCACTTTCCGGTAAAATATCTCCGGTCAGAATCTTCCGTAGCTCCTCCATTCCCCTGGCATCCATAATCTGTACGGCCAGGCATTCTCCTTTATGCACATCAAAGGAAAAATTGCAGGCTGCATCCTCTCCGTAGCCCTTCCATTGAAAAACAACCGGTGCAGCCTGCTGCCCTTCCCTTTTTTCCGTATGATAACGGACCATGTCGTTATATTCCGTCATGTAAGTTACGGGCGGATCATTGAACAGCTCCTCTCTTTCCAGAATCTTCTGGATTCTTCCATTGGTAAACAGCGCACATCTGTCACAGATACTGGAAATCTCTTCCAGATGAGAACAGATATAAAGAAAAGAAAACCCTTTTTTCACATAACGACGGATAATTCCATGGAGCTTTTTCAACTCATCATCACTGACAAGGGCTCCAACTTCGTCCAGCACGATCAGATGATATCCCATAATCACAGCCCGGAGCAATTCTACAATGATCCGTTCAAAAGTAGAAAGCTTCTCCACATCTTTATTAAGGGGAATGTCCATTCCGATATCTTCTAAAAAAGGTTCCATCTGCCGGTTCAGGATCTTTGTGCGGATCACCCACTGGCGAAAGCCCGGACGCAGGACAAAAATATTATCTGCAATGTTCAGATTTCCTGCCAGAGAACTTTTCTCCTGGATAATGCTGATCCTGTTTGCTGCCTTGTAATTCTCTTTCCAGGTGTTTACCTTTTCCCCTCCATAATAAATATAACCGTCATAGAGGGGAAGATTCCGTTCCAGAAGCTTCAGAAGAGCTGTTTTTCCATGACTGTTAACAGGCATAAATCCCATAATCTCTCCCTGAAAAATCTGAAGATTGAAGTCCTCCAGCTTCACAACCTCATCCTCTTTATACGTCACACGCTCCATTCTGAGAACTTCGTTTCTCATACCAACACGCTCCTGTTTTTCACCTGTCTGTCGTCAGTAAGTATAGGGATGGTGATCTCCACATCTGTTCCTTCTCCTGGTACAGAATAAACATGCATGCCATATTCATCCCCAAAGATCAAATGGATTCTGTTATTCACATTCACCAGAGCAATTCCGCCCTGTTTTTCTTCATTGTCGTGAATGGCCTTGGTTGACTTGCCCAGCTTCTGGTTCAGCTTTGCTAAAGTCATCTCGTCCATTCCCACCCCATCGTCTGAAATACGGATGAGCAGGCGATCCTTTGTACACTGAAAACGGATATAAAGATTTCCACCGCCAACCTTCAGCTCCACGCCATGGATAATGCTGTTTTCCAGAATCGGCTGCAACGTCAGTTTGGGGATTCTGCAGTTCATGATCTTTTCATACTCTGCAATATCATAATCAATATGAAGCTGCAGCCGGTCCCCGAAACGATATTTCTGAATTCCAAAATAAGTCTCACAGTTATCCAGTTCTTCCTCCACAGAAACCAGATTCTCCACCTTGGTAATGGTGTAACGGAAAAATCTTGCCAGGGCTTCTGTCATATCTGCAACGCTGTCCAGACCTGCAATAATAGCTTCTCCACGGATGCTTTCCAGTGTATTGTAAAGAAAGTGGGGATTGATCTGATTCTGCAAAGCCAGGTACTGAGCCTGTCTTTTGTTCAGATCCATATACTGGGGAGAACGCACAATGCGGTCTACCATTTTCATCTGCTTCTGGATGCTTGGAGTCAGGTTCAAGAGTTCCATATCTTCTTTTTCGGAAAAAATATAACCATCCAGAAAACGATCCGTCATTTTTTCACAGCGCATGTAAGGGCGGTGAATCCACAGCCAGAATACAATCGGAAACAAAATTGCAAATATTGTTATAATTATGGCCATCCACCAGGGTGTTTCGCCTTTATATGCCAATAACAGCTGAATTACCGCCAGAATAATAAAACTCCCGAAGACTACCGTTCCCAGGACAAGAGCCCGGTTGGATATGTATTTCAGTTTTTCTTTAAATTTCATTTTTGATTTATCCATACAATTTTCTATATGTAGAGGGTTTCACCCCTGCCGCTTTCTCAAAGGTATGTGTGAAATGTTTCGGATCGTTATATCCTACCCTCCTGCAGATTTCTGTTACTGGAAGATTGGATTCCCGAAGGAGTAGCTTGGCCTGTTCCATTCTCACGTTGATCAGATATTTTGCAAAACCTTCTCCTTCTGTCTTCTTGAATAAGGCACTGAAATAAGCAGTGCTAAGTCCCACTATCTCGCTGACTTCCTCTAAAGTCAGCGGATCACTGAAATGGTTCTGGATATATTCCTTTGCCTTGCGAACCGGGCGGATAGTATCAGTTTCATAGCGTTCAGCCTGCTCCTGGATATATTTTTTCTGGAAATCCCCAAGACAGGAAAAAATTTCCTCTATTTTTCCACATTTATCACACTGTTTACGGAATTCCTCCACAGTAGCAGTACGCTCTGGAATCCGAATACTTGCCGCAAAAATATCAGCTGCTGCATACACCAGTTCAAAAATCTCGCTGCCACGAATTTCTTTCGCCTTATTTACCGTATCCTGCAAATCCTCTACTGCTTCTGCTGCATTCTGAATGCTGGAAATTTCTACGGCATGAGTAATCTCACGAAGATACTTTTTCAGCAACTCGCTCTCCTGGATTTCTGAAGCTTTTCCCAGACAGTCAAGAACCCGTCCGTCCCCTTTTACCAGCCTTTCCTGGATCAGTTTTCGGGCTTCCTGCATAGAGTCAGCCAAATGCTCTGCCTCTTTGTATGCAGCTCCAACTGCCATGGAAAAGCTTACATGCTGAAACATATTTTTCTGGATTTCCATCTGGGTAAGGCTGCTCTTCATGCTCCGGCGGATGGATTCCTTCTCACTTTCCGGATAGTTAAGAATACCGTAGCAATAGTCATCACGAATCAGAAGAACTAATTCGCGGCTGTCTTTTTTCAGATTTCGTTCCAGGACCTCACGTACTTTTTCCATAAGGATTTCACTGGAAGTGGAGCTGATCTCTCGTGCGCCAGCCAGACCTGTTGTTCCATCCATTCTGCCGCCAGAAATGATCTTTCTTCCATAATCCACTTTTACACAAAACGCCTGGTACACTCCCTGTCTTGCTTTCAGATGATAAATGCTCGTCAATGTGTCCTGTGAAACCGGCATATCCGGCTGATCCAGCAGCCGGTCGATCAGATTTGCCCGTAAATGGTCATCATCCCTTTTCGCCTTATTTACAAGCTCCTGATGATTCAGTTCCGACTCCTTGCGCTCCCCGATCTTTTTCTGCAATTTCTGCAGGGTAGCAGTCAGTTCCCCCTTGTTTACCGGCTTCAGAAGATAATGTCCCACACCGTAACTGATAGCCTGCTGTGCATACTCGAAATGGGCGTAACCGCTGATTATGATTACTTCCAGAGCGGAATCCAGCTCCTTCACCCTTTTTACCAGCTCCAGGCCACTGCAGCCTGGCATGCGGATATCTGTGATCAGAATATCCGGCTGTGTCTGCCGTACCATTTCGCAGGCTTCCTCTCCGTTGTGGGCGATTCCCACCACCTTCATTCCCATAGAATCCCAGTCGATCAGTGCCTGGATCAGCTGGCAGATCCGCACCTCATCATCTGCAATTACTACCTTTAAAATCTCCATGTTCTCCGTCCCCATTACATGATTACTGTGAAGAAATTTCCCCATTTTTTTAGAAACTCTCTCCACTTTTTCTTACTTCTAATAATAATCCATTTCAGCATTTTAAGCAAGAAAACCGCCGGAAAAACCGACGGTTTCTTGCTCCTTATAATTACTGCCCCAGCCGTCATCATATCCATGACGTTCCATGAACAATATTCCTTTTATTTCAGATTATTTATCAGAATCCTTTGTGATCACAGATACACCTGTATCTGTAACTTCTCCGCCGAGTTCCTCGCCGTTGATTGCTTTTACAGCTGCTTTTACGCCTTCAGATCCCATAACATCTGGGTTCTGAGCCATTGTGCAAAGAAGATATCCGTCGTCGATCAGGTTCAGAATCGCGTCAGATTTATCAAAACCAACACCGATGATGTCAGCGTTTCCAGCTGCTTTGATGGCATTTCCGGCACCAGTTGTGGAGCCTTCATTACATCCGAAGATACCAACAACACCCTGTGTAATGTAGTTCTCTGCGATACTCTGGGATTTTGCAGCATCACCTTCGCCGTACTGGGTTTCCATGATCTCGAAGTCTGTGCCGTCAAATGCTGCGCGGAAGCCTTCCTCACGGTTTACGCAGGAATCAGTAGCTGCGTTTACATTAATGATACCGATTTTACCAGATGTAATACCAGCATCCTCAAGCGCCTTCTTCATCTCTTCTCCTGCTGTTGTTCCAGCTGCCTCATTGTCTGTGGAGAAAGTAGCTTCTGCCTCTACATTTGCAGGGGAATCAACATATACGATCTTAATTCCCTGATCTTTTGCTTCCTGAAGTGCGGAAGAAATAGCGTCTGGTCCGTTTGCAGCAACCATGATTGCATCATAACCGCCTGCTACTGCATTGTTTACACACTCGATCTGCTGAGCGTCATCTTTTGTATTCGGGGACATGAAGTCAACTGTTACACCAAGCTCTTTTGCTTCTTCCTGAGCGCCTTCGTTCAGGGTGATCCAGTGCTGGTCGATAGAGTCCATTGTGATCAGCGCAATTTTCTCATCGCCTGTAGCCTTAACATCATCTGATGCATAAACAGTAGCTGCTCCAAGGGAAGCGATCATAGATACTGCACATACCATAGCTAAAAGTTTTCTTTTCATTGTAAAAATCCTCCTAAAAATTATTTTTTATAACTACCCGCCTTCTCCATTTGCGGTTTAGTTTCATGAAATTATTTTACATCTCCCATATTCAGTTGTCGATTTCATTTTCCTGTGAAAAATACTGTTTTCTTGCGGTTATTTTTTTCTGTGTTTGCCAAACTGTCCGTTTCTTACAACTACATCCAGCAATACGGCTGCAACTACGATCACGCCGATTACAACTCGCTGGATACCAACTTGTGCACCGATCATGTTCAGACCATTTTCCAGAGTCTGCCAGACAGCTGCACCTGCGAAGGTTCCAAGAAGGATTCCAGTTCCTCCAAGTGGGGAAACGCCACCGATTACGCCGGCTGCTACGCCATACATCTCGTACATGTTTCCAGCTTCCATATTTCCCATACCAGCCTGTGCGCAAAGGATAAGACCAACTACACAGGAGCATACGGAGCTTACCAGATAAGTCTTTACTGTGGTGGAAACTACGTTTACACCAGAAAGCTTTGCCGCGTCCACGTTAGAACCGATTGCGTAAATATGACGGCCTGTACGTGTCTTGGATAAGATAAAGAAAAATATAACAAAAATAACAAGTGCGATCCAGAATGTGTTATAAATGCCAAGCGTTTTACCGTAATAAAAACAATTTTGGAATGCATCAGCCGTTTCTTTTCCAACACCTGTTGCAATGGCATCTGTATTTCTGTTTCCGTTTACCATGTAGGCAATTCCTCGTGCTACGAACATGGTTCCCAGAGTTGCAATAAATGGAGGGAGTTTAAATTTTCCAACCAGATATCCATTTACCACACCAACTACCAGACAGGCAATAAGTGCGATCACAATTGCAAGGAATGGTACCATTCCTGTTGTCATTAAGGTAGCTGCGATCATGGCGCTCATTCCGACCATGGATCCGATTGACAGGTCAATGTTTCCAGTGATCAGTACGTAACTTTGTGCAATACCGATCAACAGGTACTTGGACATGGAACGCAGCAGGTTCAACATATTCTGTCCTGAAAAAACCGCCGGGTTAATGATACCAAATGCGATATAAATAATGATCAGCCCCACGAATGCGGTAAGTGCTGCCCCCATTCCCCTGATTCCCAATAATTTCTTTAAAGGGCGTTGCTGTTTACTATTCATTTTTACTTCCTCCCTCAGTTTCCTTAATACTCTTGTTTTCAAAGGATGTTGCCATTGTAAGGATCTCGTCCTGGGTGGCTTCCCTTGCTGAAACCTCACCGGTGATACGTCCGTCACACATTACGATGATACGGTCTGCAATTCCCATGACCTCCGGCATTTCAGAGGATACAAACATAACTGCAATTCCCTGTTTTTTCAGCTCATTCATCAGATTGTAAATTTCTACCTTTGCGCCAACATCAATTCCTCTTGTGGGCTCATCAAAGATAACAACCCTTGAATCTCTTGCGAGCCATTTTCCAACAACTACTTTCTGCTGGTTTCCACCAGAAAGATTGCCGGAATCAATTTCCACATTCGGTGTTTTAATCTGGAGATCCTTCACTGCTTTTTCGCAAAGAGCATCTTCTTTTCCTGAGTTTATCACACCCATCTTATTGCATACAAGGTCAAGATTTGGCAGTGCCAGGTTCTGACGGATGCTCAGTTTCGTACAGAGACCGTCTTTTTTACGATCCTCAGGAGCAAGCACAACACCGTTTCGAATGGCATCCATTGGACAGTTGACTTCGATTTTTTTACCATCCACATAAAACTCTCCGCTGTCTTTCGGATCAACACCGAAGATGGCTCTTGTAGTCTCCGTTCTTCCGGCTCCCATCAGTCCCGCAAATCCTACGATCTCGCCTTCATATAAAGAGAAGTTGATATCTCGGACCATTTTTCCGGCATTGAGATTTTTCACTTCAAAAATCTTCTTGCCTTTCCTGCATTCCACTCTCGGGAATTTTTCTTTGATTTCACGGCCTACCATATTTTTGATAATGTAGTCCATGTCCATGTCTTTGAAATTACCGTCTGTTATGTATTGTCCATCTCGCATGATGGTAACTCTGTCCACGATATGGGACAGTTCTTCCAGTCTGTGTGAAATGTATACGATTCCTCTTCCTTCGTCCCTCAGCTTTCGGATGATACGGAAAAGATCATCAATTTCTTTTGCTGTCAGAGAGGATGTAGGCTCGTCCATGATCAGGATCCTTGCATCGATGGAAAGTGCTTTTGCAATTTCAACCATCTGCTGTTTGGATACTGGCAGATCTCCTACGATCTGATCCGGACTGATGTCGATTCGAAGATCGTCCAGAACCCTCTTGGCTTCTTTCCGCATCTTCGCATTATTTAAGGATAAACCACCTTTTACTTCTCTTCCAAGGAACATGTTCTCCGTTACTGTTAAGTGCCTGCACATGTTCAATTCCTGATGGATAATGGCTACTCCTGCTTCCTGGGCCTGCTTTGGTGTTAGGTCGTCATAGGATTTTCCGAAGATTTCCATCGTTCCTTCGTCTCTGGTATATACACCGCTGAGGATTTTCATCAGGGTCGATTTTCCGGCTCCATTTTCTCCCAGCAGCGCCATGACTTCTCCAGAACGCAGCTCAAATTTTACATGATCCAGAGCCTTAACACCCGGGAAACTTTTGCTGATATTGTTCATGGAGACAATGACCTCATTCATTCCATTCCCTCCTTATTTATTTGTTTTTGTTTTCCTTTGTTGATATTATCTTAACTCATACGATGGGGTTGGGATAGAGGGGGAGAGTTTGGGTTTATAGGGGTTTTTTTATTGTATGAAGGGTATGTGTGTAATCGAGTAGGAGAAATATCTCATCTTGTGAATGAGATATTTCGACCTCTCACACCACCGTGCGTACCGTTCGGTACACGGCGGTTCAATCAACTTAGCAAGTGACACACCTTTCGGTGTAGTAATCTAACATTGAGACTAATCCAAATGAGGCTAGTCTTTTGTTGGTAATTACATAATTCAATGCCCCGCTACATACATGGGCTATCCTCGCTCCTGTGTATGCTATCGAGTATGCATCTTCTTTATTCATTCCAAGTTTTATCAGATTCTCAGCACGGTTTTGTGGTGTTTTCCAATGTTTCCAAATGCACATACGAAGTCTGTACCTGATATTACTGTCAAGTTCTTTGCAGAGTGTTTTCATACTTCCTATCTTGAAGTAGTTAATCCACCCTCTGATAAGCTGATTGAGCTTTTCCACCTTGTAGCTGTTGCTAACGCCCCAACTACGGCAAGTGAGTTTTCTCATTCTGTTCTTAAACTTCGCTACTGATTGTGCATGTGGTTTCGCCTTAAACTGATGCGCTCTTGTGTCATAGTAGAATCCAAATCCAAGGTATTTCAGTCCGCTTGGTCTGTCTACTTTGCTCTTAGTCATGTTGACCTTAAGCCCTAATTTCTCTTCAATAAAACGAGATATATTTCTCATTACCCGATTTGCAGACATTTCACTTCCAACCATGATAATACAGTCTGGTGCTAGAATATAAATAGTACAAGTCAAAATGAGAATCCCTAATTACAAATTT
>OHHV01000035.1_pt1 | contig 92557 bp, 142 predicted proteins | sample 1568141 | NCBI WGS metagenome assembly OHHV01 (sample SAMEA3879589, study PRJEB24766) | human gut metagenome | biome: human-associated habitat; feature: feces | place: USA | collected 1985/1987
AGGACTGCTTCCATTTGAGCCTGGATCTCATTCAGGAAATTCTTTCTTAGGTACTGAATTATGGCAATTTGGCAAAATTTTCGGCGCAATAATATATGGGCAAAGAGTTTGTTCCCTAACACATAATCTGTATTTAGGATCTTCGGGGAATTCCGGATGGGTATATTGCCAAGACATTTGTTCTGCTAATGGAGCTGCGGAAGCTTATTGGAGTATTAGAACAAATGGATCTGCGGTATTTACCAACTTAACTTCTAAGAATAAAATTACAGGGGATGTTAGTGGAAGTGCTGCTTATTTTCCTACAGCCTATATAGGAGGAACTCAGGCTAATCCACAAACTTATTTCTCTCAAAACATGGGTTTAAGAGTTGCTATGACTGGTATTGGTTTTGGAGGACCTTGGTCTGACACCTTATGGATTAATGGTTATTCAGGAAACGATGTTCTTCCAATGTGCGCTTTACATTTTATTAGAAATGGAACACCTAGATTTGGTATAAGCACCCAAAATTCTAATGGGACTTCTTACGGTACAAACTATGAAGTATGGACTGCCTATAACAGTAATAAAGATGGTGTCAATTGGTCAGCTCAAACCTTCTTTTCAAGTATTGGTTTGAAAAGTAGAAATATTTGTATAGAGACTGATAATTCTGGAAATAGTGGAGGATGTTCTTCTGAGATAAATAACTGGAACTCTAGATTGTACCTACAGCATAAATCAAGCCAACATTTACAGATGTGTAATGGAGGTGGTAATGTTGCTATTGGAGGAATTGATACTACTTATAAACTAAATGTATCTGGTGATATTAGAGCTTCATCTTGGATACGTACAGACGGTGCGACCGGATGGTACTCTCAATCTTATGGAGGTGGAATCTATATGACTGATTCTGAGATGGTTCAGGTATACAATAACAAAGTATTCTATAACTCTGGTTACAGACAATGGGGTATTGGTGGCCATTATTGTGGTTTAAAGCTATATAACACCAGTCACATAGGTATTAATTTAGCAAATGCTAAATACACATGGGGAATTTACTCCAATAATAACGGTAATATGTATATAGGCCGTAGAGATGGAGATGTTAACAACTCTACTGGTAGTTACATGATAGAGCTTTCCTACAGCACTCTACAGATGAACGGAAACTTAGTAGCCTCCGGTGGAGTTACTGCAAAGAGTACCTCAGACCTTCGACTGAAAAACGTATTTCTAGAATCTACAGACTATCAAAAAAAGCTGTTATCTTTAGGAAAGGTTTTTGATTTTGAATATAACCATATCGCTAAAAGCCGGAAAGAAAAAAATGCGGATAACTGCAAACATATTGGCCTAGCCTACCAAAATGTAAAGGACATTATGCCGACTATCTGTGGTCTGGATAAAGACGGGTATGGTTACATAAACTACATAAGTCCCGATTTTATTTCCTTAATTGCAGGAGCAGTCCAATTGAATATCTTAGGTTTATATAAAGTTGAAAATAAGACGCAACAACTTGAAAGACGTATTAAAGATCTAGAAGCAGAAATTTCCATGTTGAAACAAAAAGGGTTAGGCAATTAAGCCTAACCTTTCTTTTAACTGTTTATTCTCCGCTTCTAATTGCCGGACTCTGTTTTTAAGGGAGTCAATATCCTTTTTGATAGTATACTCTTCGGATATTATTTCTTGAATGGCTCCGATAGATAAAGCGATCAAATCAGGGTGGATATAATTTATGTAACCGTAACCATCTTCGTCAAGTCCTGTAATGACAGGCATGGAAACTTTTGCCGTTTGATAACCTAGGCCGATATGGTTTAGACTATCAGCGTTTTTTCCTACTCTTGATTTAGCCAAAGAATTAAACTGATAATCAAAAACAGGACCTAATTCTAGGATTCTCTCCTTATAACTTTTTGGGGATTCCAATTTAATTTTTAGGCGAATATCCGATGTTGATTTAGCGGTCACACCTCCGGTAGCTACGATGTTACCATTAACTTGGAAATAACCTCCCATACCTAGATACATTAGCTCTGTATCATTATGTTTCCAGCTAAATTTTAGAATATCTATTCCTCCTCCTCGATGTACATCAAAGCGTGCCCATTCAGAATACCAGTTTACAGCATATCTGGCAACTACTGAATTTACAGTAGAACCAATTTTTCCATAGATGATGGTCTTAGTAGCTTCAGAACCGTCCACTTGTAAGCCTATAGAACTATTGCCATTGCTTTTAAAACCTCCCTGAGTTAATATAGCATCTGTCTCCGCATTGTCAACATAGAACTTTCGGGTATTGTAGGTTCTTATCCAAACACCATCTACCATATAAATACCACCGGCATAGGTTTCATTATACCAACCTGTAGACCCAACAGTTCTAAGCCAACCTGATGTAAGGTGTATTCCATCACCATTTATATAACCGAAATTTGTATACCAGCCATTCAAACTAAGGTTTGCTAGACCACTACCACCCTGAGCATAGATTCCAAATGTAGAACCATCATTCATTCTTATAGATCCTGCAAATACTCCGGGTTGATGAAAACCGATTCCAGGTTTAATAGTATTAGCAGTACCATTACCGTTGACCATTATACCTAATTGAGAATAGTCATTTCCACTAGGTATCCTGAAATATGCGTTATGGAATCTTGCTTCTGTTGATCCCCAATATCCAGCATTAACAGCATTGGATACAAAATTAATATATCCATCATGATCCCAATTAAATCCGGTATCAGTGTCTCCGATTGCTAAGGATATAGCAGGAGCTGCATCAGCACTATATGCGTTTCTATGAACATATAAATAACCTCCACAAAACAGTCTACTGTAAGCAATAATATCACCACCTGTATAGATAGTGCTAGAAGCATTGATAGTAGTTACATTTTGTAAAGCTCCAGATACGTCTTGCGTGCCATTAAAAGGTTGACCCCATAAATTTCTTGTTGTTCTTAGATTCGCAGGTGCCCAATATACCTGATCAAATGTTTTATCCATTGGAGAATTATCTTGCGAAGTTTTTACTGCCGCACTATACGTATAAGATCCGCTAGTCCAAGAATACCCATTTGGGTGAGGAGTTAGAACTTGATGATTTGTAGTCCTATAATAATATATCCCTCCTCCACGTAAATAAATAATTTCGTGAGATCCCATTGTGTTTTGTTGTCTACCTCCAAAGGCAGTTTCCCCACCGTAAGATCCGTGATACCAGTCTAACTTAGAAACAGCACTTAACGTTCCCCAACCGGAACCTGTTACATAATAATCTAGTAACAAAGAGAACCCGGAAGCATGTGATGCCCACGATGGTTTATTACCTCTAAGACCATTAAATATAGTGATTCTCAATGGAGTTCCACCATAAGCTGGAGCACCAAGAGAACAAGGATACCATTTATTAGAATCAAGGCTTGAAAGGTCTAAAGTTAATTGATTTTGGTTTAAACAGTTTAAAGCGAAAGCCCAAGTAGTTCTTCTGATGAAAGCATCGTCTGAAGTATAGAAATAATTCCCCACATACTCAGTAGCTATATTAGGACGGATATAACCAGTATCCAGATAACCATTAATATCTATAGAGATTCCTTTACCCGGTTTTGAAGTGTTAGCAGTTTCAGTCCCAGCTAGACAAATCTGGAAATACTTCACCGGATTTCTTCCTATAATCCATTGCCCATCAACTTTACCGTTCCAAGCATTTTGAGATCCGAATTGAATATTAGACCACCCATTTGAAGCATTTCCTATTCTAATGCCCTCATTATAATCGCCACCTGTTGTCGGTAAGACCAAGAAAGTATCACGTACTTCTGTCTTAACATAAAAGTCATTAATGTTGTCTCTAAAGATAGCGTTCCAACTAGATACTTTACTATTGTATATACCTAATTGATAATTTTCGGTAGAATCTCTAGCTGTAATAGACCAATATCTTTGATTATTAGCTCCCATCCATATATCACAAGGATTATTTGTTAATGTGATTATGTTTAATTCAGCTCTAGACGAAGATAATTGTTCTACAGGAACTCCGACAGAGATCATATTGTTCGCTCTAAAAAAAGGCGCAGTAAGTCGTCCAGTCATAGTATCCCCAGCCTTTTTAACCCGAATTAAAATATCAATGTAGATAGGTAGTTTACAAGATTTTAGTATATTTGCGGAATTACCGAATTAAAATATCAATTATATGGCTAAAAGTATGTACCCTTCTTTTCCTTGGAACGCAAAAACCAAGGAAACATCTCTCCTTGAAAAAAGAGTTGAGGAACTTTCCAAGAGTCTTGAACAGCTTGAAAAAACTGTGCAAGAACTCAATATTGAACTGAAGAAACTAAAACAGAAGTAATATGTCACACGCTAACGGAATAATTACTGCTCCGGTAAGTATTGAGGATGTAAAACTGACGATTGGCTGTGCCAGTGATGACTTAGGCACTCTTTGCGCAAAAGCAAAAACAGGTGGAAAGAGTGGTTATGCGTTCAACATTGTAGAAAACGGAGGTACCGTAAACAGTGGAGAACTTCTTGCCGATTCTTCCCCCTACTGGAATTTATATTCCAATGAAAGTCCAGGAGAATGGTTGGCTGCTACAAGTGCTGACGGACCTCTTATTATGGAGTTAAAACGTTTTTTAGGAGATAGGAATAAAGGATATGGTTTCGGCCTTCATCATTTTGATGGGTATAATCATAACGCTGCTGCTCCTTTCCCCGGAGGACAGCCTCTTGAATTTACGGAAGGTGCCGGAAGTGGGTCTGTTACTTATACAGTAACCTTAAAACCCAACACGGGTAGTTATAACTGGGCTAAAATTTCCGGAGCGACTTTATTTCAGTCCAGAGTCTATAATGGAAGTATTTTAATTGCTCAAAGTACACCTGTAGCTATCAGTTCCGGGACAGTCACTATTTCTGTGCCTCTGACAATTAATACAGCTAGTGTTGGAGTATTCAGATATAAGACACGTTTGTACATCGGTAGCGGATCTGTTAACGACTTTAATTCACTAGGCTATATTCCGGTTGAAGGGGAAATAACAGTCACTATTACGGCTAAACCTGTTATAACTGCGAGTGTTAGAGTTAGTGGTAGAGTTAATGTATTTGCGATGGCTGAAGGAGTTACTTCTAACAATACTACCCGGTTTAGCGGTACGTACAGATTAAATTCAGGTGTTACTACAGATGGTAAGACTCTCAGAAGTATGACCTATAGTTGGGGATCTGCTGCTGCCGGCAATGAAGGTTCTCTAACTGTTACCTCGTTTAATTTCAGGGAAGGACCTTCTTATCTTAGAAGTTATTCTGCCGGAGACAATGTGGAAACCTTTACATCCGATCCTGCTAGAGTGCCTAGGGACTTTATAAATTCTTATCAAGTATTATTTGTTTATGAATAGCTTATGAAAAATTTATTTAAACTTTACAGAGAATGGAGGGATAGGAAATTTGTCGAACGCATCAACAGAGTCTATTTTAAGAAAGATGAAAAGTCTAATCTGTACTTAGAAGGTTCATTACATGTTTCGAAAGATATAATTGTTTATGATGGTATTGCTACCAATATAGACAGTATGAAAGAGTATGTATCTAAAAACCAAAGACAATGAAAAAAGCAACTTTAGTAATTAAGGGAGATTTGATCTCTCTTGGACGTATTGCTCCTGCAAGGGAGGGGGGCAACCTTGTTTGTAATGTCTCCGAGAAAACTCTAGAGAGTATAGACATATCAACTGCAACCGTTATAGAGGGAACTATCCAAGTGGATAATTTTCTTTATAACGGTTTTGTTGTGGTAACAGGTCAAACATGGGCTAAAAAATAGGAGGTCGTATGCCACATAGTAATGGAAAAATTACGGCTCCTATTTCTATAGATGATGTAAAGTATACGATCGGAACTTCTTCAGATGACCTTGGTACTCTCTGTATCAGCGACGCTGTTAATTCCCATGCGAAGTATAAACCTGTCAGACTTGACAGCCTTCTAGGAAGTTTGGAGTCTGGGTATTTTCAAATCGAAGATACCCGAACGAGTGTACCTTATAGTACGGATTGGTGGAGAAGTAAAAACGGTTATGCCGGATTCCAGATGGACCAGGTAAATAATGTGGGAAACCCCAATCTTCCTGATCCGGTATGGACGTATCTGAAACCTGACACTTATTACAGACTTCATGATTTTGAAGGCTACAATCACAATGCGCCCAAAGACCTGTTTACGGTAGGAGTCCCTGAAAAAGTAGGTCTTAATAAAGGGTTCAGGATGACCGTCCATATTCCCCAATCAAGAGACGGTGCTTTATGCCTTCCGGATATTTTTAATAAGGTCGCTTTTGACAGCGATTATATCCGGTTCGTGGTTAATCTTAGAAGCCCTAGTAATCCTAATGCAACGTATGTAGAGCGTGAGCTTCCTGTCACTACCGAGAATAATGTTATCCAGTGGACCGATGATGAAGTTCGTTTGGGAGGTACGGTAGGTGGCAAGCTTTGGTGTCATGTTTACATGAAAAACCATTTGGGGAGGTATGTAAGTCTTAGAAATACAGAAGCTACCAAAACCATATTTGAGATGCAGTACGTTTCCAGCGATCCGTTCCTGTTACAGATTCGCTGTCAGGCTGTCCTACGTTATCTGGTAAGCAAACCTTATCAATTAAAGGTTATGAATCTCACCCCTATCATCAATGCCATGAACTACGCAGGGGGAACTTTGCCGGCTACTACCATTGCCATGTATAGGTATTATACGGACAGTACGGATTATGTTAGAGAGCTTGAATTGTGGAAAAAAGATTTCCCTGAAACTACTGTTGCTGCCGGAGATCACTACACAATGCCGGGCATACCTTTTGAATTTGAAGTAGACACGTATGGATGGGATTCCTATGTAGGAGAAAAAGTCATCTTTATTTGGTGGCAATACCAGATACAAGAACTTGCAAGATTAGTCGTAACTATTAACCGCATGAATAGCTAGTATGAAAAAAGTAGATTTATTGATTAAAGGCAATTTATTTGCTGACAAAGTGGAGGGGGGGGGCGAGCTTTCCCTAGACGTAACAACACTGGCTGACCCCAGTAAGTATGACCTGACAAATGCCACAATCATAGAAGGAGACCTGGATATAGTCTCTTTAACGGGTTGTGGCATTGTTGTATGCACAGGTGCAGTAACAAGTAGAAAGAAAGGAGGTTGCGATGGCTTACGCTAATGGTAAGATAACAGCTCCTATCGCTGCTTCTGACCCGTATTATGTTTTGGGTGTTGCAGCTCCTAGTTCCGGTTGGGATGTCGGTTATATTTGCGGAGCTGCCGTAAAAGATAAGATCAATGTACTTAGTAGGAAAAAACCTGTGAAGTACCCGCAACTGTTTACAGATAACTATCCTGAATGGTATAAAGCCGCTAATGGTAATTTTGGAATTGTTTTGCCGGAATCCGGAAGTAGTTCCGCACTTCCCTCTGCCGGACAACCTATGGCAAGATGGGGGTTTGATTATCCTACTGGTGGAAATTCAGAACCTTATAGACTTACTGATTATATAGGATATAACCACAACGCACCCACTATTTTTAGCATGCACCCTGACCCGGCAGTTTATCCTAGCGCACAATTTAGGTGTTCTATTCTATTAAAACAAAACGCTGAGATTTCTTTGAATGAAATAAACTTTATCAGAACTGCTTATATCGGTTGTATTGTCCGGCACCAGGCAAACGGAGAACTCCGATTCAGGACTTTGAATAAATCCGTGATGGAGATGATGGCGCAAGAATACATAGTTACCCTTGATATTCCTGCATGGCCCGATGGTAAGGTGGATGTCTACATGGTCGCTTCTATGGCTGAAGCATCTGAACAGTCGTATGTGGGGGTCAATACCACGATTTTTTCACTGAACCAGAGTCATCTTGAAACAGCGCATGAAATTAGGACTCTTGCCAAACCTGAACCGAACAGCTTTAAATTCGAGTACAAGGTCGTTAATGAATTTGCAAATGAATATCATTTGGAATGCACATTTACGTCTATTAAGGGAGCATGGGAGAAAGCCCGATTCTCAGTTATGCTTGAATCAGAGCCAGTCGGTGCTTTCCTTGGCGGTATGGGTGAGTCTTTATCTCCTGCTCCGATCGGAGAAATGCTGTCACAGGGAGAGTCGTATACATTCAACTCTCAATCATTTACTCGTGTGCAGACTTCACAGAATAACTATGTGAATTATACGGCTAGATACTTAGGAGATAATTATCAAGCAGGTTCTATTTTGTTTAGAGCTAAATAACTTTTGCATTTTTCCTAAAAATAGCCTATCTTAGCACCGTGAGAATTAATTGTTTAATTTAAAAATCGTATTTATGGCAGCTATTAGTGTAACCGTAGACAATGGTGATTTGGTAAATGTAACTAGAAAGGATGCTACCGTTGTTAGCGAGAACCTGAACTTGGTAGGTACCGAGTTGGTTATTACTACAGGAAAAGTTCTTTCTTTTAAAGGAAACGTACATAGTAAAGCTTCCAAAACTGTTATTGGAACTTTCGAGTACAATAACAATGCCGGAAGTTCCGGAGCTATGATTCCTGCTTCTAGCTATGAATCGGTAGTTCGGATTACAAATGAATCCTACGCGGATAAACAGGTTGAAGCTACTGAAGCTTTGTTGCTTGGAATTGCTAAATTTTCCGAGCTCCCTACGAATACTTTGTGTGAATAACCTTTTAAAAAATTGATTATGTCTGGAAAGAAAACTGCACCCGCAGAAAACGAAGAAGTAACTGAAAAGAAAAATGTTGCTTTGGTTATTGATATGGCCAAAGGTGATATTCAGAAATTGTCCAGTGTCTTAAAGACAATCCACTACGGAAAAATGTCCTTTAACGGAAAAATGGCTCTTGTAAAGAATGGTCTTACGATCATACAAAAGTCTAAAGAATTGGAAGAGGAACGAAAACTCGCTTATGACGGATTTATCCCGGAAGAATATAAAAAACTGGAGGAGAAACAAACCAATGGTGAAGATCTTACTCCGGAGGAAAGCGACAGATTCTCCAAAATGAACCAGCAATACGGCATCAAACTTAACGAGATGTTTGCTGCACTTAATGCCGAACAGGTTCCGATGAAGATTATCCCTCTTTCAATGGCCGACTATAAAATATTGATGGAGGCTAATGAAAGCGCCATCAATGGAGAAGGATTCGTGTACATTTACCAATATCTAACCGAACAGGAGGACTAACATTATGCCAAAAGGACTACCTAGCAGATTTTCTCTTGAAAGAGGACGTTTTTTGCTGACTGACGGAACTACCAAAGCACGGGATGCTATTTGGTTTTATTGCATTTTCGATAAATTCCGGATTTATACGTCTGATTACGGAGCCGGTTTTTATACGCTATTGCAGAAATCTGCTTCGTATCTATTGGCAAATAGAACATTAATACTTGGGAATCTCCGCAGGGGGATTTCTAAGTATGTTTCTTATGTTACTGTAAAGAACCTAGATATTGGCTATCTTGAAGGACGTACCTCTTATGCGGTGATGGTAGAGTATACATCCCCGGACGATACAAAAACTGAAATACGAGACGTAACATTTATCTAAATATGGCTCAGACAAAAGAAGAATTATTGCAATACTTTTCCGGACTTGACTTGGCTCTCCTTCAAAAGTTAGAGAGGTACTCCAAAATGCTGATTATTCCGGATGAAGATCTGCTGACAAATGCCACCATGATACAGATGGTTGATAAGGCACATTCGTTGGCCGATGTTTTATTTCCGCAATGGACTGATAGAAGTAAGTCCGATTTTGGAGAGTTCTTAGTGGAACTCTTTGCTGTTTTTTCCGAAAAGGATTTTTGGTATCTTAATGCGTTCGCCAATGAAGGTATTCTCCAAAAAATGCGTTCTTACAGCAATGCGTTTGCCAAAGCTTCTTCTTTAGGTTTCAGACCTACTTTGTGTAAAGGAGCTACTGCACAGTTTCAGGTAACTTTTGCTGCCGGATCTGCTGTTACGTACCGGAGAGGGGATATTGTTATTAGTGCCGGAGATTCTAAATTCACGAATGACACCGATTTTGCAGTAGAAGCCGCTAGCGGTGCATTAACGAAGACCCTTTCTTTGCGTGAAGGGACACAGATTGCCGAGGATGTTACTTATAACGGCTATTCTGTATTGATACGTAAAGAAAACATTGATATAGACAGTCTGAGAGTAATTATAGACAATATCATATACACCAGAGTCGCTAATTTCGGCACCTCCGGTCCTACAAGTACGCACTACATGGTATTACCGGAAGAAGACGGTTCTGCCAGCATATTTTTCGGAAGTAACGGACTTGGTGTACAACCTAAAGTCGGCAAAGGTATCCGGGTTGAATATCGTAGATGTAACGGTACGGATGGTAACATCGCAAAAACTGAAGCTACTGTTTCCGATAGCTTATCTAATAGACAGGCTACTTCTGCCACTATGCTTGCAGAAGCTTCCGGAGGCACTTATCCTGCTTCCTTTACTTCCATTAAACAACAGGCTCCTTTGTATTTTAGTACGAAAGGCGCAGCCATCAATGAAAAAATTTCCGAGGATACTCTTAATAGTTTTTCGTTTGTTCGACAATCTAAGGTATCTGTCATAGGTAGAGAAGTAAATTACCGGATTATTCCGGTATCAGGTGCTAAAGAACCCAACGATTCTGAGAAGCAATATATTAATCAGAATTTTGCTCCGTATGTAATGACTGGCTATGTTGCCACGTATACGCCTAACACCTATGTAAACGTGCTTTCCCGCCTCTCTGCTGATAAATTATATATTGACTGCATAATTGCACCCAATTATAATAAAACGGCTATTATGTCCTCCGTGCAACAAATTATAAGGGATGTGACAAACCCACTTGTAAAGGCTACCTACGGAGGTTCTCTGATAAAGTCCGATATGGACCTTCTTATAAGATCTTCTGTTGCCGGAGTTCAGAGTGTCACTTTTAAAATGCTCAAAGGACAAACCGAGAGTGTAATGCCTGACTTAACTTTAGGAGATGCTGAGATATTTACACCGATTGATTTAACTAAAGTGGAGGTTAGAACAAATGTCGTTTAGTGAGTATGTTCCCGAACAAGTTCTGGAGTCAGGTGAAGCCAGGAACTTTTTAAGCGTCATGGATCTGGTCCAAGAACTTAAAGCCGAAATAATTTCTGAAGGACTTCGAGTAAACAATAATGCGGTCAACCTAAATAAGAAATGGATTGTCAAGAGATTAATCGACTGTGGACTTAACAGTGTTCCGGTGGAATTTCCGTTACCTGTATTGTTACAGGTTCTTTTAAACATAGACACTCTTTTCAGAACTAGGGGAAGTAAAATTGGAGTTGAATTTTTCTGTAGTGTATTCTCCTTAGGAAGTGTTACAGTGGACGACTCTAAATTTTATGCTGCTCCGATCACCTTATTACTGGATTCTAAAGTACAAGGTTTTATCGTGGATGACAGCACTGACCCCAAACTTTGCTTAGTAGATGATTCCTCAAAAATTAATCCGGCAGTGTCTTTAGGCATCTCCATACAAAGTAGATACTTTAACGGGAATTATCCTACAGAAGCTTCCCTAATCAAGAGTTTCATCTCCACCAACATAGGTCAGTTCTTAGGATTTTCTCCAAATAAGACGATCAACTTTACATATGCAACCAGAGATTCTTTTTATTATCACCCACTTTTAAACACCTATTTCCATGAGTAAGATCATAAATAAACCGTTTAATGCAGCGATTAAAATTTTCAGGACCATCTTTAAAGGGTCTCCGAATTTAATCACATCCGCAGACCTTAACAGACAAATTGAGGCTCTCAAATATCAAATGGACTCCCTTGATGAAAAGGTAGGGGTTCTCAGTGATTTTATGACCTCTATTACTTACGAATCTGGAAGTATTTCTGTTACTCCTATCTTTACATATTTGGAAGTAAAAGGCTGCTCTTTTAATCCTTCGAAGGCTGTACTTACCACTGCTTTAACGGGTAGTGGAAAAGTCTATGTATGTCTTACCGCAGAACAAGAAGAAGTAACGTATGCTACTGATTTTTCGCACGATATAGCCGGAGCTAAGTTCGAAGATGGTACTTCGATGGAGGCTGCTAACCAAATGGTTTATAAGAACGAAGGTTTGGTTATTACTTCCAACCCGGCAGGAGTAAGTAATTTTGTCGCTATTCTTGCCATGTATTCCCTAAATAGTAATGGAACTGTAGAACAAACATTGAACACCATTACGAGATACCAAAGCGCCCTACTAAAACAAACTGTTCCGGTACTTCGTAATTTCGAAGAAAATCCGGAAGAAAATAAACCTGTTAACGGTATGGCTTATGATAAAGCGTTCAGTGTATTGTGGAAAGCTACCTCAGCCATAAGTACAAAGTTTCTCGAATTTATCTTACCGAAAACGGAGAAAAGTGCTATTTTTACAATGACTTTGGATGGTACGGATACGATTCCGGTATCCATCAATGGAAGTGTCGAGACATATCTAGGTATCGTTAAGGTACAATTGCTTGCAGATTTCACTTCGTGGACTCCTACGAATAAAACCAGAGTGAACGTATCGGGCATGTCTCCTGTAGGAACATTCCCTACTACGACCGGAAGAACTCGGATGCAAACCGGAGGATATGCTTCAGACACGGATATTAATAAAACAGTCTCCCTATTGTGGCATATTAATACAGATGGCACACTTGCGATCACATTAAAAGCGGATGACCCGAATAACGTAAAGTCACTTGGAACGTTTTTACTGTTTGGTGTGTATTTCTAAAAGAATTTTGAGATCGTCTAAAAATTTTGTATACTTGTAGTTCAATTTAAAGTAGTTGTAGATGCAACTAACAAAATTGTGACCGGACAATATATTATATCTATTAGTATATTATATAATATATATTAATATATAAATATAGTGTGTCGATGGAAGTTAGACTTTGCAGATGATTTTGTTAGCGCATGTTTAATAACTTGTTAAAAAATAGCTGTATGGAAGTAGGCAGTAATTTAATATTAACTGAACGAGAGATAACAAAATATTTTAAGAGTTCGGTACAAGATATTCAGGATATGCTTTCGTTACCGAATCCGGAATATCAAAATATTATGCGGTTTGGGAAAGGGAAGTTCTACAAGAATGTTCCCTCCCACATTTGCTATTTACGCACGGAAGGTATTCGGATTCCTCGTTACGTCTTACCTCGTTATTTTTTCGGGGAACTTGGTTCTGACCTAACTTACGAGAGTCATGTGAACGTAGGACGTTCTTTGGAGTCAGACCATACCATTTCGTTACGTGGTTATCAAAAAGACTTCTTTAAAACCAATAGTTCCACGATTGATTCCAGTACGGGACTTCTTCTGGAAGCTCCTTGCGGACATGGGAAATGCCACGGTAAAGGTACTCGTATTCTTATGTACGATGGCACCGTTAAAAATGTCGAGGATATTAAGGTCGGTGATTTACTTATGGGAGATGACAGTACCCCCAGACGTGTATTGTCTCTTGCCAGAGGAAGAGAAGAAATGTTTGAAGTAATTCAGAAGAAAGGAATAACGTATACCGTGAATAAGTCCCATATTCTGTCCTTAAGGTATCGTCCTTGGAGTGGTAGAAGTAAAAAAGCGACTTCCTACGAAAGAGATCACTACGATCAGGTATTCGATCTTCCCCTTACTGAATACTTAGACTACGCTCCTTCAAAAAAATCTGGGTATTATGGCTATTGTGTTCCCGTTGACTATCCCGAAAGAAACCTTAAATTCGATCCCTACTTACTTGGATGTTGGTTAGGTGATGGTACGAGTAAAGAACTGTCCTTTACCTGTTCGAAAAATGACAGAACTTTGGTGCATTATTATGCTGAGGTAGCCTCTTTCTATAATTTACAGCTTAACCGAATAAAACAAATTAATTCTGATGGTACTAGAAATAATTCGAATTTATACAGACTTAAAAGTTCAGTTAGGATAAAAGGTCATTGGAAAAATACTCTTTGGGATCTGTTTAAAGAATACGGACTGAAGGATAATAAACACATCCCTGATGACTTTTTGGTTAACTCCAGAGAAAACAGATTAAAACTTCTTGCTGGTATTCTGGATACTGACGGTCATTTAAGACAGGGTATTTTTGATCTTGTGCAAAAACGCAAAAATCTTATTTTGCAGATACGTTCATTGTGTTGGTCATTAGGTTTCAGAGCACGGTTAACCGAAAAAATTTTAGGAGGACAATCTTATTGGCGATTGAGTATTTCTGGAAACATTCACGAGATTCCTACTAAACTACCCAGAAAAAAAGCTCCTATCCGTACAATCAACAAAGATCCTTTTGTTAACAGTATTTCCGTAAAATCTATAGGGGAAGGGGATTATTATGGTTTTATGATTGATGGAAATCATAGATATTGCCTCGAAGATGGAACAGTTACCCATAATACGGTCATGGGCATTTGGTTAGCCTACCTGCGCTATGTACAGACTCTTGTTTTAGTACCTACGTATTATTTAGCCCGCCAGTGGAAAGAACGCATAGAACAAGTTTCTACCGCCAGCGTTTATATTGTTACTTCGAAGGATTCCGCCATTCCCATAGACAGTGATTTTACGATTGCCGTAATGGATTTGTTTTCAGTGCGGACACTTCCTGAGTCATTTGTAAAGAACGTCGGCCATGTTATTCTTGACGAGGCTCACAGGATCGGTGCCGAGACGTATATGCCTATTCTGGATCAAATACCTGCCCGTTACCGAACGGCTCTCACAGCTACCTTTAGACGCAGTGACGGAGTACATAAAATTTTGAAATACCATTTCGGGGAACATATTCAAATGGAAAATCGCTTTCCGAAACCTAGAGTTTTTTCTATGCCTACCGGAGTTACCGTTGAAATGTGCCTTAGTAAAAACAAAAAATACCAGCACTTCATTGAGTTCTTAGACTCCAATGATCTGGACTACACTGAAACTCAGAAAACAATCGCTTTTCCTAAAGATGTTCCCTATGAAGAGATTGCTGCCCGCCAGTTAAAAGTGGGTTCCCTGACAAAAACAGCCTATGCCGAGATTTGTTCCTGTTTACGAAGAGGCAAAGAATTGTCTTATTCAGTCGTTGAGTCGTATCTGAATGAAAGTTCTTCCAGACGTAAGCGTGTCATCTCGTTAATACAGCGCTGTCTGGATGCCGGACGTACCGTACTGTTCCTATCTAAGCGCAAAGATATACTGCACGTTCTGTACAAGCACTTTGCTAAATACCGTCCTATGCTGATTGTCTCCGGAACAGATGATTTATCCGCAGAGGAATCAAAGTATTTGCAAGAGGCTTGCCCACTTATTTTGGGAGTTACCCAACTTGCTAAAGAGGGTTTAGATGTTGACCGACTGGATACCCTTATTGTGTATCTTCCCTTGAAAGACCTTGAACAAGCTTTGGGACGTATTTCCCGGTTACATCCGAAAAAGAAAGAACCTATCGCTTTTTATATGCTTGATAACTGTGCCCTAACTTGGGCAACGTTTATGAACGCTAAACGGATGATGAAGAAGTATGCCGATTATGTCGATTCCAGGACTTTACAAACAATAAACACGATTTTATAACAAATGATTTGGAAGTTATCTAAAACTTTCGTTTATTTGTTGCTGTCAATATGATTTGCCAGTGTTTTTAATCATTAGTCAATTAAGAAAGGGGTCGTAGTTAGTAAATTCAGAATCATTGCGGCGAACAAAAACCTACTACGGCCCTCTTTCTAAAAATTCAAAAACCATGTTTCAAAGAATCGTTAGAGAAGTTTGCAAAGTGATTATGTTCACGATCTTTTGGGGAATACCCATTTTGCTTTCTTGGATGAACAACAATAACAACTACTTGTTTTTATTTAGCGTTTCTATACTTGGGACTATTTGGTTGTTCAATCATTACGAAGATATTGAGAGAATTATTGAACACTCTGAAAATTAAACTTAAGTAGAAATGAACAAAATAAATACAGGCGTAAATAGACGGGAAAGACGCTTACTCCTCAGAAGGGGAGCACGTAAGGATGAAAGAGTGACGTATTTAGACAACAAAGGTTGTGAGTACGACTATAAATGGGTCGCTAAAATTGCGTCATTTTTCAATGTGATTATTGGGTGTTTTCATAATGGCTTTCCAGTTGTAGTACCAAAGCTTTGGTATCCTGCGTGGGCGTTTTACCCGTTCTTTTTTGTACGTTCTGATCTGAGAGTTGCTGACCCAATAGCCGTTCTTAATCATGAACGTATACATGTCAGACAACAGTATGATATACACCTTTTAGTAAGTCTCCCTTTGCTTGTTTTCCTTTGCTATGCGGAGATTAATAACATATTTAATGTAATTCCTTATCTTTGTACTTTGCCGTTTATACCAACGGTTTTATATATGCTAAATTTCGGGTATGCTTTTATTCTGCACAGACTTATTCGGAGAGGAAAAGTCTACCGTTCCTTGCAAGAAATAAGGTCTGCCACTTGTTTTGAAAGAGAAGCTATCTGCCATGCACCTAATGCAGATTATTTGTATACCCGAAAATTTTTAGCTGTACTGAAATATACCGGAATAAAAATATTCAGATAAATGGAACTCAAACCTATCTTGTCTTTCAATGAACAGACTCCTATGGGAGAGTACGAGAAACTTTTTTCGTCTCCCATAGGTACTGTTTTTAGAATCTATGAAGGAGATTTTGAAACTGTGACCAGACGCATTAATGACTTGTTGCAGGAAAAATCCTCCACGGTTAATTTTAGATATGCTCCTATTGTTCCCGGTTTACCGTTATATACGATGTACGGACCTGAGCATTGTATTGTTACCATGAACAGCTAGATCTACTAGCTTGATTTGGAACGTTTCTAACAAGTAACTATATTTGTACCAATCTTAAAAACAACACCCGATAATTAACCGGGTAATTAATAATCACTAATTAAATAAAGAACAATTATGAAAACTGGAAAGATTAAACCGGTAAGCACTACCGTCCTTCAATTTCCCGCAGGTGTAGAAATTAATGTTATTGAACACGAAGGTATCATGTATTTTCCGATGGCTAACTTCGCTTCTCTGTTCGGAGAATCTGATACGGAACATGCAGCTCTGGCTCCTGAACCTAAAACTAAGAAATCTGCTCCGGCTCCTGAACCCGAAGAAAAAACCGCTAACAAGTCGTTTACTGAGGACGAGTTGACAGAGATGGATGTTAAGGAACTTACCAAAATTTTGAAAGAAACTTTCGGTATTAATCCCGATGACTATGATGGTAAGAATACCAACAAGAAACTCCGCTTACTTATTTTGAAAGCTCAGGCTGACGGTGGTGAAGAAGCTGTCGAAGAAGATGATGAAAATGACAAACCGGCTCCGAAACCGAAAAAATCTGCTAAGAAACCGTCTGATGACGAACAGGATTTGGAAGAAACAGTAGGAGATCTTCTTGAACGCTTCGATGAAGGTGACTTGAAAAAGAAGAAAGCTATTGACGAAATTGTCGCTCTGGGTGATGACCTTGATTCGGATGTAGTTGCCGATCTGCTTGATGAATTTTCCGAATCAGAAGACAGTATCGAAGACTGGACTGATAAAATCGTTGACTTTATCAAAACCGGTAAGGTAGCGAAAAAGAAACCTGCTGCAAAAGGTAAAAAGTCGAAGGATGAAGATCTAGTTGCTCCGGAAGATCTGGAAGTAGGTGATCGTGTTTCTGTATGGTGGGACAATGACGAACAGGATTGGTTCGATGGTGAAGTAAAATCCATTAAGGGTAAGAAAATCATGATTCACTATGACGATGACACGGATGAAAAATTAGACCCGGAAGTACATACTAAAATTAAGAGACTGGATGACTAATAAGTCCCTAAATTAAATAAGAGTCGGGATATAAATGTCCCGACTTTTTTATTATCTAATAACTAATACACATTAAGATTATGAAGAAAAATGATTTAATTGCAGCTATTGCTGAAAAGGCACAAGTTTCTAGAGTTAAAGTTGCCAATGTTCTGGATGCCCTTCCTTCCGTACTTTCTGAAAATTTAAGTGGAGACGAACCGATTAGTTTTCCGGGTCTTGGTAAGTTTTCTATTACCCACAAAGAATCCCGTGAAGCTAGAAATCCTGCTACTGGTAAGAAAGTAACCGTTCCGGCAAAGGATGTTCCTACGTTTAAATTCTCTGCGTCTTTTAAGGACCTGTTTAAATAATGCCAAAGGTTCGGAAGAAACATAATTCCGTTGCAGAGGATATTGCAAGGGAGGCATTTCGTCTGATCGAAAATAAAAAACAGATCTCAGTTCTTGAAAGCGAAAATAAAAAAATCAAGAGTGTTCTTGATTCGTTTGTTTCCGAAAACGGAACTGAGACTGAAACAGGATCTATTATTTCTACTATTGAATACGCAGATAAAGTAGTAGTCTTAAAGAAAACACTTAGAAATTATGCCTCCTTGATGCCTACTGCTATAGAGGAATTGGAGAAGGCTGGTCTGTCTGACTGTATTGAGGTAACTCCTGTAGTTCGTGACGATAGAGTTGCCGAATTATACGCTGCCGGAAAGATCAGTAAACGACTGATGAAAAAGATTTATTCTTATAAAGCCACTTATGCTTTTAGTGCTGATATAAAAAATCGCTTTCTGGATGAAGAAGAGGAATAGACCTTATGGTATAAAAAGAAATAAAAAAAGTCGTTTACAAGTAAATGGGGTATTAGTGGAAGCTGTTACCGTTGCCGGACTTGGTGAAATTATAGGACGCTCTAGAGATACTATATTACGCTATGAAAGGAATGGTACGTTTCCGCCAGCCCCATTAATTTGTAATGGGTATCGGTACTATCCAGTACCTTTTGCCTACGAGCTTGCAAAACTGGTAAAGAAAATGCCATTGTCAAAAGCTCCTGATGCAAAGACAGTGGTAAGTATTAATAAACTTTTCAAAGAGGAGAAAGACAAGTATGCCAAAAATTGAAAGTAAAGGTTCTCCGGTATCCGAAGATACTGTTAAACTTTTGAGAACTCAGAATTGTACCGTATATTATGAAAAGTCAGTTACTAAAAATATGGGTGACTTTAATAGTGCCAAAATAACAGTAGGTGTTACTCTTCCCATAGATCCCTCTAAAGAAGAAGTGGTTGCTATCCGGTCTACCCTAAGGGTAGGAGATAATATTGTTACTCGTGAGATAGAAAAACAAGTAGATGAACTTTTAGAATCTGAATAATATGAACGTATTGTTACGGCTACGAAAGGATATGGTTATTTCAAGCCTCGTACCGTTCAAATACTTAGTTTATGCCGCACTATTATCAGATGTTACTAGTTATTATTGCGAGGAAGATAACATTAAATACGGGATATTCGGCAAGGAGTATGACGATTTATTTGACTACTTAGTAGAATGGACTAGTCTTGATGACAGAAAGGACGAACTTTTGAAAGCCTTGGATGAACTTATCGAAGAAGATCTTATTTTTCTGGATGACGAACAACGCATTTATTTAGGGGAGTTCCGTGGGAAAAAATTCTTTCCCTTCGAGGTTAAAAGTTCTACTTTTGATAAAGCGGTTGAGTTACTGAATGATACGTTAAATACATATAAGTCTTCCAGAGTCGCTAAGATGCGATCGAGAGGACGTTACTTGCAGGATCAAATAAATATGCTTCTGGAAACAGGCGTTGATAAATTGACTCCTAAAGACTTTACCGATTTACATGGCTATCTTTATGAATTGTATACAGGAGGAGAATCTTATATTATCCGGAATAAAGTAGAATACTTTCAAACTAACAATATCCTAAAAGCTTACGACAAATATACAACGTTTGCCATTTTGGTTGAAGGTACTCTGCATTTTGATAAGTATCGGAGAAAGGGGATGCCTACTCTTACTACAGTAGCCTGTATTAAGGATGACGTTGTAAACGGTTTGACTAGAGTCGGTGCCGGAAGTAAAGAATATATGCGTGAAAAACAAGAAGACAATGGAGAGTTCTAAAGAAAAAAACCACGCTTACTATAGAGCGTGTGGTATTCGGGAAAATTGGTTTTATAAAACAGTGAAGGAGTTCGAGAATGACCCTGAAGCTAAGAAGATGGTCCAGAGTTACCTTCAACAGTTAAAGGATATGGTGCGTAAAGGAATAGGGTTGTATCTGTGGGGTGCAAACGGTACTGGAAAATCCCATCTTATGCACTGTACCTTTAAAGCGCTTCTGCATCAAAGATATACGGTTAAGATTCTTACACTGGATGAATTGGTTGATAAGTTTACAGCTTCTTGGTATAACGAGGAGGTAAAAGCTAACTTTCACCGGATGCTCCTTACTGTGCAGTTTTTAGGTATTGATGAATTTGGTAAGAATGTAGGTGCTGATGGAGAGCCTAATTATTTACCTGACCTAGTAAAAAGGGTTATCGAGGAAGTGATTCGGTATCGGGTCCATACAAAAAAACCGATCTGGATTACTTCCAATACAGAGCCTAAGAATGTTGCTTCTGTATTTAGTGAAGACGTTGCTTCATTACTCAGTGAAGCTTGTGTCCCAGTAAAGGTCTGTGGATGTGATTACCGTAAAATTATTCAGAAACGAAATAAGCTTCTTTTGAAATGACTACCGCAGAACAACTTTTTATAGCGTGCTTGAAATACACCGATCAGAAAACGTTTTCCATGATCCAAAAAGATTGGTTGGAAGGAGAAGAATTACGCCAGTACAGATGTATCGTTTCTTATTATCGGGAACATGGTGAACTGTTAGGACTACATACTTTCTGTACCAAATTTAAATTGGACTCTTCTGACGTGGACTCAAAACCTTCTTTTTATTTGAACGCTTTAAAGGAGCGTTTCATTATTACGGAACTTTCTGATAAGGTTCCTAAAATACTGAGAGGGTTGAAAAGTGATCCCAGACCTAAACTAACGGAACTGCAATCTTTAGTAGCTGCCCTAGCCTCCGATTCCAGTGAGGTTAGGGATGTTCTGTACTCTGACGATACCGAACAAAGAAAGCTTGACTATGAAGAAAGGATGCGTTGTAATGGTGTTACCTATTTAAGTATGGGTAATAATGACCTTGATAAAACATTCTACGGCTATCGTAAACAGGACCTTATTACGATTGGTGGTAGAGCCGGTCAAGGTAAAACATGGCTTCTTATCTATTTGGCGTATCTTCTTGAATGTGCATTGGAGGAACGTTCTGATGCTACCGGAGAGACGTTCAATGATATTTTATTTATCACGAATGAAATGGGTTCTGAGGAAATAAAGGAACGTCTTGACTGTATCCGTTTCCGGCTGCCTTATGAATCCTTTTTGAAAGGCTCTCTAACAAAAAGAGAACGTGCCCGATATTATAAAGGTCTTTCCGAATTAAAAGAGAAGCCCTCTCGTATACGTCTAGCCTACAGTTGCCAGACATTAGACGAACTGACTACTTTAGTCGGTATCTATCAGCCTTGCGCTGTCTTTGTGGACGGTTCTTATATGATGGAGCCTAGGATGCAGGAAGGTTGGGAAAAAATAACCTTTATTACCAGAGGACTGAAACGACTGGCTAAAAATACATTGACCCCCATAGTTAATACCACCCAGTTAAAAAAGGGAACTGGTAAAGGGGTTTCTAAAATGGCTCTTGACGGACAAGATGATTTTGCGTATTCTTCGTCTTATACGCAGGACTCCGATATTGCTTTCCGGTTGTTTCAAGATGCTGATATGAAATTTCACTCAGAAATTGGAGCTGAAGTAGTAAAGGGACGACGTGTAGTTACAGGAACTACTATCGTGTTTAAAAATGATCTCGACTTAATGGATTTATCACTTACTTTACCTATAGATGACGATGAAGCAGACAGAGCACCAAAAGTTACTGATGACTACTAATTTTATGCGGGTTCATAGATATGGTATGGTACGTCTCAGAACCGGAAGGATAATTGCCGTTCCTATTTGTGCAATTTTTCGATGGGACAAATACTACTTTATGATACACCTAAATGGAGATGTCACCGAATGTTCTACTGGAGCAAAAGCTATTCAAACTTTTAAAACCGATCCTGAAAAAGCATTGGTAGAAGCAGTAACTTATTTCGAACATAAGAAATACTATTTCTCCACGTCTGTAGGAAATATCCTAGTTAAGTATCAGGAGAACCTTTTATCTTATAATTGTGCTTTAATTGACCCTTGTTTATTTATTACTTATGGATGATATAGAGATTATTTTCGAAGAGGGAACTACAAAAAATATTTTTATAAAGAATCCCTATGAAGGTCAACCGGAGTATGCAAGGTTTGCGTATGCCGAATATCGGATGGTTGACTATAGTGCCTACTTTTACTTAGAAGGGTTTAAGTTTTATTTTGTTGAATCTAGAGATTCTGTAAACAAAGATCCTTGCTTGTTAGAAGCCTCTACGGGAGCGTTGGTAACTTCGAAACTTTTTGTAACGACAGACTACCCCCCTAGTAGATTTCCGGTACTTCCGGATGCCCAGATTAAAGTTCTTGCGCAAAGTCTGAAAGATAAAATAAGACGGTCCGGAAGACCTCTGGGTGTTACTGTGAACAATTTTAAAGAACGTACCTCAATAGAACTAGAACCATGGTTAAACGTATTATTGTAATAAGCTTATTAGTTATCGTTATTTTAACAATTTGTTATTTCGTGTTTGTCGATCCCTTCGTAAATAGTGGGAATTACGCAGAAATTCGCTTTTATGCACGCTTATTTTTGCTTTTAGTAGTTATTAGTACCTTTGGTATTTTACGCTCGTATAACGCTACAGTGAACAATACTAGGTTTTTAATTAAACTACATAAGCTTTTGGGAGGTGTTTTGATAGAACTTCCTAAAACAAACAAAGCTATTACCGATACAAAAGTTTCTTCTAAAGCTTTGCGTGAAGGTATTCTTAAAAACATAGAGTCTCTTCGTGAATTGGCGGGAGAGAACGAACAACTTAGAAAGTCACTTGACTCTTTTAAAAATAAGTTAGATGCCTAAAGAATTATCCCTTTTAGATATTTTTTCCGAATACCGTCCTAGAAAAATGTCAAACGGACAAATTCGTATGATGTGTCCGTTTACAGAGAATCATACGGACGGTTCCGGAAAAATGTCTTTTTTCGCTACTCCTGAGAAAAACGCTTACCATTGTTTCAGTTGCGAGGCTAAAGGGACATTGACCAGATTATTAACCAAACATTTTGGCGTTCCTTTGTTTGAAGCTCTTGATTTGGTAAACCCTTTGTTTGAAAAGGATACTGAAAAAGACAAAAAATCGTTTGACTTGGATATATCGTGGAACTTGACCCCTCCTTCAGAGTTCACTTCCAGAGGTTATTCAAAGGATACCCTGAAATATTTTCGGGTGGGTATGACTGAAGATGACCGTATTGTGATTCCGTACTATAAAGATTTTAAGTGTCCCTTAGATCTAGTAGGTTATCAGATACGTGATTATCGGAAAGGTAGGACTGTGAGGAATAATGAAAATTTCGAGAAAACATCTTATCTGTATAACTTAGATTTTTCCTACGATTATACAATCTTAGTTGAAGGACAGTCTGACTGTTGGAGGTTATTTCAACATGGTTACAATGCTACCGGATTAATGGGTAACTCCATCTCTGACTGGCAAAAGGAACAACTCTGCAAGTTTAAGACAGTTTACCTTGCCCTTGATAATGACGAACCAGGAAGAATAGGAATCGAACGCTGCTACGCAACATTGAAAAATGATACGGAGATCTTATTGATCCCTTATAATACAAAAGATCCGGGAGATTGTATTTCTCCGAGGATATGGAGTAAACATTTTCACGCAGCAACCGATTACCTGACTTATTCTTTAGAGATGTCCCTTAATTGGGATGGTTATGTAGATATGCGTGATAAAGTGTTAAGAAGCCTAAGATCAAAATGATAGATAACAACAGCTATGAATAGATGTTATGAACGTAAATTTGCCCTAAAAAATTTGGGAAAGAGAGTTATGCTTATAAAAAATGGTAGGCTAGTATCGGGTATGGTAGTTGGATATTATGCTTCGAAAAAAGATACCGGTATACTAGTTTCGTTTACAAATCGGTCAGGATGGACCAGCGATTTTCAAGATCCCGGTTATAAGGTTTTGGTACATTCACCGTTGAACGTTTCTTTTTGGCGTACATGTACTAGCCAATGCGCATGCTATTGAACATGCGGAGAAAATAACCGTTTTGGAACATTTCAAATAAAACGTTATATTTACAACGTATTTTTAAAACACATAGTGTTAAACCGGACAATGCAATGTCCATAAAATTTAAAGATTATGCCTTATACAGAAAGCACCAGACGTAGAAGACGCTCTGAAGAGGATGACGCACCTAGAAGAAAATCGTCAGCAAAACCCCAAGGATGGGGAGCAGTTGCTCGTAGACAAGCTGAAATAGCAGAACGTGAGGAAGAAATTCGTAACATTCCCAGAGATTTTTTCTTGAAGGATGGAGAATCTGCGATCATCCAATTTTTGCAAGATGAACCTTACTGTTATGACGCTCACAGCGTGAAAGACAAACGAGGTAATTTCCAGTATGTACCTTGCCAGTTGAACACCGGAAAACATTGCTTGATGTGTCAAGACGGTATTAAACTTACTTGGAGAGCCGCTTTTAAACTTATCGACTATCGAGGTAGTTGGGATAAGGCTAAGGGTAAATTCAAGTACGATACTCCGCAGGAAAAAATTTGGAAAGTAGGTACTACTATTGCCCAACAGCTAAAATCTATTTGTGACAAACGTGGAAAGCAACTTTCCGAGATGGTTTTTGAAGTTTCTCGTTCCGGAGCAAATAAAGATGCTACTTACAATTTCGAACAAGCTTTGGATGATGACGATGTACGTATGAAACCGAAGCGGTGGACCGAAAAAATGGCTACTGCCGAAGAACTTTGTCAACCTCCTACAGTTGAGGATATTGATAAAGCCGGTTATTCTTCTGTAGAGTAACAGTTGTGATTTGCTTTTATTTTGTTTAGTTAGAACTATAAGGTGTCGTGAGACAGAAATGTTTCCGATACCTTATTTTATCTCAGAACCATGAAGAAATTAGATGTGTACGGAGGATATGTAGGACTCCTTGAAAATATCAAAGAACTTAGAGATTATTTACGTTCGATTGATGAAGGGGAGATACTTGTAAATGACTGGGAAACTACCGGATTGGAATATAACGCCACGCCTCTTGGATTATCGTTATGTGCCAGAGATAAACCTCCTGTTTTTGCACCCACAGATTTTTATTTCTCTAAAGGAATACCTATGGAAGAAATCGCTTCTGTCTGTAATGAAGAGTATCCTAAATTTAAATTAGTGGCCCATAATGCGAAATATGATAGCATGATTAATAAGATGAATGGTATCGAGGACGCCAATTGTAACTGGTATGCGGATACTTTAATCATGATTCATTTGGTAGATCCTAATATGGATATGAACCTTGAAAAAAGAGTTGCTCTCGATTTTGGGTATGAAAAACAGAAGTTTGAAAAACTTTGTGGTAAACGGTGGAACCGGATTAATTGGGCTACTGATGGGGACGATCTGTTACCTATTCTTGCTGCCTATGCTGGGGAGGATACTTATTGGGAACTTAAAATGTACGAGAAGTATCGTCCTAAAATGACTCCTAGATTATGGAAAATGCACTGTTCGATGGAGATGCCCTTAGTAAAAATTTTGCGGGACGCTAAAATTAGGGGCGTTTTGATTGATGTTCCCTTATTGAAAGATATGGGAGTCGAAGTAGATAAACGTTTATCTCAGTATATCCAAGAAATATATGATGAATGTGGCTGCGTCTTTAATATTAATTCTACTCCACAGAAACAACGTGTATTTTTTGATAAGATGAAACTTCCGGTTATTTCTACCACAAAAAGCGGAGGTTACAGTACGGATGCAAAAACCGCCAGTGCTTGGGCAGATGCCGGGTATAAAATAGGTGAACTTCTTGTGAAGTATTCAGAACTCCAAAAATTAAATTCGGGGTATATTAGGTCTATCCCTAACCTAGTGGATGAACATAATGTACTTCGTGGAGACTTGAATAGCTGTGGTACGGTAACAAGCAGGTTTAGTAGTTCTAATCCTAATTTGCAGAATCAGCCGAATAATCATGATTTTCCCATACGGCAAGCATTTATCCCAAGACCCGGATATTGCTTTCTGAATTACGACTACTCTCAATTGGAACTTCGTGTGATGGCTCACATGGCTCCTGACCCGGTATTTAAGAAGATCTTTTTATCCGGTGGTGATCCACATGCGGAAACTGCAAAACTATTAAATACAACCAGAAAAAATGCGAAGACTTGTAACTTCGGAGTTCTTTATGGTTTAGGTATTCCTAATTTTGCAAAACGCTTTAAAACAACCAATGCAGAAGCCCAAAAAATCATAGACCGTTACCATGATACATATTATGGATATGCTAAATGGAAAGTTCGTACCGAGGAATACGTACAAAAGAACGGTTATGTAGAAACTTTATTCGGTTTTCGCAGACTTCTTCCTGAAGCAATGAAAAGTCCTTTTAAGAGAACCGCTTACTCGTTTTATGAAGCTTTACGACAAGCATGTAATACGGTTATTCAGGGTACTGGTGCGGGAATCGTAAAACTTGCTACTATAGCCGCAGTTAAAAAAATGCAGGAAGCCGGATTAGACTGCCATTTCTTATTGCAAGTTCATGATGAACTTCTTTTTGAGGTACGTGTTGATCAGGCTCTTGAAGCGGAACGTATTTTGATTGATGCGATGGAGAATACAACGAAACTGGATGTCCCTTTAACAGTGGACGGTAAGATTCTTGCTAACTGGGGAGAGATGAAAGATGACGATATACCGAGCTTACCTTATAGGTTTGACTATTCATTATACGCACCTTTATTAAGTTAGATAATCATGCTAAAACTGGAACTTTTTTGTCTTGCTGCCGGAGTTATCGTAGGATTTTTAGGAGGGTTATATTATGCCTCCCATACAGATGACGATGACCAAGACTCTAAACACTATTAAAAACAATGGCTAAGAAAGATAGTTTATCACCTTTGAATGAAGCCCTAGAAAAATTTAATAAAACTATGGGCGATGGAATTATACATACCGCCTCTGTGTTACCTCCTTGTAGAAAGGTACTTTCTACTATTCCGGCTTACAACTATGTAAGTGATGGAGGTTATCCGGTAGGTAGAGTTATTGAACATCTTGGAGAAAATGGTTCGTTGAAGAGTTATTGCGCTTATGATGCAATAGCTCAATTTCAGCATTATGATTGGGGAAACCATGAACAAAATGCCTTTACTAGTTTTGAATATACCGGAAGCGGTGCTACTAGAGAACTGAAGAAGTACACCCTTCGTAGAGGATATAAACCTAAGAATGACCCTATAGTAAAAAGGGTTGCTTTGGTTGATATTGAAGCTACCTACACTCCTGACTGGGGAGAAAATTTTGGCATTGATAACGAGGGACTTATTTTGATTCGTCCTATGTTATTGTCTCAGTGTGTGGATATTGTTCAGATGCTTCTTGCTGATGAAAACATTTCCCTTGTGGTTATTGACAGCTTATCGGCCATTGGTACGGATGATGAAGTTGATAAGTCTATGGAAGATAATCAAATGGCATCCGGTGCTAAATTCTGGAATAAAGCATTTCGAAAATTACAGGCTGCTATGTTGGCTAATCCTACTGCGGAATCCTCTTTACTGGTTATCAACTCAGCTTATCAAAAAGTAGGCATTGTTTACGGAGACCCTGAAAATATTAGGAACGGTGAACAATTAAAACGGACCAAATCTCTTTCCATTAAGTTTAAGGCTCTTAAAGAGATCTCTTCCAAATTAGAAGGGGGAGATGCGGTTGTTGGCAAGAACATTACTATAAAATGCGTGAAGAGTAAAGTAGGTCGCCCTAGTAGAGATGCTACTTTCTTTTATTCTTATATAGATCATGGATACAATAAAGCTTGCTCTACCGATGTTGCCGGACAGTTAGTAGATCTTGGTATCCGGTTTAATCTGATAAAAAGGGCTGGTGCCTGGATTTCTTACAAGGATATGAAAGTACAAGGTATTGATGCTTTTTCAGAAGAACTTGTCGTACAAAAGCGGTTAAAAGAACTCGAAAAGGAAGTTTATGCTGCCATGTCAAATCCTAAAGATTGTGATGAAGATGATTCAGAAGACTAATTTTAAAATACGTAATTATGAAAATGCAGATTGATGAAGCCGATTTAAAAAAGCTTCTTTTAATGGCTTTGTGTAGTAAACCTTTTGTTAAGTTAGACCCGAAAGATCTTTTTCTTGGTAATTTGTGGAGGGTTGCTCCTAAAGTTGCTGAGAAAATATTACGCCAGAATGGTTATGAGGTAGTTGAGTCTAAAGGTAGAAAAGTAATTAAACAGAAAGGTGGGGAGGAACACGAAGAAGATTCCTCTCCCGAAGAACCTGTTATTTCTCGTAAAAGAAGACCTCGTAAAAAGTAACTTAAAGAAAATCCCGGTAGTATCTTATTACCGGGTTTTATTCGTATTATGATAGACGCTTACTTATTTTCGTTTTTGGTAAAGGATACTTTACCCAGAACTTTTGTTGTGAATGAATTTGGGGTTGTCACAACTTCGTTAGTTTTACAGGTTCCGGATAAGAAAATTAATGAAAATCTGTATTTCCAACTTTGTAGAATTAATGGGTTATGGAAATGTTCTTCTACATTCTATGGATGTAGTTGCGGAGCTAGTTCCCCACTTACCGAGAAATATAACCCTTCTTTTCCGGACCTTACTTCGGCAGTGGTACATTATTGGGAAAGGTTTTTGGAATACGCTGAGAGAAGTCCCGTTAAAGAAAAAACGGTTTCCACTATGAAAAAATACATGTCTTTTTGGGTATCTTTGTCGGAGGAAGAGAAATTAAAAACGCTATCTAATGAAACGAAAATATAAATATCTAGAGGCACTTGATTCTCCTAAAACTACACGAGCACGTTCTTATAAACAAGAAAGTAGAATCGCCAAAGAATTGAAAGGAAAAACCACCATTAACAGTGGTGCTACTTTCGGGCAAAATGATGTATATACAGATTATTGTGAAGTGGAAGCCAAAACTACTACACATAAATCATACAGCCTTACGCTTGCTGATTGGTATAAACTAAAGCGCAAATGTAACATTGCTAAAATGCCTGTAATGGTGGTAGATTTCGAAGGAACTCCAACTAGTCTTGCCGTCCTTTCATTTGAGGATTTAAAATTCCTTATATCGCAAGCTAATAAGGAGTAGTTTTGATCTTTTCTAAAAACATCTTATTTTTATGGTAAAATTTTACAGATACATAGACGGTTATCGTATTAAGAAACAACAACACGGCTTGTTTAAAGTAATTGAGTACTCGTCTTTAGTAGACGGTACTTCTTTACGAAAAAGAACGCTGTTTAAAGATCTGACTATTTCTGACGCTGAAGATCATGTGTACAAGTTAGAAACTAAAAATGCGAATCGTTTGAAAAGAAACATAACATAATTTTTAAAAAGAATCCCACAAATGAAGTATTATTTTTTAAAGTCTGTTTATGAAACAGGATCGACCACTTCGGTAAGGTTAAGAGCATTGCCAGGTCAAGCTTTCGAGACAGGTGCCCGTATTGACCCTTCTATTAATGTCGCAGGAAAACCGTTTATACGTACAGCCTATCCTATAGGTACTGTCTTTGGTTGTTCCGATCTGGTCTCTTTTGGCACTTATTATAAAACGGAGTCGTATTTTCCTATAAATATTTCGGAGAGTGATTTGAAAGATAAATATCATAAAGCTCCTGAAGATATGCTACGTGCGTATGAATCGTTTATAGGACTTGCTCTTTCCGAAACAGACGGTGATTCTGAGGAAGCTGAGGAACCGCCAGTTAAGAATACCTATCTTTCCAAAATGAAGAAGAATCCTAATTTTAAGGTTCCCACTGTTCTTTCTGATGGATTCTACGTACAAGAAGATATTTGGTATTTATTGTTACGTAATATCAGATCACAAGTAAATACTTTAATGGTAGGTCCTACAGGAACGGGAAAGACCGAATTGGTAATGCTTGCTTGCAAGAAGCTTGGAATTTCATGCTCTGTTTACGATATGGGAGCCATGTATGATCCGGTAGCTGGTTTGTTAGGTGTTCACCGTCTGCATGAAGGGGGAGTTTCTGTTTTTGACTACGCTAAATTTACGAAAGATATTTCAAAACCTGGAGTAGTTCTTTTGGACGAACTTTCCCGTGCTCCGGCTACTACTAATAATATTTTGTTTCCTTGTCTAGACTCTAGACGATCTCTCCCGGTTGAAATTGCCGGAGGAAATGATTTGAGGGAAATACCCGTTTCTCCGGAGTGTTGTTTTATAGCTACTGCAAATATAGGGTCTGAATATACCGGTACTATGGATATTGACCGTGCGTTGCAAAACAGATTTTTCCCTCTGGAACTCTCTTATTTGCCGCCTGATGAAGAGATCAATGTTTTGAAAAAACGCTGCTTTATTGGGCGTGTTAATGCGGGACATATTGTAGCGGTTGCAAATAATATACGTGACTTATATATAAAACAGGAGATTAGTTGTTCCATCTCTACAAGAGAAACATTAATGGCTGCTGAGTTGGTAGCCGATGGTTGGTCTGTTTTAAGATCTTTGGAACTTTCATTCTTGCCTCTATTTGAAGGTTCAGGAAGTGATGGGGAAAGGGGTATCGTGAAAAAAATCATTTCAAGTAGATAGTTTATGGTTAAGAGTAAGCAGTTTCCGGTTTCTAAGCCTAGGTATGGTAAACTTTTATATGATGGTAAGGTTATACTGTCAAATAGGGCTTTTCCGATATTGCAGGCAGAAAAACGAAGACTGCTTGCTACCGGATATTATAAAAAGGAATTACTAAAAATAACATATTGATATGGAAAGTGTTGATGAACGTGTCTCTAAAGAAATAGATTCTTTATTAGGAGATTGGTTAGATCGTGGATCTACTTATGTAAAGACACGAAAGTCCGGAAGAATTGGGTGGGAATCTTCTTTAGAAGAAGGGTCTTCTTATTCTTCGTATTATTTGGAAGCTCCTTCTACCAGAGAGTTAATCAGAAGAGCATACCCACTGGCAAGGGATATGCTTGTTGCAATGAATCCTCCTTGTAAGTTTAACGTGCAGATAAGTCCAGGAAAGATTGGCGGTTGTACTGATGGAAAAACTGTTTTTGTAAAAACCGGAGTTTTTGATGACTCTGAGTTAGAGCCTTCCGAAATGCTAGATATATTTCTAGGTGTTGTGGTGCATGAAGGATGCCATCTGTTATATACAGATATGTCGTTACTTTCTGATACCCGGTTAGACTCTCTGAGTAAGAACATATTTAATATCTTGGAAGACGAACGTATAGAGACTATCTGTGGTGATCGCAAACCAGGATTTTCTCGTTTTATTGAAAAAGTGAAATACTACCTTTTCGATAAACTTTTTATTGAGGATACTGCGTTAACTCTGGAAGAAAAACCACTATTTGAACGTTTTATGATCTCTTTTCTTCAGGTTGTTAGGTATCCCAGGTATGTGAACAAAGATGCCGTGGGAGAGTTTCTTTACCAGTTTTCCGAAATAAAAGATTTACTTCTTCCTTTTCCTACTGACGGAAAAACTACTTTGGAATGTTCTTTAATGATTGCAGATATTATCCGTGACCTGTATATCGAAGAAGAAAAGAAACGTGACGAGGAAAAGTCAAAGGGAGGAAAAGAAGGAGATGGGGAAGGATCTTCTGATGGTGATTCCAGTGTCGATACTGAAGCTACTAGGACTTCCCGTGCTTTTAAACGTCTTGAAGAGGATGCTAAGAAATTCAGCAAAACGTTAGATAAGTTATCTTCCTCTCCTAGTGAAGAAGGTTTGGGCAAAGAAGATACCTCCAAGGAAGTGTTGAAAGATGGAGGTTTACTTGGTGAGTTATGTGAGGGTAGAATTGAAGTAGGTGATCATGATTCTTATTTTAAGAAAGCCCCTGCTGCTAAGGGACCGTATCTATCCTCTTTAGGCAAAGTGTCGAGGTATATTCCTTCTGTTTCTAGAGTTATTAAGGGTCATTGTAAGGAGTACCGGCTTATACATAGATCTATGCGTAGTGGTATTCTTGACACTAATAAGCTTGCCGAAGCCATTCAGGGTGTTCCGACTGTTTATTTGCGGGAGGGACAGGTATTTACTGATAAAGTAGCTGTGTGTGTTCTTATTGATGAATCAGGATCTATGTGTGGTGGAAGTATATCCGGAGGAAGCAAAATGGACGCTGCTAAGGATGCTGCTGTATTATTGAATGAAGCCGTTTCCTCGTTACCAGCCATAGAATTATTTATTTACGGTCATTCAGGTGATATGCGTTATTCGGGTGCTACTGAATTAAATGTGTATAAAGAACCTGGATATTCTCCTAAATATGCTTTAGGCTCTGCTGTTGCTAGAAGTCAGAACAGGGACGGTATCGCTATTCTTGAAACAGCAAAAAGAGTTAGAAAGTTTACGAAGAATCCTGTCCTCTTTTTTGTAATTTCTGATGGCGCTCCTGCTGCTGATTCTTACGATGGCATGCAGGCTATACAACATACTAAAGATGCGGTATTACAAGTGGAGAAAATGGACTTTTCTGTTGTACAAGTTTGCATAGACTCGTGCTATGATCCTAAACTGATGTTTAAACATTATGTCATACTAACAGATATTGCGAGACTTTCTATTGATTTAGGAAAGGTGATAAAAAACGCAATAGTAAAGAAAGCAAAAGTACATACCTTATGATCATAGACTTTTTGAAGTTATCCAGTTTAATAGAATTTGGAACTTTTTTTTTCTCTTGAATTAATGGCTCTGTCCTGTAGTTCTTATTTAGGTGTTTGCTTGGTATATCTTTTTTGGCCCTCGAAAAGATAGTTTGTAGAACCTCTAAAAATACCTTATATTTGTAGTCAGTTACAGAGACTATTGTCTGTAACAGTCGGGGGGGGGTTAAGTGGGATTCCCCCTCCTGATTTAATCAAAGCCCCATTTTAAAGATATTATGTCTGGAATGATAGAAAATCCTCAAATTAAAACAAAGAAATGTTCTGTATGTGGTCAGGAACTTCCCCTTTCTTCCTTTTCGAAGAATCCAGGTATGCGGGATGGTTATTTGAATACTTGTAAGATATGCCGTAATGAAAAAGCTAAGTATCGAAAGGCTCTTAAAAAAGACGAGCCGTATCCGAATCCCGATCTAGCTTCGTTCACCCCTTTACAATTAATAACCGAGTTAAAAGTAAGAGGTTACAAAGGAGACCTTACTTTTGAAGAGGTGAAAATTCATAGAATAAAGTTATAATGGTAAATATAGGAAAACTCTTAAAAGAAGCTTACTCACCGAGAAAGAAAAAGATGACGGAAAAAGTTTCCGTTTCTGAGTTATTGAATAAGGCTTGTGCTGATGGTATAACCGAAGCAGGGTCTTTTTCTCTTATGGGAATAAGAAGACTTTTGAAAAAAATTCTTCGTTCTTTAGATGACGATTTTGATAGGGATAAATTTTTCTCCATGTTCATGGAACTCTATGCTCTGGTAATGGCACCCTCTAAAAGAGCCAAAGGAGTTTTCCATCCTTCCAGCTTAATGGAGGATTGTCCCAGACAATTAGTTTATTCCCTATCAAGATGTCCTCCTAGTGATAAGAAAGTAAACACTGTGTCCGGAGAGTTACAACGTATTTTTGACACAGGTACTTGGAATCACATTTATTTTCAGGCTTTGTTATATCGGTTAGGTCTTTTGCAACAGGCGGAAGTTCCGGTAATCAACAAAGAGAAGTATATAAACGGTAAAGCCGATGGTGTTTTTAAAGATTCTGTTTTTGGAGAAAAAACCGTTCTAGAAATTAAGACTATGAATGATTTTAATTATAGAAAGGCTATCTTTACTCCTTTTAAAAAACACGAATTTCAAGCGTCCCTCTATGCTCGTGAATTAGGTGCTACTAAGGTACTTTATTTGTATATCAATAAAAATACCTGTGAGATTCGTGATTTTTTGAGGCCCTTGCAAGAAGATATGTTGCTAGCTGCTGATAAGAAAATGGATTCTATAATCGAGTGTGTTGAGGACGGTACCCTACCAAAGAGAAAGTGTGCTACTGAAAGTTGTGATACTGCCTTGAATTGCCCTTATAGAACACGCTGTTTTAAAGATTTATAACTGTAACCATATCGTAAAGTATATTTGTGATTATTATACAACTAAAACCATAAGATTATGCCAAAAGTTAAAGAGGTGGTTAAAAATCCACTTGAAAGGTTTAGAGAACATTTTTCTGAGATTGCATGTCCGGCAGGGGGTCTTCCTACAATGCCTACTGCTATATCAAGCACTTCCTCTGCTAAATTAGGAGATATGATAGCCAGGTATAGCGCTTGGAGAGAGTATACGGAAGATCGCCACATGGAAGCTTGTGCTGTTTTTGCCCAATGTAAATCAGAGTATGACTTAGCTTGTAACAAAGCCATGTTAAAAGCTGACGGAGCTACTGTCACTGAAAAGAAAGCGAAAGCAAAGTTTGGTGATAGTGACATAGAACCCCTTTATAGAGCTTTGAACGAAGCGGAAATATTTCGGGATCTGCTAGCTAATAAACTGGACTCCTTTAGTAATGTATTGGCTATGCTTAGTCGTGAATTAACCCGTAGAGGTGTAGAAAATATGTAATTATGGAACTTGTGACTACCTGTGTAACCTCTACTACTGAAGAGATAAACGCTTTTATGAAGGGTATGATCCCTACCGACTATTCCAAGTTAACCGAAAAAATTCGTGAGCAACTTCCCTCTTTATATGAAGATCTTGCTTTGGATTATTACAATCCGTGGCACTCTAGTTGTGGAGAGACAGATACTCACTATATTTTAGTACATTCAGCTATCGAGTATATTCTAACAAAGACCTGAGATGCCAAAAATAAAAAAAGTAAAACTTACGAGGAAAAAAAGACTTTCCAAAGAGCTTATTCGAAAGAATAATGTGGTTGTGAAAAAACCTACTAGTAAAAGTTGTTGGAAGTCTTTCGAAGCTCTTGTTGCTAAGTTTTTCAGTACCCGCAGAGTTCCTTTGTCCGGAAGTAATAGTGGACATGGAACGAATAGTGACTCTTTGCATGATAAGTTGTACATTGAGTGCAAAGTACGCCAGAAAATTTCTTTGTGGCAGCTATTTACAGATACGGAAGAAAAAGCAAAGGTGGAGAAAAAGTTTCCCGTAGTTGCCATTAAACAAAAAGGAGGCAAAGGGTATCTGTTGGTGCTTCGTCCAGAAGATTTGCAAGAGATCGCAAAAATTCAACGGGAAGGTATTGCAGAACCGGAATAATTATTGTATGTTTGTAAATCTCAAAAACAAAGTTACCGAAGGACTAATTTAAATCGTGGAAATTATGGAAGTAGTTAACGAGACACAGAAAGTACTTCGGTGTTCAACAGCCACAGATGCTAATAAACTTGCTGAAAGTATCTATTCTTCTTGTAAGAATGATGCTAATGTTAAGTTAAGCATCCGTGTTATCGGAGCAGGCGCTTTGAATCAAGCAGTGAAAGCCTCTATCCTAAGCAATAAATTCTTTTCTAAAAAGGGATTGCGTGTAGGTTTAGTTCCTTCATTTCAAGATTCAGAGAACAACGTAACAGTGATAGAACTAAAAGTATTTCTTTTAAAGAATTAATAACTGAAATTCCTTGGAGATACTAAAAGTTTTTATACCTTTGCACCGTAGCGGTTAATACCAGCTAATCGCTTTATAAAAGAATACTGCTGCATCATTTAAATTTTTAGAACTATGCCTAGAAAGAAAGCTCCTGCAACAAAACCAGGTAGAAAGACAGCCGGTGGTGGTAAGAAAGCGGCTGCTAAGACAGCTAAATCATCTAGCTGATTTTTGGTAAACTGATTGATTAATCACAAAAAGCCTTTTCATTCACTTGGAGAGGCTTTTTCATTATAAAAATTATATGGAGAAAAAAGTATTATTGTTTTCCGGAGGTTTTGACTCCACTTTACAGGAATGGCTGATTAAACCTGATGTGTTATTGTATGTGGATATGAAGACTTCTTATTCGGAGGTTGAAATAGAATTTTTAAAAACACTTCCCACTTATTATACAGATCGGCTTATTATAAAAGAGTGCCCCCTAGGAGAGTATGAACGTGAAAATAAGTACCTCCCTTATCGAAATTTGATATTAGGGACTCTTGCTATGGAATATGGTCAACACGTTTACTTTGGGTTTAATGAAGCTGATAACGCTCCTGATAAAGATGATCTCTTCTTAAAAAGAATCACTTCCTTATTCAAACATTTGAACGTAAATTGTATTGGAGATATGGGATGGGAGAATAGGAAATTCAGTTTTAACGCTCCTTTTAAACATCTGACAAAAACAGAACTGGTTGCCAAATGCCTTAAAAAAGGAATGGACCCTGAAGTAATCAGACATATCCGGTCTTGCTATGACGGAGTTTCTAAGATAGGTTGTGGTGTTTGTCGCCCTTGCATAAATCGAGCAGTGTCTCTGATAAATAACGGTATTTATTCAGATGACCTCTTTGATGCTCCGGTTACTCCTGAGAGTATAAAAGACTTGATCAAGAAAACCGAGGAATCTGAACACTCTAAAAATTATTATGCCGACCTTAAAAAAGCATATAAACGGATACGACAGAAGGGATAACAAGGGAATATTGTTTTTCTCTGCTTCTTCTGTTGGAGATACTAAACAGCTTCTTGATTTTGGTATCCGGGAAATTCTTGTCTCGTATTTCTATATCAAAAAAAGTCTGAGCTTCTATGATGGAGTACTGAAAACTATCCAAAAAGACAGAGGTCTTTTTATGACTGACTCAGGAGGATTCAGTTTTATGGGAACTACCCTAACTGATGAAATGCGGACGGAAAAGTACTGGATACCTTATCTAGAGGAATATGTTGATTGGCTTCGAAAACATAAAGACCATATTTATGTAGCTGCTAATCTAGACCTTGATAAAGTGGTTGGTAGGGATGTGGTCAGAAAGTGGAACAGAAAATATTTTGAACCCTTGGAAAAAGAGGGACTTCAGATAGTTTATGTTGCCCATGAAGATGACCAGCGTGACAAACACGGGATCGAACACTTTAAAGAATATTGCCGTTCCTACAAATATGTGGGTATTAATCAATCTCAGAAAGATTATGCTTCCCGCTTTTATCAGATAGCAAAACATTATCGTGTAAGAGTTCATGGTTTTGCCTGGACCGAGTTAGGTATTGTTAAACACTATCCGTTTGCCTCCTTAGATTCTACTACATGGTTGGGAGGTGTCCGTTATGGAACTACCTATGACTATGATGGAAAAAATTTTCGCACCATAGACTACAAACATAAATACCGTAGAAAAGCTCGCAGACTAAAATATGAATCTATCGGAGTTTCTATTCATGATGTTACCGGAAACAAAGAAGATCGGTACGCTGTTAATAAAATGAATCTTTTAGGATGGATTGGTTTTAGAAAAGAGTATCTTCGTGTAGCTAATTTAAAGTTACATTCTAAAAAAGTAAGCACTTATGTTAGATGAAAATATTAAAAAACGAATTTCCCTAATTACAGAAGCAGGAGACGATATTGATGATTTGAAAGATTGCGTGTGTTCTTTCTTTGAAAAAGGGGGCTGTTCTGATTGTATCGGGTGTCCTAAAGATGAAGATTCGGTTTTAGGATGTAGGGACTACTACTTGGAAAAGATAAAAATGAATCCGATGGAATTATGGTCAGAGGATTTTGATAAACAAGTAGTCCTTTCCAGAGATAAAATATCTGTGGATTCTTTAGCCGGTATAGGACTTAATTGCGATTCTTGTATTATGTATGATAAATGCCCTTACTACAAGAAAGGGTATTCCTGTGCGATAGACTGGGTAGGAAGTAATAAACCGGGTACTCCTGCGGAGTTCATGGATTTCTTAGTTTCCACTCAATACGAGCGTGTGAAGAGAGCAGTAGTCATAGAAAAAATAGACGGTGGTGTGCCCGATGCTAATTTATCCGGAGAGTTGGATAGGTTACAATCTTTAGTTTTAGGACGTGTTGATATGGATCGTGCGAAATTCTCAGTGAGTGTAGAAGCTTCAGGACCTTCTAGCGCTGCAAAAAGCGGTGGTATCTTAGCTGCTATTTTTGGGAAAAGTACACCTTCCGAACCGGAGCCGTTAGCCATTGCAGAGAAACCTGAATCCAGATCTGATATTACAGATATTACTGAGTATGAACCCGTAGAAGAACCTGTAAAGGTAAAACGTAGAAAGAGAGGTGCCGAATGACCACTGTAAAAAGACATGTTAGAAAAAGAAAAAATAGTGCCTCTGTAGTAAAGAAGCACTATCGTAAAGGAAGCACCCATAAAACAGTAAATGGCGTAAAGTATGTTTTTGTGGATGGTTTTTGGAAACACGATGACTACCCTAATGCTCCTAAAGCGGGGTGGACGTATGAACGTTTAGTGAAAGAACGTGCCAAGTACCAGAAAGATCTTGCTGATGGTTTGGCGGGAAGAGATATTTTGCCTCCTCGAAAATTAGGTCTCCTTACTAGGAGAATTAAGAAAATAAATAGATTCCTGAAAGGAAAAACTCCCAAAATTTAAACTGCTAATACTATGGATAAACTCGTATTACTTCATTATATACTTTGTTTTTTCGCATTTTCGTTTATTTTATCCTCCCTTATTGGTTTACTTTGTTCAGTCAAAAATAACCGAAATATCGAGCGTATTATGGTTATTTTTGCCGTTCTTTCATTTAGTTTTACCTTCTTTACTTCCCTAGTGATACAGCTAGTACATATATGTTAGCGATTTGGAGAACCTCTTTATGTTTCGTATATTTATGACAAAGTATTAAAATTAACGTAAATGATATGGGACGAGAATTATTTAAAGTGTTAGGGACTTTGTATGTCCCCGATTTCGGACAAGTCGAACATGTAACTGGCTACATTGGAGATGTAGTTTTTTCTAAATCAAAAGATTTTAAAGCTTCCTGTTACAGATGTTGCTTTATAAAACAACGCACAATGTGCGGAAAGCCACTGGATTTACCATCTTGTATAGTAGAGGAGTTTAGTAATGAAAGTGCATTTTACCGTAGAAAAACAGCCGAAAATATTAGTAAATCATGAAAAAAGTTTCTTTGAAGAAAGAGATAACCTCCATCTTAGATAATGCCATTTTAAAAAATGGTTTGTGCATAACCGAGGTAACTAATGAACAAGGGTTTAAGTGTGTGTACAGATTTCCAAAAAATATGCGGGATCTATTATTGAAACGTGCCAGTAAGCCCAAGAGAACGCCTGTTACAAATGCAGGAGAATCCACGCAAAAAAGACTCGTTCTTTTACAAAAGAATAGAGAAGCCATTCAACCCCTATTTGATATTAGTTACCTAATGAAAACTTATGGGTATGACGACCACATGGCTTGTGATGTACTATTCAAAGATAAAAAAGAACTTCCAACCGGTTTTTACAAGACTTATGTCAGTGTAGGTTACGAAAGAAAAGTAAAATACTACTTTAGGGATAACCGTATAGAATATAGTATAAAGTCCTTTGTTGCTTTATTGCCGTTGTTGCCTAAAGCTTGGACTCAAACCATTAAAGAGGACTAGCTATGGGATTTACAACACCATGTTTTATATACAAAAATACCTTGAAGCTTCAAGGTAAATTAAAATATTTAGGGTATGTTGAGCACCCTACGATGATGAATGTAGATACATCTTCACAATTTCTAATTTGCAATCGTGGGTTCTTTGTGGGATTTCCAATTGGTTATCAAGAGGAAATAGACAGTGCCATTGATTGTGGAACCAACGAGGAACTCTTCTTGGCTATCGCTGCATTGAGAGATGATACAGATAAGTTTCAATGGTTTACTGATGGTTGCCATTGGGAAAAATGCCCCTATGAAGTAGTATATATTAATGCTTGGATATACAAATGTGAGTGCTCACCTCACAAGGCTACAGTAGAAGAACTTATTAATCATTTTGTCTTATGAAGGTTTTGAAGAAACATATCGAAGATCGCTTTATAACCAAAAAACTTTTGGAGATAAAAATGTTTTGCGGTCTTTCTGTTAAACCATGCGACTATTTTACAGGAATACGTACATTTGGAAATACGGGAAGAAAGTATTTCAACGTTATCCTTAATGAAAAGGATAAGTATCATTCCAAAGAGTATGCAGCTCTTGAAAGGTGTGTTCGCAAAGGTATTATTTCTGATGTTATGGAAAATGGAGTTTACCGTGTAGCCCTATTTTTCAACTACTCTTTTAAAATTCGCACTTTAAGATTACCAAAGATATGAAAACATTGATAATTTATAATTCAACAGATTCACCTTTGCACTATGCAATAGTCGAAGGTGATTATTCTGATTTAAACGGAATCTGTATTAATTCTTTTGATGAAGACACAATAAAAGTTGAGAAAGCATGTGAACTTCTCTATGATAAAGAGGGAAGATTTTTGCTTCCATTTTCTGAAGATATTTCCCTATTGAATAATAAAAATTGGGATGTAGCTGCTGTAATAACATTCATTTTTTGAAGTAATGTAAGTTTATGAAACAGACAGTAGAAAAAGAAGCAATATCATTTGCAAATAAATGCCGTATTGCAAATATTAAAGGAGGTCTTGACTATCCTTATGATGAACTTGATATGAGAAATGCTTTTGAGGAAGGGGCAAAGTGGCAATCAAAGCAATCACCGTGGATAAGTGTAGAGGAACGGTTGCCTGAATATCCGTGCTGGGTGCTTGTGACATGTAAGGAGTATAAATATCGAATTTTATTTTACTGTGAAGGTAAGTTCTATACGGATAAAAGTTTAACATCATATGATGGGAGCGTTCTTTTCTGGATACCCATTCCTTCTTTAGACAAAGATCTTTAATCATGAGTAAAACACCTAAAATAAATAGAGTTTGGAATAAACAGGAGAAGCGGATAGTTCGGCTTCTCTATCGCAAAGGATTTGATATAGATTTATCAAACTTGTATTGGGTCTCCTATAAAAAGACAGGCAAGAAGTACAGACGTAAAGGTTCTACGTTTAGCTCTCCGGGTTATCGTGACGAAGTTTATTTTTGTATTAAGGACTATTGGGGAGAATATGAGGAACATTCTTTAGTTGACATCTTTATAGAAACGAAGACATGGGAAAATATTCCTGATGACGTACTAAAGAACTGTGATCATATGTCGGAAGTATATTCGCTATCAAATTTCCAATGTAAAAGTAGAAAGTGGCTGATTAAATACTTGTCAGCCCTTCCCACCGTTAGATGTGATTCGAAGATAAATAAAATATTAAAAATTACCACCGCTTAAAATATGGAAAATAGAAGAAAATTAGCAATAGCAAATCTTTGTCGTGAGTATCTTGCACTACAAGGCTTTTTAAGTAGCGCAGAAAATGAGAAAGTGCATAACCGTATCATGAAATTTAGAGATAAAAATAAGGTTTTCATTTCAGAAGCCCAATTAGATTCTGTCGATTTTACCTATGATGATAACGCACAAGAAGAATCTGATGATGAAGGATAATTAATCATGGATATAAAGAAAGGAGACTGATTTATGAGGTTTGTATTACTTATACTTATGATAACCATGCTATTATCTTGTAAAGATGATATGGCTGGTCCTTTAAAAGGAGGAACTATTATTACTGTTAAGGGAGATACTATTGAGTTTTATGGGGGAACGTTGACTTATATGGGATTTGGTACTAGAAGTATTAGAGATATTGCGGTCAATGACTTAAAGGAGAAAGGAGATTAAAATGAGCAGAAGTAAAGAATATAAGACCATTAAAAATTACATTCATAACGAACTCGGTTTATCTAGGGATGCTATAAGAGAAATTATGGTTCCATTAATTAAAGAAGAGGTTAACCGTGTTTTCCACTACACTTATGGAGACGATGTAAGTCTAGGAAATTTGATTCGTAATATGGTAAACGATGAAATAAAACGAGGAAATTTTAATATGGTCAGGCTATTGTGCAAGGAGGTTATAAGAGATGAATTAGCTGGCAAGATTGAAATAACCATTAAAGATAAAGGAGATTAAATATGAAAGCAAGAGTAAAATCAACCGGAGTTCTGATAGATGTAATTCCGAAAATAAATACCAGTGCGCAACATAGCATAGATAATCTGTATGTATGCGATAATATGGTTTTCAGAGAGTGTGATCTTGATTTTTTGAATGTGAAAGATTCTGCGATCGATTGGGAACAGAGGCGTTATGAAATAGCGAAAGCCGCTATGCAAGGGATTTTATGCGCTCCTATTGTTGAGGGAGTAGATCCTAATCCAACACCTTGTGAGCTGGCAATGGCGGCAGTAAGAAACGCTGATGCTCTTATTGAAGAATTAAAGAAAGGAGAATAACCATGACCGAAGAACTTGTAACGCTTGAAACAGCAAAGCTTCTAAAAGAAAAAGGTTTTAATGAATACTGCGAGAATGTTATTGATAATAACGGTGTATTGCGCAAAACTTTATACCGAACAAATAACTATTTGCCTAAAGTGTGTTATTCTCGACCTACCCAAACTATTGTGGCTAAATGGTTAAGAGAGACAAAGAATGTTCATATATGTATTTATAATAATGCTTGCGGCTATGGATATGAAATATCTAAAGCAGATAATGGCACACACATATCTAATGACTTAAAAGATGGTCCTAACAATGGAGGAGTTTGGGATACATATGAAGAAGCATTGGAAGCAGGTATTAAAGAGGCACTAAGTCTAATTGTTGTTTAACATGGTAGTCTCAAAATAATTTAGAAAGGATCAAAAATGGGAACAGGATTTACGGAATACGAAGAAAGCCTTATACAAGCAATTTGTTCGTTATATCATATACAGACGAGGACTTATAAACAGGGTGTATTCATAGGCATGATTCCTAAAAATACACGTATAACTTTGAATGGCATATATATGATGAAGTTATTAAATACCGGGAACGCTGTTTATATTGCAGTAAAAAAGGGACTTAATGTATTAACAATTATACAGCAATAAAAAATGAAGGAAATAGATTTTGTTGTCTGTGGGAATAGCTACATAACTAAATGCCCATTCTCCCAAAAGATGGTTGGTTCAAAATCTTGTTATGATTGCAAATATTTCGTTAGGGAAAAGTCATACATAGATATTGGCAGCGGTGGCGAAGGTGTTATTATATGTCTTAAACTGAATAAGAAATGAATGAAATTATAATCATTAACGGCTATGAGTATACAAAGGATGAATTTGATACCATAGCGGCATTTGTAGGAAGCGATATTAATTAACTAATAACAATAGAAATATGAACAGGATACAGGAATTAGAAGCTGAAATACAGCGTATAAAGAAAGAAGAAGCCGATAGTAAAAAAGCTAAATACCAGCATTTTGTCGGTAAGTATGTGCATAGAGCGCATGCCTCGTATGAAAAGATTGTCGGTATAGATCGGATTGATACAGATGAATTTGGTGACGAAGTAGTATTTGATAGTATTCATGTATATTACGATAATAGAGGAGATGAATACAATAATGATGCAAGTATCAATTTACAAGGCTGGGGGCAAGACTATGCCGAAAAACTTGAAAAACAACTGATACCCCCTGAAACTTTCAATAAAGCACTGAATGATTGCATTGATTTAATAAGACGAAGATTAGCGTAAAACAGTTTAGATATGAATTAAATTAATGTAAGATTAACCAGAAGAAAGGAGGAATGTGAAATGCACCAGTGTGATTACTGTTGTTGGTATAACGAAAGATATGGGAAGTGTGACTGCCCTACAGTTATGAAAAGCCAAGCTTGTAAAAAAGCTAAAAAAGTATTGTTATCAATGCTCGTAAACCACCGCTTATGAAAATAGAACAAGATAGGCATTGCAGCATGTGTAAATATTACCAGTGTGTAAACTTCTTTATGTATTGTACGAAGCTGCAACATCGAATTAAAACATCAAGAAAAAATGGTTGCAAGTTCTTTGTAGAAAGAGGTTATCAAGAAATCAATAATAATTCAAATCAATAAAGAAAGGAATATTTATGAAGAGTAAAAAAATAACCGTAATCATATCCTACGATTACGAAGATAAAAATACCGTTAGTAATGATCGGATTGCCGACAGAGTAAAAAATGACTTGTTGAAAGGCAGCAACCCCAATCACGAAAAGATAGAATCTGTTACAGTGGAAGATAACCAAACAGAAATGAAGCAAAAGATAGAAGAAGCAAAAGGAAAAATTAATCGCTATTATAGCGACTTTATTGAAAAATGCCTTGAAGTACATGGCATTGATTTAACAACAATCATCAGTGATTGTGTAACGGCTGGTTATGAATCCCGTTCGGATGAAATCATAGAGCTTAGGAGAAAATTAGACAGCATAGAAGAAATGAATAGTGATGGTAGTCATTTAACTAATAACAGTATAGAAAGGAGGTAAATATATGGGCGTAGCTTGTGTACAAGACATTTACAGATGCGATACTTGCAAATCTGCATCAGACGAATACGGTCGAGGATGCAAACACGGTCTTTTGTTTCCGTTAGCACTTCTTATGACCGAACAAACTAAATGTGTAAATTATGAGTTTGACCCCCAAAAGGTTGAACTTCAATTACAGAGAAAGGATAATTTAGAAACAGAAAGGAGCTAATATGAAATTAACAAAAGAAGAAGATAAAGTAATCTGCAAGTTTTTAAAAAGCGCATCTGACGAAGGAGGTAAAAGTCTGTTTAGATTAATGCAGTTTGTTCTTATGAAACTATCAGAAGATGCTATTCAGATGAACGCTGCCGAAGTAGTTTTAAGTCAAGTTATGGCTTTCGAAGGCGAGAAATACAATACACGCATGGCCATCCAATATTCCAAAGTCGGTGAAAAAACTTTGGAAGAACGTGCATACGAAATAGCTGACCGGATGCTTTCGTTAGGATCTGAAAACTGCGATCTTCGGGAAGAGTTGAAAAAGGCTATTTTAGCCGGATATAATTTGTATCATGAAGATTTCGATGACGAAAAATAAATAGTATATAATCACGTTAAAATGAAAATTAAAATGAAAAAGTACATTGGAACAAAACAAATTGAAGCGGAACCTATGACAATGGGTGAGGCATTTGAGAAAAATTTACTGCTAACAGATGGTATAGAACCCGCTGAAGTTGAAAAGAGAAAAACAGGTTACCATGTGAAGGATGAATATGGTTGTGAAAGCTGGTCTCCTGCCGAACCGTTTGAGGAAGCATATAAATGCGCTGACACTTTCCTTGACCGTTTGCAGATTGAGCATGATGATCTTGTAGAAAAGTATGACAAGTGCGAAAAGTTTGTAGATTCGGATAAGTTCCGTGAAATTGTACAAGAGGATTATCCGGCATTTCTGTTATCATTGCAACGAAATGTGATGAATAGATATGGAAGTATTCTTGAACAAAGAATGTCCATAGCTAAAGGAGAAACAAGCATTACAACACTGCCAAGAATGTCCTTTGGAGATGCAATCGAAGCGTTGAAGTTCGGTCTTACCATCCGTAGAGCCGGCTGGAACGGTAAAGGTCTGATGGTATTCAAACAAATACCAGCGCATATCGAAAGTGACATCATTTCCAAGATGCAGTCACTCCCTCAATCAGCGAAAGACCTTATTATGAAAGGTAATGGATTCATAGACTACACAAGCCAGTGTCTTATCTACAATGAAAATACTGGGCGTGCTGATTCATGGGTTCCGTCTATCAGTGATGTGTTTGCCGAAGATTGGGAGATTGTTACAAAATAATTTTAAAAAGTATTTTATGCCAAAATATAGAAAAAAACCAGTAGTTATTGAAGCTGTTAGATTCATTGTTGGGGCAGAAGTTCCAGTAATGAATTTCTTAGGTTTAACAGAAGAATATAAATTAGTAGATAGTAAAGCTGCCCCTATACATTATAGAAATGATGTTGCTGAAATATTTATATATCGTCAAGAAGTAGCTTCTCTTTATATTTATACGTTAGAAGGAAAAATGGAGGCTAAAGACGGTGATTACATCATTAAAGGTGTAAACGGTGAATTTTATCCTTGTAAACCGGACATCTTCGAAAAGACTTATGATCTTGCTGACGAAGATTCTGAAAGCCTTATTGTAGATACGATTTATTCCTCTTTTATGGGAGAAGTAAATAAATTCGGGATCGGTTCTTTATGTACGTTTGTACGATTACAAGGGTGTAACCTCAGATGTTATAAACGAACTTGCGGATTTTTATGTGACACCCCTGAAGCTCTCTTAGTCAAGAAGAGTTTTCCTGAAAAAGAGAAAACAATTCCCTGTATAGTTGATACGGTGGAAAAACTGGGAAACAAAATAATCTGTTTAACCGGGGGAGAGCCTCTACTACAAGAGGGAGTTGAAACTCTTCTTAGAACGTTATCCTCAAAAGGGTATAACGTAGTAGTGGAAACTAACGGAAGTGTGGGTATTTCTAAGTACCGAAACATAGAAAATGTTAGTTTTGTAGTAGACTATAAACTACCCTCGACAGGAGAAGATGGTAAAATGGATTCTACTGTGTGGCCTCTTATGCAAGCAGATGACTATCTAAAATTTGTGGTTTCAAACGGCGATGACTTACTAAACCTACGTACATGGTTAGGACTTTACGCTGCTTCTTTTAAAGGAATTATTGCAATAGGTTCTATGTGGGAAGTATGTTGTTTTAGTCAAGAGGAACTGTTGACCCACATATCTTCTTTATCTGTGGAATTTCCCTCTGTAAGATTTTGCTTAAATATGCAAACCCACAAACTGATAAGCCTTTACGATCAGACTCCGAAACTTGACTTACAAAGGATAAAAATCAAAAAAGATTTGTAGATCATGCTTTTATTTGTATCTTTGGAGGCGTATAAATTATTTGTTTTACTTTTAATTAAAAGAAAATCATGGCTAAAATTACAGAATTGACCATTTTGAATCCATCGGATAAGACCCGTATGTATTCCGTTGCAACAGGAAAGGGTGCTCCTGCTGATGCAGATGATGTTTTAGTAACAGACATCCGTACTTACCCTGCTGGGTCACAGTATACCGATCTGACCGGAGGAAAGTTTTATGTTCGTACAAAAGAAGAAGCCAAGGTTGCCGATTGGGCTAACATTGGACCTTCAGCCGGAGCATAAAAGAGATTAACCATTAAAATGGGGATGTGGGAATTTCTGCATCCCCTATTTTTATTTATGGATAGTATAAGAAAACTTATTAGGATTTATACACCTTTTGTCGTTACCCTTTGTAATTTGGCATACGGTGTATTATTTCTGAAGGAAACATTAACCGATAACGAAGCATTTACTTTGAATGTTATCTCCGGTTGTTCTTTCAGCTTTGTGATATACGTTTGGGCTGCAAGTAAGCACATGTGTATATGGTACAAACTGAATCTACTGAGCATGGTTTTGATGTTGGTGGATACAGTCTTATATTATGTAACTGATGTAATAGACCGAGTGTTATACAGCTACATTTATGTGTTATTAGCGACAGCAGGATTGATTTGCTTTCTAGCATTTTGGTTTACGTTCGTACTTTTTAGAAACGTGGTGTGTAATCGCAAACATTCAAAAGTACAAGAAGAACGCCAAGACCTAGTTCCTTGATTGCTTGTAACGAGAATTTCTTTCCCTTCGTATGCCGCAATGTATGCCGGGATTATTTCTGAGTTCTTGGATAATCCGTTATTAGCACGAATGTGTCTTGTATGGTTGTTTACTGTGAAACGGGAGATATGCAGCTTGTCAGCGATTTCCTTTTCTGAGAAACCTCTTGATATGTAATCGGCTACCTCCAATTCTCTTGTACTAAAGATTGGTGTCTTTGCGTCATTGTATATCTTATCCATAAGGAGTTAATTTGTAGTAATACAAAAGTAACAAATTAGAGGGACACTTGTTCTGCCCCCCTCCCCTAGAAATTTTTAGAATATTATGAAATACGAAGAATTGTTCGTTGAGATTCTGACCGTTGTGTCGGATGTTACCAGTTTAAGTGTAGTAGACATACTCACTTCCAACCGTGAAGAATGTGTAGATGCCAGACACATCTTAATATACACATTAAGCGTTAGAGGTTTCTCTGACTGCAAAATTGCAGAGTTAATGAAAATTACAAGACCTGCTGTTTGTATGGCACGTAATAGTTTCAAGTACAGAAGAAAGCGGTATTTCGTTAACCTTCATTATCAAGAAGTTTACTCCCTAATTTTTGTCAGTAAAGAACCTGTTAACGATACGGTAAAGAAGCAGTAACTCGATCTTTTGCCAGTCATAACTAAATTCAGACCTTTGGAGTAATTCCTAAAGAGAGGAAGAATCTTTATTATTCAATCAAAAATTTAATGTTATGACCGCAGAGGAATTAATGGCCATCAATGGTGTGACCAAAGGTACAGACATGAGTTCTTACGAACATTTTATGGTATCTGAAAAGTCAGCACGCAGACCTTCAGGAGTTGGTATTGCAGGCTTGGCAATCGGTAGCACTGCCCTTTTGGTAGGTGTTGGTGCTTGGATTTTCGGAGGTGTTTATGCTGCTCAGGGAGCTAAATCTAATGCCCGTGATATTGACCGTCTAGCTTCTTTCCAATTACAGGATCGTGCTGAACGTATCGGCTATCAGGGACAGAACACACCTGGAGTAGTTGACATCATTCGTATTATGAACAACGCTCAGAGTGGAGCAGGTGCCGGAGCTGGTGCCGGTGCTAACGCATTGGCTACTGCTGAAGCTCTCGCATTGCTTAACAATGCTGGAGGTGGTATGGGACGCAACGGACAGGTTTGTCCTCAACCAGTTGCTTTGTACCAGCCAGCTATGCCGTGCTCTTGCCCGGGTGGTTGCAATCAGTAACAACAAAGAAAAGGGAGTGCTCTTTAGGGAGTATTCCCTTCTCCCTTTAGTACCTTAATATGTGGAATAGAAATAAAGTGACCCCAGAAATGATGAAAGGTATTAGACCTACAAGCAAATTGTCTCTGAAATTAACTTGTCTAGCGGTTAATAAAGGGGATGTTGACAAAGCTATGAAGATGTATGAATACTTTGCAAAGGACATGGATTTGCCTGATGTTGATCCTGTAGCTCCTACTACTTTTCAACAAGTGAAAGAAACTGCCGGAGGAATTTTTGGATGGGTGAAAGAAAACCAAGAAGATTTAGCGAAGGCTTTTAACATGGTACAAAGTTTTCGATCCGGTAAGACAATAAGTGTGGCTCCTTCTGCTCCTGTGGAAGTTCCGCCACCATTACCTCCAGTAGAATAATTGTAAACCGTGAATAAGATGTTGAAACCTTTTGAACTCAAAGTTTTCATCTACGCAGAAGATGAACAGGAAGTTAAAGATGCTGCCAAGGCAGTATATGACTTTATAGAAGAGAATCGACAAGAAGGTAGAGTAATGACCGCTAAGAAACTTGCTGAAGCTCTTTCTCACTGGAAAGATAATTTTCTAGTAAAAACCGGAATTATTAATTTTTTAAATAAGTAACGAAAATGGCTAAACAAGGATGTGATAAAGATTGCAGTACTTGCGGTATCAATAACTGGACATATTGTGCTGTGCAATTTGGTTTGAAGAACCAAGAACTACTCCTGCAACAGCAAGAGATGATTTCCTCGTTAATAACAATTTTGTCCCCGTTATTTTCGCAAGCTACTGCCCCTATAGCTCCTTCAATTCCGGGGGAGGAAGATGTAAAAGAGAAAGTCCCGGAAAAAGAAACTAAAAAATAATTGGATAAGATTATGATTCATGTAACTCCTATCGCAATTTCGGCTAACTCGCAGCAATATGCTTGCAGTATAACCGAGAATCTGTGTCAATGCTACTGCTTGAACGCAGATATTCAGCCTACGGCTGACGTTAAATTTTCCGTTGCTAGTCAACAAGTTGTTAATGGGATGACGTATCTCACTATTCTTGCAAAAGGTAGTATCACGTACTTACCTAGAGGTGCTAATAGATGTTGCTGCCGACCACTTACTAAGATGTTCGCAGAAACATTTGACTGTATTTTTGCTGGGGCTAAGACTTCTGCTCCTACACTTACTGTAGGTGCTACTTTGGATTCCGCAGCTAACGTAAAATGTAACGGCAATGTGTTTGCCTACAATTTATTGACCCCTGTAACTATAGCGTTTGCAACTGCCTCTGAGGAAAGTGCTGCTGTAGCTGCCTCTAAAGTGAAGTGATGAAAGACTTATTGTGCATAATGCTAATAGCCGTACTCTTTAACCATTTGGGACTTGCTGATACAGTAACTTTTCATACAAAGCGTAACGTCCTGATAAATTGTTCCAAATGCTTGACTTTTTGGAGTACACTTGGATATTCCCTGCTTGTTTTAAAGTGGGGAATTATCCTCGCTTTCTTAGCCGCTTTTTCTTGCGCCTATTGTGCATTATGGACAGAATTAGTTCTGAATGTTTTTAATTACTTTTATCAGAAAACCTATGGCAAAATATATTCCGAAACCGATAAAGCAAATGCCGACTCGACCGATAAAATGCCCTAATTGTAAATAGCTATGGATAAGAAAGAATTGCTAGAAAAGTTTGACACTCTCTTGAAAGAAGCCATGAAGACTAACGATAAAGAAGATATTGTAATGTCGATGGATATGTTCAAGAAGACGTTTTTGTTGTTGGCTGATACGAATTTTCGTGATGCCAAAGAGGTATACGAGTGTTTCGATGGAACACTAAAGTATTATAATTTCCTGACCGAAACCGAAGCGGATGCGGTTGTAGACCACTTCGTTAATCAGGATGGAAGTAAAGGCCCTAAATGGAGGGATGCTGATGACCTGTTTAAGATCATTGAAGAGATGGGTGGTAAAATAGAGTGTGCTCCATACTACAATAAATGGGCGCTTTACGTTACCATGAACAAATTTTTCTCCGATCAGAACAGTGCCATCTTAAAATGGGTAGGAGATAACAAAGACAAGTACATCGAGGCTTGCTATGACTTGTCCGTTACTCAGTTAAAAGACAAGGACCGTCCCAATTGGGTTCGGTGGTACTTTCACGTAGAAGATAAATTCTAAGGTTTATTTTCGTCTATTCCGGTATAGGGTGCTGCATGTGATATGTAACACCCTATTTTTTTTAAGCGTTCTGCCTCAATTTGGAAGTTTTCAAGTTTACCCGTATATTTACACATCTTAAAAAAGAAATTCCGCTATGCTAGAACCAAATTTGTTTTCGCTTCTGTTTCCGGAAGAACATCCTATAGGGGATGCCAAAATAATTATACGAGGAAGATTTCCGGAAGAAATTACACCTATCTGCAATTTCTTGAATAAAGAACTTCCTTTTCATGCAGAAATACTTTTTACCAAAGACAAAGGGAATGATTTCGCTGTTAAGTGTTTGAACGAAGCGATAGATGCTATTTTTGAAGAAGATTATGACGGACCTAATTACATAGGAAAGTTTTCCGGTTGTGAGGTGTTTATTCCGTATAATTGCATAAAGTTTTTTGAGAAGTTTACGGATGTTCTCCACATTTCTGAGGTATTGGAAATACCTGGAACCCATAGTGCGAGACTTTTAAAATGCAGAATGTGATGGGAAGATTTATACCTAAAATGCTAGTTCGTACTTCGTATGGTACAGGACCCTATAAGATTATAGACGTGACAGAAAATTGTGAGTGTCCGTCTTTTAGTGATTCCATAACGTTACTAGATAAAGCACCCCATTCAAGGAAACATGTGCACATTCGTTGCCGTGACCTTGTAAATAGATACAGTAACTACTATCTGAACGGATATGATGAAAACGGGTTATCTGTATGGGATGAAAATAACCGTTTGATCGTATGTGCCGAAGAAACATTACTACTAACTTTATTTTTATAATGACACAATTAGAACTTGCTACGAGAATCAAAGAAGTGACTCCCTCTTTACAGAGGAGCGCTTACTATTTTACCGGGAATATGGATGATGCCTCTGACTTATTTCAGGATACTATGGTTGCGGTGACTGCCAACATAGATAAATTTTCTCCTGAGACTAATTTCCATGCGTGGTGTCAAGTAGTTCTGAAGAATCTGTTTTATAATAAGTGGAGACAGAAAAATTCCCGTCCTCCCACTGTACCAACAAGCGAACAGTATTGCGGAAGTGTTGTAGATCCGTCCCCAATGGACTTTACCCATATTTGGAATACTATTGACCATTTACCAAAGCCGTGGTCTACTGTGATGAAGCTGCGTGTGTCCGGTTATGGGTACCAAGAGATCAGTGATAAATTAGGTATTCCGTTGGGAACTGTAAAAAGTAGAATCAGTCTTTCTAGAAAACGTCTGAGTAAAGATTTGGCTGAATATTTGTTTTAATAAAGAATTAACTAGTATATTTGTCAGAAACTAAAACTTATTTATCGTATGAATGAACAAGGTAAACTAGCAACAGATGTTGCTAACAATACAGTACAATGTTTAATGTTGGGAGAAGCAGTAAATGTAACATCTGCTAATGTAACAGCCTATTTGCCTGTTATTCGGGTTTACGCTGAGGAAGCTACTAATTTGAAACTTTCCTCACAAGCGGGTGATGGAGTAGTGATTCCCAAAGGAGGCGTAGAGTATTTTGGTGTGCGGTCGGGAGTTACCATAGTGGTAAACGGTAAAGCTAATATAATGGGTGTTAGGTTATGATGAATCCACAATTAGGGAGGTTGGGATCAGTCTCCCCATCGTTACTAAATGGTGGTTCTGCGAAACCTATTTTTCGTGGAGACTTAGTAGACTTCTTCACCTTTAAAGGGAAGGGTAATATAGACCTTGACCGTAATATAATAATCGGACTCCTAGATAACAAGTTAACAGCCTACAATTTTGTATGGAGTTTAATGTCAGGGTATGGAGGGTATAATGAAAACTATCTGACTTATTCTAAAGTTGAGAATGTGTTCGTAACAGATGACCATAGTATTACTATAATGAATTTTGTTTTAGATAATAGATGGGTTGCTTATAAATATGGTAATTCTGCACTTAAATCAACCAAGATAAAAGTAGCTGGCCTTACATCTGATGATCAGTTAGAGTATGGTTACTCTCCTTCCAATGAAGGAGCAAGAGTAATGATGCCGATACCGAAAGACGGAATATACGATTTGCCAGAAAGTGTAGTTAATCAAAGTACATATAATATTGGATTCTTTCTTAGGAGTGCATTAACTAAGAATGTAACAATTGAGCAAATTCCTCTATATGAAGGAGCTATTGTTACGGATGGTGTTGACGATTATCTAAAGCTTGATAAAGTAGGATATAAAATAGGAACTATTATTGTAAAATATAAGTTTCTATCTCCTGAAAAATTAGGATGGCAATATATTTTTGATACTAAAAATACCAGAAACTACTTAGCTTATGAATATAGAAGTGCTATAAGTCAACAAGTTTTATTAGATAATTTCAACAATAGAGGAGATATAGGAGACTATCATTTTATAAGTTTGGATGGTCCAAGGAATGTAACAACTCCACTATATATAGCTGCATCAAGTAATATTACTGATTATATGTCCATGGCTCTTTATAGTATTGCTATTTACAGCGCTGCTCTGTCTGAGGAGGATGTTCAGAAAGAAATATCCGAAGCTTTTCCTAAATACGAACAATTAATTTTAAACAGGTGATTATGGATTTTTTTCTAAAGGAACCTTTATCTGTGTACCAAAACGGAAATATGTATTCTATCCGGACGCAGACTAAAGGGGTAGAACAGTTAGGTCAAGTATTGTTTTTTGATGTGACTAAATCGGTGGCTATTTCCTTTGCAAAAGATTTTTGCTTAGAAAATACTTCCATGTTTCAGGTAAATAGAGTTATCAGTGATAAGGAAGTTTCATTAAGAGACGTTCTTAAAGTAATTGCTGAGACTACTCTTTCTGACAATAAAAAACAAGAATTATTTTTAAAACTAAACTCTTTGTAATATGTTAGATAAAACAAAAACCGATTCCGTATTAGGAGCAAGCGTAAATGAAATGCTTCTAGAGTTGGGAGTTGAAACTCCTATGGTTGGTTTAACTCCGTTAACGTCCGAAGATAAATACGCCAGTATAAAAGATGCTGTTTTTGATATTATGCAGTGTTTGGGTCTTGACACGGAGGATGACAGTTTGGCACGTACTCCCCATAGAATAGCCAAGATGTTTTTGGACGAATTGTTTTGGGGACTTGATTACGATAATTTCCCGAAAATAACAACTATCGAAAATAAAATGCAGTATAATTCCTTGCTAATGGAAAGGCACATTAAAGTTCATTCTATGTGTGAGCATCATTTCGTACCCATTATCGGAGAAGCTTTTATTGCATATATTCCTAACGAACGGGTGATAGGTCTTTCAAAGATCAATCGTGTTGTTGAGTTTTTCTGTAGAAGACCGCAAGTGCAAGAACGTTTATGTGAACAGATATTCCATACTTTACGCTATATTTTAGGCACCGAAAGCGTTGCCGTTCTTATTCGGGCAGAACATTCATGCGTAAAAGTAAGAGGCATTGAAGATATTAACTCTGACACGCAGACGTGCAGATTCTCCGGTGCGTTTAATGAAGTAGCTACCAGAGGAGAGTTTTACAGTTTAATCGGCATGAATAATGGCTAATAAAAAATACGTTGCTATTAATGGAATCTACGTAGAGAAAGCAATATTCTCTACGTATTTTGTTTGTGACTATGATGTATGCAAGGGAAAGTGTTGTTATGCTTCCTTATCAGACGGGACTTATCTTTTAGGTGGTGGATTAACCAATGACGAGGCTAAGGAACTAACCCGAAAAAGACATACGCTCCTGAAGTATGTACCTAACAAACTACAGCAGTTTGCTGTTACTCCTGTAGTGTACACAGCTTTCGGAAATTTCACTTGTTTATCTGATAACAACGTATGTTGTTACTCTGATTCTGAAAATCGTTGTTGTGCCCTTAAAAACGCTTACAAAAGTGGCGATTTATCTTTTCCTATTCCGGTAGAGTGCTCTTTGTATCCGTTGAGTTATGAAGGACCTAATAACAAAGCTGGTTATTTAAAGCTTTTACATACGTTTGATGAATTTTGTGGGTGTGCCTATGAAAAGGGAAACAGAGAAAAAATATGCGTTATTGACTTTGTGAAAGATTCTATTATCCGCTTATTGGGAACAGAATTTTTTGATGCTCTTAAAAACTATAAACTCTAAAATAAAAAAGATCTATGACTCCTCCAGTATTTTCTACAGATGAAGATTTCAGAGTAAGTGTCCTATCTTACCTAAAAAGTGCCATCTCTATTAAAAAGTCTACTGTATTAGTAGCAACGACTAAGGGATATAAAGGGAAACCATTCTCAATAATTTTTCAGACCGTTTATTCCATAAAGAGTGAAAAAGCCCCTTTGGTTACTATTTTGAAAGGTTCTTGCTTTTTTATTGACTCTAGAAATCGCTTAGAGGTTTCTTGTGCCATGTCAAGTGTACCTCTTTCTACGTGTAGCTTCCCTACAAAGGACGAATACAATGCTTATTTAAATATTCCGGTAGTATGATAATCATTTTACTAACTACCTTACTATTTCAGGTAGGCACCAATCTTATTTTATGGTATAAGTTTATACGGACTAAGAAACAAAAGGAGTGTGCTTACTATATCGACTATCGAAAGGGAAACACAATATTAAGAGTGTTCAAACCTTTCTACGAAGGAAAAGTGATCTCCGAAATACCCCTACATAAAATTTTAGACCGTGGTACATTGAATCAGTATTACTTGTGGGTATTGATAGAGATGTAATTTGGAGAGTTATTAACTATCTCCTATATTTGAACCAAAATTTCTTAAAAACAGATGAAAAGTATAAACAGTTTAGCATTAGATTCTCTTAGGATCGCACTCCTGAGAAATAAAGTAACCATTTTTTCTGAAGAAGCCTCAGTCCATCAAGAGACTTGTGACAGTCTTCGTGAAGAAGTTGACGAGTTTTTACAAGCAAGTGAGTGTAAACCTTCCGAGCATTTACCTGAATATACTGAAGCAGTCGAAGAGCTTGCCGATATTGCTTTAGTAGCTTTGACCGAACTCTCCAGAAGAGGGGTTAACGTAGAGAAAGTTTTACTACTCAAAAGTATGTACAATGAAAGAAGAAATGATTGACTTTACCTGTTCCGGAATGACCGTTGAAAACGCTACTGATTTACTGAATGTTTTTCTACAGGAGTATTGTACAGAACATTCCTTTCCGGAAACGTCATTGAAAGAGCACCTCTTTGTCATTTCTTCTGGAGAAGGTTTTTCTGTCAACAAGAAAGACGATAACAATCCTATTTTTAAACTATCTAAGAAAGATACTGCTTTTGAAGGGACTATTTATGCTTCAGAAGAATCTTATCCAATAACTACAAAATTTCTCCATAGGTTTACCTCTGCGGAGTCAATAATTTACTAACTTAAAAACAAAAAAATTATGCGATCTTTTAAAGTTTATTGCGGTGGAAAATTTCATGAAACCGTTGACCACTTAATTAACTTAGGCTATAAGACTTGTGCTTCTTGTACTGATGATGACGGACCTTTCATTGTCGCTATGGAAGACGGTTCTTTTATTTGGCTATCTGACTACAAAGCATTTAAAAATGTCACGGATGTGATAGAACTTCCTTTGTCTGTAGTTAATGCGTTTAAAGCTCAGGATATTATGTTTGAAATTCCTGCGGGATCTTCCGTGATGCCTCTTCTTGAAAAAGAGGGAGTCCCTTCTATTTTTTCTGTTTCCGATGGAGAAACATTTTATATAAGAACCGTTGATAGAGATAACCGTTTCGATGGAAATTTCCTGAAACTAACTCTTTTGCCAATGGGAGAGATGTCAAACGATGCAACCGAAGCCAGTAAAGTTGCCCGAAACATTTCCGGTATTACTGCCGGGGAATTATTAGCGGTATTGGTAGAACATTCTAAATACTACAAGCACATCGGTTCGGATGTTCGTGATTGTTTGCGGGCAGTACATGTCACTTTTGAAGGACTTTAATCTTTGGAGTAATGGAATACATATCAGATTATCTGCCTTGTGACGAAATAATTATCCGTGCCAGTGAAAGCAGCTCTGAAAAAGGAGATTCAGAATTTCCCGAAATTTATCTCCCTTAAAAATAAGCTGGTCCTCCGACTAACCGGAGTAGACTTGAAAGGCAATGGTATTTATGCCCATGAAAACAGACATAAGTTTTTACTAGTTGCCCGAAAGAAGGATAAGTTTATTATCCTGAACTATCCGGAAGAGTCGGAGAATTTTACGGAATGTACTTTGTCCTCTCGATCCGCTTATATACAGTCGGTAGGAGGTTGTGTTGACTATCAAAAAATAAAACGTACTGAAAATTTATACTAACATGGATTCAGAAACTTATATAGTCCCTGTAGCTATTACAGTTAAAGGAAAAATCGCTTTAAAAGCGAATAATTGGGTTGAAGCTAGAACAATTGTTGAACAGGCAATTGATAATTTTGGGGTTGCCGTAACCATCCCTGATGGATTTTCCGTAGAACTACCTTTTGAGAAATGTCAGGAGTCACTTGGTTTTGTAACAATTAAAGACAAAACTAAGAAGTGAAAAAATCGCTCTTTAAATAGTTTTTCGCTTTCCGGAGATTGTATGTCTAAAAATTCATTATCTTTGCTTCGGATACAAAATTATATGGTATGGCACAGTTAACTTCGTCTACTGTCCAAAAGATTCGGGTACTGCTTGCTTCTTGGACTTCTGTTAGACAAAAAACGCATGTGTTCCATTGGAATATTACAGGAAGTAGTTTTAATGAACTGCATAAATATTTTGAGGAACTCTATGATGAAGCAGTGAATAGTATGGATAGTTGCGCAGAACGTCTACGACAAGTAGGAGTTTTAGTAGAAATGTCGCTAAAAGATGCTGCCGAATTATCCGTTCTCGGAGATGCCGGATTTTCTACGACTGATGACCGGGAAATGGTAATCGACCTAATCAGATCTTATGCACAGCTTACCGCTTTACAAAATGAAATTTATTCGGAGGCTGATGAAGTAGGAGATTATGTAACGGCTGACTTAATGACGCAGCTAAGTAAAACGAACGAGTTAAGAAGTTGGTTCTTATCTTCATGGTTAGGAGAACAGAATCAAACCCAGTTATAGAATCATTTTTAAGTCATAATTGATTAGCTATAAAATTCATTCGATCCAGGACGTACAAGAATACTTGTGAAAGTAGAGTCCAGTAAAATTAATTCGATTTGCATATTATGTAGGAAAGGATTGCCTGTGAAGGTAGTCCTTTTATTTTTAGAAGTACCCTCGACTCTCCTAAAAAGAGTTTGAGGGTATTTTTGTGTCCAAGTTAGTTATAACTATATGTACCTAAAAAATCGCATTTTAAAACTACCTATTTTTCCCTATTTATTTTCCTTTCTACATAGTTTCTTATAACTACCTGATAAATTCCTTTTCCAGTAATTAAAAAACGCTCCCATGAAGCGGTATGTCTTACTATATGCAATAAGGAGAATCCCCTATATAAAGACGGTTCTGCAAACAAGTCCCCCGGAAAGTTTGCCAAAAGCTAAGGATTTTTGCGGATAAATGTTTTAATACTATTATAATAACATTAATAATATAAGTATGTGTAATGGGAGTGATGGGTAAGCAAGAAAGATAGAAATCTCCTATTACTAGATTACTGGCTAGATAGCAAGAAAACAGGGCTACACATAGCTGTAGGGCAGTGAGCGTTCGTGCAATTATAGAAATTAGCTGTGTAGTTACGCAGGTATTTACGCTTATTTAGTTTTAATTGGCTGGTTGGTTACTTACTTTTTTAGCTGTTTTTCTTGTTTAGAACCCTGTTTTTACCCTTCTAATTTGAGAAAAGTTAGGGAAGTTTACAAAAACAGCCTATTTTCTAATTTATGCCATCACTGAGTATCAGATAGTTAGCTCAAAAATTTCCGGGGGTTATATCTTTTTGCCCAATTCATAAAAATCATTACACAAAAACGAGCGATAACAATAATTAGAAGCTAATTAGCGTAATTACGTAGTAAATTAGCCGTGTAACTAATTAAATTACGCATGCAGAATTAAAATTAGCGTAGTTTTATTTTAGTTATTCTTTCTACTTTCTTATATAACTAACTTAGCGATTAAAAATAAACTGGAAATTACGTGCGGAAATTAATTTCTACTTTAATTCTTATCTTATACTCCTATTATATACTAGAAACTAAATTAATTTGCGGCGAATATTTTAATTTCTAGTTCTAATTTGAATCTGTATCTTATTATATAGGTATACATAGAATAAAATAGCGTGCGAAATTAAATCTACTTTGCTAAGCGTAGCGATTCTTTCTAATAGAAATTAAATAAGCCAAATTAAAAACGGCAAATAAACTAATTACTTTTAGTAAACCATATACTAAGTAGAGATACTTACTATTACCTAATAAATAACCGATAGAGTTATTAAAAGAAATATCGAAAGAAAGATAACTTTAAATTTTTTGCGGCAATTTCTTATTCCTTATTCCCAGAAAGATCTACCCGTAGATACATAGAGTGATTGGACGTGAGCTGACTGAGCTGAACCAAGAGAGGGGTACCCTTAAATGGACTTAGCAGGGCGGTTAGGTTCGGGTAGTACGCTTAGGTCACAGAGTGGAAAAGACGACCTGTATTTTTGTGACTGCATGTGTGATAGACAGTGTGTGGTGTGTAGTGTGTGTCTGAGAAATGTAGTGTGGTGGTGTGTGACTGCGTGTGTGATCGAACGAAAAAGGACGCTACACGGTACGACTATCTAATGTGTATACCTATACAGTTACTTTGCATGTGATAACTGTTAATTGATCTAAAAATAACAATGCCCTTTGAATAAAACTTTCTTTTCAGTTTGTTATCTAACATAAAATTACTATCTTTGTGTATAAAAGTTAATCACCTAACAACATTAAAAGACAAGGTTATGAAAGCAATTACAGAAAAAGAGACACTAAACAATAGGTTTTGTAAAACAGATAAAAAGACAAACAAAGTTACTTTAACTAAAGTGAGTCGCAAACAAGCTGAAAAAATGGATATACGTACTTTATGTTTGTACATAGCTTCAGAGAGCCTAAGATTTAGAAGTGTTGCTAAAGCTACTGAAAATGCGAATCGGTGGTTAGCAGAAGGAGATAAAGAAAAAATAGTAAGTTTGTTTTTTGAATAATTAGAATATAGACCTTTTAAAAATATACAATTATGAAAACAGTTATTTCAAAATTAGACAAGAAGACATATTATCTGGCAGTTGCTACTAACTGCGAGTACAGTGAGTTTATTGAAGGAGAAAGATACCAAGTGAGAAGCGCAACGAAAGAAGATTGCCCGGACTTTGAAGATTACTGTGTAGTAAATGGTACTTTCTGGGAAACACTTCCTGAGATAGACTTTCTTCGTATAAGCGGAAGACCCATGATCAACCGATACAATGGCACTTACTTTCTTCACAGACTGGTATTGAAGAGTGATTGCAAAAAGTATCTGTCTTATCTTAACTAATAATGAATTTGATATAAGAAAATGGGAACTTCCAAGAAACAAGCTAATATTTTTGAAAAGGTGGCTACTTGCCAGAGTCCAACAGGAACTACCTACGGATATATTTATACCAAGAACGGATGGTTTGGTTATTACATGTGTGGTTACAAATATCCGGAGAAAAAAGGTACCCTGGAAGAAGTTGAAAAATATGTCCGTGAAGAATGGGATTTGATTATAAAGAGAAGTGCGAAATTTAAGAATATGTAAAACCGGTAGCCGAAAGCTGCCACAACACCCAAAAATTATGAAAACAACTGTAGAAACTATTTCATTAGAAAAACTCCATGAAACTTGTGTAAAGAAATTCGGCGATACGCTGGATACGTACTACACCCGTAAAGTAACTGCCCGTTTGGCAAAGAAGATTACCCGTGAACTGGAAGAAATCGCTTCAGGTATGCGTAAACCGAAAACAGAGATCCTGCCTGTTGAGGAAGTAGAGAGCTTCGATTCGTTTACCGTAATGCTGGATGGCGAGAAGTATGTATTCAGTGGGGACGATGACGAATACTACCTGAAACCCGCCAAGAGAGTCAGAAGAAAAGCAAGTGCTCCGGCGGAAGAGACTCCGGTAACTCAAAAGGCTCCCACCAAGCTGGTAAGGAAAGAAGCTCCGAAAACCAAAGAGGTGAAATTGGTTCCGGGTAAGGACTACGTATACGAGTTGGTACGTCCGTTACCCATGTGGAAAGGGGTGTACCCGTCTATGGAGGAGATTACAAAAGTTTGGAACGTGATTACGATGTCTTGTTCGGACGAGCTGCTGTTTCAGATGTTGAACGCAGCCACTATTCCGAATGTAAAAACCGAACGGATGCCGGAACTCAGTCGGATTCTTTCCGGTAAACAAAAAGACCGCAGCCAACTTCGGGTATTGGCGAACTTGCTGATTCACGATCTGGCCGGTGCGCTCAGCGGGAATGTTGCCATGTATACGGATAAAGCGGTGAAAACGGTTGCCTCTTTTGTACAGAGCGTGCCGTACCGTACAGCCAACGTTACCGCTTACTTGGAGGAACGTGGTTTTAAGTTGACGGGTAACGTTTATAAACGTGGACGTACCGTACTGAATACCTACAAAGAGATAGCCGAATTTATAAACGCTTGTTAAGATAGGATATGGGACGAATGAATTACACAGTGGAGAGCAGCTTTATCAAATCGGCTGCTTACTCCGAAGAAAAACAATGTTTGCGTTTGGAGATCAGGGATTACTTTTATTACTATTACGGGATTACGAAAAATAGGTGTGCCCGTTTCCGTAACGCAACCAGCAGAGGAGCTTACTTCTGCACACACATCAAAGGACAGTTTACTTGTGTAAAACGAAAAATAAGGAGGGCAAAAAAGTGAGAACACGTGAGATGATTGACGCATTGGTAGGGAAAGACTCTAAACGGTTTGACCGTAAACATCTGGAATCGTTGCCGGCTGCTGCCGTAGGTGTAGTTTATAAATGTGTATTCGGGGAGCCAAAGGTACTCCCCAATAACAAAGACTACGACAGTCAGGGAAATGAAGTGACCTATGAAGTGAAAGAGGCGGACGATACCGAAATAGTGGAACCGTATGACCCTGAATACCTGGAGGAGAATCCGCAAAGGGACGAGGTACTTTCCACGTATGAAAAATGGTACTTGAAAGAGGTTGCCAAAATCGAGAAAGCGTTACGGCAAGTACGGGTTGCCTTTGATTGGGATGACCGCTTCGATACATTCCGGGTTGCTCGTTACCCTAGAGGTGAATATCCGGTTTATCGGTATATCTGGATCGAGGAAGACAATACGTATGCGTTCGGTCCGGCAGAAAGTATGGAGTCCGGACATGATACCGTAACCACTCCCAGACTATCCGTACTTGTGAGAAAAGTAAAGACTTGGACAGAAACTAAATTAATAAAGAAAGATGAAAACCATGATTGAAGAAAAACCCAGACTTATCCGTTTCTTGGACGGTGAATTTAAGAACAGAACCCTGCGTAAACCGTATCGGATGTGGTGGAGAAACTTTATGTATTCTACCGTAATGATCGTAGCTACCCTTTTGCTGTTCCTGTTTATACAGATATTGAGTAACATAGCTGATTACATTAATTACGTGGTAAGATGAAAAAACGATTGTCTAGAAAAGAATACACGGAGATAAGTGAGGAGATCAGAGCTGCCGTTGAAGAAGTAGCCAAAAAACACGGGTTCACAAGCAGCATCCCTTCCTTTACTTTTAACGAAGGTGTTAAAGGAATATTTAACGGAGTGCTCCGGTTGATGGATGGTGATGACATCCTGTTTACCTCAAAAGAACATACAACGGCTGATACGTATGCAAAAGATGTGGTGTTTCCCGGAGCACATATCCTAGGAAGTAAGTTTAAAGGTGTCCCCGGACTTCCGGCCCTTACTTTCACCATAGTAGATATAAGAAAAAGTAAACTTACCCCTTTTGTAGTAGTAAGCGAGGAGGGTGATAAGTATAAGGTGGGAATCGAATTACTGCGCAGAGCTACTTTTATTACGGAGGAAGGAGATTGCGTCCCCTTTACAATGAAGACCTTTGTCAGTTTCTTGCAAGGTGAGACTTTTAGAGCCGCTTTTAAATTCTTCACGTATGAAGAACGTTCCGACCTTAACCTGATTCGTGAAAAGATAAACCGGTTGGGCAACGTACCTCTTGATGTGATCGAGAAGGTGTATAGGTTTGTTCTCCGGACAGATATGCTGAGTGCTTTTAAAGTAATAAAAAGATACGAAAAAACTTTATGATTATGAATACAAGAGATTTGAAGAGACTGATCGTGGTAGGATTTGACCTACCCTCTTTGTACAAACGTTCGGTATGGAGACAAGCGGAAGAAGTGATGAACGTACTTGTGGAACATTGTCCGGTAGTGAAAGCCACTCCACGGTCAGCCTGCAAGTTTGCTTTTACCGGAGCCATGACAAATACGACCATAGATGAACTGGTAAAAGTATACAGATCGAAAACTCCCCTGAGAAAAGAACTGGACGATATGCGTGAACTTGCTTCTCAGAACAACATTCCCTTAAACAGCTTTAAGTTATTAACCCTTTATTTGAAATAATATGGAATCGAAAAAATTAATTGCCTGCCTGAAAGGTTGCAGAACCCGTTACAGTAAAAATGCAGATCCTAAGATGGAGTCCAAAGTAGTAACTTCTTTATTAAAGGACAGTGACCCTTCTTTCCTGCAAATGTTGAAAGAAAAAAGTTCCGACCTATATCACTATGTAAATACAGTTTTGAGCGTATCCGACCTTAAAACGCCTAAATTGACGAGATCTCCTGTGGTACTTCCTTCTGAAAATACGGAATGTCTCGCACACAGTACAAAAGGAGTGGTCTATGAAATTGACACCATCAAGAAAACCTGTAAACGGGTACTCTCCGATCTGTCACAGTTAGCCGATACAGAAATCGAAATGGAGGAAATGCCGATGACGGTTTACCAAAGATACCTGAAGGATAAATTTTTCGGTGAGACTGTAGTCATTAAAAAAGGAAAACTCCTATTCAGAGGATACCGGGTTTCCTGCACAAAGGAAAACGGTTTTATGATTGAGGATACCATGAATAAATATAAAGTGGTAGATACAACATTCGAGGGCATCCCTACTCCGGCAGAATTGGGAGAATTTTTCGTCCGTCCTCGTGTAGAGCATACACCGGAAGACTTACATGCTGCTGTTGAAAGAGGCAAACAGTTAGCTTCCGAAAAAACAAAGACGGTCAGTATTGAAGTGGAAGAACCGGAAGAAGTAGACTTCGAAACACTCCGGTTAAAAGTGCTCGGAAAGATTAACGCTATCCGTGAAGGAAAGGTTTCGAACTTTGACCCGGTGGATTTTCCGAAGATGATACCGTTTCGCAGATGGAAACGTTCGGTATCTATCCATATTAATAAATGGAAGAACAAGAAGCTCCGGTATAAAACTTTATTAGCCGCCATTGAGAAAGTAACTCGTGAAGAGACTTTTGTGGTAGAGGAAAAAAATCACCGGAGTTCTTTTGTAGGAACTATCCTTCCCGAATTTAAAACAGTAGGACGGTTGATCGGTAACAAACTGGAGGTAGACGGTAAGTTGGTGGACGCTGTTCCTTTCTTGCAGGCTCACTTACTCCACTATGAACCGAAAGCCATGCAACAACTAATGCGATTTGCCCGACACGAGATTGATGCGGTAACTTTGCTACAGAATCCTTATCACGATGACTGGAAGATTGAGTACAACAGCAAACTGTTACCCAATACCAAAGAGGTAGCCGATATTCTCTCCGCCTTACATGAAAGTACAGGACTTTGTGTGCCACAAGATGTTTTATATGAAGCAGACCTGAAAATTGGAGATAAAATACTTATATTTGTCGATGGCTCTTGGAAACGTAAAACAATTACTGAGCTTGAAAACGGTATTTGTATCAATAAGGGAGTCGGACTAATGAAATATGATAAGTGGATAAAATTAGACGATGAAAAGAAGTGAAATAAAGGATGCTATAATGCGGGTACAGATTGATGCTGCCATAATGACGATGGAACAGTTTCTTTCAGAGTACCCCAACATTACAGAGGAACATTATTGGGGACAGATGAAAAATCTGGATTACCCAATGGTAAAGACAGTCTTGTTTAATAGTCTTCGGGAGGTAGCGGTGAATCCTCCTCCCGTTGAAAAGACTATAATAGAAATGAATAAAAACTTATTCAAGGTTCAACTTTTAAAAATGCTATTTTATGAAAAATGTTTTGAGACTAAAGATTCTAGGTTTTATCCTGTTATGCTGTGCACAGATCAGTGCGCAAAACAAGGTTTCTTTGTTACCTGCTGAAATGGTAAAACACATAGGTGTTTCTGATCGCCCTTCTTTTGAAGAATTAATCGGTGTACCTAGTGATTCTATCCCCGAACGAAATACTTTCGTTTATCACGTGGTAAATACGTATGATAATCTACCTACGACCGTGCATGTTGTTTATAACGTACATACCGGAAAACTTGGTAGTGTACGTTTTGGTTCACGAAAACATCTGGGTTATTGGATGGACTTTTCCCTATTGCCTGGATTTATTTCCAAACGTGACCAAACCATTTCCGGAAATCCGGAACATCGGGTTACTCTGAGAAGAGGAAAGTTCCTCTGTATTCTTGATAACATAGAATATGATTATTCGGGAGTTTCATATATGACGGTTATTTATTCTAGAAAGCCATGATCTTACTTGGAGTTATTTTTGTTCTTCTTGCCTGCATGACAAAGAAGAAATTTTGGAGAACCTTATTTTGGATACTTGCCATTTTAATTGTATTCTTTTGATATGGAATTACGTTGTTATAATGTAAAGGAGATTTGGCATGAGTGTGTCAAGTGCCGGATTGGAGATGATATAGGAATCTATGCTGATAAGTTTGAGCTTCGTAAAGAAGATATTAAGTCAATGGTTTCCCAGATAAAGAATGACCACGGAGAAACTTATTGCTGTGAATGTCACATACGACAAGACGGTGAACAATGGACTCCTTATCGTCAGATAGTTGAGATGCTAATATTAATGGGAGCTAAAGCAGGTGCATTGCATTTCTGCGACTCCTTAGTAGATAACCCTTTAATTCGTTTTGAACAATATGGCCAGAAATAGAAAACGTGCAGAGGCAGGTGATCCTGTAGAACTTAGTAACATTCGTGAAATGATAAGAGCGAAGATCATAGAGAATCATGGAAGTATCGCTTATTTCATGAAGTCCGATTTTGGAAAATCTTTAGGCGGTTTAAAAATAAGAACCTATTTGTATGACTCAGGACCTACAAATTTCAGAATTTTAAGAGATCTGTGTGAACATTTTGGGATCGGATCGCTTTCTAAGAAGGAGAAGATCATTCGCACAGTCACGTATAGATTGAGTAAGTAAGATCGTTTTTGTAGTATGAAGCGCAACAATTAATTTTGTTTGCGCTTCTTTTTTTGTTTAAAAGATTAGTATCTTTGCCCCAAAGGGGTGTGAACTTTAAAATTTTAAAACTTATGCAGAAAGAGAAACAAATAAAATCGTACCAGCGAAAAACCAAATCAGGTAAAGTAGTTACAGTAAAAGCACATACTGCTAAATATACTGCTGCCGACATGGCTGCTGAAGCATTGAGAAAAAAGCATGGTGCCGGTAATGAACTTGAAGGACTTAAAAGAAAATCTCCCGGTAATAAAGAAAAACCATCTGAAAGACAAGCTAAGGAACTTTTACATTCATCGTCTGGAAAGGTATATAAGAGGGATAGTTCTGGAGAACTCGTTGAGGCTAACCCATCAAAGACCTCTAAGAAAAAAGAGACTAAAAAACCGAAACCCCGTTCTAATGCAAAGAGTAAGAATAGGACTATAGGTACAGGAGTAAATGGACCCGTTAAGAAGAGTCCCAAGACGAAAGATGTACTGCCCATTCCCGAAGCCAAAACTAAGAAACGCATGTCTCCAAAAAGTACAAAAAGAACTGGACACGCTGGGAAATCTACCCCTTTTAGTGGACAGACACAGCTTAAACAGGAAATGGCTATGTGGAAGAAATCTCCAACAAGTGCTACGGGAAAAGCAAGTAGGAATAATATAACTAAACTTCTTCAAGAGAAGAAAAAGCAGGGTCATAAACTTACCAAAAGAGAAGAAGCCTTTTTGTGGTAGCTAAAATAAAATCACTATCTTTGCAGGTGAGCATCGGTAAAACGGTGTTCACCTATTTTTGTACCCAATAGAAATGCAGATAAATTCATCTAACATAAGAGAAGCTGACTATGATCGAAAAAGTCGTTTACTAAGGATGACTTTTATAAATCGTCCTCGTTGGGAGTATACTTATTACAATGTTCCCCCGACTATATGGACCCGCTTTCTTCAGGCATCCAGTAAGGGAGGTTACTTTTCCGACTTTATTAGGGATGTGTTTAGATATAGTAGAATAATAAAGTAACATTAAAATCGTAGAAATTATGGGAACTATTACAAGAGTGTTTGAGTTTGATTGTGCCCATCGGGTAATGAATGAAAAAGTAAAATGTTTCAATTTGCATGGTCACAGGTTCAAAGCGGAAGTGACCCTTTCTTACTCAGAGAAAGCTGCTTTAGGTTATGCAACCGACTTTAAAGAATTGAAAAGGATTTTAGGTGATTTCATAGACAGGTTTTTAGACCATGCCTGTTTACTGAACCCCGAAGATCTGGGTCTTATTACCATGTGCTCCGAAAATAAATGGCGATTGTGGATTATGGGATTAGGACATCATGCGGATGTTAATCCTTCTGCTGAGAATATTGCTTCTGAGCTTTTTTACATCTTCAGGCAGTTTTTTCCTAAAGACTCTCAAACCAGTATTGAGAAGATCCGTTTATACGAGACTCCTAATTGTTGGGTAGAGGTTACTGGCTACGACTATGAAGCCACAGAATCTTTTCAAAAAGAGATTATGAAATGGAGAAACTCAAAAGGAACATTCAACTACGATATAAGAACTGATATTTGATATGCCAAAACTAAGGAAGAAAACTCCTGATGAAGAAGGGTATGTATTTCCCGCTACTGGTAAAAGTATAGATGATATACATACTGAAGATATTGCCGGAAAATCTATCTCTTTTGATGCCCACGAGATTACAGGTAAGATTATCGAGTTCGGGAAAGTCCTTACAGGAATCTCTTTGTACAAGTATCAAGAAGACATAGCTTATGGAATTATATATTCCGTCATTACTTTTTCCGGAGATGTAAAGACTGTGCTTCTTTCCAGACAGTCCGGTAAGTCCGAGGTAATGGCATTTGTAATTGATACACTTACCGTTCTAATGCCGGCACTTGCAAATATTATCCCTGAGTTCGAACAATTCCAGACCGGATTTCGAATAGGACTGTTTGCTCCACAGAGTGATCAGGTAGAAACCACTTATTCCAGAGCACTTGCCAGAATTAATTCCGCTAATGCGGAAATGGTTTTAGATGACCCTGATATTGGTGTTTCTTTGGAAAGTGCCGTTCGTTTGCAATTAAGCAACGGTTCTTTTCTTGCCGGACAAACTGCCAGTAAACAATCTAAGATCGAGTCTAAAACTTATGACCTAGTAATTGTTGAAGAGGCTCAGGACGTTGATGACTTTATTGTCAGCAAGTCCATAGAACCTATGCTTTCTTCTACTGCCGGAACTCTTATTAAAGTAGGTACTACTGGTATGACTAAGAATCACTTTTACTACGAGATTCAACATAACCGAAACAGTGACCGAAAACTAAAAGATCCCAGAGTACGGAATCATTTTGAGTATGACTATAAAAAGATTATTCAAGACCGTAAAAAGCAATATGATTTAGACCACAAACGTTTCCACCTTAATTACGAGGCGGATGTTTTGCGTAAAAAAGCTCGTTGGGGAGAAGACTCTCAGGCATTTAAACTTGCTTATGCGTTGATATGGGACTTGGAAAGCGGTATGCTTATTACCGATAAAGAGTATAATAAACTTCTTAACCGTAAATTAGGCTATCAAGATCCTACCGAAAGAGACTTGGTAGTTGCTGGTCTGGATATTGCTAAAAGTCCTGCCAGCACTGTCTTGACTATCGGAAAAGTTATCCCAAACGAAGATCCTTTTGAAAGAAAGAAAAAACAAATTCTTGCGTGGGTTGACCTGAAAGGACTTGACTATGAAGCTCAACACCGTGTTATCATGGATTGTATTGTCGATTTCAATATTTCTATTATCTTTGCGGATTATACAGGTGTCGGTAAGCCAGTAGTAGACCGTCTATCATTTGCTTGCGGAGAATATGTATCGGTTGTTCCGTACACATTTACTTCTCAGAGTAAATCGGATATGTGGTATAACTTCATTAACGAGATTCAGACGCAAAGTTTGATTATCCCGGCTAATAAAACAGTTCGTGAATCTGAGGAATATAAATGCTTCGAGGAACAGATTAAAAACTGCCAAAAATATTATAACGGCTCTTACTTAGTCTGTGAAAAGTCGGAGGGATTTTTTGATGACTATGTAGATAGTACAGCTCTTATGTGTTTGGCGGGTAATGACGAACCGGAGATTGAAGACGAGATGGAGGTAACTGACAATCCGTTGTACTCGAATATCTCAGATACAATTAATGCACTTAGAAGATACTCTTTTTAAAATTACGATATGGGAATAGGTACTATGAATCCTTCAGGACCCGGTAGCTATAACGGCTATCCCGGTTCCGATTATTGGGCTGTAGACAGTCGGCCACTTAGCGAAGCTACAAATGTGCTTCGTTCTTTTGTTACGCAGAATATCGTTCAAGATAACCAATGGGAAATAGATCGGTTGACCCGGTATTATTTGTTCTGGAAATTTTATGATGGACTTCATTACAAAGACTTTAATGATGGGATGCTCTCTTTTAACTATATTCGAGCATTTATTGATAAAGTAAATATGTTCCTGTTGGGAGATGAAGCATTTACCTTTCATGTGAAAAGTTTCTATTCTACACAGATAGATAACGAGCTTGAAAAAAATGCCGAGGAACTAATGATGTATCATTGGGGAAAGTCTAAGAAGGTTTCTCTCGCCTACGAGATGTTACAAATGGGGGGAATTACAGGTGATTGTTGGTTAGGGGTTGACTGGATGCCTGATGACCTTGACAGATATTGTAAGATAAGTGTTTACGATAGCCGCCAGGTATTCCCCCATTTTAAAGGAGGAGACTTTAACAATATGGATGCTTTGCTGATTCGTATTCCTCTAGATGTGAAAGGAAATGCCCAACCTTACCGTTTGTATGTAATCAGATGGACTCCCAAAAATATGGAGACGTGGTATCAGAAAGATGTTTCTATTGATGAAGATTCCGTAGTTAAGTATGACTATACGAAGACTAAAAATGTATATGGATTTATTCCGATAGTACACATTAAAAATAAACCTAATTCTTCCGGATTTTACGGTAAATCTGATGCAAACGATATATTGAAAATAAACAAGGTATATAACGAATTAATTCAGCAAGTAAAGGCTGTCATTGATTATCATGTAACACCTACGACCGTAATTACTGGAGCTTCTGCTAAATCACTGAAAAAAGGACTTGGACAAATATGGTCAGGACTTCCTGCCGAAGCCAATGTGTTTAATTTAGGTCTTGATGTAGATCTATCTGCTACAGTTAATTTTATCAAAGACTTAAAAACCGCTATGCACGAACTATCTGATGTTCCGGAAAACGCATTAGGTAAAATTCAAGCAATAAGCAATACTTCCGCAGCCGCTTTGCAGATTACTTACCATCCGCTATTACAGCAAGCGAATATAAAAGCTATGACTTATGGTGAAGGAATTGCCGAAGTAAACCGGATGATCTTTAGGATTCTTGATACGGTAGATCCTGAAAACGAACGTCTAGTTAAAATTAAACGGCTAAACCCCAATTTTCTTTCTGAGATGTTGGTAGAACCAGTTTTCGCTTATGGTTTCCCGAAAGATAAGATGGATGAATTGCAACGTGCCCAGTTGGAACTTAATATGAAATTAGGTAGCAGACGTGAGATTATGGAACGTATGGGTAAACAGAACATTCCTGAACTTTTGCAGGAGATTGATGACGATACTGTACAACAAGCCCTGTTACAAGTAGAGATTAATGAAATGGTTGCTGGCGGAAATCCTGAAGAATCTACAGAAACACCTTCTCTTGAAACAGAAGATATTTCTGGAAATGAAGAATCTGTTAGCAGTGGTGAAATGACAGAATAACCTAAATTTTTGCGTTATATTTTGTTATTTAGAAATAAAGGTGTATTTTTGAACCGCTATCAGTAATTAAATGTTTCACTAAAAATTTTAAAATCATGGCTGGATTACAGACATTAGATCCCAAAGACCCGGAAGCATTGCACGATATAGGGCAGAGCAAGGGTATGAAAGTTAGCGAAAAATTCGTTAACCCCGGTACACCGGATTCACCGTTGGTTAGTAGAGAACAGATGACGCAGGCCACCATTAAAGGTAATGGCGCTGAAGTTATGAAGGCTAACCTTATTAAGTAACTATTCCCAATTTGTAAAACTTCTAATCGTAGAATAAAATGGATCATACCGAAGAAACAACAGTAACTATCCCAGAAAGTATTACAATCGGCGGAATCTCTTATGTAGTTAGAGACACTCCGGAATTGCTTAAGTTCATGCAAGCCGTTGCTAAAGTTGAGAAAAACAAGATGTACACGCAGTTCGAACTTTTGCGGAAACAAATCAACCAGTTATCAAAGACTCCTGTATCTACTACCCCTTTGGATGCAACATCATTGATAGCCGAGTTGAAAGAATCTTTTGTAACCAAAGAAGATTTGGCGAACACAGTAAAAGAAGCGTTGCAGCCGGTTATTTCTTACAATCAGCAAACGCAGCAGGAAACTCTTGAAACATTCCGGGAGAAACTACTTAAAGAAAATGACGGAAAATGTATTCCTGAACTGATCACTGGAAACAGCAAAGAGGAACTTCTTCAATCCCTTGAAAAATCAAAAGAGCTTTATTCGAAGTATGGTGGAGGTCCGGTTGGTCGCCCGCAAGACGCTAGTCCTGTAGTAGATCCTACTTTGGCACGCCAAGCTGCTAATCTCGCTCCTGAAGATATTGCTCCCAGATATATTCCTCCTGTTCCTGCTCCGGCACCTAGAGTTTCTGCTCCCGAATTTACAGGACAATCTGGACTTGAAAATATCAAGAGCCTCTCTCCTGAAGAGTTCGCTGCCAAACGTGCCGAACTTGAAAATACACTTAAACAGTTGTATGGAAACTAATTTCGTCCTACCCATTAAATAACTAAAAACAAGAAAAAGAAGATGATTACATTGTTGACATTCTTACTGGCTACGTTAGGTAGCATAGTAGTAGGATTTGCTTTCGGTGAGACTACGGCTGCTGGTGCTAATACTGGTGGCTATACAGCTATACCACAAGCAGTCCGTGACTTTTATTCACGTGAGGTTATGTTTAAAGCACAGCCTCGTTTGCGTTTTTTGCAGTTTGCTAAAATAAAACGAGACTTACAGGCCGTTCGTGGAAAATCTATCGTATTTGTTAAATACGGAAACCTTGAAGGTGGTGGTTCTTTGGAGGAAAGCGATGTGCTGACTCCGGAAGGTATGACTACTTCTGAAATTAGCATCCCGGTTAAAGAACAGGGAAATGCTGTTCAGGTTACTGAATACCTTTTGAGAACTTCTATTTTGGATGTGTTGGGTGATGCTTCAAAACTATTGGCTAATAATGTTGCTAAGGTATTGGATACTCAGTTCCGTGATACTGTTTTGAAAACGCCTAATACTGTATATGGAGGTACTGCTACACAATTATCGGAACTTTCTACAAGCAATGGTGCGTTTACTACAAAAACAGTAAAAGATGCCGTTGAAATTTTGGCTACTCACAATGCACCGAGAATTGCAGGTGATTACTACGTTTGTGTCGCTCACCCCCATCAATTGAGACAGTTGCGTGACGATAAGGAATGGATTAATGCCAATACTTATATGGGACGTAGACAGTTGTATATCGGTGAAGTAGGTATGTACGAAGGAACTATCTTTATTGAAACTACTCAGATGCCTATGCTTAACGCTGCTGGAATTGAGGCTAAATATGATTCTGGAGCTACTGTAGATACTGCTTATGAAGCCGTGTTCTTTGGCGACAATGCTTATGGTTGGGGAGTTGCTTTGGACGTAGAACTTCGTGATGACGGTGTGGTAGAACTTGGACGTAAACATACTCTTGGCTGGTATGGTATTTGGGGAACCGGCATTATCGAGGAGAATAACATTGTAAAAGCTCTCACTGTATAAGGTGAGAGTATTTCTTTAACGCTTAAAATTTGCATTATGGCTAGACAAAAAATTGAAGACCCAGATTTGTTACAACCGGATCTGAACGAGGAAAAAAATGAAGAAGGAGTCGAAAAGCAACCGGTAAAAAATGCTACTGTACAAGAAAAACAGAGAAAGGTTTCTTGTAGAGTTGTTGATGACGTTAATGTGTTTATCGGTAGCAGACATATTGTATGCAAGAAAGATTCTAATGTGAATCTTGATTCAGACGTAGCTGCTATCTTGTCACACGCTGGAAAACTATATAGACTTTAAATAAATGGCACAGTCCAAGGTAACTTTGAAAGAGATAATGGTAGCGGTCCGGGAGTTAACTTTCGACCGCTTCATTATTCCGGCATTTGCAATAAAACAGATGGGGAAGGATGTTTATATTGATATTGATCCTTCTTTTAAACCTGTTAGTGAGGAACCCGTAGAACCTGGAAGATTAAGAATCTTCAAAAAAGAAACCTCCATTGACCCCGATACGGAAACTGAAAAAATAATTGAAAAACCTATCGTAGAATTATTGTTTGCTGACTATCCAGAAGTAGACGATATATTGAATCAGCTAATAGATCAAGGAATCGTAATTGCGTATACTCCGTATTATCGTAGCGAAGAACCCTCCACCAGCCTTATAAAAACTACTTTCGAACTTACTGAAGATCGTACTATTTTCAGACGCTATTTTTTTGCGGACGAAGAAATCATAGATGTTATTCAATGGTACTATTATACTGTACTTAGAATACCCAATGCAGAAATTAATGATGAACTGGTTGGCCTTTTAAAACGTCCCTCTGAGAGACATCTCTCCGTTTGGGTAGCTTACCAGTTAGTTGATAAACGGCGTATGTATGAAGCTGCTGCCAATAGCATAGGACAGTCTTTTACTGATGGCTCTGACTATACCGGCTCTTCCGGCAGTTCCTCTCCTACATCTACAACGGTACAAATTGGCTCCGTTTTTTCTATCACGGAGGATGCACAACAAGGTTATTTTTACGAAGATTTCAATCGTGTGGGTTCTGACAATACATGGGGTGACAGATATTCTTTTTGGTATAAGCTTATGCTTTACCTAAGAAACATTCTTGAAGAACATTTTGGAGATTACCGCTTGCGTAAAGACAATGTGATTCCCGGATATATTTCTTTGCAAAGAGAACTTGACTTCAGAGAATATTTCGACAGCTATCCGTTCACTTTATCCCCACTGTCCCGTGGAATCTTATCTAAAACACCCTAAAGTATGGGAATACAAGTAAAGTCCTATCAGAGAAGGACAAAATCTGGAAAGCTTATCACTGTAAAACCTTACTCTCGTAAAGGTGATAAGAAAGCTAAAGTAGCCGGACAAAAAGTTCGCGGAAATGAACTAGTGTCTATGAAGCTAGAGAATTACGTTGATAATCTTGGTCCGGACGATTTTAAGGAACTGGTTGATACTCTGGAAGAGTACGCTGATACTACTTTGTGGAGTAAAACAGGAACCGTCAAAAGACAGAATGTTATAAATCTTATCAGAGAAGAGGCAGCTCACTCAGGAGAAGGTCCTAATAGGAATCCTATGGATTTTGTTGTTAAATCTCTTATGAAAGGTAAAGCGAAAACCCCCTTAACCTCTAAACAAGCTGATAAGAGATATGCGTTTTATGACGATAAGACCCTTAAAAAAGTACGTAATAGAGTAAGAAGCACTTAATATGTTAGTAGATAAAGCAAGATTTTTGTCCTACCAGAACTTGTTTTATAGGAAGCTGCAACAGACTCCTTATAAAATTCAGCTTGAAGTGGTTACTGTGCAGAAAGTGGAACCTACTGAAGACTTTTCTTTTGATGCTTTTGTAGGAGATAGTCCGAGAGAATCTACGTTTTATAGTTTTCAAGCTCTTTACGAAAAGGAGATTCCAAACCGCACCCGTGAGAAATACGGCCTTCCTAAAGAAGTAAACGGGGTTGTTTATCTCTCCCCTTTACAATTAGTACCCAAATTAGGTGACTACCATCTGAACTGGAATAAGACGAAAGTACATTTTGAAGGAAGAGTACAAGTAATTGATAAAATAGTCTACCTTGAAGAATTATACGGAAGCTGTGTAGGCTTACAGATATTTATCAAGGATGATTTAAAAGGAGGTTAATTATGACAAAAGTAAAGACACATAAGCGTAAAGGAAAGAATAAAGTTTCCGTTGTTAAGCAGCACAATCGTAAAGATAAGGTGTCTGCTTTCCGTGGTGCTAAAGAGTTCTCTGAAAAACAACGGGATAAACTTTCTTCCAAAGGAGAAGCATTACCTGATGGTTCTTACCCAATCGCCAGTAAACGGGATTTGGCAAACGCTATTTCTTCTTACGGACGTGCTAAGAATCCTGAGATTGTTAAACGATGGATCAAGAAACGTGCTAAAGCTCTTGGTGCTTGTGACATGATCCCTGCAAACTGGAAGTAAGTATGGCTACTAACCAAAAAGATATTGACCGTATTAATGCGCATAAGAATTTGGACGTTCAAACTAGTGTGATTCCTCGTTATCCTGAGATAGAGAAAATTGTTCGGTACGAACGTACTCCGGAACACTATCGTGAAGAGAACGAGGTTGCCGCTTATGCCGCTATGGGAAGACCTAATGCCAATACCAATACTAAGAGTTGGTATCGGGATATTTATGAATTTTATCAGAACAATGAATACTAAGACCTATTTTACTAACTAAAAACAAATTGTTATGCCTACAAAATCTAAAAAGACAAAAGAGGAAAATCCACCTGTAAATCCCAAAAGTACTAAAAAAGATCCTCCTATTGGAACTGGAGTAAATGGACCCGTAATAAAGAGATGATATGCGTAAATTCCCTAGATTACCAAAAGCCTTGCTTAAAACACCTCCCGGCTTTAAAAAACCAAAGGTGTCTGACTTTAAGACTGACATGCAACATTTAGGGGAAGAAATTGCCGAAGATTTTAAAGAGACAGTAATTGCCAACATAGAGGAGAATAATTACAATTTCGAAAATGCTCCTAGTACAGTAAAACAAAAAGGCAGTGATACTCCTCTGATAAATACTCAGGAATTAGTAGATTCGATCTATAGGGAAGGGACTGTTGTTTCAGTAGAGAATACTCCACGAGACGATAGTCCCTTAACTAATTTAGAGTTGGCTATGGTTCTTGAATATGGTACAAAGGATAGGCATATTCCTGCACGTCCGGTCTGGAGAAATACATATCGTGACTTTAAAGAGGAAGCACGGGAAAAAGTTGAAGAGTTTTTTAAACTTCAAAAGTCTAAGAAGAAATGACAGAGATTACCATTAAAGGATATTCAAGAAGATCTCGTAAAGGGAACTTGGTCAAAGTAAACAGCTACAAACGGAGGGTAGGAAAGAAAGGAGTCATCTCTCCCAAAAAGACTTCTCCTGTCAAAGAAGCTGCTACTTCTACACCTACACCCGGTGCTGAGATAAAAACAAAACTTAGTCCTGAAGAACTTGCACGTAGACGTGCTTGGGATAAAGAGGCTAGAAGAGCCAGTATGTCTGCTTATGGTGGACGTGCCGAAACAAAAGAAGAGTGGCAGAGACGAGTCCAACGTGAAGAGGATGATCGAAAATCTAACGAGATTCCCGGATATAAACCTAAACGGTCAACTCCTCCTGCTAGAGAGATTAAGAAAAAGAAAGCCGACATCTTTGCCCGCATTGAAGACAAGATCGCTCGTTTTTCTGAAAAATATGGTAAGAAGAAATATAAACGCTATTTATAATGGATACTTTATTTATTAAACTATTTGAGATTTTCTCTCTCCCTTACATGTTTTCCGTAATTTGTGGAAGCTACTTTATCATTAAGATGGTTGACTTTCTAAACGGCGAGGCTAAAGTACCTTGTTGGTTGAAAAGAACGATCACCTTTTTTGTTGGTGCTCTCCTTTTCGGTGTTTTCGTTGCGTATACCGATACTTCGTGCGAGTGCCTTATATCTTCTTACTTTTGCGCTGTATTTACGTATGATGCGGCTATAAAAGTGCTGATTAAAAAATTTGGTATAGACTATAAAAAAGATGCTTCGGACGATTAAACAAACCAATGAAGAATTTTTCCGTCTGTTTCACGGGTTGAAGATACCTATGGACGGTACGGAATTTCCTGTACTTTCCCGTTATGCCCGTAAATCTAGTAAGGACTATGTGGAGGAACAGGAAAATCAGATATACCCATGTATCGCCATACAAGACTATATACCCGTTCCTAAGAAAGAATGGTTTATAGACATGAAATCTTATTTCGGAGGTAAGGACTTTCAAAATCTAACCGGATACTTGTACCTAAGACCTATCTGGATGGAGTTCCGTTATGATGTAAGTATAGCTACCAAAAGCTATAAAGAGTATCTTGCCATGCAGGATTATTTCAATAGAAAATTTGTGTACGGAAAAGCATTTATTTTTTGTAAGCAATTAGTAGTTGATGATACTGTAGGCGTGGTAGTTCCTTACACGACCAGACCACAAGATATACCTCGTACAGATGGAGTTTACGAAACTAATTACGAGTTTACGCTAAATGTTTGGTTATACGTTAAAGACCCCCAAGAAGTACAACTTATTCAAAAAATTGTAGTAGATGCTCGTCCTCACCTATTGGATATTTAAAATAAAAGATTTATATTTGAACAACTAAAATAGACAACTATGGCTGACGAAAAGAAAGTAGAATCTCCGGTTTCTAAACCAAAACGGGTAGTTTCTACGACAAAGAGAATCCGAAATATGGGAAAAAACAAAATAGAGCTTGTCATAGACGGGAAAGTTATTCCTCTCCTTCCTAGACAAACTTGTGAGGTTCCCGAAGAGTATGATGTTCCGAAAGGAGTTAATTTACTCGTACTGATATGATAGTAGGCTTTACTGTAACAGATTATAAAGGACATGAAAAGATTGCGGTTGAGTTTATCAGAAAATACTGCATCTTAAGTAGTCCGGACATTGCGCAGAATATTGTTAATGCAGGACCCGGAGTAAACATTTACTCTGACTCGTTAACGGCAGCGTTGGTACAAGGACAACCCTTTTTAAGCACTCTTATTGAGACACGATCCGGAAGATCTATGGTAGTTTCAACAGTGAATTTTACAGTAGAGCTTACCTATAACGGGAGGATAAAGAGGTTACTCCCTACTGAGTATTTTTACATTGCCCCGACAGAAAAGGGACAATTTGATTATTACAAAGAACTAGGACTTATTAAAATTATAGATTAATGGGCGATGATATTGCTGAAAACTTAGAGCTTATGTGTGACAGGGATAATCCACAGGATAAAAAAATCCTCCTGCTCGCAAAGTTAATGCAAGGACGATTTGAGACTCTTTCTAACAATCAGGAAGAGCTTAAAAAATCTCTGGAGCATACCAATAAAAAACTAGATCGTATTCTAGATACTATTGAACAGTACGAGAGTGCTGCCGAGAATTGCCCTGTGTCTAAAAACAAAGATGCTATCGAAACATTGATCTTATTTTTTAGGTACCCTAAACTAAGTTTCATCTTAATCATTGGCATTGCTGCTCTCCTTGGAGGCTTAGTAAGTAATGGTTTCACGGATATGATAAAAGCATTATTAGGAGTATGAAAAAATTAGTGATTGTTCTAGATCCTGCACATGGTGAGAATGTTGCGGGAAAATGTTCCCCCGATAAAACCCATTATGAATACTTATGGAGTCGGGAAAGATGTAAGGCTTTAAAAAGTCTTTTGGAGGATAGAGGTTATCGAGTAGTGTTCACTACAGACTCTATCAATGAACCGGGATTATCGAAAAGAAAGAATTTTGCTTCTGCATTAAAGGTTGAAAAAGGTCAATTAAAACTTCTTATTTCTCCGCATAATAATGCAGCAGGACGTGGTGATAACTGGATGACTGCTACCGGCATCGAGGTATGGACTTCTCCGGGTGTTACTAAATCCGATGAATGTGCTGATATTATCATAGGCCAGCTTGCAAAAGACTTTCCTGATATAAAAATGCGCTTAAATTCTTCTCAATATCTGCAAAAAGATAAAGAGGCGAATTTTACCGTTTTAATGGGTGCCGATTATATGGCCGTATTAATAGAATGGTTATTTCAGGACAACAAAAAGGATGTGGAACTTCTCAAAGACGTTACTGTCAATAAACGTTTTGAAAAGTCATTAGTAGAAGCTATCGAAAGAATCAATAATCATTTCTCTAAGGTATGAAGAAACAGACTAAAGTGAATTTATTTTTCGTGAGCATTGCTATAATTGGAGTTATTATTGCTATATTTGCGCTGTATGCTAGATCGGTAACTCCGGTTTTGCCTACTAAGAACGATGCGTATCGGGCAAATATAAAAGTTCTTTCCGATACTGTGGAAGAACTTAGAAGAGATATAGCTCGCTACGAAGAACAGATAAACCAACTTAACCTTGAAAAAGAAAACCTAAAAAGGGAAATTGACAAAATTATAAAAGCCAATGAAGAGACTGATAACAAGCTTGTTAATGGTACTTTGGATGACAACGTGGAGTTTCTCTCAAAGTACCTATCCGAAAATTCTGATGAATGACGGGGATACAGTTGTAGCTATAACTCCTCCGCAGCTTCTTACTGTAAACAGACATCTTAACAGCTATATCCATTTGAAGAAAATGACAGAACTTCTTCAGATGGATATTCTCGTTTCTGATTCTTTAATAAGATCTCAGAAAACAGTCATGCAAAAACAAGACTCTATTATCCTGTTTCAGAAGATCCAAGTAAACGAGTCCATACGTTTTGTAGATGACCTGGAATCTCAATTAAAAAAACAGAAGAAAACTTCCCGAAAAAACGCTATATTTACCGGACTTGGGTGTACCGTGATCGGAGTAATTGCAGGGATTCTTATTTTGAAATAAAAGGGGTATCATTAACTAATTTATAAAAAGATGAATAATGTAGGATTAACAATTACAGAGGGTGTTGCTAGAGGTGCTACTCCCTACACTGGCCCTTCCAAAAGAAATATAGGTCTTTTAGGAGGTTTTATTCGAGGTGCCGCTTTCACACCTACGAAGGTTACATCTATGGAAGATGTAAATACGATATTCGGAGGACTCAGTTCCTCTTTCTATGGACCTGCTATCGTCAAGAGTATTTTTGATGAAGCTGGTGAAGCAAAAGTTACTTTGTACTTGGCTAGAGCCGTTTCCGAAACATCTCAAACAGCTACCGGAGAAGTTTCTATTGGCGATTCTTCCGCTAAGATGACCGGCACTGCTGCCTATAAAGGAAATCCTGATCCCGGAGCTTGGGGAAATAAAGTAACGCTTACTTTGTATTCATACGGGTATAAAGTCAAAGATGCGTTTACCTTAACTATTTCCTACAATGGAGGTACTCCGGAAAGTTATTCGTATGACACTCTAGCCAAAATACAGGATGCCGTTAACAAGGTCAGCAAATATGCTACCGTGGTATTCTCTAAAGAGATAGAAAAACTTACCTTCAAAGAAATTTCTGGAACTGTCACTACAACAACTGCCAGTAAGGAGGTTACGGGTGTAGGAACTACGTTTACTTCATTGAAACCGGGAAATGTATTGTACAATAACGCAAACGAAATTGTGGGTACTATCGCTGAGATAAAAAGTGATACTTCGATCCTTCTGACAAGCAAAGCCTTTGTTGCCGTTACTACTGGAACTATTAAGGCACGTGATGATAAAGAATTCTCTATCACTCTTGCTAAAGGTGTTGATGGTGAGCTTTCTGAATCCGATTTTTATCCCGGCGGTGATTCCATAAACGCTACGGGTATCAAGTGCTTCGATGGCTATGACGTACAGATTCTTGGAGTTACCGAGTTTCATTCTCTGTCTATGGCAAAAGTGCTTAACCAATATCTCCAAGAAGTGAAAGGTCCTGTGGGTATTATTAACTTGCCGTTAAATGCGGATGAAGGAACTGCTGAGTTATACGCTTTGGAATTGCAGACGAACGGTATTAGTTACATGGCTGGTGCCTACATGGGATGGGCAAAAGTTCCGGATGAAAATGGGGATGCCATCTTAATTCCGGTAATGGGACCTGTTTTGGGTGCTGCCTATATCAGAACCCCTTATATTCAGGGAGACTTTATTCATATACCGCCCGGAGGTTCTGATTCTATATTCAACAACGTATTGGATATGGTTCCTCAGCGTTTATCACAGACAGTCATTAATAAACTGGTCCAGCAATATTCTTGTAATGTGATTCAGTACGTTGAACGACTCGGCTTCTATGTAGGAAGTTCTAGAACGTACTCAACAAATTCTCTGTATTCAAGCATCCACGTTCGTTTACAGACTTCCTACTACAGACAGTCTTTGAACGCTAAATTACGTTTTGCTGAACAGAAACCCAATACTCCGGAATTAAAACGGGAGATTTTGGTGGAATGTAGTACGTTCTTTAAAACGGAATATGATAACGGCGCTTTGGAGAGAAGTGTTCCGTTTGATACTGCTTATACGGGTATCTGTGATAAGAGCAACAACCCGGTTACGCAAGACAGAAAACTCCTGAATGTAGATATTCTTTGGATACCTACAGAATGTACTGAAAGTATTCATCTGTCCTTGCAAAGAAATGATGGAGTATTAACCACTAATGAAGAAGAATAAATATGGCTACACCGCAAAAACCGCAGGATTTGTATGTTGCTAATGGGTGGTATTTGAATATACCTGTTCCCGGAATTTTAAGCAACGCTATTTTTGAAACCTTGGAGGGTATGGGTAAGACATCTGGAAATGTTGAGACTGTTGATGCCGGCACTAACAGAAAATATAAGTTCTCCACCCAAATTACAGATTATGGAGAAATGACCCTGACCCGTACTTATCAAGGTAACGCAACTGATAGAGCTATGGAAACTTTGGTCACTACTATGATCGAGAACGGAGTTAAACTTCCGGTTACTGCTGTAAAGCTGCATAACGGACAAGAAGTATTTACCGTTGTTTTTGAAGGTTTCCGTTTTAACAGCGCTACGTACCCTACTTTTGATATTGCCAGCGAAGAAAAGTTCACCGTTTCATACGGAGCTACTTGTGATGCGTGGTCAATTATCCCGGTAGGAGCATAAGAAAAGACTTTATTAACTAATAACACTAACTGAATTATGGATGGCGTATTTTTTGAACTTCCTGTAGGTCTTTCCCAACAAGGAAATATCTACAAAAATGTAGAACTGCTTAGAACTAATGGTGTTGCTGAAAAAGTTTTTTTGAAGAAACTTGCAGAAAAACCCTTTACTTGGCAAGGTAATGTGGTATCTATTGCAGTAAAGAGTATCGGACCTTTTGAGATAGGTTCTGAATGTCGGCAAAATTATCTGAAAGATAACTCCGTAACTATACCTCAGATTGTCCGGAATCTTACCTTAGCGGATATTAATACCCTGATGGTTGAAATTCACCGCAGATGTTGGGTATCCTTTATCCCAAAACAAGAAGTTATCTGCAAGTATTGTGGAAAACGGTTAGTCGCAGATATTGATCTTGATAAGATTGATTATTTTCCTGAAACCAAAGAACAAATGGAACAGTTCAGTGATATAGGTTATTCCTCTATCGAAGTAAATTTGAAAGATGGTTTTATTCCTCCGGTCATTCCTAAGATTACCGATCAGGAAAAATATCAGGGAATCACTGAACAATGCTATAACCGCTTTGTTTTTAGACCCCCTCTTTTGCAGGATGCTATTAAACACGAAGCTTATTTTAGCGACACCATCGGTTTTTGGAGACGAATTGCGATTGACTGTTTAACAGCGATTCAGAAGGTAGATGAAAATGGGTGCGTGGTTGATACGCTACCTATTGAATTTCATACCTACTATGGACTGAAGATGTTTAATGAATATCTTACCGGGATTGATCTCCGTTCCATAAGAACTGAACTCACAGAACATTTGCCAACATTACCGTATGCGTATTACGAACCGTGCGGATGTGAGGATCAGAAGGATATTCCTATGATAATGGAGGCATCGTCTTTTTTCTCGGAATGACGTTAAACCCTTCGGAATACAAACTTTGGGAAAAAGAATATCCTATGTTTACCCAATGGGCATTACAGAAGGATGTTCTTTTTTTGCCAAAGGAGTTATCCGAAACTGAAGAAGAAAAACAGTGGAGTTTAACGTCTAGAATCTATGTTTTGATGAAGCGCCTCGGACAAAGTTACGAGACAATTATGAAGATGTCTGCCGAAGAAAGAGACGAACTGTTTGACCTGGAAATGTCCCTTATTAAAGAAGAAAGTAAAAACCAATAAGGAAATAAATATGGCTAGAAGTACCACTGGAAACCAATCACAATTTACCTACGACTTTGGAATTTCCATTGCCCAAAGTACCGTAAATAAGATGATCCGCCTAACCGGAGCTACCGTTACGCTTGCCTCAGCTATGTATGCCCTACAGAATACTGCGGACAAGTATGTAAAGACATTACGTGAAAATGCTCTCCGTTTTGGCGGTTATTTATCCACTATCAGAGCTATGGAGGAGGCGCAAAACCGCTTAATCAAAGGACAAACTTCCTTTTCTGTGGACGACCAATTAAGGGGAATGAATCGCTTGGCTTCTGTCGGTATCAAAGTAGGTAAAGATTTTGATTTTATCAATAAAGCTGCCCATGCTACCGGAAAGAATTTTGCCGAATTTTCCGGAGCCATAGCTTCTGCCATACAAGGTAACATGTCCTCTTTGGTTGATATGGGACTTCTTACTCAAAGAGCTACACGGATGTTTGACAAATATCAGGCTAACACGATTATGCGACAACAAGCCATTCTCAATTTTGTCAAACAACATAAGGGTCTTATGAATCTGATTAAAAACGATTTTATGACTATTCAAGACCAGACTTCCCGACTTAAACAAACATGGAAGGGATTCCTTACTTCTATCATAGGTAAACCTAATGATCCGGGTAGCTTATACGGCTCAGTGGTAAAATCACTTAAGGGAATTGCCGATGCTTTTTCCCGGAATTTTAAAAGTATCCAGCAATATGGAAAAGGCATTGGTACTGTCCTTTCTTGGGTTGTTCGCCAAATTGGAAATACCGTTGTTTGGTTAGGCCGAAAAGCAAAAGCCGTAACTCAAACCTTGTTGGGAAGTAGTGAGAATTTCGTAAACCGGATGCGCTCTTTGGTAGTGTGGCTTGAATTTTGGAAACTAAAGATACTTGACTTTTTCAATGCCTACAAAGAAGAGATAAAATTTGCCCTCAAATTATTACTCGCTTTTAAAGCATTGAAGATGGTATTCGCCATTGGTAATTTTGCCATCGGAACTGTTACCCGTTACGGAGCTGCTCTTTCTGGAGTTCTTGGAACTGCCCGAAAACTGAAGGGAGTTATCTCCGGAATTTTCGGTATGCTGGGAACTAAATTACCTTGGGTAAGACGTGCTATCTCTTGGATGTCAGGTTCCCGTGGTTTAGGACTCGTTGTAAGTTTACTCAATAATGCAAAAGCTATCTTTTCCGGTATCGGAGGATATTTATCCGGAACTCTTATTGGAAGAGTTGCCTCTCTTGCCGGAACTTTTGGACTAGTTTATGCTACCTTAAAATCGGTACATGATGCCTTAAAGTGGATTGGAAATTATGTTCCGGGCATAGGTGATTGGATAAAACGTGCTGATAACGCTATTAGTGATTCTGTACAATCTTACAAAAGAATGTACTATGATGTCTCTTTAGCTGTCCGTACCTACTGGAGCGATTTTAAAAATTGGTATACGAAGAATATCAGCGATCCTATTATTGCCAAATGGAAAAATGATGGGATGCCTCAATTCTTCGAAAGACTGAAGAACAGTATTCTTGATTTTGGTAAGAAGATTCAGACCGCTTTACTTGAACCTTTCCGGAGAACGTTCGGACCTATTATTGATTTTCTAAAGAATCGGTACGCTACCTATAAACAGACCAAAATGGTATCCGATATGCGGGAAAAACTTCATAAAAGCCAAAGTGACTATTTGGAGGTACTCGCTATTAATGCCACTAAACAACGGTATAAAGCTGCGGGTCTTCCTGTACCTGATTTGAAATATCCGACCAGAGTTCAGGAACTTCTTGACCAAAGGAATGGGACCGTTCCTATCGGTACAGAAGCTACCAGTGCAAAAAAAGGAGCTACTACCGGAGGTATCGGTAATATTTTGAAAGGAAATCCTATGTTACTGACACCGAAAGCTCCGGAAGAGGATATTACTAGTTCCTACAGTGATGGAAGTCTTACCTTGGATACAGGTGCCGTTCAAATCATTGTTCAGAAAGGGGAGAATATTGATGAAACAAAACTTGCCAGAGAGGTACGCAGAATCTTAAAAGATCTACAACGTGAAACTAATGTGAGAGGAGGTAAATAATGTCAGTATTAGAAGCATTGGGTCAAAGCCCTATAAATTCCGCCATAACTGCCGGACTTTCTAAATTCACTTCGTTACTACGAAACAGAGTTTCAAACGCTTTTTCTGATGACCCCGGAAGATACCCTAGAGGTTATGTAAAGACCAGAGGTATTCTTATTGAGAAAGAAAAAATCGCTAAACAGGAGTTTGATAAAGGCTACTTTTTCCAGTTTAACCCTGCTGAGATACAGGATGTGAAGAATACTCTGTACGAAGTGCGCTCTTATGCAGGCATGGCGTATAACGATTATATCTGGAGTAACGGAGGTGAAAGAATCATCTCCTTCCAACTTTTTTTGGATAATACTCCTCAAAGTAAAACTGAACAATTTAGACCACGAGCTATTAATAATACGGCTCTTGCCAATACTATACAGTCGGAAGGATCTAACAACGGAAACTCTTTCCAGTGGATTAATAACGGTGCTTACTCTAATACTAGAGTATCCGAGAGAGGTATTCTTCCTGAAGTAGAGTTAATACAGTCCTTTTTATATCCTGCTCCTATAGGAAATGAAAACACCCCTTTATTTACAGAAGGTGGGATTGTTACCTCTACACAATTCAGACCTCCGGCTACTTTAGTTTTCGCATTGGGTCCTTTTTATTTGGAAGGAGTGCTTAGATCTGCTCCTGTAACGTATCAGCTTTTTGATTCGGATCTTACTCCTATACGAGCTACGATCTCTATTGAATTTGCCGTATTTGAATTTGAGACAGTTAGTAAAATAGAAATACCATTAAGATGATAAGCCCTAACTTTTACACGAAGAGAAACTTAGTCGAACAATTTTTAGGAGGCAAAGTTCCCCACTATCCAGTAAAGGATGCCTCTGTTACCTTAGAATGGTACGACTATCTAATTAAAGCTAATGAAACGCTTTATACGATCGCTGCCAGAATTTTTGGCGATAACCTTGAATATATGTGGACGTACATTGCTGACAATAATCCTCCACGGATGCCGGATGACTGGCATGTTGGAGACGTAGTTCGATTGCCCCGAATAATAATCAGAGATTCAGACACTATAAAAACTGTTTATAGCCATGCAACAACCACTTCAACCGCAATTTAAAATAAGAGTTTATCCGACCGGATCTTATCCGGGTACCGGAGATACTTTTTCAAAGAAAGGTAATCGCTATGATGCGGCTACCTTTGATACTTTTATGGATATAGAGACTTGTGTTTCCTACGGAGTCACTTATTCAGAAGAAGCCTCCATGATTAACCGTTTGTCCTTTACAGTGGATAAACACGCTGATATACTTTTACAGAGATTTTATATCGGTATGTGGGTAGTTTTATATGGGGGATATTATTCACAGGATGGTTCCGGAGTACGTAAGATATTCAGTGGTACAATAACTCGTATTAATGCTTCGTTTCCTGATAATGGAGCTATTAAGTTTTCTGTCGAGTGTCTTGGCTACGGATTTAACCAGATGGGTAAGGACACTTTTAAGAATTATGTATACCCGGATAAAAATAGTGAACGTTCCTTTGTCAAGGGTAAATCTTCTATCAGCCTTGCTAATTTGGTAAGAGGAATAGCCGAAACTAATAACCTGCTCGTAGGAGAAATTTCTCTCCCTAAAGAATCATCCACAGTAGAGTTCACAGAAAGAAAGCCCCGTTATCAGAAAAACATGTCTGACTGGGCATTTCTTCTTCACTTGGCCACTTCATACGGATGCTCTTTATGGACTGAAAACCATGATGGAAAAGAGTATATTTACTTTGTAGATATTAATAAGGCCGCTAATACGATCAATGACCAGATAAGTTTTGTGTACCCGTTAAAAAGTGAAAAGATACCTAATGCCGCCAAAGCTTCTCCTGTAGATCGAAGCGTAACCTCGTTACTCGGCTCTGAGATACAATCTTTTCCTGATTCCACGTGGAACCGTCCCCGTATTTTAAGAGATGTCACCGTTACCGAAGATATTGCACAAGCTACCGCAGTGGTAAGAACTTCTGTAAATATTGATATGGGTACTGGTGATGCGAAGGAAACTATCTCCGAAATCCGTAACGAGGATGGAAAACAGGTTATTTACCAGTATGAATTAGATGAAGCACGTGTAGAATACATACACCGGACTAACCCTGAACTTGCTGACCGTATCCGGAGCCAAGGAGCTACCTCTATGGAATGGAGAAGTAATTCATCCGCCAAAGAAGAAACTGACCCTAGGTACGCTGCTTACTATTATAAACAGACTAAGATTGTTGATGCCGAAGTAGCCGTTTTTGACCGTGCTTTTTTCGGTATCGAAATAGAAGCTACTTGTAATATGGATTTAGACATACGCTCACAGCGTTCTTACTCGATCCGTGGAATATCTCGCTACAATAGCAGTAATAACACGGGAAGATATTTTTTGAGAGGTTTGAAACATGTATGGGATTCTGACGGAACACATACAGAATTATCTTTTATACGATGATAGAATTTGCACAGTTAACAGATGACCTTGATGGTGACTACCTGAAAGTAAAAATGCGCACGGGAGAGGAGATATTTGCTCCTCTATTAAATATTGGTACATCCACGTCACTACCTACGAAAAAGTGGCTCAGTGCCAATAAAAAACACTTTATTGCCCTTGTTACGTATGAAAGAGATTATTTCTCCCATCCAATTATAATAGGATTTTATCCGGTAAAGGGTGCCAAGACCGCAGATTTTGATATTATTTTTAAATTGCTTACTTTAGTCGAGGATTTGCTTGCGGAACTCAGGGTTGCTAAGACTAACACAATGTTAGGACCTCAACCCTTCTTTCCGGATACAAATGTCAATTTGAAGAAGATTGAACTCGATCTAGCCGAATTAAAAAAAGAACGTTTAGAAATTAATAAATAATGGAAACTCTTGAACAGCTTCGACAACAACTAACGAATGATTTGAAAAACTCTTTTTTAAAAAGAGCTTCTGATACTGATTCGAACAGAAAACCTCTTGATGTTATCGGAGAAGTTTCTTTAATGCTTGCTACTAACATAGCGGACTATTCGGAAAAGTTGCTTAGAGAAATTGTAACTCCCGGTTACGTAACAGATGAATACGATAAGAGGTATACACTCCTTACTACATTCAACGCCCACGAGAGTAATTTGCGGGATGCCAAACATATCACTAAGGAACAGCTAGACGTTATTAATTTGGTTACTTCGTGGTTTGGTTTTGACCCGGACGAAAATGCCGTATACGTAAAGAACAAATATAACTTCTACGCTGAGGGAGGAGTATCCGCTAAAGGATTTTCTGCCGGAGGTAGCGGTGGAGGTGGAGGAATGGACGAAGAGTTGCTTTGGTCTATCTTAGGCGATGGTGATAATCCTAATAAACAGATTGCGCTTTCACACTTAGACACCCTGCTTAAAAATATCAGCAATACATATTATACCAAACAACAGATTCAAGCTAACTATCTTACCGCTTCTGAAATTTCTGCTAAGTATATCAGCAAAGATGCTTTTCCGAAAATCTTTTCTGATGAAATGGCGAAATGGTTTAAAAAGGACGAAGACGGTAACATTTATGCCGAAGTTAATTTCTATTCTACTCAGGGAATCTCTGCCAAAGGACTTGGTTCCGGTAGTGGCGGAGGAGGTGGTATGGATGAAGAATTACTGTGGGCTATTTTAGGTGACGGAGAAAATCCAGATAAACAGATCGCTATCAGTCATCTGTCTACGGCTCTCAGTAACTATGCTACACATACTTGGGTAACAGATAAACATTACGCTACCGAAGCTTGGGTAACTGCTAAAAAGTACGCTACTATTGACTGGGTAAACGAGACATTCGTTAAAAAGGCTGACTATACTGACCTATGGTTAGCCGAAATGGATAAGTGGTTTAAAAAAGATGACTCCGGTAATATTTATACGGAGGTTAATTTCTACTCCAATAAAGGAGTATCCGCTAAAGGTCTTGATGCTTCCGGTGGAGGTGGTGGCGGTATGGACGAGGAATTGTTATGGAGTATACTCGGTGACGGAGAAAATCCTAACAAGCAAATTGCCCTTACCCACTTGACAACGGCTCTGTCCGGTTACTATACCAGTACGCAGGTAAACTCGGCTATCAACGATGCCGTTAAGTATTATATTCCGACCAGTCAGAAAGGAGTTGCCGGAGGTGTTGCTCCTTTAGGAAGTGACGGTTTAATATCCTCTAGTTTCTTACCTAGCTATGTAGATGACGTACTTGAATTTGCAAGTCTTTCGGCTTTTCCCTCAACAGGAGAATCCGGTAAAATCTACATTGCCGTAGATACCAACCTTACTTACAGATGGTCCGGAACACAGTATGTAGAGGTAAGTAAGTCACTCGCTTTAGGAGAGACTGAGAGTACCGCTTATGCGGGTAATAAAGGTGCTGCTAACCGTGCAGACATAGATAAATTAAAAAGAGCTACTTTTTGGAGTGCCTCTTACCAAAGTGATGGGAATGTTTATGGAACTTTCACAGGTACTAAAATCATTCTGTCCGATCTGATCGAGACACCGAAAATAAAAATCGGGGATGCGTTTATAGAATATGACGCTGAAAGAACGGCTCTGAAAGTAGTTCGGTATCTGGCTGATGGTACTGAGACTGTCGCTTCTCTTTATGCTACAGGTGGAATATCTGCCAGAGGATTCAGTCCCTCCGGTGGAGGTGGTGGCGGCGGTGCTGGCTCTATCTCTTTGAATGGTACTTTGTACGAATCAGTAGACGGAGTTATTACCTTGCCTAATTTAAAGCTTGCAGAACCTACTACATTTAAGCTAAACGCTGCTGGTAATGTAGAAGTTAGAACTCCCGGTAGAACTGGTTATTATGAATTTTGGGATAGTGGTTCTGAATGGGCACAACTTAGTGCTAAAGCATTTGCTGTAGTTGGAGGTACTGCTTCTCAATTCCTCAAAGCAGATGGTTCAGTAGATGGGAATTTGTATGCCTTAGCATATAATGGAAATCAGAATAAAGTCTTAGAATCTAATGTTAGTAATTCTCTACATGTTATTGATAGAAGAGATGATACCATACTTCCTTCAAACTTAGAGTATAGAACTATCAGTACCTTTTTCAAGGCTGGCGGAAATATGCCTGACGGTAACTGGTGGTCAGGTATTCAGGTGAATGGTTGGGGAGAAGGCTATTGCGCATGGGAACTTGCCGGACCTTCTTCTACTAATAATACTGCTTATAATCTTCGTTATAGAACAGGTATTGGTGATACATGGGGTGATTGGAAAATGATTATGACCGATGTAGAATGTGACAAGAACTACGTTAAAAAGGCTGGGGATACTATGACTGGATCGCTGTACATCTCGGTAGATGCTATTAATCCGCCCTCTCTTGCGGCTCCTTCTAAATTACAATTTGCTGCCGCAAATGGATCTCAACCAGTGGCACTTGTCTATACTGATTTTGACGCTTACAGACCACCCGCAGGACTAAAGCTTATGGGTAATCAGGGTGGAGAATGGTTTGAAGCTCCTCTATTAATCGGAGACAAATTAGTAACGGCTACTTCGTTGAAAGGATCTAATCCTCACGAGGGCTTTGTTGTAAGTTTGTATAACGGTGCAAGTTATGCAAACCAAAACAGCTCTGTAATAGGCACAGTAAAGATTACACTTCCGTTCGGTTGGAATAACGGGATGAATGTCTACAAAATTATGATCTATGAATATAACGGTAGAGGTGCTTCGGAAATTACGGTATCTGGGTATAATTACTATAGTGGAAGTGCTTGGCATAACTATACGACACAAGTTAATGGAGCCTTTGAAGGAGCTATAAGGCTTGGATACGATGGTAGCCGATGCTGTATCTTATTAGGAGATACTAGTTATAACTGGAATTATCCGCAAATTTATGTACATCAAGTATTTTCCGGATTTGGAGGTAATAACAGTGATATAGACGGAGCTTACTCCATTAGCATTATTACCAGTGAGACAGGATTGTCCTCAGTAACAAGTGTGCCTAAGACTTCCATGAATAAATGGGATACAAATTTTATCCGTGCCTTAAATAAAAACGGTTATTATGGTATGGCTAAAGTTGGAGATGATGATACAGATTGGGTTAGAACAACAAAACCAGGACTGCTTCCATTTGAGCCTGGATCTCATTCAGGAAATTCTTTCTTAGGTACT
>OHHV01000041.1_pt1 | contig 80764 bp, 75 predicted proteins | sample 1568141 | NCBI WGS metagenome assembly OHHV01 (sample SAMEA3879589, study PRJEB24766) | human gut metagenome | biome: human-associated habitat; feature: feces | place: USA | collected 1985/1987
TTTCCCGCCAGCCGTCACGGACGATATCCCCGTCTCCGGCTGCAAAATACCAGTTAGAATACTCCTGTCCGGCGCTGTTGACTCCCGTAATGGCAAACCAGCCATTTTTCTCCATAGAGCCGTCTTCACCCACATAGTAGCGTTTTCCCTCCAGATTCAGCCAGGCCTTTCTGGGGGAATTGGCTCCGGCATAAAAGTAATACGGCTTTCCGTCCAGCTCCTTCCAGCCATCATAGAGAAGGGTGCCATCCTCGTTGGCATAATACCAGGTCAGATAAGGCTCATTTTTTGCATTCAACCGCTCAATGCTGAACCAGCCGCCAGACTGCTTTCCGGTTTCTGCATCAATGTAATATTTATTTCCATCAATCGTAACCACTCCATCCCGAACAGCATTGCCGCCGGAATAAAAGTAATATTCGTGGCCGCCTATGGTAAACCAGCCGTTTCGGTAAATGCTTCCGTCTTCTCCGGCATAGTACCAGGCTGTAGATGGCTTTACATGGGGCTCCTTTGGCGTAGAGGTCACGGAAAACCACTGATTTTCCAGCTGAACCCCGTTTTCGTCTATATAGTAGCGTTCTCCTGAAGTACCATTTTTCCAGGTTCCAGCGGCAAAGGCCGTTCCCGAAACCCCAAAGGTCAGAAACAGAGAAAACGCTGTTATGGTAAGTATCTGTTTTTTCTTCAATGTTTTGCCTCCTAACTGTATTTTCTTAAAATCTCATACATGCTGTCAAACTGCTCCTCCATCTCCTTCACCAGACGGAATTGGGTTCTGGCCCGCACCAGATTGTGATCCGGGTAAGCAGTCTTAAAATACACATCCCCCTGAAGATAATCTGCCAGAAAACGCATTCCGCACTCCAGAGTCATCAGCCTTGCGCCCCAGGGCAGACTGTCAATTTCCGCCGGAGTCAGAACGTCCCTTGCCATTTCCAGGTACCCCTTTACATAAAGCTCATACAAATGGATATCAAAATGAACCTTACTGAGATCCGGCTCGTCCTCCTCCGCCGTAGACGCGCCGAAGCGAATAGAATCGCCGAAATCATTGGCAGCCAGTCCCGGCATAATGGTATCCAGATCAATGATACACAGACCCTGATCCGTATCTGCATCAAACAAAATATTGTTCAGCTTCGTATCATTATGCGTCACCCGAAGAGGCAGAACTCCCTCCTGCAGCTGCTTCATCAAAACACCGCAGTCCGCCTCTCTTGCCAGAGCAAAGTCAATCTCCTCCCGGCACTGACCGGCCCGGTTCTTCACATCCTTTCGCACTGCCTCAGAAAAATCCTGAAACCGTTTCACCGTATCATGGAACCGTGGAATGGTCTCGTACAAACGCTCTGCCGGATAATCTCCCAGCTGCTTTAAGAAATGGCCAAAGCTTCTTGCAGACTGATAAAACTGCTGGGGCTCCTCCACCGTCTGATGGCAGATAGAGTTTGGCACATAGTGAAGACAGCGCCAGGGCTGACCGTCTGCATCCTCAAAATAGGTGTCCCCGCTTTTCGTCTTAATATAGGACAGGGTTTCCCGATCCAGATCCCCGCCTTCTTTCCGGATCACTTCCCGGAGATATTCTGTCACAGAGAAAATATTTTCCATCACCTGAGCCGGATTCTTAAACACATGAATATTCACCCGCTGCAGCACATAACGGGGCACATCCGTCCCCTCCGGTCCCGGCATATAAACAGCATACGTCTCATTAATATGACCTTCACCAAAGGGCTTCACATAGCTGCACTGAGGACCAAAACCAAAGGCATAGACCGCATCCTCCAGACTGCGGCTGTCCGCCCCCTCAATCTTCCGTCTGGTGGAGAAAATCACCTCACCGGCCTCCACCTTTCTGCCGGATTCAATGGTACAGTTGGCCTTCACAATACTTCCCAGCCCCACATGGGCTCCGGCGCATACCACAGAATCATGATCCACCACTGCTCCGCTGTTAATCAGGGCCGCCCGCTCTAATCTCGTATGGGTATTGACCACTGCCCTCTGCATGACAAAGCAGCCAGACTCTAAAACAGCGCTGGGACTTACCACTGCAGAAGGATGTACCAGAGCAGGAACCTGATATCCTGCTTCCAAAAGCTTGTCTGTCCAGTATAATCTTGTTTTATTATTTCCAAAGGCAGCCACAGCCACCGGGTATTCCTCGTGGCGAAGGATATAATCGCAGCACCGTCCGATGACATCCTCCCCATCTGCCGCATCATCCAGAAATACCACCTGTTCATACCCCAGCTCCAGGGCTGTCTCCTTCGCCATCTGACCAAAGCCTCCGGCTCCTAGAATCAACAATCTGTTCATTTTTGTTTCCTGTATTATCCCTTTCTCCAAACCATCTTATTAACAACACCAGCCTAGCCCTATTTCCCATTGTTTCCATGTAAAGGAAAAAGAAGCCATACAGAATCCGTCTGTACAGCCTCTTTCTTTTTGCTTTCCGTTATTGTTCTCCAGTTACGTTTTCCATAGATTTCTGAACCTGCTTCACACGTTCCACTCCGCAGCTGCAGATTTGAGCAATCTGCTCTACTGGAAGATTCAGTGACAGAGCAGATTGAATCACTGAGCGGGTTAGTTCAGACTTGCCCTCAGCTCTTCCCCGTTCCAAAAATTCATCCTCATACATCTGGAATCCTGTTTTCATATCATACCCTCACTTTCATGGGCATAAAAAGTAATAAAACCAGAAAGAACAAGAAAAAAAGAAACACTCAACGCACCAAAATCATGCCAGATTACTCCTGAATGTGACAGAAATATCACAATAAATGCAACTGCCCTTAATCGCTTCTATACTTTGCTTCATCTTATTACCTTTCTTAGCGTTTTCTTCGCATACGAACACAGGATAGTTCTGAAATCTCTATTTGTTATTATCATAAGCATGCAAGGGATTACTGAAATACCAACAGCCACACTTCCATTAGCAAAAAACTCAATAATAATGTTGTTATTTTCCATCGATACTCTCTGAATTACAAGCAGACTCAATGCAAATAACAATATATAACTGTAGTTCATAATATAGTATTGTATCGGTTTTCTTTGTAGCGCATGTTTGAATACCACATAAGGCTCTACAATATCATTTATCAGAAGATTTGTCACAATTGTTGCCACAATAACACCTATCATCCCAATCACATTTACCAATGCTATTGATAACACAATGTTAATTACTCCTTCAATCAAAGGTTTCCATCTGTCATAATAAAATGTTCCTGTTGATGACCTAAACATAAGCGTAGATGTTCTAAGGAACTGAATAAAATAGTTAAGAGTAATAACAAACGCAACACCTCTGGACAATTCCAGATTATTCCCAAAACATAATGTAATGACATTATCAATTACCGCATAATATCCAAGACAAAAAACGGTTCCAAGTATATAATTAAACCCATAGAAAAAATAAAAGTATTTCTTCATTTCTTCCTTACTTGCATTGACAAAAATATGTCCGATAACAGAGGTCAATGGATAAAAAAACAGTGAAAGTAGTCCCGTCATAGAGGTCATAATCGTTGTATAGTTAGCATACTTTCCAAGAATAACAACTCCAATAAATGCAGAAATAATAACAGAATCTGCAGTATTAACCAATACGGTTCCAATCTTGTGCATAAACATTGCCTTGATATTATTGATAATCAGCTTTTTATCTTCCCCGTTGATGGATGCCTTTCTGTGCGTAACATCATAATACTTACGATTTGTAATAACATTAGTAGCGACCCATTGAAAAAGAACTGCAAGAATCCTACAAATCAGATAAGCGACAAATGAATGTGTTGTAATGATGACAATAATTTTAAATACATCTTCTAACAATGTACCACAAGAAGTAATGGTTGTAGCAATATAATTATTTTTGTACGCATTTAACAAAGAAGTTTTTGCACCATATGCATATGTCAGCACTACGGAAACCAATGTAAGAAAGAATGTTAAATACACATTAATGTTAATTGTAGAATAATCTCTCGCCAACTGCGGGAGAAAAAACATCGCAATCAATCCTGCCAAAAATATAATCGCTCCAATAACTAGGTATAATTTTTTAAACAATGTGTACAAAGCTGCTACTTTTTCCTGGTTTTCTTCAACAATCGGCTTATACATGCAAAAGGTAATTGCTTCTCCAACTCCAAGTTCTGCAACTGTCAAGAAGCCGATAATGCTAATGTACAACGAACTCAATCCATTAGCATCATTTCCAATATACTGAATCAAAAATCTTCTTACTAAAATCGACCCTACTAAAAGTAAAATTTTAAAAATAATGGATACACCAATATTCAATAAACCTCTTTTTTTATCCATAATCAACTTATCCTGTCTTGTTATAGTCTAAATCTCTTTTTAAGACGAACAATTACCTTTCCTAAGCATATATTAAGCAAGAACACACAAGCAAGATACTTCTCACTATAAGGAATAAAGCTGGCATTATACAAATCCATAATTGTATTTCTAAGGGTGCTGAGATACTCATTTTGATGTTCTTCATTCTTGTATCCGTAATATTCCATTTCGTACAGAGAGAAGAATGCCATATTCCCAAGTTGCGCTCTCGCCATACATCCCAGTTCCACTGAAATATGTTCAGCATCCTGGGAAATCGTATTGCATACTCTGATACAATCTCTTCGAATGGGCTTATAGCTACCTCCACCAGAAGCACTACCATCATGCAGTGTCACATGGTATAGAACATCCGGAGATACGGCAATTGAACTAACATCTAAAAAATTTTTCCAGAAAAACAAAGCATCCTCGCCATATTTGATGGACTCATCTAGTCTTTTATTCTCAATAAGCTCTTTTTTGAACAGCTTATTGACCAAGGAGCCATTAATTTGTTTATGCACCAAGAAATTCTGCAACGCTATATCTCTATTCCAAATCTCAGTTGTCTCTCTAGTAAAATATGCGCTATGCTCATACTGACAACCAGAAATGTTTGTGCTATACTCAATCATGTTATAAACAAGTTTTTCAATCATCTGTGGTTCAAGCCAGTCATCAAAATCCACGAACAGAATGTACTCTCCTTCGGCTACATCTAAACCGTGGTTTCTTGCTGCTGATACGCCGGCATTTTCCTGAGAAAACAATCGAAACCGGTTATCTCTTTCCGCATAGCTGTTTGCCATATTCTTTGAACCGTCAGTAGAACCATCATTAACCATGATAACTTCAATATCTGAGTAGATTTGAGTACGGATGCTCTCCAAACATTTTTCTAAATATTTTTCTGTATTGTAAATGGGAATAATTACCGAGACTTTATCCCCCCAGTCCAATTACTGTTGCATATATCTTCATTTTACTAGAGACAGTATCTGATTTTATGAATGCTCCCCAATTCTTTTTGACAATTTCCCGTATATGCCCTTTTTGAACCTCATTTTTATACCCTGCTTTTTTCATTTCGTAACCGCTATATATCGCAGTACACATCAATCGTTCCTTAGCTAATGACAATAACTCTGGATAGTCTCTCTCAACTTCCTCAATAATAGATTCCCACATTGGAATAGCAGAATATTTCTTATCAGAAAAGGCGCGATGAGAAACACTTGTGTCATCCAATACATGATGATACAATATCTCGTTCGTTACAACCATTTTATGTGACTTTTTTAGGATTTTCCAAAGAAATTCTGCATCTTCTCCATAGCCAGTCTTCTCATTGAACCAAAATCCCTCTGTAATATTGCGACGAATCAATTTATTCCAAAGCATACCTGTCATACGCTTATGCTTCATAAATTCCAGCATCTGCTGTTGCTGGTTCCAATATTCAATTTTAACATTGTCTATACATTCAACCTGTCCAGGTGTCTCTGAGTGATCGTTTCCACAAAAAACAATATCTGCATCCTCTATCAAATCCACCATCCGCTGAATCATATTCGATTCAATCCAGTCATCAGAATCCACATAGAGAATATAATCTCCACTAGCATTTCTGAGACCTGTATTTCTAGCAGCAGAAACACCTTGATTTGGCTGATTGTAAATTATAATCCGCTTATCCTTCTCAGCATAATTTAATAAAATAGATAATGTATTATCCGTTGAACCATCATTTACAATGATCAACTCAATATCCTGAAACGTCTGACATAAAATGCTGTCCAAGCAGCGGTTGATCGTTTTTTCAGCATTGTATGCTGGTATTAGTACAGAAACCATTAGAAACTCCTTTTTATCAAACAAGCCAAAGTGTGAAATCCATCCAGAATTTTCTGATAGACAAATGCGCCCGCCAAACTAAGTACAACAAGCCATACAAACATCAGCGAAGGCCATGAGACTAGCTTTAAAATAGGTTGAAACCAGTCACACACATAAGTCGAGAAGAACACCGCATGAAAAAACCATATTCCCGTCGAATATTTCCCAAGGGTATTAAGCATCGCCCAAATCGGTACACACTCCAATTCTTCAAACAAATTGGCAGCAGCACAGATTAGAATTGGGGCATAAAATACATCCAGTAAAAAACCTGCGACAGACCTGACAAAAATTCTTACCGCAAATACAGCTACAATCCCAATTACACATCCAATCGGATTACGCATCCACTTTATCTGCTTCGATTTCTCGACAACCTGATTTTCCGCCATCCAATATCCAACCAAAAAACACGGAAAATACAAGAAACAGCTAAATAAATCATGAATGATCGTATTTGTCTCATAGTTCGGCATCATATGCAGAACCACTTCCAAAGCATAAGGAACAATCAGCATAAGTCCAAGATTGACAATAGGTTTGAACCGGAATACCCTATATTTACACAATACTGGCATAACCATCATACAAAATACATAAAAAAACACATACCATGCAAACCAATTCAAATTAGGCAACAGTCCAAACATCTGAACGATCATCTGATAGGGAGTCATTTTCCATCCCCCCCGCATCGCTGTAGGAATAAAGAGTGTGAACAAAGAAAGCCAATAAATTTGAAGCAATCCCCAGATTTTCTTCAACCCATATCTAACTGTTTTTTCTCTTGCGAAGAAATATCCATATCCTGACAGCACAGCATAAATGGCAACACAAATCTTACAAGCAGCACCGAATTTAACAAAGCCAGCACTTAGGTCTGGAAACAAAGTTGTAGCACAGAAATGGTGCATAATCATAATCAAAATTGCGATGCCTTTTATCATCTGTGTTGTCTTTTTATTCATGCTTATCCTCCTCAGTTAAACCTATATGTTCTATAATAATAAGCTCCACTTCTCTCCGCTGCTTCCAGACCAACATCCGAATCCTCAAAGATAATTGTATCCACTGGCTTTACGCCGAAATAATGCATTGCTTTCAAAAAGCCTTCAGGATCAGGCTTTGCTTTCATAATATCGTCATGTGTAAGAATTAAATCAAAAAGTTCGATAAGATCAAATTGCTGGAGAATATCATAACAATTTTCTCTCGATGCCGTCGTTACGACCGCCGTCTTATACTCTGACTTCATTAGTCTAATAATATCGACCAGACCGTTATTTAATACTGCCTTATCAAGATGATTCCTATAGGCTATCTTTTTTGCCCTGTGCATCTCAGTCAGAATCTCCTTATTATTCGTAGTAATCTGCGGCAAAAAATCCAGATAGTGCCGTCCATTACAGAATTCGCAATAATATTTATAATCCATATCATACCCATATGGTGCAATCGCTTCTTTATAAGCATAGTAATTTACATCTTTTGTGTCAAATAGAGTACCGTCAAGGTCTACAATAACCAGTTTCATAGTTTTCTTTCCTATAATTCAATCACTTTCTTTTCAAGTTCTTCTTCTGAAGCAATAAATTCTTTGTTTTCAGAATACGGACAACCATACACAATCTTGATAAAATTTAGCCCAGCTTCCCGCAATACTTTCAACGCTTCAATTTTATAATTCTCATTTTCTACGGTATATCCTACAAAAGAAGCCCCTCTGTTTTGCAAGGTTGTGAGCTTCATCTTGTTATCCTCAGTCAAAACGCCATCTGTACCAAGTATGTGATCCAAATCAATAAAATACAGTGTATAATCCCGCTGCATATCTTTCCAAAGACGTTCGTCTCCCCAATTCTCGTACGCCAAAGAAGATACATAATGAAATACTCGCCCAGAGTAGCCGATCAGGTAGGAAATCACATGGCTAACATACAACTTGGTAATCGGATAACTTGCATCATTCAGATGTTCATACGCCTTTATAAAATCCTCAGCCTTCTTAAATCCATATAATCCTAAGCAAATCACATCGGAACGCACCTTTTTTTCAATGATATCCAATAAATTTCCTTGCTCATTTACAATTAGGAAACTTTTGTTTCTTAAGTTATGGATATCTCGTTCCCATTTATTCAAATCGAGTCCAGCAACAAAATTTCCTTGTGGCACCTTCTCCGTCTTTAGATAATTGTCAGCATCTTTTACAACAACCGATCCTCTGATATTATTTCTTCTTAATGCTTCATATACAGTTTCCGCTGGTCCGGATGTCATTTCGTCAAGAGTAACTATTTCAATGGGATATTTTTTTACTTCATGATAAATGATTGATTTTGAATGAAATTTTTCTTCATCCTCAGCCAGTAAAACAATTAAAACCTTTTCATACTGGTCTGTATACACACCCTCAATACTGCGTTCGATCAACAATTTTCCATTCGGATGACGATTCAAATACTGCGGAATTCCATTTGCCAGCTTTCGTCCCATACAGGGTACAATCAATGTACTCATAACGATTCCTCTCCTGCCACTTTTTCTAACTTCTTTATATTCTCTATCACAAGACTTGTTTTCTCATTCAGAAAATGATATGTACATTCATCCCTTGTATAAGGATAAATCCTTATCAGTTTTTGTAATAATGAATAATAGATCTCAATCACATACGCAGGATTTACCTTTTTGATTTCGTCAATCAATAAATCTCGGAAAACAATCAAACGAAGTACCGTATTCATGCTAACAGTTTCTTGAAAACGATAAGACCACATTACCTGAACATCTTGCAGCAATGTACCAATATCTAAAAACCAGGAGTCATAAAACGAATCCAGAAAATCAATAAAATAGAGTTTATCATTTTTGACAATGATATTCTCCAAAGTCATATCGCCGTGACACTGAGAATATGTCAGTTTACTCCAGTCATGCGTTTCCAGCAAAGTCAACGACTGATCGATTATAGGGTTATTGTGGACAGACAAAGTTTTTCTCAATTCCGACAACTTTCTTGCAAATATTTGTGAGACATTTGACTCCGGAATAGGCGTAATCGATGTTTTAGGTATCAGGCTACTAACCAGTGACTCGACAAGTCCCTTTACCTTCCCTATTTCCATTGTTTTGATGTATTCGGCAAGGGTAATTCCCTGGACATATTCCATGTCAAAAAAATACAAGCCTTCTTCCGTATAACCCTGCTTTAAAACAACCGGAGCTTTCACCGGCTCTCCCTTGAAAGAGGCTTGCTTTTCACTTTGAGCTTTTAACCTCTCGTTATAATCTTCATCCTTTGAAATCTTACGAACAAAGGTCTTTCCATCATCATCTTCAATCAAATAAATTTGACATCCAGAATGACCGCCTAAATTATAGCTGTTCACCTTATCTCTCACTTCCAATCTTGCGGCATCCTATGTACCGCTTCTTCCTCACTCTAATACAGTAAAATACTCTGAATCTTGTGCCTGCTCATATTCCGATGGAGTACCAAACGGTACATGAAAATCTACCGTATAATTTTGCACGTCAAGTCCTTTTTGACACATCACATTATAGATACCACTTACAAAAAATTCACTATAATTGCAGTTTTTCAGATACATTTCCGCCATGTTACGGAACATCTGAGCATTACGAATCATATACGCACCGCAAATTGCTTGGTTGCTGACAACCTTTTTCTCTACTGTACCTATGATTCTACCATTCTCATATTGAATATAGCTAAACTGCGGCTGATCAGAATCAAAGGTTAACAACGCCCCATCGTAATCCCAACTTCCAGAATTTATATCTTCTGCAAAAGTCTTGCTGGCAAACATATGATCACAGTCGTTAAACAAAATCGGCTGATCATCCTTGATATTCCTCAATCCGGCAAGACAAGTCATAACTGGCCCTGATTTTACTTCTTCAAAATCTACTGCTTCGATTTTTGCTTCTGGAAAATACTTTTCTATCACCTTATTAATTTGAAATTCAGCAATATGCTGATTTAACACGACGAACGTAATATCCGCTAAATTCACATATTTCTCAACCGATCTAGTAGCCCAATACAAAAATGGTTTTCCATTGATCTCAATCAATGGCTTGGGCATTACAAATCCATTCTTGAAAAATCGAGAACCTGCCCCGCCCATCGGCATAATTAAATGTAGTTTTTTCTCTGCCATGTTACTTTCCTCTCTGTTCAAGCCAAATTTTCTGCTGCACTTCTAATCGCTCCAGAAGGCTCTTAGCGACTGCATCGCCATTGAAATTCATTCTCACATATTCACACCCAGTTTTGGCGATTTGTTCAAGTTCAGCCTGGTGTTCATCCTTCTGATAGTATTCAATGACACGCTTCAAATCTTCCTTAGTACCGTCGTAAGTAATGTAGTGAACACCCGGGATGAGCCCCCAATCTCTATATGCCGGCATATCCTGACCTATGTATGCACATCCACAAGCCATACCTTCTACAAATCCAATGCCAGGAATACCGAGAATTTCCTCACCTACAATACACATCTTATAGCTATTGAAAGCTTCGACCATGTCAAAAGAGTAATACTTTTTCTGTTTGCCAACATGAGTTCGATTGTAAATCTTTTTATAGATTTTTACAGGGAAGCTATCCTTTGCATTGATCTTTTTCCCAGCATCATCTTCCAGATAATCACTGCTGGTACAGAAAATGGTATCTTTAAAGAACTCTGGATCGTCCTTAATCTGTTTCCGGGTTGGCTGATCACAAGGATCAACATAGGTTTCCACAAATTCTTTGTGATGCTTATAAGTGATAGTACCTGTTGCAAAAGCCATATTTTTTCTTTCATAAAACGGCACTTTATTCTGGAAACGCTCAGCATACACGAAGGGATGGGTTACCCAGGGCTTATCCACATGATAATATCTACGGTACAATTCACAACTTTTCTGTAGATTCACCTCTCCAAAGAGACAGCTCACATTAGCTTTATTGATTACATCACTTTCACTTGCTGCACCATGAAAATGGAGCATACTGAGAGCTTTAAAGGCATGGACACCATCCATCCCTCGATAATTATCCGTACAAATATTGTAGAGAATTACCAGATCATCCGATTTGATTTCTGAAACACTTTTTAATACAGTAATTTTCTTCAGATCTATGCCATTCATCTTCATAGTCTTACGATTCTCTGCAAAACGGAAAAGATTCAGGAAATTCATCAATACATCATTATTATTTCTAAACCACGAAAAGCCTCGGTCATTGATATAGTTACAAATTTCATACTCTGGTTGGTTCAACAAATATTTCATTAAGTATCCATGCTTTATGGCTGCAGAAAATTTAAATATATAAACCGAGGCAGTCTTAACTAGCATCCAATCTGAATGCAAATTCACAAATACAATTCGTTTTCTATCACTCATTTTTCAAACAAGTCCTCCATTTCCTGTACCATATGGTCTATACTATATTTTTCAAGCTTTATAGGATCGACTCTAAGCACTATTTTCTCGTCCAAGATATCACTGAGTTTTTGTGCCCAAAAAGCGGCTGATTTTTCCAGCGGAAGATATAGTGTAGATCCACAGTTTGCTTCCGCAGGTGTTGTTGTTGCTGTAACACAAGGTAATCCCGCCGCCTGTGCTTCAATTAACACGATTCCAAGCCCTTCAAAGTTACTCGGAAGAAAAAATGCATCCATACATCGAAGAATTTCCGGAACATCCGATCTAGAACCCAGCATATGCATATGATCTTCAATTCTATATGTGGCAATCCTGTTGTAAACCTGCTTCTCCATATCACCTGTTCCAATCCAAACAAAGTCGCAATCATCCCGTATTTTAAATAATTCGTTCATGACATCAACAATAAAAAGCGGATTCTTTTGGAACGAGATTCTTCCAACTGTACAGATATTATACTTTTTTCGAAGCCCCAGCATTTTTTTCTTCTCATCAAAATCGAAATCTCTCCGATAGTCCGAAAAATCAATACCATTATGAACCACTTTGGAATGCTTATCACTTTTCCACTTTTGATTGAAAAGGAAATCCATCGCTATTTCGGAACAACCGCCTCTGCGATTGGAGAAGGTCCAGCAAAACCATCTCATTACGTCTTGGTATAATCTTACACTCAGTTTTCTATCAACCCGAAGTTCTTTTCCTTGTTGGGAATTGTGGGAATGACACTCACGAACTGGTATACCAGCTAGCCATGAGACGAATAGATTAGGGCCATTAAATAAATCAATGTTGGTTTGAAAAATATCATATTCTCCTTCTTTTAACTCTTTATATAGCAACGCTAGATGTCTCAGCTTTGCTTTAGGACTATTAAGAGAACATGTCCAGACAATGTGTGCACCTGTGGCTAGTAATTCGTTTAGCCTTGCTCCCGCGTTATCTTGATCTACAGAAAGTACAACCGTCACAATATAACCATCTTTAATCAAACCTTCACACATATTTATTACGAAAGTATCTGTTCCTCCATAACATATGCTATTCTGCAAAATACATATTTTTTTCATAACTATCTCCATTTACCAAAACTTAAACTGATATGGTACAAACCCCATTCCACTTGAAGCTATTGGGTTTGCTATCAAAAAAATAGCGACAATATATATAACTATCAAAAGTTTCACTAACTTTCTGCTATCTTTAGTAAATAGATATATACACTGTGGAATAAGAAAAACTTGCGCCATCAGAAAATATTCACCAATCCTCTTTGCAAACGCATTGGAAAACCCGAGATACTGACAAATTGCACCGACCACCATCATCATGATAAGCAACTCATTTCTCTTATCAATTGCTACGAGTTTTTTTCTAAAAAGAAGAAAAATAAAAGTAATAAGAGTATATAGCCAAAATGTTCTATTTCTTCCTTCAACGGAATCAATGGCGTAAGCTTCATACCTTCCACCCATAACATTTCCTAATACCCACTGCAAATTCATGATAACAAACAGACACCCAACAACTATCAGAACTTTTTTCAGCCTACTCAAATCCCCTAAACTATTTAAAAAAAAATAAACCAACAAAAAAACGATAGCTGTTGAATGAAATAAAAAAGCCACAGCTACGCATAAAGCGAATTTAATTGGTTTTCTATCATATACATACTTTAGAGAAAACATCAAAATACTTAAAGCGATGCCCTGTTTACACGCAGAAAATGAGAAGATAAATGGACTAAACATATAGATGAATATAATCATCGGTTGAGTGTCCGTGTCATCCCATTCTCTCAGGATATAGGAAACACCAGGAATCAACGACAGAATGGCTAGAATCATCAGATATGCTCGATCTGAGTTAAACACTGTTGCGATTTTAGTAATTAAGTAGTAAGCTATGGGATCTCCAACTTCATACCCTGCTAAAATGAACTCATATGTCATATCAAATACATTGTTATAAGCCCAAATATAACTACCATAATCATAACCAATGTTATATCTAAAAGTTGCCAAAAAAACAGGCGGGATAATGACCAAAAGAAGTTTTACAAGCCTTTTCTGCGTATTGACTTTACTCATAAGTCCGGAAAGACCAAAAGTGCCAATATAAAATAATATACTTCCTACTACAGATAACTGTCCCATCCATTATCCCCCTTCTATATCCATCAAACTTTTTTAATCATCCTTGCCGGCACCCCTCCATACAAGGCACCTGTGTCATCAATATCTTTGTTGACTAAAGACATACTGCTAATCTTAACATTGTCTGCAATGTGAATTTTACCGATACACTTTGCGCCAACGCCAATTGAGACATCATTTCCTAAAACTGGTGCATCCAACGGAATGGAGTCTGCCCCCTTATTTCCAATACAATTATCTCCGTATAATTCGCAATCATCACCAATAATAGCTCCACCATTTACCACAATATTATTATGATATATTCTTATTCTTCTTCCAAATTCATACGGTCCCAACTCAATTCCAAGTTTCTCACCGAGAACGTTTTTCCTTCTGGAGTAATATAGGAACCGTATTTTATTCATCAAAGAGTTGCTATGCAAAAAATAGTAACCCGCCTTGCGTGCAACTATTATGTATTTTCCTCTTTGATATAGCGGATTGTGGGTTATCACTCTATATATCCTTTTAACCCCCCCACCATAGTAATATTCTTTATCTTCCGAAATAACTTCTCTCAGTTCTTTGTTCATATGTATATAACCTGTTGCCTTTCATCATCTTATCTTTGACAGTAAACAAAACGGAAAGTAAATATTATGCGTAAGGAAAAACCTACATATTGAAATAGTACTTCCCTTCTTAAACTTACTATCTTTCAAGGCATTTCTATATATAGGACGGTCTAGTTCCTTTTGAATGTCCTTTATGATCACCCTATACTTTTCGTCACGATAGAACTGTGTCTTCACCACATTGATCAATGCATGAACCGTTCGTCTGCTTATTTGCTGTTGCAAATCTGCTTCATTCGTTTCTACTCTTTTTCTAAGGTGTAATTCAATTAATTCTGGTACATCCCATGAGAATGGTTTTTTATTTTTGGTCATGGAAACATTATTACGCCTATAGTAATACAGCGCTTTATCGATAATATAAATGGTATTTGCTCGCAGCATGCAGGGAATGGTGCAAGCCGCATCCTCACCAATTTTGATACGATCATCTACTAAGAGTTGTTCTGACCGATATAAATCCATTTTATATGCCTTGGCCCATATTGTTGGTGGAAATTCAGTTCCTTCTGATGTTTGAATAGCATGAGGATATACATTTTTCAATATATCCTCATATGAATATAATCCCTTACTAAATGGGATCTTGCATTCAGTATATGTTTCTTCAACCACCTCATAATGATTAAAGCAAATGATGTCTGGCGAGTATGTCTTGATCACTTGAGATAACTCAAACAGATGATTCTTATCAATCCAATCATCACCATCCAAGCAAACTGCATATGTTCCTTTTGCAGTCGCAATTCCAGCTTTTCGTGCGCTTACTAGTCCTCCATTTTCTTTGTGAATCACTTTTATCCGTTGATCCTTTTTTTTATACTGTTCACAGATGTATGGAGAATTATCTTTAGAACCATCATCCACCAAAATAAGTTCAAAAGATTCAAACGATTGGTTCAAGACACTTGTAATGCAATCGTCTAAATATTCTTCAACATTGTATATGGGAACTATAATACTGAATAACACATTTGAGCTTTCCATAGTTTTTATCTCCCGAAAATAAAACATTTTCATCCTATTTGTTCTAGCATTTTCTCTAAATAATCACATGTTTTCTCAGATGCTGAACCATATTCAGAAACATACTTTTTCTGGAATTCTACAGTTCTTTCACACATTTCTTCATACTGTTCAAACACTCGTTCAACTTCAGAAAACAATTCGTCGTTCGTCTGGACAATTTTGCAAGGAAGTTCCTTCCTTAAATCCATATACATTCCCCTGTTTTTTGTGTATTCATCAATATCATACGCAAAACATACCATAGGTCTATGCAAAATTGAATAATCGAAAAAAATAGATGAATAATCCGAAATCAGAACGTCGGAAATAATAAGCAGATCATTTAAATGCGGATAGTCCGAAACATTATATACACTGTTATGGGCTGCAAAGTCCAATGTTTTTGCTACTTCATAATGAGCTCGTACTAGCAGAACATATCTATCACCCATAGTTTTTTCCCATCGCTGTAAGTCAATTCGTATTTCCTGCATAATCTCATTAGTAGCATTTCGACAATATTCTCTAAATGTTGGAGCATATAATATAATTTTCTTATCTTTTGGCAAGCGAAGCTGTTCCTTGATTTCATCTACTTTCGCTCTACTAATAGTTGCAAGTTCATCATTTCTCGGCAAACCAAATCTCTTAAAAGTACTATCCTCAATATGAAATGCTCTCTTGAAAACATACTCGTCGAATTGACTCTGGGTATAGAACACAGACTCTTTCGATGTACTTTTGCCCTTGAAAGATTTTCCCTCTTCTATTACATCTTCTCCAAGATACTTAATTGCAGAGCCATGCCATGTATTAATGTATATCGTTGACTTTTTTTTGAAGCAAAGTCCATGCTCCATTGATGAATTTGTAATCCATACTTTAGCTTTTAACGCATTAACAAAAAAAACGAAAGAATAATCTTTTACAACCTTCGCCCTCTTGGGAATATCAAAATTTTTAGGATTACTAACTGCCCAGACCAATTTATAATCGTCAAACCTTGTATCCATAATCATTTTTTCAAATATTGCTCTTGGACTATCATCATATTTCCTACCACCAAAACTATTGAATAAAATCATCTTTGAATCTGTTTTTACAAAACACCCAAACACACGCAAAAGCAACGAAAAAACATAAAAGTATGCGCTATAAAGTATAGGTGTATACTTAATCAGATATTTAATTTTCTTCATATCTTACCTTCCAATAAAAAATTATGCGTTCTGTGTCTTACTTGGATTTGTATTGATATCGTCATGATTGGTTTTACTTTCTCCATCCACCGCATTTGCATCATAAAGGTCTTTCTTAATCTTACTGCTACTAATCTCTGGTGTTCTCGGTAAATAAACGACCTCAACACCTTCCTCTTTTAGAAAATCAAATTTTCCCTTCCAGTCATCACCCATAACAAATGTATCAATATGATACTCATGCATATCACTTCTCTTTTGTTGCCAGTTTTCTTCTGGAATAACAAGATCAACATATCGAATAGCCTCAAGGAGAGCTTTTCTCTCCTCATAAGAAAAATATGTTTTTTTATGCTTTTCGTTCCAGTTAAACTCATCAGAAGATGCAACTACAATTAAATAATCACCAAGGGCTTTTGCTCTCCTTAACAAGTTTATATGTCCATAATGCAAAAGATCAAATGTTCCATATGTAATTACCCTTTTCATTTACTACCTCCTATAATTAAGCCAAAATTAAGCTATAAGATTTCTTTTTTGCGTTCTAAGATTTTTTCACACAACACTTTACTGTCAAACTTTTCTTTTGCAAACTGCGCAGCATTTTCACCCATATTGACATAGTCTCTTTCACGAATCTTCCTTAGGCTCTCTGCCAGCGCGTGCGGATTCTTAACCGGAACAACCAACGCTGTTTTCTCCCTATCAATCGTATCCGTCGGACCCGGAATATCAGTCACAATCGCTGGAGTGCCAACTGCGCCTGCCTCAATAACAACATTACCAAAGCCTTCACGATAACTTGGAAGTACCAAAACATCTATGATAGCATAATAGCGTTCAATGTCGGATACAAAACTATGGAATTTGATGTTGGAATTTTGCTGTGCTTTTGCAAGCAAATCTACATCTAAGTGATTATCTTTCTCAATATCTCCAACTAAAAGCAGTTTACTATTATCTTTCAATTCGAGGAATGCAGACAATAATTCGTCTATCCCTTTGTCTTTTGTAATTCTGCCGACAAAGCCATAAACAAAGTCATTGCTGCTGTATCCAAGTTCTTTACGAATCTCCTTTCGCCACTGTTGGCGTTTAGAAAAATCAAACCTTGATAAATCCACTCCACCCGTACTTCCATTCCAGACAACTGTTACCTTCTCTCTAGGAAACAATCCCTCACTAATCCCCATCTCCATATTAGATTTACTCACACATTCAATGGAAGTAGAATTGCGACACGCAATTCTTTCTAATACTTTTAGAATTGTTCTTTCCATTCCGGAAGCACCTAAATACCGCAGTCCCATTAGGTGATAGTTTCTAACTTTACAGTCTGCTTTCTTGGCGGCAATAGAAGAGTAGAATGCTGCATTAGGGGTGGAGTACTGTATCAGATCAAACTTTTCTTTCTTAAAAAAACATGTGAGAGTTTTGAGCGCATAAATCGAACCACCGAAAGAAATTCCTCTAGGAATATCAATAGGATAGAAACGAATAGATTCGCCTAATTTCTCTTGTAAATTCGAATCGTTAGAACATACTACAGTCACATCAAATCCATTCGCTGCCAAATACTGCAATTGAGGAATAAAAAATGATTCAATTGTCAGAGGAATTGTTACCACATAGCATATCTTAAACATATTCTCCTCTCTTTCTCAACTCACTACCATTATTAAACATTCAAAATCAAAAACTCAGTTCAGAAATCATATCTATCTCTTGAACGTCATTCTTGTTATTAACAAAATATATGCCATCTTTATTTCTGAAGAAAACACTTCTCATGCCGAGCTGCTTCGGTGCTTGGAAATCCTTCTCAGCATTATCGCCTACATAAACCATTTGCTCAAACGGAATTCCCCATCTGTGCTGCATAATACGGAATGCGATATCGCAAGGCTTTCTAAACTGCATACCGCCAAGCTCATCAGTGATAATAATGTCATCTATCAACCTATCCAAGCCCAAGGCTTGAATCTTTCTTTTTTGCCCGGATACTCTTCCATCTGTGATGATCCCAACTTTGATACCTTTGCTTTTCAGCCCAAGGATCATATCTGCAACACCATCGTAAAGCGTGATTTCCGGTATCTGCTCCCGATACGCTTCCAAACACTCATCTTTTCTTCCCATACAGCCAAGTTCATTCAGCAATTCATCAATGGCTGGCTTTCCATTTTCAAAATATGTCCAAAGTCTATCTGAAAGAGCTTCATCACCCAGCAGTTTTGCTACTGCTTGATATCCGCTTCTGACATATTGCTTTTCGGAATACAGCGTGTCATCGAGATCAAAGATTACACCCAATATCGGCTGCTTACTCTTGCCTACTGCAGTACGGACACTTTGATCGAATCGGCTATACACCGCTCCATCATCAATTGCATCGGAATAATCGACTTTTTCACCAGACAACAGTTTTAGTATCGCTTCTGCCGACCTTGCACCGGCTTTCATACTAAGTGGCGCACCGCCCCCAAATCGTGGATTGATTTCTATGTAATAATCATCGCAGGTTCTATTCTGGCGGATTAGCTGTACAGTCATCGGCCCGCAAGGCTGGAACCCGGCAATCAATTTTCGGCACTCCTGAATAATCTTATCGTCCATCGCAATCTCTGTTTTAAGAACCTCTCCGGCTCTTACTGCAACTCGAATGCGTGGTGTGATAAATACGGGATTGCCTTCATAATCGCAAAATATATCAACCGTATATTCTGTTCCTTCAATGAACGGCTGGACAATGTAATCTCCAACCTGCTCAGCATAAACCTTTAGTTCAGATTCATTTTCCACTTTAAATGCGTTAATGCTGCTACTTCCATCCTTTGGCTTAATGAAGCACGGATACGGACCATGATAAAGCTGATAATCATTGACTGTCCGGGGTGCTTTTAAGCCACAGGATTCAAAGAAATCCGCCGTATAATTCTTATCTCTGCATATTGCAATCTTATCCGGCTTACTGATAAGTACCTTTGTCCCAATCCCGTCAAACTTTGCTACATTCTGACTAAGTACCAAAAGATCAGTATCAATCGTAGGTATGAGCAGATCAATATGATCCGCTTCGCAGATTCTCATTAACTGTGTAATGTAATCAGTATCCCGCATCCCGCACACTTTCCGGGTGTAATCACAAAAAGCCAATGCCGGTGCAGTTCCTGCCATATCTGCTCCGTAGAGTTTCAGAATGACATTCAATCGGTTTGCAGCCTGTCTAAAAGCCTGCATCAGTTCCACACGTCTGCCAGCACCAGTAAACAAAATTCTGAATGTTTTCATCATGCAGCCCTCCCACTCATGGAGAGTTGCACAGAAATCTTATGATATACTAACCGGTAGGATACCCCCCCCGCATTTTTTGACTGATTTCTCTTCCATATCTATTCTCCTCACCGGAACACCTACATATGTCCCACTTTCTTGAATATCATTAACAACCACTGCTCCTGCACCTATCATGCAGTCCGGGCAGATAGAAATATTATTGCTGACGGTTGCTCCAGCACCGATCCATGTTCCACTTCCCATAGAGACAGTCCCACACAAGTGACTGCCTACCGAAATATGTACATAATCGCCCACTTTACAATCATGATCCACCGAAGAACAGGTATTGATGATACATCCATTTCCAATCTGTACTCCTGAATTAACCACGGCCCCAGCCATAATTACAGTACCTGGTCCTATCACCACATCTTCCGCAATGACTGCATCTGGATGAATGAGTGTAACCAGCTTTTCTGCTGGAATCATCTCCTGTATCTTCTTCCGAATCGCTGCATTCCCTATCCCTACAATAATGTCTCCATCAAATATCCTGGCTTCGGCACTTTTTCCTGTTACTGGATAGCTTCCGCATTCGTGAATATTTTCGTTATCATCGAAAAAAGATATCTCAGAATATCCATTCTTTTTTGCAATATCTGCAATCACTTTTCCATGACCGCTGGCACCGATAATTCCCAATTTTTTCATATCTTTTACCTTTCGCTGCCATCTGATTTTACCGTTTTGCTTCCCTTAAATTCTTCCATGGTAACAGAAGATCCGGAACTGATTCCTTCCCTCCTGATCACTGTTTTTAAGGTCTGGAAAATGATGTTCCAATCTCCTAAAAAAGTAATATGATCGACGTAAAAAACATCTTTTTCAAACTTGTCTTCCCATGTAATAGCATTGCGTCCATTGACCTGAGCATACCCGGTAAATCCCGGTCTTACTTCATGTCTTCTTGCCTGATATTCATTATAAAGAGGCAGATATTTCACCAGCAGCGGCCTTGGCCCCACCACAGCCATATCGCCTTTCAGCATGTTAATCAACTCTGGAAGCTCATCTAAACTTGTCGATCGAAGCATTTTTCCAAATTTTGTCAAACGGACTTCATCAGGAAGTAAGTTTCCATTTCTATCCTTTGCATCTGTCATGGTTCGAAATTTATACAGTGTAAAAATCTTCCCATGCAGCCCCGGCCTTTCCTGCTTAAAAATAACAGGCGATCCCAATTTAACGCGTACCAGCACAGCGGTAACTGCCATAATCGGCGAAAGAACAATAATGGCTGCCAACGCACAGCAAAAGTCCTGTGGACGTTTGATATATTTTTCGTAGAAACCTTTTTTATGTTTTTTCATTTCTACTGCAAATCCCCTTTTTCACATTCATTTTCTTTAATCAGACTTATTCAAAGCAGCTTCTTACAATCTCAATTACCTTCTTCTGCTCTTCTTCCGTCATCTTATTATCACTGGGCAGACACAGGCCTCTGTGGAACAGATCCATTCCCACATCCAGCGGTCTTCCATCTTTTCCAACTGCTCCGCCTGCAATATAAGCATTGGTTTTTGCCCGTCCGTTTCCTTCTCTGGTAACAAACCCGTTCATCCGGTAAATAGGCTGCATATGCATGGGTTTCCAGATAGGACGGCCCTCCGCATTGTACCTGGCCAGAGTTTCCAGAATTTCCGTAGGACAGGTTTTTCCTGCTTCCGGTATGTACAAGGCCTCCTGCTCACCGCGCACCTGTTTACACATTGCTTCCGGTTCAATCAGCAGACAGGACAGCCAGAAGTTCGGCTCGCTGCTGTTTTCATCATAAGGATTCATGGTGACCGGAAGTCCCTGAAATCCTTCTTTATACCGTTCATAAATTGCTTTCTTCTGAGCAATATGCTCTTCCAGATAAGGGAACTGCCCTCTCACAACGCCTGCAATGACATTGCTCATCCGGTAGTTGTAGCCAAGCTCTTCATGCTGATACCAGGGCGCATTTTCTCTTGACTGGGTAGACCATTTTCTTACTTTATTTGCTGCTTCCAAATCATCCGTCAAAAGCATTCCGCCGGAAGAACCGGTTATGATCTTGTTTCCGTTAAAGGAAATGGCATTATAATCTCCAAAGGTTCCTGTCTGTACTCCTTTATAAGATGCCCCCAGAGATTCCGCTGCATCTTCTATGATAACTGCGCCGTGACGCTTACAGATTTCCCGAATCTTATCTACCTTACCTGGTGTTCCATAAAGGTGAGCCACTACAACAACCTTCACCTCCGGATACAGTTCAAATGCCTTTTCCAGGGACACCGGATCCATATTCCAGGTATCGTATTCTGTATCGATAAAAACAGGGATTCCCCCTTCGTATACAACCGGATTGACCGTTGCATCAAAGGTCATGTCGGAACAGAACACCCGATCTCCCGGCTTTACTCCTGCCAGCTTTACTGCCATATGAAGGGCAGCAGTGCCTGCCGACAGACCAACTGCATACCGACATCCGATTTTTTCACAGGCCAGACGTTCCACTTCATTAATATTTTCACCTACTGTAGACATCCAGTTTGTTTCGTATGCTTTCTTGACATATTCCAGTTCCGGTCCATGCATAGTAGGTGTACTCAACCATACCTTGGACGCAAAAGACTTGAATCTCTCGTTTGTTTTTTTCTGTTCCATTCTCCTGTTCCCTCTTCCCATTTATTTTTTGTAACTATTTTTTCCACAAAAATAAGAGCCTCCCGGCTCTTACTTAATCTTCCTCACAATCTCCAGCCCCATCGTCACATCCTGCAGCCGTCCCATCATCTTCATCTGAACCACTGCCAGCCGCTTGTGGCGGTCGATTTTCCGGATAGTTCCTTTTAAGGTCTGCAAAGGCCCGCTGGTAATAATCACCTGATCTCCTTCGATGTAGCCGGAGGACATGGCTGCCACATGCTCCTTTCCTCCCATCTGAAGCATCAGGGATATCTCCTCCTCTTCCAGAGGAATAAAACTGCTTCCGTCTCCCAGAATCTTTGTCAGCTCCGGAACTCCCTTTAATTCATAATAAAGCTTCTCCACCTGATCGGTGATAAAGAAAAGATAACCGGGAAATAACGGCCTCTCTTCCTTATGCCATGCGCCCTCATACCGGCGCATCCGCTCCCCTCTGGGGATAAAGCATTCCTGAAGGGTTTCCTCTGGTACCAGCTTTCTGCATACATAAGAGGTTTCCTCCTCTTTTCCCGTTGTTACCTGAACGGCATACCAGTTGGACATTGGTTTTCTTCCCCTCTTCTCTGCCTTTTTCTATTTCATCTTTTCCAGAAGCTGCAGACTCTATCTGCCAAAAGGGCAGGCTTCGCCATTCCGCCGGTCTTTTTCTCACCCGCAGAGCTTGCCTCCCCCTGATGACAGATACCGAATTCGGATGCGGCAGGGCGACAATCCGAATTCTGCATCGTTTGTACTTAGATGAAACCTGTTTTTCTTACATACTGCTGTTCCTTTGATGGTTCTGCGCCGTTCTCTGCAGCAGCCTCACTGGCTGCCAGAGTTTCCTGCATCAGGGCATCATAGGTGTCCTGGTGCAGCTGCAGATCCGATTCTGCCGTATGGAAGGTGGGTACCACTCCCGCTACCAGACGGACAATATCCGGACTGTTCATAAAGCTGGCGGCTGCCAGCACATCCAGCTGCTTCATAAACCGTTCCATATCAAACGGAATCGGTTTTCCAATGTGAATCAGCTGATTGGGCGTGGTGCTCATTCCCTCCTCTGCCATCAGCTTTTCCTCATACAGCTTTTCTCCCGGGCGCAGTCCTGTATACACAACCTTGATATCCTCGTCCGGCTTGTAGCCTGACAGCTTGATCAGGTTCCTTGCCAGAGTATCAATCTTGACCGGAGCTCCCATATCCAGGACAAAGATTTCTCCGCCCTTTGCATAGGTTCCCGCCTGCAGCACCAGGCTTACAGCCTCTGGAATCGTCATAAAATACCGGATAATATCCGGATGGGTTACCGTTACTGGACCGCCGTTTTCAATCTGCTTTTTGAAAAGCGGAATTACAGAACCATTGCTTCCCAGAACGTTTCCAAAACGGACTGCCACAAATTCTGTGCGAAGCTGATTTTCTCCTTCCCTTCCGCTTTGGAATTCGTTTTTCCCTTCTCCCGGCTTGTCCGCATGGGCGTGAAGCGGAAGCAGCAAATCAGATTTTCCCGTTTTGCTGATCATATCCATGCTCTGAATCACCATCTCACAGAGACGCTTGCTGGCTCCCATGATGTTGGTGGGATTCACGGCCTTGTCCGTACTGATCAGCACAAACCGCTGACATCCATATTTCAAGGCAAAGTAAGCAGTTTTGTAAGTACCAATTACATTGTTTTTAATGGCCTCGCAGGGGCTTGTCTCCATCAGCGGCACATGCTTATGGGCAGCTGCATGGTACACAATATCCGGATGATAGGTTTCAAACACATCCTCCACTCTCCGGCTGTCCCGGACAGAACCGATTAATACCACCAGGTTCAGGTTCGGATGCTTTCGTTTCAGCTCCTGCTCAATTTCGTAGGCATTATTCTCATAAATATCAAAAATAATCAGCTGCTTTGGCTCATGGCCTGCAATCTGGCGGCACAGCTCACTTCCGATGGAGCCGCCTCCCCCTGTTACCAGAATGGTTTTCCCTTTCAGATAACGGAAAATCTCTTCCATATTTACTTTTATCGTTTCCCGTCCCAGCAGATCCTCGATAGCAACCTGCTTCATCTGGGACATAGACACCTCTCCGCTTACCATCTGGTACACACCGGGAAGGGTCTTGATTCCACATCCTGTCTCCTTACAGATATCCAGGATATCCCGTCTCTGCTCAGGGGATGCTGTGGGAATTGCCAGAAGAATCTCATTGATATGGTATTTCTCCGCGCTGACTAAGATATCGTCCCGGCCTCCGGCAATGGGAACTCCCTCCATATATCTTCCCCACTTGTTGGGATCGTCATCGATAATGCACTTTACTGTTCCTACATCTTCTTTTGACCGGATAATATCACGAAGAATCAGCTTTCCTGCGTTTCCTGCGCCGATTAAAAGAATCCTCTTATCCGAATCATTTTCCGACTTTTCTCTCCGGATTCGTTCCAGTGTGATAAACCGATAGGAGAAACGGATTCCTACTGTCAGGCAGAACTGCACCAGCGGCCCGAACAGATAGCAGGAAACCGGCATTTTTTCCCGGAATACTGTCAGCACCGCAATATAAAAGACTCCGGTTGCTGCGGTTGCCGCTGTTACCCGCAAAAGCTCGCTGTAGCCTGCATACCGCCAGATGCTTTTGTAAAGACGCAGCAGCCAGAATACCAGAAGGCTGAAGGCAGTATGCCACGGCGCAATCTTCAGAAAGGTCTGAAGATAAACAGGGGGTATTTGTGAAAATGCGCAGTCAAACCTCATCCACAATACAAACAGATAGGACAGGTTTACCGCCAGAATGTCATAGATCATCAGATAGGCAGCCACTACCTGCCAGTGCTCGAACGTGTATCTTTTTCAGCTCATATCAATTCTCCCCTTTTCCCTCTTTTGGTTCTTATTCAAAACTTATGCTTTTATCTCATTCTCTGTATTTACAGAGATTATTTTCTTTTTTTTAACGAATAGCTTCTCCAGGGAAAACCGGACAATCTTCTTATCCGGCTCTCCCCGGAAGTTTTTTTATTCTGTTTTCGAATTACTTCGTCAGAATTCTTGCTGTACCGGAACCGTTAATACGAATGTTAATGGTCTGGGTTGCATAGTCGATGGAAACAATCGGTACCAGAATGTACTGGCCGGTTGCATTATCATAATAACCAACCATCATGTTTCCTGCGTTCATTGCCTGGGTCAGTCCGGTCCACTTAATCGGAACCACCTGACTTCCTGTTACTGCTGCTCCGGTTGCAGTATCGTATACGTTCAGGTTGATATTTGCCTGTACGGTATATCCTGCGGACTGGGGCAGTACGCCTGCCATAGACTTGCTGGCATCAATTGCCTGGAACTGGTCAACGGTCTGCTGGCTCAGTCCTGCCGTACTGCTGCTTCCGTCAGCATTTTTTCCTACTGCAACAGTCACAGAGCTTCCCGTTGCCGGATTGCTGATTACCGTGTTGCCGTTGGCATCGCTGGTCACAGCCTCTCCGGCTGCATTGGTTCCATTGGCCGGAACTGCGATTACAGTTCCTGTTGCATGATCAACCATGGTTCCTGCGCCTGTTGTCTGCACTCCGTTGGCATCTACAGTTACTTCCGTCGGCTTCTGGGACGGACTCTGTGTCTGCCCCTGGGACGGACCCTGAGACGGGCCTGTCGCTCCAGTTCCCTGAGTTACTGTTCCGCTTGATGTAACGCCTCCGCCGAAGCTTCCGGAGCTGCTTCCTCCGTCATCATCGTCATCGCTTCCGCTGCTGATTTCCTTACTGGGTCCTGCAAAGGTCAGCACCGGCATTGCTGCCAGAGCGCACACCATTCCGAATACAGTAAGTGCTTTCCACTTTTTCATGGGGTATTCCTCCTTTCCTGATTGGGCATTTCCCGGTCTTTCCGGTTTCTGCCTTCTATATTCAATAAACGGCCATCCTGAAGGATACCGGTTATTGCGTCTGCCTTTTTTAAATTTCCCGGTAAAACAGCTCCAGTATAATGGAAATCAGGGCCTCCTGAGCCACATAGTATTCATCATAGGCTTCTGTAGCAGTTCCTGTTCCCGGAGCCATCTTAAAGCTGGCTGCTGTCAGTCCCTCTCCCTCCAGGGCATCCATCGCAAGCTTTAAATACTGCTCCTTGGCCATGTCTGTTACCATGTAGTTCTGAGTCATTTCAAACAGCTTCTCGACGATACTGCTTTCTGTTTTTGACCGTTCTTTCACTGCCTGGAAAAAACCGCTGATGTAAAGCTTTTGCTGTTCCATTCGCGACAGGGCTGAATTGTCTTTTCCTGTATCACGATACCGGACAAATCGTTCTGCCTGCTCTCCATCCAGACGCACCGTCTGTCCAAATACGAACTCCGGATCCGCCTCTTCCATGCCAAGAGTGGGAATGGTTACGGTAACTCCTCCCACAGCATCATTAAGAGAACCGATAATCTCCAGGTCTGCCGCCATATAGGAATCAATCGAAAGTCCCATAAGAAGATTGGAAACTGCTTTTTTCGTATATTCGCAGCTCTTTTCTCTTCCGTCTCCATAAGCATAGGAAAGACTCAGATGATCCACGATCTTTCCCAGCTCTGTGCCGTTTGTCTCTGTCTGCGAGATATCTGTTTTGGTAATCTCTGTCATGGTGTCACGGGGAATCAGCAGGATCTTCAGCTGGTTTCTTGCTGTATCATGAGCCAGCAGGAAAATTCCGTCTGCCTGTCCGCCGTCTCCGGAAAGGGTTGTCTCTGTCATAGGACCGTTCCTGTCCACACCGATGCAGAGAATTGCTTTTGTGTAGGTATTCCGGCGATAAGTCTTTCCATTCCAGGATAAGGTGGTTTCTTCCAGAAGACGGGAAGAAGTCTGCTCTGCAGATGGTGTTTCCCCATTTGTCTGTGAAGTCTCACCTTCCCCGCTTCCAGTCAGCTTTGAATGGTGTTTCCCTGTTTCTGCCTCTGCCGTTTCTGCCTCTGCCATCTCCTGTTGGTGACGTTCTGCAATCATGGCCTCCTGAGCCTTTCTCTGCTGATACCGCCCCGCCGTATACCAGACAGCCAGAGCTGCTGTCACCGCCGCCAGTCCGATTCCCAGTCTGCGAAGCCGGACTCTGTGTTTTCTCAGCCAGCCGGACAATCCGCTGTAGGCTTCCTCCCTTTCATGGCTGTGATGGTTTTTTCTCCCGCTCATGAATGAACTTCCTCACGGGATCCTTCCTTCTTTTTTCCAGACGCACCGGCAGGAACATTCTCTTTATAAATCTGATCCTGCTTTGCCCGCGCTGCATCATTCCGGTGATCGTACTCCCGGTCATAGCCGTATTTTCCATACTTTCCGTATTTCTTGTACTTGCCGTACTTTCCATACTTCCCGTATTTTCCGTAATAGGACTGGCTGTAAATATCTACCTTATTTAATACCACTCCCAGAATCCGGCATCCTGACTTCTCCAGCTGAGCCTTCACTCTCTGTTCAATCCGGTAGCTGATTGCGCCGCTTTCAATAACCAGCACAGCTCCGTCGCACTGCCTTGCCACAATGGCTCCGTCAATCAGGTTTGCCATCGGAGGTGTGTCAATCATGATATAGTCAAATTCACTTCTTCCGTACTCCAGAAGTCTGGTAAACAGTTTTTCCTCCAGAAGCTCTGACGGATTGGGTGAATAGGGACCTGCAAAAATCACGCTTAAATTTTCCACGTTTGTGTCGTAGATAACCTCCTCCAGCTGCTTCTGGCCGCTGAGATACTGGGACAGGCCATTCACTCTCTCCCCCAGCTGATAACGGCTGACCAGTACGGAACGGCGGATATCTGCATCAATGACCAGCACCCTTTTTCCAAGCTGGGCCATGGACTGGGCCGCTGCGAAAGTAATATCGCTCTTTCCCTCATCCGGCACAGAGCTGGTAAACATAATGGTTCTCACCTTGCTGCCGCAGAACAGAATGTTGGTACGCAGGGTTTTAATTGACTCGTTGTAGTTGTAGTCATCCTTCATGTCACGGCTTAATTCCACAATCCGTCTGCTCATTTTTTATCTCCCCGCTTTCTTCCTTTGCTTTTCTCATTTCGCTTTTCTTCCCCTTCCCGCAAGGGTACGGAAGCAAGCACCGTCAGACCCAGATAATGCTCTACGTCCTCCTCTGTCTGAATGGTGTCATCCATCAGTTTCTTTACCACCACCAGGCCGCAGATCAAAACCATTCCGGCCAGAGCGCCCATCACAGCATTTTTTGCATTGCTGGGGATTGTTTTCTGTGTCGGTACCACCGCATGTTCAATGATTTTTGGCGGTATCATTTCCATAATATCTCCGATATATTCCGAAGAGGTTTCTGCCACACAGTCTGCAATGGCCCGCGCCTGATAAGGATCCGGGTCTGTTACTGTCACTGACAGAATTCTTGTATCTGTAGGATTTCCAATGGTGATTTTCCCCTTCAGTCCCTCATACTTCATATCCAGTCCCAGGGTTTCAATTACACCCTCCAGAACCGGACGGCTGGTTACCAGAATCTTATAATCCTTGGTCAGCTGACTGCCAATCTGCAGATCGGCCAGTGAGGTCAGTGTTGTCTCCTTGGAAAGAATGTACATCATAGCAGTAGAGGAATACTGAGGCGTAATCACAAACTTGCTGTATGCCCCTGCCAGTCCCCCGCCGATGATCATTGCTGCCAGAATCACCCAGATTTTCTTTTTCAGGGCTTCAAACAGCTGCAGCAGATCAATTTCCATTTCTTCGTTGTTTTTTACGTTTCCTTCGTTTCCCATTCCTGCTCTTCCTAACTATAAATTTTTGGTAACAGTTCAGCCTTGCATCTTTTTGCTCCGGCTCATGCTGCGCTCCCTCTTTTTCCTGTCAGAAGGATACGCTGTCTGTAACCGCTACACTCGCTTGTTGTTTAATATGTAAACCGGGTTTCTGTGAACCATTGCTTCCAGATCCTCCGGATTGACGTGATGAGTGAGCCACTTCATCACTTCTGTAATCTCAGGCGGCCGGAAATCCGTCCGGTGCAGATCCGTTCCCAGAAACCGGATTCTGCCTTCCACCACCTGTTTGCGGCACCAGCGCACTTCCTTCTGATACCAATGCCCCTGCAGACTTTCAAAATTCATCTGAAGATAACAGCCCAGGGAGGAAATTTCCTCCAGACCGTGCTCTCTTAAACAGAGATACCGTTCCATATGGGCCAGAATCGGCCAATAACCGGCTTCTGTCAGACTGCGGACACCCCGCATCAGCTGTCCGTAGCTTTCAGCCGGGTTAAATTCCACCAGAACATATCGACTTTCCGCCATGGTCAGGGCCTCTCCCCGATCCAGCCGTTCTGTCAGTTCCTCATGATAAAAATTTTCCTGTCCGAGATATAATTGAAAATCAGGATTCCGCTTTTTGACTTCCTCCCGAAGGGTTGATAGTTTCATCTTTAGTGAAGATACGCTTTGATGTCTAGAAAAATGGGGGGTTGCAATCATGCCCGTAATTCCCTGGGCCGCTGCCTGTTCAATCAGCTGTATGGATTCCCCTATTCCTCTGGCCCCATCGTCTGCTTCCGGAAGAATATGGGTGTGAATATCGATGATTTCCTTGTTCATTTTTTAATATTTATAAAAAATATTCCTTTCTTTCCTAAAATCTTCTTATAATGTTAATTATAGGAATTAAGAGAATGAAATAATTGTTGATATTGGCCAGAATACGGCCGCATAAGATTCTCATTTGTTTGAAAAAAGAAATTTGTATTTGTACAAAAAAAAATGTATCAGATTTTATACATTTTTTGCAATAAATTTTCACAGACATGGGTATTGACATTTTCCGCGCAAAATAATACAATTATCGGGAGGTTCGTCAGACAGGATTTTAACTGCCTATAATTAACATTATAAGAAGCACATTCCAATCCCATCAGCCTTTTCAGATAATCGTAAAACTCAGTACCTTATTTAAATAAAAATTTCCTATGATAAAAAAGCACTTTCCCATGAAATCAAAAAAAGCACCGTCAAGCCTTCTATCTACTAGAAAACTTGACGGTGCTTTGGGTTTTGCCCCTGCCAAGGAATGCCGGCAGCCGGACTCGAACCGGCACGAGGTCGCCCCCGTCAGATTTTGAGTCTGATGCGTCTGCCATTCCGCCACGCCGGCATACTTTTGCAACGAATTTATTGTAACACAAATAAAAGATTTTTGCAAGCAATTTAAAAAATTTTGACAACTCGGATTTTTCAGGCTCTTTTATTCAGGTTTCTCCAGCGGATATTTCATAATGTACGACACGGGAGAATGTTTTCTTTCTCTGATATTTGTGAAAAATTAAAACTACCGTAAGACTTTTTCTGCTGATTTTTCTGTAAATATCCGTTATAATAGGTACAAATACGATTGTTTCATACAGCACAAAGGAGGACCGTTTATGATAAAAAGAAAAACCCCGGAATCCCGGAAAAGATACCGCAGCAGCCGCAGAATGCTTCGTCCTGCTGCCGCCTGCCTGATGGCCCTGACTGCTGCCTGCCTGATTTCCGGCTGCAGCAAGAAAAATGAAAAGATTGATTTATCCAGTACCCATACCACTGCCGCAGAAACCATGGCTCCCACATCTTCTCCGAAGGAAACCGAATCTTCTGCCGGAATCACCTTAGAGCCGGGAATTGACAATGCAGTCAACTCCAATTCCGGAACCACTGCAGCTGGAAATGGATCCGGATCAGCAGTTACGAAAAACCAGGTGAAGACAAGCCTGACCACCTACACCTCCGGAAAGGTTTCTATCCAGTATCCGGTTGTAGAAAACCTGGACAATGCATCCGATATCAATGACCTGATCAAAAAGAATGCGCTTTCCATTATCGACGGCTATGACATTGACGAGGCAAAGGACACGCTGAATATCCAGTGCAAGGTAATGGCTGCAGACAGAAGCCGTATTACTCTGACCTATACCGGCACTCTCACCGTATCCGGAGGCGCCCATCCCTCCAATGTATTTTATACCAATACCATTGATGTCCGCAATGCCTCCAGTCTGGATCTCCCCTATCTGACAGATCCGGCAGTTCTGGCAGATTATGTACTTTCTGCAGACTGCGTTTACCAGAACAGTTCCCCGGAGCTGAAATCCTCCATGGTTCAGATCAATGCAGGGCGGAACAAGACCTACTATACGAATCTGTTCAGCAAGGCAGACTTCCCCTATGACGGCAGCTTCCCGGAATCCTTCAGCTATGAGTATGAAGGCGATATTTATGTTTCCATCCCCATTCCTCATGCGGCAGGAGACTATGTGATTGCCATTTTTACTCCGGAGAATAAATAACCGAAACCGGAAGAAAGATTTGCTATTTATCTCTTCATCTGGTAAAATGATAAGAAGGCGATGTTACCTACAAAACGAAAGGACATTTTATTTATGGAAAATGTAGTAATTTTTGATCATCCTTTAATTCAGCACAAAATTTCAATTCTTCGTGACAAGCGGACCGGTACCAACGAATTCCGCTCTCTTGTAGAAGAAATTGCCATGTTAATGGGCTATGAAGCCCTCCGCGATCTTCCCCTGGAGGATCAGGAAGTAGAAACCCCTCTGGAGACCTGCATGACTCCCATGATTGCCGGAAAGAAGCTGGCAATTGTTCCGATTCTCCGCGCCGGTCTTGGTATGGTAAACGGAATCCTTGCCCTTGTTCCCAGCGCCAAGGTTGGACACATTGGTCTTTACCGTGACGAGGTGACTCATGAGCCTCACGAGTACTACTGCAAGCTTCCTACCCCGATTGACCAGCGTACTATCGTTGTCACCGATCCCATGCTCGCTACCGGCGGCTCTGCTGTAGAGGCTGTTGATTTTATCAAGCAGCACGGCGGCAAGCATATCAAGTTTATGGCTATCATTGCTGCTCCGGAAGGACTGGAGCGTCTGAGAAAGGCTCATCCTGATATCCAGATTTATATTGGACATCTGGATCGCTGCCTCAATGATGATGCCTATATATGCCCCGGACTGGGCGATGCAGGCGACCGTATTTTCGGCACCAAATAATGAACTGCAAAGGGAGTGTCGCAAAATCATCCATAGCGGATGATTGAGCGGCACTTCCGCTCGTTATAAACAAAAATCCGGCCTCCTCTCTATTTTCATAGTAAAACGCCGGATTTTGCCGTACTTTATAAAACCTCTCGGTTTTCTGATTTTTCTATGCACTTTTTACTTCAAACAGATGGCTTCCTGTCCGCCCATTTTGGATTTTGGCATGCAGTTTATTCAGATTATATCCCAGGCACAACAAAAAAAACTATAAAAAAGGGAGTCATTGCTCCATAGATGATTTCTCATCTATTTTGCAACGGCCCCGCTCTATACATAAAAAAATTTCGGCTGCTCTTTGTGCAGAAATCGCCGCTTTCCTTCTTTTTTGCAAAATCCTGGCTGCTCTTTGTGCAGAAATCGCCGCTTTCCTTCTTCATTGCAAAACAGGTTTTTCGCACCAAATATGGCATACTCATAGCAAGTAAAAAACCATATCCCGTAGAATTACCGTGTTTTGCAACACCCTCCTTTTTTATGCTTTTACTGTTTTTTTGCAACCTCACCCTGCTTTTTGTAAATGGATCCGGCATCCACGCAGCCTCTCACACTAGACAGCGGGTAAATATTGCTGTTCTTTCCAATAACTGTTCCGGGGTTCAGCACAGAGCCGCAGCCCACCTCTACCTCGTCGCCAATCATGGCGCCGAATTTCTTTAATCCGGTTTCGATATCGCCGTCCTCAGCGTGTACCTTTACCAGCGCCTTGTCAGATTTTACATTGGAGGTGATGGAGCCGGCTCCCATGTGAGCCTTGTAGCCCAGGATAGAATCTCCCACATAATTGTAATGAGGAACCTGAACATTATCAAAAAGAATCACGTTCTTCAGTTCAGAAGAATTGCCTACTACTGCATTGGCTCCGATGATCACTTTTCCGCGAATAAATGCGCAGTGGCGAACCTCTGCCTCCGGTCCGATGATTACCGGTCCGATGATTCCTGCTGTAGGCGCAACCCTGGCGCTTTTATGAATCCAGATTCCCTTTGCCGGATTCATATACTCATCTTTCGGCAAAGCTGCTCCCAGCTTTTCCACATACTCCCCAATGTGGGCCAGAGCCTCCCATGGATACTCAAACTGCTCCAGCAAAGATTTGGCCATGGTATTCTCCAGGCTGTAAAGATCCTTGATTTTCATTTCTGATTTCTTCATGTTCTTTTACTCCTCCTGATATTTTATATTTATTTACTATCTGCGTCCCGGCTGTATCCCGGAACGCATTTAGGGATAGTTTTTCCCTGCTGCCTCAAAAAATTCCCGCAGCTGATACTGGTTGTTCAGCTTCAGCACACCATACGTCCGGCCTGCTACAAACCGCTCCAGCTTCTCCATATATTCCTCCGGCGTAATGGTTCCTTCCGCCACATAGGTCAGCCCCTTTTCCCAGCTTGCCGTAAGCTCCGGATTCAGAAGCTGGCGGATGGATGCGTTTACCACATCAAAAACCAGTTCCCCAAGAAGGGTGGGGGTAATGATCTGTGTTTTTCCATTCAGAGCCAGGTATTTGATATGAACCAGCTTTTTCAGAATCTCTGCCCTGGTCGCACTGGTTCCGATTCCGCTTCCCCTTATTTGAGCGCGCAGATCCTCGTCCTCAATCAGCTGTCCGGCATTTTCCATGGCAAGAATCATGGAGCCGGAAGAATAACGCTTCGGCGGAGAGGTTTCGCCCTCCTTAACCTGAAGACGGTTTATGGGAAACTCCATTCCCTTTTTCAGTCCTGCCAGACGGGCTATAAATTCAGGATTTTCCAGATCCTTCTGATTGATCTCGGAATCCTCCCTGTCATCCTTCTCTGTGCCTTCCTTCCCGTTTTCTCCTGCTCTGCTGCCGTTTTTTCCGTTTTCGTCCTGTTTCTTTCCGTTTTTTGAAACAGCGGCAACCTTCAGATATCCCGGTTCTGCCAGCACCTTAAAGTTTGCAAAAAAATGCTCCCGGTCCGCCTCCAGCTCCAGGGCATATTTCTGGTACACAGCTGCCGGATAGAAGATACTTAAAAACCTTCTGGCAATCACCTCATACACCTTCATCCCCAGAGAATGCAGGCTGCGCAGAGCCCCGAAGCCCTGTCCCGTAGGAACAATCGCGTAGTGATCCGTAATCTGTTTGTCATTGACATACCGTGTTTTTTCAATGCCCTGAAAGGCTTTCCGGGCCAGAACCTCACCGGCAAAGCCGCCTACCGGTTCAAACCGCTGAAGTCCCTCGATATTCCTGTGTATCTCCTTTGCCACAGCCGTAGAAAGCACCCTGGCATCTGTACGGGGATAAGTGACCAGCTTTTTCTCGTACAGTTCCTGAACCACCTTCAGCGTTTCATCCGGACTGATTTTAAACATCCTGGAGCAGTCATTCTGCAGCTCTGCCAGGTTGTACAGCAAATGAGGGTTCTTTGTCTCCTTCTTTTTTTCCACCTTAATCAGACTGGCAGAAAGGGGCTCTGTCTGCTGCAGAGCGCAAATCAGCGCCTCTGCAGCCTCCCTTTTTTGAAATCCGTTTTCCTTGTAAAGCAGGGGAGACTGAAAATATCGCGATCCCTCTGTACTCCGCCATTCTCCGTCAAAGCTCATGCCCTGCATATCAAAGTTGCCGATTACACGGTAAAAGGGTGTCTTTACAAAATCACGAATTTCCCTTTCCCGTCGGACCACCATGCCAAGAACACAGGTCATCACTCTGCCGACGGATAAAACGGTCCGGTCTGTCTTCATATAGGAAGAAATTACAGGGCCGTATTTCAATGTAAGAAGACGGGAAAAATTAATTCCCATCAGATAATCCTCTTTTGCCCGCAGGTACGCAGATGCCGCCAGATTATCGTATTCCTTCCAGTCTTTGGCCTCTCTGATTCCTCTGAGAATCTCCTCCTCTGTCTGGGAGTCAATCCAGACCCGTCTGCGCTCCTTTCCCCGGACGCCTGCCATCTGATCCACCAGACGGTAAATATACTCTCCCTCCCGCCCGGAGTCCGTGCAGATATAAATCGTATCAATATCGCTCCGGTTTAACAGGCGGCTGACAATCTGAAACTGCTTTGACACTCCGTCAATCACCTGATACTTAAATTCCTTAGGCAAAAACGGCAGGGTCTGCAGACTCCACCGCTTATATTTGGGGTCATAGGCTTCCGGATAGCTCATCGTAACGAGATGTCCTACACACCAGGTCACAACAGCCGTATCCGATTCCAGATAGCCGTCTGATCTCCGTGCCGAAATCTTCAGCGCATTTGCAAATTCCTGAGCCACGCTGGGCTTCTCGGCTATGTATAATGCTTTTCCCATAAATTCAGGATTCCTTTCTATTCTCTGTCCCGTTTTTCCTGCTTTGCCTGTTTCACTGCTTCTCCCATTTCTTTTTTCAGGGATTTCCAGGCATCCTCATGCTCTACATAATACTTGGGACAGTTTTTTCCCACCACATCATAATGGCGGATAATATCCTTCTCTGTCAGATTCAGCTCCGCACAGAGCCAGCCTGTCAGCTTTTTTAAGGATTCTATTGTCTCAGGGGAAAATTCTCCCGATGCATCCGGATGGCAGCACTCGATGGAAACCGTATCCTCATTTCTGGGATAATTGGCGTAAGCCACTTCGTCCAAGGGGATACACTGAAGAATCTCTCCGTCAATTCCGATAATATAATGACTGCTGGCCGAGGTTGCCTTCTCTCCGGTCTGATTGGCCAGATTGTTGAAATAAGAACGGTTCTGCGCTGCCGTGGTACCCGGATTGGCAACGTAATGAACCACAATGTGATTGATCTCCCTCCGCTTGGTTCCGGGTCTGGAATAGGGATTGATTTGGAGAAAGTCCTGGGTATACCAGTCCGGCGCAGTCAGTTCTGACAAACGGGGACGATTCTTTTCCCGGTACCAGCGGGCCATAAGCATGCCGCCGGTAATCAAAACGGCAATAAAAAGAATGGTGTCCAGTGTCAGAAGCGCCAGTGTCTTCTGTCTGAGCGTCATCCGGCGGTTTTTATTCTTTCGCTGTCTTCTGCTTCGTTTTCTGTTTTCCCGATCTTCTCCCATGGTATTTTCATTCCTTCCTTCTACAGGCATTTTCTGTTTCAGTATATCACATTTTCTGCGAAAAAAGAAGAAAAGAAAGGGCCGGTTCCATCAAAACAGCAATCGTGGTTCCAGCACCAGAATTATTATTTTCTCGGATGAGCGCCTGTATAGGCTTTTCTTAAGGGATCCTTCTGCAGATAAGTAATATAAGCCTGAGTCGTGGCCAGATCCGCATGTCCCAGCATGGTCTGCACAGACTGGAGATCTGCGCCTCCGCTGATCATATGAGCGGCAAAGGAATGACGCAGAGTATGAGGAGTAATATCTGTCTCAATCCCTGCTTTCTCTCCGTAAAACTTTACAATCTTCCAGAAGCCCTGGCGCGACATGGGTCTGCCGCTGCAGTTGGTAAACAGCCACGGGGATTCCTTTCCCTTCAGAAGATGTCCCCGGGCAGCATCCAGATAATGCTTCAAGGACTCTCCTGCCGCTTTTCCAAAGGGGATCATCCGCTCCCTCTGTCCGTCCCGGCAGATAATAAAGCCTACCCCCAGGTTCACATCCTCCATAGTCAGCCCGACCAGCTCGGAAACACGGATACCTGTGGCATACAAAAGCTCCAGCATGGCTTTGTCGCGGATCTCCTTGGGAGAATCTCCGCCGGGCTGCCGGAGAAAACGGTCTACCTCCTCTACGGTCAGAAATACCGGCGCCTTCTTCTCGATCTTCGGGGTTTTTATAAACTCCGCCGGATCCTTGCGGATCTTCCCCTGGGTCATCTCATAATGAAAAAAAGATTTCATTGAGGCAACAACGCGGGAAATGGTTGTGGAGGCTTTCCCCTGTCCCTCCAGATATAAAATATAGGAATTCAGACTGGTCTTTGTCACCCGGGAAGACTCGTCAATCCCCTGCTGCTCCAGATACTCCCATAACTGGGTCAGATCTCTCCGATAAGACATGGTCGTGTTGACCGATGATTTTTTCACCTGCTGCAGGTAGTCAATAAAAGCATCTATTTCTTCTGTCATTCCAATCTTCCTCAAACTCTCTTTCGTCCAAAATTACCGTATTTTTCTCATGTGAGTACCATTATATCCGCATTTTCTCATAAAATCAAACACATTTTTCCCACTTTCCCCCTGGTTTTTTGCTGCTTAACATAAAAAAATACAACATATGGAATGCCGTTGTTTCCGGCTTCAATATGTTGTAAAAAAACAGGAAAAGTTTTTATTTCGCAGAAAAGTACTGTTTGTTACAGCAGTCTTAAAAACAGAGGATTCAGGCGGATTTCCGCCAGCATTCCCCCGGCTGTCAGGCTGATTACCGCGCTCCAGAACCGCCCTCTGCGTGCGGAAAGCCCGTACCCGTAGCGGTAGACCAAAAGCCCCCAGGCCGCCAGATAAAACAGCTGATGGGGAAATCCGGATATCAGAAACCACCACAGTCCCTCCAGTCCTCTGCACCAGGTAAACACAACCAGCGCTGCGCTGCCGGAAAGACCTGCAAGCACAAGAAGAACGGGAATCCCCAGATTGTGCATTCTGCTTCTGCAGATTCCTGCAGCTGCCGCTGTCTGCGCCGTCCGGACTGCGGCAATCCGAAAGACAGCAGCCCTCTGCCCTTCCATAGCTCCCATCCATCCGTCTGTCACCATCCTGTAAAGAGCCTGACCGTTAATCAGTCCGGAAACAAACAGCCGGTTGACTCCCGCTGCTCCAAGGAGCCATCCGGCTGCCAGCCAGAAAATCAGAGCATATCTGCGTTTCGTCTCTCTCACCGCCGTTTTTTTCTATATGTACGCAGAAAAACGCCGGCCTATGACAACCGCAGACTTATTTTCCATATTTTCTGGCATAAGCAAGAATCGCTGCTGTCGTTTTTGCATCTGTCATTTTTCCTGTATAAATCAGATCCAGCAGATCCTCTAACTTCCAGCGCTCTACATGAATCACCTCGTCCTCATCCAGATTCTGCCTGGAGGGAATCAGATTTCTCGCAACAAAAATATCGATGTATTCGTCACAGAAGGCTACGGTTGTATTCATGCTCATCAGGTATTCCAGATGGTCACAGCGATACCCTGTCTCCTCCTCCAGTTCCCGGTAGGCACACTCGATTTTCGGTTCTCCGGGCGCATCTAGCTTTCCTGCCGGAATCTCCAGCGTCTCCCGATTCAGGGCATTGCGGTACTGACGAACCATCAGAAGGTATCCCTCATCATCTACGGCAACTACAGCAGCTGCCCCGTCATGGTGAATAAAATCCCAGTGCGCCTCGTGTCCGTTGGCGATTACTGTATCTTCATAAATTTTTAAAATTGTTCCTGTGTATTTTAACTGGCGATCCAGACGAATCACCGCCGGAATCTGATTCTGTTCCTCTCTGTTTTTTTCTTCCATCGTTTCATCCTCTTTTCTGAAGCATCCGCTCTGCTTTTTTCTATTTGATCTTTGTGCACTTCTCATAGCAGGCGTCTGTGGCATGGAATACTGCTCCGCGCAGACCCTTTTCCTCTAAAGCAGCCACTCCGGCAATGGTCGTTCCTCCCGGAGAGCAGACCTTATCCTTTAAAAGACCCGGATGTTCGCCGGTCTCCAGCACCATTTTGGCACTGCCAAGCACAGTCTGAGCCACCAGCTCGTAGGCTGCTGCCCTGGGAATTCCGTATTTTACCACGCTGTCTGCCAGCGCTTCCATAAACATATACACATAAGCAGGGGAGCTTCCGCTGGCGCAGACAACTGCATCCATCAGCTTCTCCTCCACCACAGTCATCCGGCCAAAGGACTGGAAAAACTGGTGAATCACCTGGATCTCCTCCCGGGAAAGCTCTCCGGAATTGTAGGAAACCCCGGTCATTCCCTCTCCTACCAGAGCAGGCGTATTGGGCATGGCCCGGACAATCCTGCAGGGCTTTCCAAATCTCTGACGGAGATTTTCCATGGTAATTCCGGGAGCAATGGAAATCACAATCTGGCTTTCTTCTACCACATCACGGATTTCCTCAATTACCGCATCCAGCTGCTGCGGCTTCACTGCCAGCACCAGATACTGACAGGAGGAAGCGCAGGCCCGGTTGTTTTCAGAAGGCTTTACATCTGTCCTTGCCGCAATATCCTGGATTTTTTCCTGATTTCTCGCGGAAAAGGTAATCTTCTCCGGGCTGTATACCCCCAGAAGTCCCTTTAAAATGGCATAGCCCATATTGCCCATACCGATGAAGCCAAATTGATACATTCTGTCTGCCATTCTCTTTTCCCCCTGCCTTACAGCATTGCCTTTCCGCGGCAGTATGTCTGAAGCACCTGATAATCATCCTCCAGAACCACAATATCCGCATCGTAACCGGCTACCAGCTTGCCCTTTCTGTCATCTACGCCCAGGCATCTGGCCGGGTTAATGGTGCAGGCATTGATTGCCGCATCCACGGGAATCAGCGCGTCCTCAATCATAATCCGCAGTCCCCGGTTCATATAAAGGGTGCTTCCGGCAATGGTTTCTGTTCCCTTCAGATAAGCCAGTCCGTTCTCACGAATCTCTATGGAATGGCCGCCCAGCTCGTAATCGCCTCCCGGAGGACAGTGTTTTGCCCGAAGAGAGTCTGTAACGAGAATTCCGTAATCGCGGCCCTTTGCCGTCATATAATTATTCAGGGCTGCCAGATGGCTGTGCTGTCCGTCTCCGATAATCTCACCGTAAATGTCACGCACCCGCATAGCTGTTCCCACCAGTCCCGGCTTTCTGTGATGGTAGGGTGTCATTCCATTGTATACATGAGTCATGGAAGTAGCGCCGTTGGCGATTCCCAGCAAAGCCTCCTCGTATGTTGCGGAAGAATGGCCCATGCTGACAACCACTCCGGTATCATGACAGTATTTGGTCAGAGCAAAGTCCGGATCATGCTCCGGAGCCAGGGTAATATACCGGATCATGCCCTTTGCCGCCTCCTGATACATGGAAAACTGTTCCACGGTAGGAACGGCGATTGCTTCCGGCGGCTGAGCTCCCTTGTAATCCATATCAAGATACGGTCCCTCAAAATGAATACCAAGAATCTCGGCTCCCTCATAGCCTTCTTCTGCAACCTTTGCTACATTGGCAACTGCCTTTGTCAGAACATCCGGCATCTGAGTTACGGTAGTAGGAAGAATCGAGGTAACTCCCTCCTCCGGAATCCGCGCCATCCAGTCACGAAGTCCCTCCGGCTCTGCATCATTCGTATCAAATCCATAAGCCCCATGTGTATGAACATCAATAAATCCAGGCAGAATCCGTCTGCTGCCGTAATCTGCATCTGCCGGATGTGACTGATACCCGTGAACTCCCGTAATTTTTTCCCCCTGTACCTCCAGCTGGGCAGGCATAAACTGCCCGCAGATCCAGACTCTGGTGCTTTGAATAATCATAGAAATACCTCCTGCGTTTTTTCTTTGCGTTCCTGTAATAAGAAGGAAAACCGCTTACTTCATAGAACTTGCTTCATAGAAAATAATTTCCCATGAAAAAAATGAACCTGCCGTTATTATAACGCAGGTTCATAAAAAAATCCACAACAGGTGTTTTTATTTCTCGTTTGCCAGCTCCATCCGCACATTTTTTCCACGGATTTTCACACGCTTCATACATTCCAGAACTTCTCCGGCGCAGTCCTCCGGAACCTCTACAAAGGTATATTTATCGTACATATCAATGCTTCCGATCATCCGTCCGGAAATACCGGATTCTCCGGCAATGGCTCCCAGCACATCTCCCGGCTTAATATTCTGATCCCGTCCTACATTGAGGAAAAGCCTTGCCATTCCATTGTCCTGGCTGCGGCCCCGGCCTCCCCGGCCGCCTCTCTGGCTCCGGTCGCCTCTTCCGTCACGGCCGCGGCCATAACGTCCGTCCCGTCGTCCTCTCTCCTTACCGCCCCAGGAATCCAGATCATCCAGGGAACGGGCCGGCCGGCTGTCAATAATAATATCCTCATTGCTTTCGCCCATGTGCATCCGTAAAAGCGCTGCCGCCAGCTCCAGAGAGGTGTAGTCCTCCTCCAGCAGCTTCTTTTCCAGAATGTGCACAACCGGGCTTAAATCCATCTCATTCATCACGCAGCCTGCCTGTTCCAGAATCTTCTCCGCCTTAATCTCTGTAATATCATCCAGAGACGGCACTGCCTGAGGAATAATCTTGGTTTTGCAGTAACGCTGAATATCCCGCAGCTTATATACCTCCCGCCCTACAACAAAGCTGAAGGCGATTCCGGTGCGTCCTGCCCGGCCGGTTCGTCCAATCCGGTGTACATAATACTCGTCATCCTGTGGAATATCGTAGTTAAACACTGCCTCAACATCATCTACGTCAATTCCACGGGCAGCCACATCCGTAGCCACCAGAATCTCTGTGCGTCCGTTGCGGAAGCTGTTCATAACCCGATCCCTCTGGATCTGCTTCAGATCTCCGTGGAGGCCTTCTGCAAAATAGCCCCGTCCCTGAAGCTCATCCACCAGCTCATCCACCTGCTTTTTCGTATTGCAGAAAGCAACAGACAGCTTGGGCGCATACAGATCCAGAAGACGGCACATAACCTCTACCTTGGTTCTGGGCTTTACTTCATAATAATACTGAGTCACCTTCGGCACAGTCAGCTCTTTTTTCACCACCCGGATCACCTGCGGATCCTTCTGGAAGCTTTCCGCTATCTTCTGGATCTCCGGCGGCATGGTTGCAGAAAACATGATGGTCTGGCGCTCCGTCGGAAGCTGGCTTAAAATAGTTTCCATGTCTTCCAGAAAGCCCATGTTCAGCATCTCATCTGCCTCATCCATAATCACCGTATGTACCTGGTCAAACTTTACCGTCTTCCGGCGCATATGATCCATCACACGTCCCGGAGTTCCGATAATAATCTGGGTACCGTCCTTCAGTCCCTTAATCTGCCGTACAATATCCTGTCCCCCGTAAATCGGAAGAACCTTGATTCCGTGCATATACTTTGCCAGACTGCGAATCTCCTCTGCAACCTGGATTGCCAGCTCTCTGGTAGGGCACAGAGCCACAGCCTGCAGCTTTTTATTTTTCGGATCAATCTTCTGCAAAAGAGGAATTCCAAAGGCCGCTGTTTTTCCTGTACCGGTCTGGGCCTGACCAATCATGTCCACGCCCTCCATCTGTACAGGAATGGACTTTGCCTGAATCGGGGATGCCTCTTCAAAGCCCATATCTGCAACTGCCCGCAAAATCCGGTCATCTAACTGTAACTCTTCAAATTTCACTGATTCCATTCTATATTTTTTCTCCTTTAACTATCTCTGCCCACGGGCAGAGGTTTCCCATCTCAAAACTAAATTGAGAGGGTTCAAGTGAATCCCCTGAATCCTCTCATAGTATACGAAAATAAATACTATCATAAATAAAAGGGAATGTCAAACAGAGTCCATGGATTTTTCTGTTTTTTTATTCTTTTTATGATATAATTCTATCAGGTTTTATTCTGACAGAGATGAACGGAGGAAACGCTTATGTGTACAGCAGTCACTTATCGAACAAAGGATCACTATTTTGGAAGAACACTGGATTTGGAATACGCTTATCAGGAGACAGTCACAGTCACCCCAAGGAACTTCCCCTTTCATTTCCGGAACGGGAAAACCCTTTCCAGCCACGGGGCTATCATCGGCATGGCTACGGTTATGGATGGCTATCCCCTGTATTACGAAGCAGCCAATGAATGGGGACTGGCTGTGGCCGGTTTGAATTTCCCGGACAATGCCCATTACTTCCCGGAGGATCCGGAGAAAATCAACATTGCCCCCTTTGAACTGATTCCCTGGCTCCTTGGTCAGTGCAAAAATCTGTCTGAGGTCCGCCTTTTCCTGTCGGAGATAAATCTATGGAAGGAAAACTTTGCAGATCAGCTTCCTCTTTCTCCTCTCCACTGGATGATTTCTGACAAAGATGCTTCTATCACTGTGGAATGTGTAAAAAGCGGTTTCAATATTTACGAAAACCCGATAGGCGTTCTTACCAATAACCCCTGCTTTGACTATCACATGACTCATTTAACAGAATTTATCAATCTGACCTGTTTTACACCGGAAAACCGCTTCGGTCAGGTAGAGCTTCGCCCCTACTGCAAGGGCATGGGCGCCATCGGACTCCCCGGCGATTTATCCTCTGCCTCCAGATTTGTCCGGGCCGCCTATGTAAAGCTGAATTCTGTATCCGGGGACAGCGAGGAAGAAAGCGTCAGCCAGTTTTTCCATATTCTCGGTTCTGTGGAACAGCAGAGAGGCTGTGTACGTCTGGATGACGGAACCTATGAAATTACAGGCTACACCTCCTGCATCAATACCGATCGGGGAATTTATTATTATACAACTTATGAAAATCAGTGCATCAGCGCCGTGGACATGCACCGCTGCGATCTGGACGGAAATACGCTGTATTCCTATCCTCTGGCAAAAAAACTGCTGATCAACCGGCAGAATTAAACCGCTCCTTTCTCAGATACCGGTTGATCTTTTCTCCGTAATGAGATATATTTATACCTGCGCTTTAAATACTGACAAAAAGGAGAGATACACATCATGGTAAGAAAATATAAGGGAAAGAAGACTTCTGTTAAGACAGCAGAGGCTCTGGCAAGAGAAAGCTTAAAGCAGGAAGAAAAGGCAGAAAACGTATCTGCAGCTTCCGCAGAGCAGACGGCTCTGTCTCTGTGCTTTCAGTGCAGCGGACTGCAGATAAGTCCGGAGGATGTGGAGAATGCCGTGAAAAAAGACATGGAACAGAAAGGCTATACTGCAAAGAACGTCCAGATTTATGTGAATATGGAAGAAGCAGCAGCCTACTATGTTCTGGACGGAACTGCCGGCGGGGATTACTGCGTAATCTTAAGATAAGCCTCCTGTTTTGAAAAAAGAAACATGATACCATGTATCAATCCTGCCATACCGGCAGAAAAGCCGCATCATCAGCAATCCTTCTGATCATGCGGCTTTCGTATTTTCCGGTATCCTGCATTTCCATGCAAAACCTGCGGTTTTACACCTTAAAGCGGTATCCCACTCCCCAGATTGTTTCAATATACTGGGGTTTTGCTGTATTAAATTCGATTTTTTCCCGGATTTTCTTAATATGCACCGTTACTGTTGCAATATCACCGATGGACTCCATATCCCAGATTTTGGAAAACAGCTCCTCCTTTGTAAAAACATGGTTGGGATTCTGGGCCAGGAAGGTTAAAAGGTCGAACTCCTTGGTGGTAAAATTCTTCTCTTCCCCATTGATCCATACTCTTCTGGCTGTCTTGTCAATCTTCAGGCCGCGGATTTCAATAATCTCATTTTCCGGGCTTCCGCTGCCAATCAGCCGCTCATACCGGGCCAGATGAGCCTTTACACGGGCTACCATCTCACTGGGACTGAATGGCTTTGTCATATAGTCATCTGCCCCCAGACCCAGGCCGCGGATTTTGTCAATGTCTTCTTTTTTGGCAGAAATCATAATAATAGGGGTATTCTTTACCTCCCGGAATCTCCGGCAGATTTCAAATCCATCCAGTCCCGGAAGCATCAGATCCAGGATCAGAAGATCAAAATCCTCTTCCAGAGCCCGCTTCAGCCCCTGGTTTCCTTCCTCCTCCAAAGCCACTTCAAAACCGCTCAGCTCCAGATAATCTTTTTCCAGCTCTGCAATGCTGCTCTCATCCTCAATGATCAAGATCCTGCTCACTTTGTAATACCTCCTGATATTTTCTCAGCACAATATGCATCTCTGTGCCCATGCCTTCCTTGCTGGTTGCCCAAATCCGGCCTCCGTGATCCTCCACAATTTTGCGGACAATGGAGAGTCCGATTCCGCTTCCTCCCTGCGACGAATTCCGGGAAGAATCCGTGCGGTAGAACCGGTCAAAAATACAAGGCAGATCCTTGGCTGCAATGCCCCGCCCGTTATCCTCAATCTCGATCTGGATAAAATCTCCCACATCCTTGATCCGGATATTGATAATCCCCTTGGGCTTGTCCATGTATTTTACGGAATTGCTGATAATGTTGTTGATCACCCGCTTCATCTGCTCCGCATCGGCAATCACCACCACATCATCGCTGACATAGTTAAAATACCCCAGCTCAATGTTCCTGGAATCCATATCCAGTCCCACTTCCTCCACACAGTCTCCGAAGTAGCTGTTGACGTTGATTTTATTGAATTCGTAGGGAATCTTGTTGGTATCAATCTTAGAGTAAAAGGTCAGCTCGTCAATCAGCCGATCCATGTCATTGGCCTTGTTGTAGATGGTCCGGATATACTTGTCCAGCTTTTCCGGAGAGGAGGCCACACCGTCCATGATTCCCTCCACATATCCCTTGATCGCTGTAATCGGTGTCTTTAAATCGTGGGAGATGTTGCTGATCAGCTCCTTGTTTTCTATATCGTACTGAATTTTCTCCTCCGCATTCTCTTTCAGACGGATGCGCATCTCCTCAAAATCCTGACAAAGCTCTCCTATCTCGTCATCCTCTTCTACCTCCAGGGTAAAGTCCAGATTGCCGTCCCGGATCTTTCTGGTGGCCTCCTGCAGCTTGCTTAAAGGCCTCAGAACCGAACGGTATACCCAGAGTGTCAGCGCTGCGCATACAAAAATCAGAATCATCACACCGGTAACCAGCATCTGAATCATCACGGCCCGGACCTCCGGACCAAACCGGTTAAACTGGTGAAGCACAAACAACTGTCCCATGGAAATCACCATGCCTACAAACACAATGGGAAGCAGGCTGAAGGTGAGAAATGCAATGGCGAGGCGTGTTTTTAATTTCATAAAAAATGCACCCCTTTCAGGCAGACCCCTCAGCGAGAAAACTGCCTCACTTAATAAGTATACCATAAGAAGTGCATAAAGAGTATAAAACTATTCTAAATTTTCACTAATTGCCGCATTCTACGCTGATTTCATTGAATTTATCCAGAATTTCCTCAATCCGCAGAACTTTTTTCTCCTCTCCGCCCTTATCCATAATTGCTTCTCCCTGATGCATCATAATCAGGCGGCTTCCGTATTCCACTGCATAGCGAAGGTTGTGCGTTACCATGATGGTGGTCAGATGCTTTTCCTTTACCACCTGATCCGTCAGCTCCATAATAATCTCTGCCGTCTTGGGATCCAGAGCTGCCGTGTGCTCATCCAGAATCAGAAACTCAATCGGCGTCATGGTAGACATCAGAAGCGCCATGGCCTGCCTCTGTCCGCCGGAAAGCACGCCCACCTTTACATGAAGCTTATCCTCCAGACCCAGGCCCAGGCTTTTAAGCTGTTCCCGGTAAAAATCAATTCTCTGCCGGTTGGTTCCCGGAAGCAGGTTAAAGGGCTTTCCCTTGTTGTCTGCCAGCGCCATATTTTCCAGAATGGTCATGGACGGGCAGGTTCCCATGGCCGGATTCTGATAAACCCGTCCAATCCGTCTCTGACGCCTGTATTCCGGCATATGAGTAATATCCTTACCTCCAATACGAATGGAACCGGCATCCAGGGGAATGCTTCCGCAGATCAGGTTCAGAAGTGAGGTTTTTCCGGAACCGTTGGAGCCTACTACAGACACAAATTCTCCGTCATTGATTGTCAGGGAAAAATCATCAAACAGACACATTTCATTGACAGTACCTGTATTGTAATATTTTTGAATATGATTTAACTCAAGCATGGATCTTTCTCCTCTCCTTCTGATTGCTGGCAACCAGAATAACCAGAAACAGAACTGCTGTAATCAGCTTTAAATCCGAAGCAGCCATGCCCAGGGCAATGGCCGCAGATACGCAGCCCTTGTAAACAATGGAGCCGAAAATCACAGCGGTGGTGGCCTTCACTGCACCAAACCGTTTCAGAAGCTTTGTTCCGATAATCACGCTGGCAAGACCAATCACCATGGTTCCCGTTCCTGTGCTGATTTCAAAAAATCCCTTCTGCTGGCAGTACACACTGCCGGACAGTGCCACAAAGCCGTTGGCCAGAGCCAGACCGATGATTTTGACGGTTCCCTTATTTTTTGCCAGGGAGGTAACCAAAACCTCATTGTCTCCTGCCGCCCGCAGAAGATATCCGGCTCTTGTCTTTAAAAACAGATCCAGAAGCACCTTGCAGATTCCCACAATCACCAGAAGAAGGATACTGACAGTCCAGGGCTTTAAAGCTTCTGGTACTGCCGTGTTCAAAAAACTGTTGTCAAAAATCGTCTCCTTACTGAAAATCGGCAGATTGGATTTGCCTGCAATCCTCAGATTGACTGAGTAGAGAGCCGTCATTACAATAATTCCGGACAGCAGATCCCGCACCTTCAGCTTCACATGAATCAGACCGGTAATGCACCCTGCCGCCATTCCCGCAAAAAAGCTTATAAACAGGGCTGCCGCCGGATGTACGCCCTTTATAATCACCATGGCTGTCACTGCCGCTCCCATGGGAAAGGTTCCGTCTACGGACAGATCCGGAAAATCAAGAATTTTGTAAGTAATATACAGGCCCAGAGCCATAATGGCATAAATCAGACCTTCCTCAATAACGCCGATTACAATAGACATGAAGCATTTCTCCCTAACATTTTATTTTCCGCCGCCTGCTGTTTTCCTAAAAAGCAAACCGTCTGCAGTTATTCTGCTGCAATCTGATCAAACATCTCTGCTGCAGAGCCGGATAACTCTTCCGGAATGGTGATTCCCAGGTTTTCTGCAACAGCGCTGTTTCCGTAGAAAGCCGCCTGTTCGATTACCTCAAACTTCATTTCCTCTGCCTTCTTCTCTCCCCGCAGCACCTGAGCCGCCATCCGTCCGGTCTGCTCACCCAGGCTGATGTAATCCAGTCCCATAGCTGCCAGACATCCGATTTTTACCTGCTCAACCTCACTTCCAAATACGGGAATTCCCTTCTTTCCCGCCTTATCAAGAATCAGAGGCAGAGAGCTTACCACTGTATTGTCTGTCAGGTTGGTCATGCAGTCTACCTTTTCCAGGAGAGAATCTGCTGCCAGCGGAATATCTGCCGGAGAGGAAACGCCGCTTTCCACAATCTCAAATCCATACTCCGGAGCCGCTGCCTTGTATTCCTCAATCGCGGAAATGGAATTTACCTCGCTGGTACTGTACATGATTCCGATGGTTTTTGCATCAGGAAGCATGGTGCGAATCATTTCCAGCTGATTCTCCACCGGAAGCTTATCGCTGGTACCGGTAATATTTCCCACCGGAGTTTTATCTTCTGCTGCCAGCTCTGCAAGAACCGGATCCGTAACTGCTGTATAAATAACCGGCACTCCCGTATCCTTTGCTGCGCTGTATGCACTCTGCGCAATGGGAGTTGCTATGGCACAAATCAAATCCACCTTCTTAGCCAGGAAATTATCCATAATCTGGCTGGAGGTTCCGCCATCTGTCTGGGCATTTTCATAAAGCACCGTCAGGTTTTCCCCTTCCTTAAAACCTTCTTGTTCCAGTCCCTGTAAAAAGCCGATGCGGCAGTTGTCTAAAGAGCCATGCTCTGCAAACTGTCCGATGCCAATGGTATAGGAATCTGCCTTCGCGTCTGTACCCGCCTCTTCTGTACCGGCTGCCTCTGTTTTTGCTGTCTCAGCGCCCTTTGAGGCTTCTGAAGTCTTTCCGGAACATCCTGCCATTACCATTGCCGCTGCTGCTGCCATCATTACTGCCATAACATGTTTTCTCATCTTTTTTTCCTCCTGAACTCTTCTTGTTTTGTCTCCGCTGCAGCTTTGCCGTCAGCGAAGGGAAATGAAACAGATTCATGCAGGTATAGGGATGGAACAAAGAATCGATCCCCGCGGAGCGTTTTTATTTCATAGGACGCAATTTCCTATGAAATAAAAAAAGAGACTGGACGGGAGTCTCCGCTGTCTTCGGTTTCTCCTCATTCAGTCTCTTCTTTTATTTTGTTTTACTGTATTTTACAGTATTTTTCTGAATTTCTCTTATTTTCCGTAATAAGCTCTCAGATACATTTCTTTGATTTCGCTCATCAGCGGATATCTCGGGTTTGCGCCTGTGCACTGGTCGTCAAATGCCTGCTCTACCATTGCATCCAGAGTATCCAGGAAGTATTTCTCATCTACGCCGTACTCAGCGATGGTCTTCTTCACGCCTACAGCAGCCTTCAGCTCTTCAATCTTCTCGATCAGCTTCTTAACAGCTTCTTCGTCATTTGCAGCCTGAATACCTACAAAACGTGCGCACTCTGCGTATCTTGCTCTGGTGTGCGGATACTGATACTGGGAGAAGGTTCCCATCTTTCTCGGGCACTCAGCAGCATTGAACTCTACTACCAGAGAAATCAGCAGGGCGTTTGCAATACCGTGCGGTAAGTGATGGAATGCGCCCAGCTTGTGAGCCATGGAGTGACATACGCCCAGGAATGCATTTGCAAATGCCATACCAGCCATGCAGGAAGCATCAGCCATTTTGCTTCTTGCCTCTACATTGCTGCCGTCGCTGTAAGCGGTGGGCAGGTATTCAAATACGTTCTTCATTGCCTTCAGAGCCAGACCGTCTGTGTAGTCGGTTGCCATTACGGAAGCATAAGCCTCCAGAGCATGAGTCAGAACGTCTACGCCGGATGCGCTGGTCAGTCCCTTGGGCTGGCTCATCATATTGTCGGTATCCACGATTGCCATGTTCGGCAGAAGCTGATAGTCAGCCAGCGGATATTTTACGCCAGTCTCCTGATCGGTGATAACTGCGAAAGGAGTTACCTCGGAACCTGTACCGGAGGAAGTGGGAACTGCTACAAAGTAAGCCTTCTCACCCATCTTCGGGAAGGTGTATACACGTTTCCGGATATCGATGAAGCGCATTGCCATATCCTGGAAATCTACTTCCGGATGCTCGTACATTACCCACATGATCTTACCTGCATCCATTGCAGAACCGCCGCCCAGCGCGATGATAACATCCGGCTGGAATGCAGTCATGGCCTTTGCGCCTGCCTGTGCATTTGCCAGGGTCGGATCCGGCTGAACATCAGAGAAGCACTGGTAAACAATGCCCATTTCATCCAGCTTGTCAGTAATCGGCTTAGTATAGCCATTCATATATAAGAAGGAGTCTGTTACAATAAATGCTCTCTTCTTGTTCATAACAGTGCCCAGCTCATCCAGGGCTACCGGCAGACAGCCCTTCTTAAAGTATACCTTCTCCGGTGCGCGGAACCACAGCATATTTTCTCTCCTCTCAGCAACAGTCTTAATGTTCAGCAGATGCTTCACGCCTACGTTCTCAGATACAGAGTTGCCGCCCCAGGAGCCGCAGCCCAGTGTCAGAGACGGAGCCAGCTTGAAGTTGTACAGATCACCGATACCGCCATGAGAAGAAGGAGTATTAATCAGGATACGGCAGGTTTTCATTGCTTCTGCGTGCTTCATAATCTTTTCCTGCTCATTTACGTTAACGTACAGGGAAGCAGTATGGCCGTAGCCGCCGTCTGCAACCAGACGCTCTGCCTTTGCAATTGCCTCGTCGAAGTTCTCAGCCTTGTACATAGCCAGTACCGGAGACAGCTTCTCATGAGCAAATTCCTCGCTGATATCTACAGATTCAACCTCACCGATCAGGATCTTGGTATCAACCGGAACCTCAACGCCTGCCAGCTGTGCAATCTTATAAGCGCTCTGTCCTACAATCTTTGCATTCAGAGAACCGTTGATCAGAATGGTCTTTCTTACCTTATCCAGCTCTTCCGGCTTCAGGAAGTAGCAGCCGCGGTATGCAAATTCTTTCTTTACTTCATCATAAACAGATGCCAGAACAGTTACAGACTGCTCAGAAGCACAAATCATACCGTTATCAAAGGTTTTAGAATGAATAATGGAGTTTACTGCCATCTTGATATCAGCAGTGTCATCCAGGATAACCGGTGTATTTCCTGCGCCTACGCCCAGTGCCGGTTTTCCGGAAGAATAAGCTGCTTTTACCATGCCCGGGCCGCCGGTTGCCAGAATAATATCAGCATCCTTCATAACGGTGTTGGTCAGCTCCAGAGACGGTACGTCAATCCATCCGATAATTCCCTCCGGTGCGCCGGCCTTAACAGCTGCATCAAGAACAACCTTTGCTGCTGCAATGGTGGATTCCTTTGCACGGGGATGTGGGGAAATGATAATTGCATTTCTTGTTTTTAAGCAAATCAGAGTTTTGAAAATAGCAGTGGAGGTCGGGTTTGTAGTAGGAATAACTGCTGCTACCAGGCCGATAGGCTCTGCAATTTTTTTGATTCCGTATGCCTTGTCTTCTTCTACAACACCGCAGGTTTTGGTGTTCTTGTAGGCATTGTAAATATACTCTGCTGCATAGTTGTTTTTAATAACCTTATCTTCTACAACGCCCATGCCGGTCTCGGCTACTGCCATCTTAGCCAGCGGGATTCTCATTTTGTTGGCTGCAGATGCTGCCTCGTAGAAAATTTTATCAACCTGCTCCTGGGTAAAGGTGGCAAATACCTTCTGAGCCTCACGCATTGCCTGCATCTTCGCTTCCAGAGCTTCTACACTGTCAATGATTTCGGGAACTGCAATTGTCTGCTTCTCTGCCATTGTCACTTATCCTCCATAAAATAATGATAAAAATAATGATATCCTAAAAGTGTTTCTCTGTTTCCTGTATTCAAGTCCGACATGAAATATCTCTTTTGAAACTCGATATTTTTTTAACAATGTCACTATAAGCATTATACTTGCTCGTTAAATAATTGTCAATGAAATCGTATCTAATTTTTTTATTTTTTTTCACGCTTTTATCGTCAAAATGCATAAGAGAGAAGCCTGGCCGCAGGCTTCTCTCTTATGGGGTTTCTGTTTTATGGGGTTTTGTTTTATGGGACTTCTATTTTGCGGGACTTCTGCTTTATGAGACTTTTATTTTGCGGGACTTTTGTTTTATGGGATTTCTATTTTGCAGGACTTTTCCCTTATAACCGGTTATTCGTCCGGCTCCAGATCATCAAAAATATCGGAGTCGTAAAACTCGCGGATTGTTACGCCAAGACCGTCTGCTATTCTGTTAATATTAACGATTCCCGGATTCTTACTTTTTCCATTTACAATACTCTTATAAGTTGACGCAGGAATTCCGGCCTTATATGTAACGGAATATCCACTCAGCTTTTTTTCCTTACATAACTCTGTAATTCTATAGCTTGTTGCTTCACTTATCGTCATTGTAAGAATCCTCCTTATTATGGACTAGTTTAGTCGAATTTTGGAAGATCTTAGGGCGATATATCGCCCTATCAACTACGATTTTATTAAATTTTATCGTTTTTTGCAGTCCATAAATGGAGTATACGGCTTCAGACATGAATTTTTGCCCATAGGGATCCTGGCAAAGCGTTTTTTGCCCGGGTATCATTTCCTGTGAGAACATAAGGCCGAAAGAAAATGCAAGAGGATGACGCAAAAACTGTTTTGCGGCACCCTCTTGCTTAAATCCTGAATCCTGTCTTTTTGTGTTTTTTTTTTGTATCTTTTTTCTTGCTTCTTTTGTTTTTGTTTCTGTTTACTTCACGTTTCTCTGCTTCTTTTCTTTTATTCCCGGCGCTCTTTCGCCCCGATTTGTAAGTGTTTTATTGAGACGATGTGCTCTTTTCCTTGTAGCCTAAGGCCTGTTCCAGCGCCATTTTTTCTTCATTTCCAAGAGCAACGTCTGTCTGGCCTCTGTCCACATCTTTAATATAGAGGTAACATCCTTCTCTGCTGTGAACAGAATTAATCACAAAACCTGTATTTGTATAATCCAGTAATGCCAGAGCAAAACTCAGATTTCCTCCCATTCCTTTAAATGCATTGTATTTTACAATGCCCATTTTTTGAAAAGACGCTCTGGAATTCTTGTTGGCCGTGCGAATAGAATCTTTATTGGCTCGATCCTGCGATTTCAGATCAATGATATCCTCCATCTGCTTTATGATCATTTCCTCCATTGATTCCGCATCTTTCCCTCTCATAAAATAATCATACCGCCGGTATAACTTTTTTATCTTAACTATACACACAATAACAACTACCAGCAGTATCAATGTGATAGCCGACTGGGCAATGATAAGATAGACGGGATCAAATCCCAGGTTATTTAAAATACTTCCTTCCATCTTTGTTCACTCCTGTCCTTTGCATATCCCTTACCGGATGGATTCAATCAATTCTACAATACGCTCCAGCTCCGACTCCGAATAATACTCAATTTCTATTTTTCCTTTTGATTTGTCCTTTCGGCTGATATTTACCTTTGTACCCATAACTGTTTTCATTCGCTCTTCCAGATCCTGAAATACCAGTTCAAGGGCTTCATCTACCGGCTTTTCTTTCTTCGGCTTCTTTTCTTTGCCCACCAGTTTTACAGCTTTTTCCACTTCGCGAACACTCATTTTATTCTGTTCGATTTTGTGAGCCAGCTCAACCTGCTGTTTGGGATCCTCCAGAGAAAGCAGGGCTCTTGCGTGTCCGCTGGAAAGGCGGTTTTCCACCAGCATCTGCTGTACCTCTTTTGCAAGATTCAGCAGTCTCAGGCTGTTGGTGATCGTTGTTCTGCTTTTGGATACTCTCTCCGCAATTTCTTCCTGTTTCAGATTAAATTCCTGAATCAGCTGCTGATATGCCATAGCCTCTTCAATCGGGTTTAAATCCTCCCGCTGAACATTCTCGATCAGAGCAATTTCCATAGTCTGCTGGGGATCGTATTCCCGAACTACCACAGGAACCTCCTTCAAGTCTGCCATTTTGGCTGCTCTCCAGCGGCGCTCCCCTGCAATAATTTCAAATCCATTTTCTCTCTTCTGAACCAGAAGCGGCTGCAGTACACCATACCGTTTCATGGAATCGGCCAGCTGCTGAAGCTGTTCCTCGTCAAAATTCTTTCTCGGCTGAGAACGATTCGGCTCAATTTTAGAAATCTTTACATAGATTTCCCCCTGAGTCTCTTCCGCCTTTTCAGATGCGAAAATCTGTTTCTCGATTGCCTGATTTTCTGAAGAAGCATCTGCCCCCGGAAGGGTGTCTGTAGAAATCTCAGATAATGTTTCACGTGAAACATTTACCTGTTTATCGGATTCAGTTTTCTCTGCCTCACCGGATAAACTCTGGTTCCGGGAATTTTTCACCCCTGTCTCTTTCTTCCCTGCGCCTTTATCTTCGGAAGAAGCCTGACTCTTCTCGCTGGATTTCACATCAGATGCTGACGCACGTTTTCTTCCCCGGGAAATCTTTTCCCCTTCACCGTCAGCACTTTCGTGAGAATGGCTGCCTCTCTTATCAAGAACAACCCCCTCAACAACATCTTCTCCAAACAAAGCTCCAAGTCCTCTTCCCAATCCTTTTCCAAGTCCTCTCTTTGCCTGTGCCATTATACCTCTCCTCTGCTGATCACTTCTGCTGCTAACATTCTGTAACTCTCTGCTCCTGTTGAGCGGGTATCATAAAGATTGATCGGCATTCCGTGGCTGGGCGCCTCTGCCAAACGAACATTCCGCGGAATAATTGTTTTATAAATCGTTCTGTTTAAATGTCTCTTTACATTTTCAACAACCTGCAGAGAGAGATTTGTTCTTGCATCGTACATGGTGAAAACAACGCCCTCCAGCTCCAGCTTCGGATTCAGTTTTTTCTTCACCAGATCAATCGTCTGCAGAATCTGTGTCAATCCCTCAAGAGCATAATACTCGCACTGGATCGGAACAAGGACCGTATCCGATGCTGTCAGAGCATTGATTGTAAGCAGGCTGAGAGAAGGAGGACAATCAATAATGATAAAATCATAATTATCCTTTACCTTTTCCAGTTCCTCTCTCAATAAAGATTCCTTATTTGCCACATCAAGAAGCTCAATCTCAGCTCCTGCCAGATTTACGTCAGATGGAAGCACATCCAGGTTGTCCTGAACATCCTTCACGATACACTCTTCCAGCTGGCATTCGTCCATCAGCAGCTCATAAACAGTTTTATCCATATATCCCTTTTCAAATCCGAGACCGCTGGTGGCATTTCCCTGCGGATCAAAATCCACAGCAAGTACCTTCTGTCCTGCCTCTGCCAGACAGGCGGACAAATTAATGGCTGTTGTAGTTTTTCCTACCCCACCCTTTTGATTTGCAATTGCTATTATTCTTCCCATATTCTTCCCTTTATTCTTGGTAACTATCCAGAAGCGGAGATATACCTGACCGATTGTCTAAAAACAGGAAATGCGCTTTTTTGAACAGCTACTATAGTATAGTAATATCTGTATTGGTATTAAGTATAACATACTTTTCCATCTTTTCCTATGTCTATAAGGAAATTAATCTCATGAAATTTTCGTAAAATCCACATAAATTATTCAGCAGTCCGACAACTTTTCCTCGTTTTTCGTTGTATATGATACAAAATTGTATTATACTAATAGGAAGAGACTGAGCTATTTACAGCTCAATATTCGTTCAGGGGAGGTATTTATGCGTACCAAAAACAAGCTTTTCACCTTACTCCTTGTTGGTGCCGGGACAACCGCATCGATTGCTGCAATCAACAAATGTATCAAGATTTCAGCAACTTCAAAGAATTTACTCTCAGAGCCCAAATCCCTCTGCTACAAATGGAGACTGGGAAATATCCACTATACCAAAACAGGAAACGGAAAACCACTGCTTTTGATCCATGATATTCATGCTGCAGCCAGCGGACATGAGTGGAGTCAATTAGTTCCGCTGCTTCAGGAGCATTATACGGTTTACACCATCGATCTGCTGGGCTGCGGTCGATCAGAAAAAGTAAATATGACTTATACCAACTACCTGTATGTACAGCTGATCTCAGATTTTATTAAATCTGTTATCGGCCACCGGACAAATGTTATTGCATCCGGAGAAGCAGCTTCGATTCCCGTTATGGCCTGCGCAAGTAATCCGGACTTATTCGATCAGATTATGCTGATCAATCCTTTAAGTCTTCTGGATTTCAGCCTGATCCCGGGTAAACTGGCAAAAATGTATAAATTTATGGTTGAACTGCCCGTGATCGGCACGCTGCTCTATCATATTGCAGCCAGCAAACATATCCTTGCCGAGGAAATAAGCTCCCGCGGATTTTATAATCCATTTTCCGTAAAGCCGAAACTGGTAGACAGCTACTACGAGGCAGCCCATCTGGGTAATGCACCAAAAGCCATTTATGCCAGTTCCAAATGCAATTACACCAAATGCAACATCACCAATGCGATTCGAAAGATCGACAACAGTCTCTATATCATTGGCGGTTCCGCTGTTTCTGATATTGAGACACGGCTGGATGAGTATAAAGACTGCAATCCGGCTATCGAAACCGCTATTATTCCGGAAACAAAGGTTCTGCCCCATCTGGAAGCCCCGGAAAAGGTATTGCATCATATAGAAACATTCTTTGCATAAAGATCAGGAAGCAGTTCTTACACCAGTTACCTGTTTTTCCCTTGTGGAACATCAATTTTAAAATGTTTCACGTGAAACATTTTAAATGAGTCAAATTTTACAGAATCGTTTTTACAAAACAGTCAATTAGATCAGATATAAAGCAGATAATCAAAAACAAAGAATTTTAGAAACTATCACTACTTAAAGTAAAGAAAGGGACGCTTATGACAACATTTAATCATTTTAATTTCAACGTTCTTGACCTGGAAAAAAGCCTGAAATTTTACAAAGATACTTTAAATTTAGAGCCCGTCAGAGAGAAAACAGCGGAAGACGGTTCCTTTAAACTGGTTTACTTAGGTGACGGAAGCAGCGACTTTACCTTGGAATTAACCTGGCTTCGTGATCGCACCGAGCCGTATAATTTAGGAGAATGTGAATTTCATCTCGCATTTAAAACAGATGAATACGATCGCCTCCACCAGCTTCACAAAGATCAGGGAGTAATTTGTTTCGAAAACGAGAAAATGGGAATCTATTTTATCCTGGATCCAGACGGATACTGGATTGAAATTGTTCCTGACAGACATTGATGGAAACCAGATAATTTCCAGAGAAAAAGAGGGTGCAGCAAAACCGGTAGTTTGAAAACCGGTTTTGCTGCACCCTCTTCGCCTGCGGCGGGTCCGTTTCTGCGGCAAAATTTCTTTCTGCCGTATGGCATTTCATGCATAGCTCTTCTAAAAAAGCCTTTTTATCCCATGAACAACCGTCAAAAAGCATACTTCATTTGCAGAAGATCTATTTCTTCCGCAATATTTCATTTCATTTTCTCTCGTTTTTCCCTAAAAAACACATCAAATTACAGAAAAAACACGCTTCAAATCATCTATTATTTCTTTTAAATTCCGCTGCAAATAGACCTGTTCCGACACACTTTTTCCGACCGGTCTTGCAGAAAGTCCTTTTGAATTCGCACCTTCCGTTATCTCAATTTCCGTTTCCTTTCCCCTGGAAGAAAGCAAAAATCCTCGATAGCCTGCCATACTTTCGCTTTCAAAAGACAGCTTCAGGCAGGTGAGAGGAACCAGCTTTTCAATGGCCGCCATGGTTTGATATCCTTCTCGATTGAACTCCTGATAGTGTTTTTCATCGATCATTTTAACCTCATTCACGTTTTCTCTCCACCGGGGATATTTTTCGAAATCCACTAATATATCCCAGATTACACAAGCTTCTTCGGGAATCACAATGGTTTCTTTTCTTGTTGTCATACGCTGTTCTCTCCTTTCTAAAACTTTCGGTCTTTTTTGCTCCTGTCACAATTTTATAGCATGATTTCATCATATTCCAACGAAACTTTCTACTGTAAACCATCTTCTAAAGCAGCTTGTGTTCGCTCCTTCTCCTCACATTTTTTCTCGCATTTTTCCTCTCGTTTTTTTCATCTCGCCCCTCTTTTTTCTCGCTTTTCTCTTCGCTTGTCTCCTCTCTTTCCTGCTCTCTTTCCGCCCCTTTTTCTCCTCGCTTTTCTCCCTCTTTTCCCCTCTCTTTTCTCATCTCCTTTCGCCCTTCTTTTTTCTCGCTTTCCTCCCCTTTTTTCTTCTCTTTTTCTTTCCTCTTTTTATTCTCTGCTCTGCTGTTTTTCTGTTTTCTGCCCTTGATTTTGCTTTTTGAATATACAAAATATTATAATATTTATACATTTTGATATGCATTATTTTTGTATAAATATTCTGCATATTCATTCATAGCACAAACAACATACTTCAAAAAATATATAAAAAGTCCCTTGCCACAATATTCTATATTCAATGTTTCACGTGAAACATCATGTTTTTCACAATACTTTTTTTACATCATCATACCTTTTTCAAAAAATCTGCATCTGTAATCCGCATCTGCAATTCATATCTGTCCCGTGCCTTCCCGAAGAAACTTTAATTTCAGCACGGAGTCAGCATCTGTAATCCGCTTTTTTCGTCAGGATCACTTTCCGCCGCAAAGCCCTGTTTTCATCATATCCTCCTCGTTTCCATCCCAAAGCCCGCTTTCCATCATAAAATTCGACTCTTCATAACGTAAAAAAGAGCATTTTCCGGCACAAATTCCTATGTCGGAAAACACTCTTTTTTATTTTAATATCTTTTATTTTTTTGCATCTACATCCAAAAATTACATCTTGATCGGTTCTTTTGACGGAACGCCCGCTTTTCTCGGATACCGCTTCGGTGTTGCAGATACCTTTTTAATTTTCACCAATGTACGTTCTGCATCTGCGCCGATCAGAGAAAAATGAATCACATTTTCCACAGCGCCGCCCATACTTTCAATGGCTTTTGTTCCCTCTTTCAGCTCTTCTTCTATTTTTCCTGATTTATATGGAAGAAAAGCGCCGCCAACCTTCACAAAAGGAAGACAATATTCCGATAAAGTAGCCGTATTTGCTACTGCTCTGGAAACACAATAATCAAATTTCTCCCTGTATTTTGGATTTTTTCCAAAATCTTCCGCTCTGCCATGGATCATCTCCACTCCAGAAAGGCCCAAAGCGCTGCATACTTCCTTCAAAAAATTGATCCGCTTATTCAGAGAATCTAAAAGAGTGATTTTCAATCCCGGAAAAGCAATTTTCAGAGGAATTCCCGGAAATCCTGCTCCCGTTCCCACATCGATCACTGTTTTCCTGCAGGTTTCCAGATCCGTTTCTGACTTTATCATACACAAGCTGTCTACAAAATGCTTGGTAACAACCTCTTCCATTTCTGTGATCGCCGTAAGGTTCATCACCTTATTCCACTCCACCAGCATTTCGTAATACTGGTAAAACTGTTCCAGCTGCCGATCACTGAGAGTTATCCCAAGCTCCTCTGTTTCACTTCTCATTTTATCAACAAATTTCTGCTCCATGTTCCGCCTTCTCTCCCCTGAATCTTCGTCTATTCAGGATAATATCTGTTTCAAAATTCTGTTTTCCGTCTGAAATCTGGATTTCCAGGACGTCTGATGTCTTTTTATAAGTCGTCAGACGTCTTTTTGCCATACCTTTCATTATTACCATCTGATACGCCTGCAGTCTTCCTGTTTTTATCCGGAAGAGACACAGAAAAACCATATCGTTATTTAATTATCAATATGTATAACTATATGTTTATATTGTATATTTATTCTATTTCACTGTATTTTTCTCTTGTTTTTGATTGTTTTCAGGATAACTATTCAGTTCCGTATTCCGCTTATATTTCCTGCCCTCTCTGTCCGTGACGCATCTGCTCCAAATGAACCAGAAGCACGGAAATATCAGCCGGAGATACGCCGGAAATTCTGGATGCCTGTCCAATGGATGAAGGCTTGTACAGATTCAGCTTCTGCACTGCCTCTCTCCGCAGGCTCTTTACGGTACTGTAATCAAAATCAATATCCAGCTTTTTGTTTTCCAGCTTTTTAAACTGAGCCACCTGCTGCTGCTGACGTTTTAAATATCCCTCATACTTAACATTGATATTCACCTGCTCTGCAGTATCCTCCGGAAGCTGAGGTCTTGTTTTGTCGATTTCCGCCAGGGAAAAATAATCCAGCTCCGGTCTGCGCACCAGCTCTGCCATGGTTGCTCCTGTTTTCAGAAGTGTGCTTCCGTGACGCTCCAGGAATTCCTGCACCGCCGGGCTTGCTCCTACGGTTGTCTTCTCCAGACGCTCTGTCTCCGCCTCAATATCCCGCTGCTTCTGCAGGACACGTTCATAATCCTCATCGCTGACAAGGCCGATTTCATGGCCAATCTCCCGCAGCCTCAGATCCGCATTATCCTGGCGGAGCAAAAGCCGGTATTCCGCCCGGGAAGTCATCATCCGGTACGGCTCATGATTTTCCTTTGTCACCAGATCATCGATCAGAACTCCGATATAAGCCTGGGAACGATCAAGAACATAGGGTTCCCGTCCCAACACCTTCATAGCCGCGTTTACGCCTGCCATAAAGCCCTGTACAGCCGCTTCCTCATATCCTGAGCTTCCGTTGAACTGACCGCCGCTGAAAAGCCCCTGAATCGCCTTAAACTCCAGGGTCGGCTTCAGCTGTCTGGAATTGATGCAGTCATACTCAATCGCATAGGCATTGCGGACAATCTTTACATTCTCCAGTCCGGGAACTGTCCGGTACATGGCATACTGAACATCCTCCGGAAGAGAGCTGGACATGCCTCCCAGATACATTTCATTGGTATACAGTCCCTCCGGCTCTACAAAAACCTGATGCCTGTTTTTATCCGGGAATTTCACCACCTTATCCTCAATGGAAGGACAATACCGGGGACCGGTTCCCTCAATCGCGCCGGAAAACAGCGGAGAGCGATCCAGATTGGCACGGATAATCCGGTGAGTTTCCTCATTGGTATAGGTCAGCCAGCAGGAAACCTGATCCTTCTGAACAGACTCCGGATCCGTTGAAAATGAAAAGGGAACCACCCGCTCATCTCCAAACTGCTCTTCCATCTTTGAAAAATCAATGCTGCGCCGATCCACACGGGCCGGAGTACCTGTTTTAAAGCGATACATTTCAATCCCGTTTTTTATCAGGGACTCGGTCAGGTAATTGGCTGCCTGAAGGCCGTTAGGCCCTGTATACATGCTTACATCACCATAAATACATCTGGCCTTCAGATAAGTTCCTGTAGCCAGAATGACAGCCTTTGCGTGGTAAACAGCTCCGGAAAAGGTTTTTACACCCCTGATCTGACCGTCCTCAGCCATAATTTCTGTAACCTCGGCCTGACGGATAGTCAGGTGATCGGTATTTTCCAGGGTGCAGCGCATCTGGCGGGTATACTCCTGCTTATCCGCCTGGGCGCGGAGAGAGTGAACCGCCGGTCCTTTGGACTGGTTTAACATTTTTGACTGAATAAATGTTTTATCAATATTTTTTCCCATCTCTCCCCCAAGAGCATCCAGCTCCCGCACCAGATGTCCCTTGGAGCTTCCGCCAATATTGGGATTGCAGGGCATCAGCGCAATACTGTCTACGCTGACTGTAAACATGATGGTTTCCAGGCCCAGCCTGGCACAGGCCAGAGCCGCCTCACAGCCCGCATGGCCTGCGCCTACCACCACAATATCATAAGTCTCTTCCACATTCGGCATGACCGACAACCTCTTTTCCTTTTATTTTCCAGTGCAGAACCTGCTGAAAATCTCATTCACCAGATCGTCCTCTACCGCCTCTCCGATAATCGCTCCCAGCTTCTCATAGGCATCCATCAGATCGATCGTAAGAAAATCCTCCGGCATCTGATTTTCTATGCTCTGCTTTACCATTTTCAGACTCTCCAAAGCGCCTGACAGGGCTGTTTTATGACGTACATTGGTAATCATCACCTCGTCATTAAAATCCAGATCCCCTTCATAAAACATCTCTTTTATTTTATTTTCCAGCTGATCGATTCCTGTTTCCTCTCTGGCTGATACGGCAATCACATCCAGCCCCGTCTTTTCTGACAGCTCCTTCTCGGAAATCACCGTCTTCAAATCCGTTTTATTCAGAAGAACCACAGCCTTTCTGTCCCGGATCAGATTCATAATCAGATCGTCATTTTCATCCAGAGGCCTGGAACCGTCCACCACATAAATAATCAAATCGGCCTGATCTGCCATCTGCCTTGCTCTGGAAACTCCAATCTGCTCTACAATATCCTCTGTTTCCCGGATTCCGGCCGTATCGATCACATTCAGAGTGATTCCGTGAAGGCGGATCTGCTCCTCCAGAATATCGCGGGTTGTTCCTGCAATATCCGTTACAATCGCCCGCTCCTCTCCTACCAGAACATTCAACAGAGAAGATTTTCCTGCATTGGGTTTACCCAGAATCACGGTTTTGATCCCTTCTGTGACAATTTTTCCGTTGTCAGCAGAGCGGACCATGGATTCCAGCTGTCCAATCATCGGATCCAGCTTCTCCATCAGCTCATCCTCATAACCCTCCAGAGAAATATGCTCCGGATCGTCCAGGGCGGATTCAATAAATGCAATCTGATACAGAATATCCTCTCTCAGCTTCCGGATTTTTCTGGAAAGGGATCCCTTCAGCTGACTGACTGAGCTTTTCATTGCATAATCATTTTTAGAATTAATCACATCCATCACTGCCTCTGCCTGAGACAGATCGATCCGCCCGTTTAAAAATGCCCGCTTGGTAAATTCTCCCGGCTCTGCCGGACGGGCTCCGTATTTAATTACTGTCTCCAGTATTTTTTTCATAACCAGGACACCGCCGTGGCAGTCAATTTCCACCGTGTCTTCCGCTGTATAGCTGTGAGGTCCGCGCATGGCTATCACAAGAACCTCATCTAAAATTTCCTCTCCGTCCTTTATCATACCATAATGAACACGATGAGAGGGAGCTTTTCTTAAATCAAAATTCTTCTTTTTACTTTCAAATATTTCATTTACTATGGAGAATGCATCACTGCCGCTGACTCTCACAATTCCGATTCCGGAGCTGCTCATGGCTGTGGCAATTGCTGCAATCGTATCTGAGCTTCTGTCCTTCAGCATATTCCACCTCTCAATAACAAAAGGGCATCCGGTGGTGGTCAAACCACTACCAGACACCCCCGTTTTCTAATTTTACTCCTGTACAGTTCCTGTCTCTGCAGGCTCTGCAGCGGCTTCTGTCACAGTCTCAGACTTTTCCTGAGTTTTCTGTGCTGCCTTATCATAATTTTTCTCACCGCGGCTTCTGTCGCTGCGGCGGGAACCGTAACGCTCCTTACGGCTGCCGCTGTAGCTGTCCTTCTTCAGGGAAATCACTACATGGCGGAAGGGATCCTCGCCTTCGCTGCGGGTCACTACATACCGGTCATTCTGAAGAGCAGAGTGGATAATCCGTCTTTCGTAAGGATTCATCGGCTCTAAGGATACCGGATGCTTGGTTCTCTTTACCTTATAGGAAATGTTTCTGGCCAGTGTTTCCAGAGTTTCTTTCCGTCTCTCCCGGTAATTCTCCGTATCCAGCTTGACTCTCAGATAACCTTCTGTTTCTTTGTTGACTACGAGGCTTACCAGATACTGAAGTGAATCCAGAGTCTGACCTCTCTTACCAATGAGAATGCCCATATCGTCGCCGTTCATCATCACCTGGAGTTCTCTCTCCCCGGCATCATAAACAGTTTCAATGGTTACTTCCATTCCCATAGCTCCGAATACCTGAAGCAGGAAATCCTTGGCTGCCTTTTTTACAGCCTCTTCATTTACCTTTCCTGCAGGTTTTTCCTTCTGGATTTTCTCCTCCGGCTCTGCCTCTGCAGTTCTGGCAGGCTTTCCGGAAGTCTCCTGTCTGGGAGCTGCCTCCTTTTTGCCTTCTCTGCGCTGATATTCTTTTTTCTCCCGCTTCTCCGGTCTTGCGCCTGATTTCTCAGAACGGTCTTCACGGTTTGCAGGAGCAGCTGTTTCTTTTGTTTCAGATGCTGCTGAAGCCTTCTGAGCGGCCTCTCTGGCAGCCTTCTCCTCTGCAGCCTTTGCTGCTTTCTCGGCTGCCGCTTTTTCTGCAGCTGCTCTGGCTGCCGCTTTTTCAGCTGCGGCCTTCTCAGCTGCAATTTTTCTTTCCTCTTCCTCACTCATAACCCGCGCACGAATTACACAGGGCTTTGCCCCAATAAATCCCAAAAAGCCGGAACTTTCTTTCTGTACGACTTCGTACTGCAGATGATCGCTTGTTGTCTGTAATTCAATGAGAGCTTTTGTAATTGCTTCATCCAATGTTTTTGCAGATACTGTAATCTTATCGTCCATTGTTTCCTGCCCCCCTTATTTATTTGTTGTGCTTTTCGTTGTACTTGGCAACCATGTTTGCCTTGGAAGCAATACTGCCGGGCTTTGCGTCATTGTTGTAGTAAGCGTTGGAAGCCTCAACCTGTTTTTTCGTCTTCTCCAGCTTCTCTGCGCGAAGGGCTTCCTCTTTTTCAGCTGTAGCCTGCATGCTCTTTAAGCTGGCAGTTGCATTCTGATTGATTTTCTGAGGCGGAAGACCTTTTTTCGCACGTTTTTTATTGGCCTTCTCAACGTTCTTGCGAATCATCTCATCAATGTCCACTCTGTTCAGATAAGCATTTACAATAACCTGCTGGATAATCATGAACACACTGCTGGCTACCCAGTAAATACCGATTGCTGCCGGGAAGGTAAAGCAGAACCATACAGACATCAGAGGCATAATGATGTTCATCTGCTTCATCATCTGGGTTCCCATGCTGTTATCATCCTGCTTGGGCTGAGACTGGGCAGACATCATCAGCTTGGAGCTTAACCACTGAGTCAGACCTGCCAGAATCGGAATCAGCCATGCAATATTCGGCACCCAGGAACCATTGAAGGGGTTGGTTGCCAGGTTGATTCCAAAGAAGGAGTTCATTCCTTCGATTACTGCAGAGTTTGCTGCAATTACACTTGCTGCATCCGGAAATGCATTTCCCAGCTCGGTCCACTGAGCCGGATTTAATTTGTACAGAATATCTACCATCTTGTTGGCCAGAGCTTCACCGGTTACGCCGGTCAGATCGCCGATGGTTGTCATGCCGGTCAGCGGAATATTGTTGTCTGTAGCAAACTGAACCAGCTTGGATGCTGCGCCTTCCTGAAGAGCGGCTGCATTGGCAGCGCCTGTAATTGCGTAAACCACCTGCAGGAAATATTCCTTAACCTGTCCCACATAGGCGGGAATTGTGTAAATTACCCGGTACAGAGCCAGCATAATGGGAAGCTGAATCACCAGCTGCAGACAGCCGCCGGTCATGGATGTGCCGTACTTTTCATAAACGGCCTTCGTTTCCACGTTCATTCTCATCATGGAGTCGTTGTCAGTTTTTCCCTTATACTTGTTCTGAATTGCCATCAGCTCCGGCTGCATAACTGTCATCATCTTAGATGATTTCTGCTGCTTGATGGTCATGGGGAACATGAGAATTTTCACTACCAGAGTAAACAGAATAATGGACAGACCGATGTTTAAAACGCCAAAGGAGCTGGTAAAACGAAACAGCGCGTCCATAATCCATCCCAACACCTGGGAAATGGGGCCCATAAACATGCCCTCAACCTTTGTCAAAACTAAATAATCCAATGTGCTACCTCCTCATACGTTACGGAACCGGGTCATAACCGCCTTCTGCCCATGGGTGGCACCTGAGTATCCTCCGCACAGACAACCATAGTCCTTTCACCACACCGTACTTTTCCAGTGCCTCAATGGCGTATTGAGAACACGTAGGTGTGTAAATACAGTGAGTCCATACTTTCATCGGCGACAGAAAAATCTGGTATCCCCGAATCATCAGGATCATAATTTTTTTAATCATTTTTCTCACTTCGATTCTCTAAAATGTTATGAAGCCCGCAGAGGTGCAGAAATGCACGCTCTATAGTTTTGTAATCCGATTCTTTTGCAGCGGCACGGGCCACTACAACGATGTCTAATCCAGTCTCTAATATGTCCCTGTGTAACCGGAAACTTTCCCGTATCAGACGGGTCAGCCGATGCCGGACAATGCTGTTTCCTACTTTTTTGCTGACGGATATACCAATGCGCGTATCCCGGTTCTCCGCCCGCATTACATACATAACCAGCTGTCTGTTGGCATGGGAGTTTCCTGTTCGATATACTTTTTGAAAATCAGAATTTTTTTTGATGCTTGGAAATCTTTTCATATTTTTTACCAAAGGCTTAATGCACACGCAGACACTGAAAATTTTCTTTCCCTGTGCAGATTTTCTCTTTTGCACGGCTCAATGCTTGCGTGAAAAAAAAGGTCACAATTTCTTGTGACCTTAGATTCATTAAGCGGATAATTTTGCTCTGCCTTTTGCTCTTCTTGCAGCTAATACTTTTCTTCCACCCGGAGTACTCATTCTAGCTCTGAAACCATGAACCTTAGACCGCTGTCTGTTCTTTGGCTGGAAAGTCATTTTCATGGCGCACACCTCCTCTAATATTAATCGCTTATCTGTCAAACATATTACGACTATTATAATCAAACATCTTCTCAATTATATAGAAAACATACGGCTTCGTCAAGGGTTTTTATGAAAAACTGGGGTCTTTTCCTTAGAATTTCCCTGGAAAAACCGTATTTACCTCTCGATCTGTTTGTGCTATAATAAGGCCGAACGTTATTCTCAGGAAAATGTATCACGAAAAAAGGGCTCGCAGGCCCCTGTACTCTGCGGATTATTTTATCATTTCAAACTTACTGAAAACGGGAAAACCATCTGTGCGGACCCTCTGCGGCTGCAACCTTTGCTTTTGTTTTCCGGTTTCTGTTCCATGTGCAGCGATATCTCTGCGCCTTTTTTCATTCCTAAATTTCGTTCATTTTTATTTCCGTATTACAGGCCGTTCTTCTTATTATATAAGAGAAAATCTTATCACAAAAGAAAACCGCCGCTCATCAACTGAAAAACAGGCATCGTTTCATGCCGTTTTATCAGAAAGAAAAGGAGAAAAAAGATGAATGCAAGACTTTCAACACCCATGAATTCCCGTATCCCCTCACAGAACCTGACCCATCAGGCAAAGACAAAGCGCATGGTTCAGCTGGCGCTGATGATTTCCATTATCTTCGTCATGGCCTTCTCGCCTCTGGGCTATCTTCGGACTCCGGGACTGACAATTACGTTTCTTACCGTTCCTGTGGCTGTGGGCGCTGTCCTTATGGGACCTCTGGCCGGAGCCGTCTGCGGTCTGGCCTTCGGCATTACCAGCCTGATTACCGCTCTGACCGGCGGCAGTCCTTTCAGCTCCATGCTGCTTTCCATCAATCCTCTGGGCCTGGCCTTTACCTGTCTGGTTCCCCGCGTTCTGGAGGGATGGCTTTGCGGACTGATTTTTGCGGCTCTCAGACCTCGCTTTAAAAATGCTTCTTATTTTATTGCCTGTCTGGCCTGCCCGCTTTTAAACACCGTACTTTTTATGAGTTCTCTGATCTTTTTCTTTTATCACACAGATTATGTTCAGGGAATCGCCGCCTCACTGGGCGCATCCAATCCGCTGATTTTCGTCATTCTTTTTGTAGGAATCCAGGGCGCTGTTGAAGCTGCGGCATGCACAGTTCTCGGCAGCGCAGTCAGCAGAACCCTGGCAGCGGCATTGAAACGGTAAGTAAACTGTGATAAATCAAAAAATAAAATTCAAGTGACAGGAGGAAGTATTTATGAAACCCTCATCCTTTGTCAGGGAAATTCCCATTACAGACATCCCTGGTCTTCGCATCGGCCATGCACAAAATGAAGAAGCAAAAACCGGCGTTACCGTTCTGATTTTCGATCAGGGCGCCGCTGGAGGCGTAGATATCAGCGGAGGCGGGCCTGCCTCACGGGAAACTCCTCTGACTTCTCCTGTCACCGCGGACAATCCTCTGAATGCCATTGTTCTTTCCGGAGGCTCTGCCTTTGGTCTGGCTGCCGGAGACGGAGTAATGCGCTACCTGGAAGAGCACGGTATGGGATATCCCACAGGCTTTGCCAATGTTCCCCTGGTCTGCCAGTCCTGTATTTATGACCTGGGAATGGGCCGGGCTGATGTCCGCCCCGATGCGGCCATGGGCTACGAAGCCTGTGTCCAGGCAGAAAACTGGGTCAAAAATGCCTCTGTGCAGGAAACCTTTTCCTGCGCCGCTGATTTTAACAAAAGTCTCTGCGGCAGTATCGGCGCCGGCTGCGGAGCCTCTGTGGGAAAAATCTGCGGTATGGAGCGCTCCATGAAATCAGGCATCGGCATCTGCGCCGTTTCTGCCGGCAGCCTGAAAATGGCCGCTGTTGTAGTATTGAATGCTCTGGGCGATATTTTCAATCCGGAAACAGGGGAAAAAATTGCAGGTCTTCTGGATCCGGAAAGAAAGCACTTCTGCGATACCTGCGAAGAGCTTTACCGCTTCAGCCAGCAGACGGATCTCTTTACGGGAGAAGAAAAACTTTCCTCATCCAATACCACCATCGGAGCAATCATTACCAATGGAAAATTCTCCAAAGCCCAGTTAACAAAAATCGCTTCCATGACCCGGTGCGCCTATGCCCGGTGTATTAATCCGGTCGCAACCATGGCGGACGGAGATTCCATTTATGCAGTTTCCACCGGAGACGTTCCGGCAGATATCAACATGGCAGGCACACTTGCCGCCCAGATTATGGCAGAAGCTATCCAGAGAGCCTGTTGATATTGTAGATAACTTATCCACAGTTTGTGGATAACCCTGTTGATAAATTCACCAAAACGGCCATATTTTTTCGTTTTTCGTTGAAAAAATGGCCGTTTTGTTATACAATGGTTTTAGATTGGGTTTATTTGCGTATCCACAAATTTCTGCGGAATATCCACAATAACTGTGAATACCACCTGAAAAAGATTAGGAGACAAAGGTATGTTAGAAACACTAAAAGAAAAATGGGACGAGATTTTACTCTATTTAAAAAACGAATATGAGATATCCAACGTTTCTTTTCAGACCTGGCTGCTTCCTCTTGAGATCTATTCTATGGAACAGCCCGGGAATGTTATTCAAATCGTCGTTCCCGACGCCAATTTTCTTGGCTATATTAAGAAAAAATACAGCGTCATGCTGAAAGTATCTATTGAAGAAGTAACCGGCATCCGCTGTGACAACGTGGAATTTATCGTCGAGGACGAGATTATCAGGGACAGCATTTCCGATAACCAGCTGATCAATCATACGCAAAATGCGGTCAGCCCCGTTACTCTGCAAAATGCAAACTTAAATCCCAAATATACCTTTGATTCCTTTGTAGTCGGCGCCAACAACAACCTGGCCCATGCAGCTTCTCTTGCTGTTGCGGAATCTCCCGGTGAAATCTACAATCCGCTGTTTATCTATGGCGGCGTAGGTTTGGGAAAAACTCACCTGATGCAGTCCATTGCCAATTTTATTCTGAAAAACAATCCAAAAGCCAAGATTTTATACGTTACTTCAGAGAAATTCACCAATGAGCTGATCGATGCGATCCGGAATAAAAACAACATTTCCACCACGGAATTCCGGGAAAAGTACAGAAACAACGATGTTCTGCTGATCGATGATATTCAGTTTATTATCGGTAAGGAAAGTACGCAGGAGGAATTCTTCCATACGTTTAACGCCCTTCACGAGGCGAAAAAACAGATTATTATTTCATCTGATAAACCGCCCAAGGAGATTGAAACTCTGGAAGAACGGCTCCGCTCCCGTTTTGAATGGGGCCTGACTGTGGATATCCAGTCCCCGGATTACGAAACCCGTATGGCCATTCTCCGTAAAAAAGAGGAGATGGAAGGATATAATATTGATAACGAGGTAATCAAATACATCGCTACCAATATCAAGTCCAATATCCGTGAGCTGGAGGGAGCTCTTACGAAAATCGTCGCTCTGTCCAAGCTGGAAAAGAACCGGGAAATCAACATTGCACTGGCAGAAAAAGCCTTAAAGGATATTATTGCTCCGGGTGATAAGAAAGAGGTTACTCCTGAATTTATTATCGAAGTAGTTGCCGATCACTTTAACCTGACTCCGCTGGATATTGTTTCTCAGCGCCGGAACAAGGAAATCGTATATCCCCGGCAGATTGCCATGTATCTCTGCCGCAACATGACGGATACGGGACTTCAGAATATCGGAAAGTCGTTAGGAGGCCGGGATCACACGACAATTCTTCATGGAATTGATAAAATTACGGCTGACCTGGAAGGCAATCCGACCCTGCAAAACACAATAGATATACTTAAAAAGAAGATTAATCCACAATAATTAGTAGTTATGCACATTTTTCTGTGGATAACCAGTGTATAAACTGTGGATACCCTGTGGAACAGATCGATCTCCGTTTTTATGTAAACCTCGCCGGAAATCTCCCCTGTGGATAATCCATCAGAATTACCCAGACTTCCCAAGAGTTATCAACATACTTATAAACGGACCTGAAGCCTTGATCTTCAAGGGAAAAACGGCTTTTACACATACCCACAGCCCCTACTACGATTACGACGAAATTTAATTATATATTGCTTTATAAAGCACCACCAACAGACAGAAAGGAAGTTATCAACATGAAGCTCCAGTTTCAGAAAAGCGCATTATTAAACGGTATCAGCATTGTATCCAAGGCGATCCCAGCTAAGACAACCATGTCAATCCTGGAATGTATTCTGATCGATGCAGATGCAGACCAGATCAAGCTGACAGGCAATGATATGGAACTTGGAATTGAAACAAGAGTAGAGGGATCCATTCTGGAACGGGGTAAAATTGCTCTTGATGCAAAACTGTTTTATGAAATCATCCGTAAACTGCCGGATGGAGAAGCACCGGTAATCATTACTTCTGATAATAAATTTAATACAACGATTCAGTGTGAAAGCGCCCTGTTTAATATTCCCGGAAGAGATGGAGAGGAATTTTCCTATCTGCCTTATATTGAACGGGATCAGTCCATTACTCTGTCCCAGTTTACCTTAAAGGAAGCGATCAGACAGACGATCTTTTCTATTTCACCAAACGACAGCAACAAGATGATGGCTGGCGAGCTGTTAGAGGTAAAGGAAAATATTTTAAAGGTGGTTTCTCTGGACGGACATCGGATTTCCATCCGCAATATTGCTTTAAAGGAAAGCTATGAAAGCCACAAGGTGATCGTTCCCGGAAAAACCCTGTCTGAGATCAGTAAAATTTTAAGCGGTGATAATGAAAAAGAGGTTCAGATCTTTTTCAGCAAAAATCATATCTTATTTGAGTTTGATGATACCATGGTGGTGTCCAGACTGATCGATGGAGAGTACTTCAAGATCGATCACATGCTTTCCAGTGATTATGAAACACGGGTTAAGGTAAATAAACGGGAATTTATGGACAGTATTGATCGATCCATGATTCTGATCCGGGACAGCGACAGAAAACCGATCATTTTGAATGTAGAGGACAGCAATGTAAACCTGAAGGTGAGATCAACCATCGGATCCATGAATGCCGATGTGTCTGCCTATAAAGCAGGAAAGGACATTATGATCGCATTTAACCCGAAATTCCTTCTGGATGCTCTTCGGGTGATCGATGACGAGGAAGTGGAGCTGTATATGATGAATCCCAAATCCCCCTGCTTTATCAAGGACGAGGAGGGAACCTATATTTATCTGATCCTTCCGGTAAACTTTATCAATGAAGGCTGAAAACAGGAGAAAAAAATGGAAATTATTAAATTAAGAGATGAATATATTAAGCTTGGCCAGGCACTGAAGGCAGCCGGACTGGTAGAGTCCGGCGTAGATGCCAAGTATGCGATCGAGGAAGGCCTGGTAAAGGTAAACGGCCAGGTGGAATACCAGCGGGGGAAAAAGCTCCGTGACGGAGATGAAGTACTCTTTCAGGGAGAGACGATCCGGATAACATTATGATCATTGAGTCAATTGAACTGAAAAATTACCGGAACTACCGGGAATTACATATGGAATTTGATCCCGGAACCAATATTCTGTACGGAAATAATGCCCAGGGTAAAACAAATATTCTGGAAGCTGTATATGTATGCTGCACCACCAAATCTCACAGGGGCAGTAAAGATCGGGAACTGATTCATTTTCACGAGGATGAATCCCATATTAAATTGAATATCCGGAAAAATGACGTACCGTATCGGATCGATATGCATCTGAAGAAAAACAAGGCCAAGGGAATCGCGATAAACGGGATTCCCATACGAAAGGCCAGCGAGCTGTTTGGAATTGTCAATGTGGTGTTTTTTTCACCGGAGGACTTGAATCTTATAAAAAACGGTCCTGCGGAGCGGAGACGGTTCATCGATCTTGAGTTATGTCAACTAAATAAGCTGTATGTTCATTCCCTTACTTCTTACAACCGGGTTCTGATGCAGAGAAACCGGCTGTTAAAGGAGCTGGCTTTTCATCCGGAGTACGAGGAGACTCTGGATGTGTGGGATATACAGCTGGTTCAGTACGGGAAAGAGGTGATCCGGCTTCGGGAGGAGTTCATCGATCAGCTGAATGATATGATCTGTGAAATTCACAGGACTCTTTCCGGCGGGAAGGAAAATCTCAGAATTGTGTATGATCCCAATGCCTCTGCCGATCAGCTGGAGGCGGAGCTGAAAAAAAGCCGTGCTCAGGACAGGAAGCAGAAAACAACTCTCACCGGGCCGCACAGGGATGATATCGGATTTTTTCTGGATGAAATCGATATCCGGAGATTCGGTTCCCAGGGACAGCAGAGAACGGCTGCCCTTTCCCTGAAGCTGGCAGAGATCGAGCTGGTGAAAAAGCTGGTGCGGGATTATCCCATCCTGCTTCTGGACGATGTATTGTCCGAGCTGGACGGACACCGGCAAAATCAGCTGTTATCAGCAATTCATCATATTCAGACCATGATTACCTGTACGGGCGTGGAGGACTTTGTCAGCAACCGCTTCCGGATCGACAGACTGTTTCAGGTGGTGGATGGAACTGTGACAAGAGAAAATTAGAAGTAAACATAAATCTAGGAGGAATCAATATGAGTGCAGAATACGGAGCAGACCAGATTCAGATTCTGGAAGGGCTTGAGGCAGTCCGGAAACGGCCTGGCATGTATATAGGCAGCACTTCTTCGACAGGTCTTCATCACCTGGTATACGAGATTGTAGACAATGCGGTGGATGAGGCACTGGCCGGATATTGCCATAATATTCAGGTAACCATTAACCGGGATAATTCCATTACTGTTGTAGATGACGGACGGGGAATTCCGGTAGGGGTTCAGAAAAAGGCTGGAATTCCGGCAGTTGAGGTCGTCTTTACGATTCTGCATGCCGGAGGAAAATTTGGCGGCGGGGGATATAAGGTATCCGGCGGTCTTCATGGCGTAGGAGCATCTGTTGTAAATGCTCTGTCCACCTGGCTGGAGGTTCGCGTTTATCAGGACGGCAAGATCTACCAGCAGAGATATGAGCGGGGTAAGGTAATGTATCCGCTGAAGGTTGTGGGAAACTGTCCGATCGATCAGCACGGTACGGAGGTTCATTTCCTGCCGGATCCGGAGATTTTTGAAGAGACTGTTTACGATTTTGAGATTTTAAGAATCCGTCTTCAGGAAACGGCATTCCTGACCAAGGGCCTTCGGATTTTACTGAAGGACGATCGGGAGGAAAAGCGGGAAAAAGTATTCCATTACGAAGGCGGAATTCAGGAATTTGTTACTTACCTGAATAAGGGCAAGGTACCTCTTTACAGTGATGTGATTTACTGTGAAGGAACAAAGGACGGAGTTTTTGTAGAGGTTGCCATGCAGCACAATGATTCCTATACGGAAAGTATTTACAGTTTTGTAAACAACGTAAATACTCCGGAGGGAGGAACGCATCTGGCTGGTCTGAAAAATGCTCTGACAAAAACGATCAACGACTATGCCCGGAAAAATAAGCTTTTAAAGGACAGCGAGCCCAATTTAAGCGGAGAGGATATCCGTGAGGGACTGACCTGTATTATCAGTGTCAAGATCGAGGATCCCCAGTTTGAGGGACAGACCAAGCAGAAGCTGGGTACCAGCGAGGCAAGAGGAGCTGTTGACGGAGTGGTAAGCGAGCAGCTGACTTATTTCCTGGAGCAGAATCCTACTGCAGCAAAAACCATCTGTGAGAAATCTGTTCTTGCCCAGAGAGCGAGAGCGGCAGCAAGAAAGGCCCGGGATCTGACAAGAAGAAAGACGGCTCTGGAAGGAATGGCTCTGCCCGGAAAGCTGGCAGACTGCTCCAACAAGGATCCGGAAAAGTGCGAGATCTTTATCGTAGAGGGAGACTCTGCAGGCGGTTCTGCAAAGACTGCCCGCTCCAGAGATACCCAGGCGATTCTTCCTCTTCGCGGAAAGATTCTTAACGTGGAGAAGGCGAGACTGGACAAAATTTATGCCAATGCTGAGATCAAAGCCATGATCACGGCATTTGGAACAGGAATTCATGAGGATTTCGATATTTCCAAGCTCCGCTATCATAAGATTATTATTATGACAGATGCGGATGTGGACGGCGCTCATATCAGTACCCTGATGCTGACCTTTTTATACCGGTTTATGCCGGAGCTGATCCGTCAGGGGCATGTATATCTGGCGCAGCCGCCTTTATATAAGCTGGAGAAAAATAAAAAAATCTGGTATGCCTACAGCGATGAGGAGCTGAACCAGATTCTGAAAGAGGTAGGACGTGATACCAACAATAAAATCCAGCGGTACAAGGGTCTGGGCGAAATGGATGCAGAGCAGCTCTGGGAGACAACCATGGATCCGGAGCGCCGGATTCTGCTTCGCGTAAATATGAATGATGATGTGGCTTCAGAGCTGGATCTGACCTTTACAACCCTGATGGGGGATCAGGTAGAGCCGCGGCGTGAATTTATTGAGGCCAACGCAAAATACGTACAGAATCTGGACATCTGATTGTAAGGAGATAATTATGGAACCAAATATTTTTGATAAAGTTCATGATATTGATTTGAAATCCACCATGGAAAAATCATATATCGATTATGCCATGAGCGTAATTGCCGCCCGGGCGCTTCCTGATGTGCGCGATGGCTTAAAGCCGGTTCAGAGACGAGTTCTGTATTCTATGATCGAGCTGAACAACGGACCGGATAAGCCTCACCGTAAGTGTGCCCGTATCGTTGGCGATACCATGGGTAAATATCATCCTCATGGAGACAGCTCTATTTACGGAGCCCTGGTTAACATGGCACAGGAATGGTCTACCCGGTATCCGCTGGTGGACGGTCATGGAAACTTCGGTTCTGTAGACGGAGACGGCGCTGCAGCCATGCGTTATACAGAGGCGAGATTAAGTAAGATTTCCATGGAAATGCTTGCAGACATTAACAAGGATACCGTGGATTTTATTCCGAACTTTGATGAGACAGAGAAGGAGCCGACGGTTCTTCCTTCCCGTTTCCCCAACCTTCTGGTCAATGGAACCACCGGAATTGCCGTTGGTATGGCAACCAATATTCCTCCCCACAACCTGCGGGAGGTTATCAGCGCTGTGGTAAAGATCATCGATAACCGGATTGAGGAAGATCGTGAAACCACAATGGAGGAGATTCTGGACATTGTAAAGGGACCGGATTTCCCCACAGGAGCAACGATTCTCGGAAAAGCCGGTATTGACGAGGCATACAGAACAGGCCGCGGCAAAATCCGTGTGCGGGCTGTGTCTGATATTGAAACCCTTCCCAACGGAAAGAGCAGAATTATTGTGACAGAGCTGCCTTATCTGGTAAACAAGGCCCGTCTGATCGAAAAAATTGCGGATCTGGTAAAGGAGAAGCGGGTGGACGGCATTACGGATCTGAGAGATGAATCGGATCGCCAGGGTATGCGGATTGTAATTGAGCTGCGCCGTGACGTAAATGCCAATGTGGTTCTGAACCAGCTGTTAAAGCATACTCAGCTTCAGGATACCTTTGGCGTGATTATGCTTGCCCTTGTAAATAATGAGCCGAAGATCCTCAATCTTCTGGATATGCTGAAATATTATCTGAAGCATCAGGAAGAGGTTGTTACAAGAAGAACCAGATATGATCTGAATAAGGCAGAGGAGCGGGCGCATATTTTGGAAGGCCTGCTGATCGCTCTGGATCATATTGATGAGGTTATCCGGATTATCCGCGGATCGGACAATGTACAGTCTGCAAAGCTTCAGTTGATCGAGCGGTTCGGTCTGAGCGATGCTCAGGCCCAGGCAATCGTAGACATGCGTCTGCGGGCTTTGACAGGTCTGGAACGGGAGAAGCTGGAGAATGAATATCAGGAGCTGATGGAAAAGATCAGCGAGTTAAAGGCAATTCTGGCAGATGAGAAGAAGCTTCTGGGTGTAATTAAAGAAGAGATCACAGTGATTTCCGGAAAGTACGGAGATGACAGAAAAACATCAATCGGATTTGACGAATTTGATATGTCCATGGAGGATCTGATCCCCAATGAGAATACCATTGTGGCAATGACAAAGTTAGGCTACATTAAGCGAATGAGCGTAGATAACTTTAAGAGCCAGAACAGGGGCGGCAAGGGAATCAAGGGAATGCAGACCATTGATGAGGACTATATTGAGGATCTGATTCTGACAAAGACTCATAATTATATCATGTTCTTTACCAATAAGGGACGTGTATACCGTCTGAAGGCTTATGCAATTCCGGAAGGAAGCCGCACAGCCAGAGGAACGGCGATTGTGAATCTGATTCAGCTGCAGCCGGGTGAAAAGATTACGGCTATTATTCCTATGAAGGAATACCAGGAGTCTGATTATCTGTTTATGGCAACCAAGGACGGAATGGTAAAGAAGACCCCGTTAAAGGAATACGGAAATGTCCGCAAAAACGGACTTCAGGCTATTGTGCTGCGTGAAAATGACGAGCTGATCGAGGTAAAGGTAACGGACGATACCAAGGATATTTTCATGGTAACACAAAAGGGCCAGTGTATTCGTTTCCATGAAACAGATGTCCGCGTAACAGGACGTGTATCCATGGGCGTGATCGGTATGAAGCTGAATGAGGGCGATCAGATTGTTGCCATGCAGATGCATACGCAGGGAGAAAGTCTTCTGGTTGTTTCTGCCTACGGAATGGGCAAGCGGACTCCTATTGAGGAGTTTACGGCTCAGAACAGGGGCGGAAAGGGTGTGCTCTGCTATCGTATCACGGAGAAAACAGGAGATCTGATTGGTGCCAAGCTGGTTCATGATGATCATGATATTATGATGATTACAACAGAAGGTGTTGTAATCCGGATTTCTGTAGACGATATTTCCGTAATCGGAAGAAATACCTCCGGTGTAAAGCTGATGAATGTGGATCAGGATTCTGATATCCGTGTCGCCAGTATTGCAAAGGTAAGAGATGACGGAAAGAAATCAGAGGGAGACGGCATTGAGGAGCTTCATCTGGAGGAAGAGCCGGAGGAAGACAGCACAGAAACAGAATCATAAATTTTGATGTACGGCTGACTTTCTGAGACGGCCGGACACGCATGAAAAGGGGGTATCGCAAAATACGGTTGAGAAATCTGTTTTGCGGCGCCCTCTTTCTGATAGAAGCAGATTTGTGAGCAGAAGCTGCAAGAAATCATAAAGGGGAATTTCGGAGGAAAAATATATGTTAAGGACCATTGAAACCAGTGTTATTTCCAAAGCCATTGAGGAAATGTGCATAGAAGCGAATCATTTTTTGTCAGAAGATATGAAGGAGTGCCTGGGTTGTGCAGCAGAGACTGAAAAATCTCCCCTTGGCCGTCAGATTCTCAATCAGCTTCAGGAAAATCTTCAGATTGCAGGAGATGAGATGATTCCTATCTGCCAGGACACTGGAATGGCTGTGGTTTTTGTAAAGGCAGGACAGGATGTTCATTTTGAAGGTGGAAGTCTGACAGAAGCCATTCATGAGGGAGTCAGAAACGGATATGTGAATGGTTTTCTCCGAAAATCTGTGGTAAAGGATCCGATTTACCGGGAAAACACAAAGGACAATACCCCGGCTGTGATTCATTATGAGATTACAGAAGGAGATCGGGTAGAAATTACCCTGGCGCCCAAGGGCTTTGGAAGTGAGAATATGAGCCGTGTATTTATGCTGAAGCCGGCAGATGGTATTGAAGGGGTAAAGGAGGCTATTTTAACGGCTGTAAAGGATGCAGGTCCCAATGCCTGTCCTCCTATGGTGATCGGTGTGGGAATCGGAGGCACGTTTGAAAAATGCGCTCTGATGGCAAAGCATGCCCTGACAAGAAATCTGAAGGAAGAGTCTCCGGTTCCTTATGTCCGGGAGCTGGAAAAGGAAATGCTGGAAAAAATCAACAGACTGGGAATCGGACCGGGAGGACTGGGAGGAACTGTAACGGCCTTTGCCGTAAATATTGAAACATACCCAACCCACATTGCAGGTCTCCCCGTTGCAGTGAATATCTGCTGTCATGTAAACAGACATGTGCACAGGGTAATTTAGGAAACCGGGAAAGAGAGGAAGAATCATATGAATCGAAGAATCAGCGCACCGGTATCTCCGGAAGACAGAAAAAGCCTGAAGGCAGGAGATTACGTATATCTCACAGGAACCATCTATACTGCGCGGGATGCAGCTCATAAAAGAATGCAGGAAGCATTGGACGAAGGGAAGCCTCTTCCTGTTGAGTTAGAGGGAAACGTAATATATTATATGGGACCGTCTCCGGCAAGAGAGGGGCGTCCCATTGGTTCAGCAGGTCCTACCACAGCCAGCCGTATGGATAAGTATACGCCGGCTCTGCTGGATTTAGGTCTGGGGGCTATGATTGGTAAGGGAAAGCGTACAAAAGCCGTTCAGGAGGCTATTGTGCGCAATGGCTGTGTGTATTTTGCAGCAGTAGGAGGAGCAGGAGCTCTGCTGTCCCAGAGAATCAAATCATCCCAGGTAGTAGCTTATGAGGATTTAGGCACAGAGGCAATCAGAAAGCTGGAGGTAGAGGATTTTCCGGTGATTGTTGTGATTGACAGTCAGGGAAACAATCTGTATGAAACTGCTGTGAAGGAATATGCAGAATAAGGAGATATCAGGCTGAAAGCAGATGAAAGACAAGCCGAAAAAGAGGCTTTGAAAAACTGCTGAAAAAAAACTGCAAAATTTTGATAAAATTATAGTTGACAAATAAAATATTATCCAGTATAATTGTCAATGCGTCTGAAACAGAAATGAATCGGACAACTCATATGGAATTATGAATTCGGAGAAATACTCAAGAGGCCGAAGAGGCGCCCCTGCTAAGGGTGTAGGTCGGGCAACCGGCGCGAGGGTTCAAATCCCTCTTTCTCCGCTTTTTATTCCAGATGATGGTTTTTCTTTTTAAGTCAAAATGACTGAAAAAGAAAAATAAAAAAATTTAAAAAAGTTGTTGACAAACGCAAGCGACTGTGATAAGATAAACGAGTTGCTGCTGAGAACAAAAGCAACAACGAAATGAACTTTGAAAATGAAAAATTGAACAGTGTTTAAAACCCTGAAAATTCTAATAAAAAAGAGTCCTGGTTGGACATCTTTGAATAAGAGTATTCAGAACAAAAACAAACCAAAACAACAGTAGAACGGTTTAAAATTTGCTAGTAGTTAATTTTGAATCGGGACACAAACTTTTTATTGAGAGTTTGATCCTGGCTCAGGATGAACGCTGGCGGCGTGCCTAACACATGCAAGTCGAGCGAAGCGATTTGACGGAAGTTTTCGGATGGAAGACAAATTGACTGAGCGGCGGACGGGTGAGTAACGCGTGGGTAACCTGCCTCATACAGGGGGATAACAGTTAGAAATGACTGCTAATACCGCATAAGCGCACAGCATCGCATGGTGCAGTGTGAAAAACTCCGGTGGTATGAGATGGACCCGCGTCTGATTAGCTAGTTGGTGGGGTAACGGCTCACCAAGGCGACGATCAGTAGCCGACCTGAGAGGGTGACCGGCCACATTGGGACTGAGACACGGCCCAAACTCCTACGGGAGGCAGCAGTGGGGAATATTGCACAATGGGGGAAACCCTGATGC